>Ga0247814_10000710_pt1 | contig 24008 bp, 14 predicted proteins | sample UWRJL179409R1_FD_179947 | JGI IMG/M metagenome (GOLD analysis project Ga0247814, IMG submission 179947) | Plant litter microbial communities from Arlington Agricultural Research Station in Wisconsin, United States - UWRJ-L179-409R-1 | ecosystem: Environmental > Terrestrial > Plant litter >... | reverse complement strand
CTGCACGCTCTTGAGGCTCCTCGCTTTGCAACCATCGAACACAGGCTTGACCCGTTCGATGACGTGCGTCGTGTAGATCGAGCGCGAGGCTGCGTTGAGGTGGTAATTGGTGTCGAAAAAGCGCTCCATCGGGTACAGGGTTTCCAGCGGTGAACCTATATAGTTCAGGCCGTGAGCCCGCGCCTGTTGTGGCAACGCCGCGTAGAAGCGTTGCTCTTTGCCATGATGGTAAGCCTGACGGTCCAGCATCGGCGGCGGAATGAATACCGCACAGCCGCCAGCGGCAGTCACCTCATCCGCCAAGGCCTTCCAGCTGCTCCAGTTGGCATTCCAGCCATGGGCCTGGGCGCCGTAACGCTGGACTTCCGAGCCCTCGACCAAACCCCGCATCCAGATCTCCTGCTGACTGGCAGCGCTGTTGATCTGATCGCCGCGCTGATCAAGATTCTGCGGGCCATACAAGCCGCTGACCTTGAAGCCGATCGGCAGGCCGCGATAACCCTCCGCAACACGGGACAACGGCGTGATCCAGGCCAATTGCGTCAGTTGAACGAGATTAACGTCCAGACGACGAAAACCGGGATGACTCAACCAATAATCAATGAACGGCAGATTGATCGAATAGCGTCCATAAAACATTGGATATTCGACCGGCAAGAGCACCCAGTCTCCCGGCTTGATGACTTGCCGGGCATAGCTTTGGATGTAAGGCGCAAGGATGCCGGCATTGACACCAAGATTGATCACCGGACGACCCAGCGCCTGCTCCAGCGCCCCCGAGTCTAAACCGAACATCGCCGCCGAACCGCCTACGATCAGCAGTTTTGGTTGCTCGACCGCAGCCGCCAAAGCGAGCTTGTGCTCGTAGGCCTTTTCGATCCATTGACTGTTGGGTACCGCTCGCCCCATTTGCCCGGCCAGCAGTAAAAGCCACAGGCCGCCTGCCAAAGCCAGGCCGCCCAGCAATCCTGGAACGAATCGATTCGACAATGCCTTGGATTTCATCACCAATCTCAAAAGTTGAAATACAGGAAGGCGCGATCCGGGGCTCCGGCCAGAGCCTTGAGCACCATGAACAAGCCAGCACCCACCAACAGACCGCGCCCGCCAGCGCCAAGACTCAAGCACAAACGTCGGCTACCCGGTGCAGTCAGGGCCAGCGTTAACAACGCTGCGCATACCCACGGCAAGCTTTTGTCGATATGCATGGCTGCCACTTCAGCAATCAGCACAGAAGGATCAAACGACCAACTCCAGCGCCAGTCCGCCAGGCTCTGGAACATTCTCAAGCTGGTGCTCAGGGATTCGGCCCTGAACGGAATCCAGGCCAGCATCACCACCAGCAAAGTCAACGCGACGGCGATCGGCTTAGGCAAACGCCAGGTACTCAGATGCCGCCAATAGTGATTGATGACCAACAGCAGGCCATGAATCCCGCCCCATAGAATGAATTGCCAACCCGCCCCATGCCACAACCCGCCCAGCAGCATGGTGATCAGCAGATTACCGTTGGCCACTAACCGGCCTTTGCGGTTGCCGCCCAGCGGGATGTACAGGTAATCGCGTAAAAAATGCGACAGCGTAATGTGCCAGCGCCGCCAGAACTCGATTATCGAGGCGCTTTTGTACGGCGAGCGAAAGTTCGCAGGCAGCTTGATGCCAAACATCAGCCCAAGGCCGATGGCCATGTCCGCATAGCCCGAAAAATCGAAATACAGCTGCAGGCCATAACTCAGCCCGGCCAGCAGTACGTCCGGCGCCGCCAGCGCATGGCCGGTCTGAGCGTGATCGAACAACACGGCCACGCCGGGCGCCAATGGATCCGCCAGCAGCACTTTCTTGATCAGGCCCACGGTGAGCAGGCTGATGCCCAGTTGCCAGGTCAGTGGACGATTGAACCAGCCCGGCGCGATCTGCGGGAACAACGTACGCGCATGCACAATCGGCCCGGCGATCAGCTGCGGGAAGAAGCACACGAAAAAGCTGTATTCCAGCACCGTGCCGGTATCGGGCAAGCGCCGCTGGTACAGATCGACATGCCAGGCGATTTTCTGAAAGGTAAAAAACGAAATACCCAACGGCAAAATAATGTGCCAACTGGCCGACGACGGCAGGAAGCCGAAGAAAAATCCGGCGTACTTGAAGTAAGCCAGTACCGACAAGTTGAACACCACCGCCACGCTCAGCCAGAGCCCGGCCTGCTGCCGATGCCGGACCTGTTGCTTGCCTAGCAGATAGTTGATGACGATCAGCCCCAGCAGCAATCCCAGGTACTTCCAGCTCCACATGCCGTAGAACACCAACGACGCAAGAACCAGCATCGCCAACGCCGGCCGCTCCAGTCGCCAGGCACGCAATACCAGAAACAATGCGTAGACCGCAGGAAAGAACAGCAGCAGGAATTCATACGAGCTGAAAATCATTGGCCGACACTACTTAATGGGGGCGTGAGTTGTTGTTTTGGGTGTTAAACCAATAAATTGAGGTTTCATTCGTAGGGGCGAGGCTTGCCCGCGAAGCGCTATTCCAATCGATTATTTATCGCCTGAGATAGCGCTTCGCGGGCAAGCCTCGCTCCAACAGTCTGTGTTCTGGATTTACAGGAAATCCCGAATATCCCGTTCCAGCTTGCGGCCAACGAAGATCGAGAGGCTCAACAAGGCCACGGAAAACACCACCAGAATGCCGATGGCGGTCATGTCCGGGGTTTGTCCGGTAATCAGCGCTGCCCGATACGCCAGCACCAGGTGATGGAACGGGTTGAGCGCCACCAGATGCTGAATGAATAACGGCAGGATATTCGCCACATACACAATCGGCGTCAGCCAGAACCACAACTGCACCACTACACCGACCACTTCCTTGATGTCGCGGATGAACACCGAAAGGATCGCGCAGGTAATGCCCAACGCGTAGGCCAGCAGTTGTTGAACCGCGAAGATCGGAATCCACCACAGCAGATGCCAAGTAAAGTGAAAGCCGATGGCGACCAGGAAGATCATAAAGAAGCTGGTAGCGATCAGGTAATGCACGGTTTCGCTGAGCACCACATATAAAGGCAGCGACCACAGCGACATGCGCACCTTGCCGATCAGGTGGGCTTTTTCGTGGAAGACCTGGGTGATGCGGGTCAGCGTTGCGGCGAAGCAGTTCCAGGCCAGCAGACCGCTGACCAGATACACGCTATAGCCCCAGGGGCCCAGGTCTTGACCCAGGCCACCCAGGCGCATGCCCATGATGTTGGAGAACACCAGGGTAAAAATAAGGATGTTGATCAACGGCAGGATAAAGGTCCAGGCCGCGCCAAGCATAGAGGCAGAATGCCGATCGATCAGGTCCTGGCGGGTGAAATTGAGAATCAGGTTCCAGTTCATCAGGCGGGTCCAAAACAGCGGGGAGGCAAGCATACGCAGTGTGAGCCCATAAAAAAACCCGCCCTCGAAAGGGCGGGTTTCTCATCACTCAAGCAATGGTAAGCCAAAGCTTACCGTGGCAATCATTCACAGAGCCTATTAGGCAACGTGAGTGATAACGCCGTTTGCGAAAGCAAGTTGGTCGATCGAAGTAACACCAGTGATGGTGATGATCGATACTTTGTCAGTAGAGCTTGCATCAAGAGTGCTAGTACCTGCAGCAACAGTGGCTGCGAAGGTCGAGCTGCCCAGGTCAGCAGTCTCAATAACCGCTTTAACACCGCTAGCGTCTTTGAAGAAGAATACTTCTTTAACGCCATTCAGGCCGCCAGTGATAGTGCCGGTGGCAGCATCAAATTTAGCAGTAGTGTTCAGAGTGTAGCCTTCACCAACGTACAGGGAGTCCTTACCAGTTTCCAGTACGAGGGTACCGTCAGCAGAAGTCACCTTGCCAGCTGGGAAGTAGAATACGTCAGCTTTGTTAGCAGTACCCAAGTCTTGGGTAGTAGCAGAAGCAGCAGTAGCGGCAACCAATTTCAGAGTTGTATCAGCAGCCAGTTTGGTAGCTGCATCAGTCTGAGCGCTAGTGGCGGCAGTGTGTGCGGTGTCAACAGCTTTGTAAGCTGCATCCAGAGCGTCCAAGGCAGTAGAAGCTGCGATCTGGATTTTCACGTTTGCGTCAGCGATGTAAGCAGCTTTCCAATCTGCAGCAGCAGTGCTGCCAGCAGTGTTGGTCAGATTTGTATCTGCAGTGTTGAATGCCACCTGAGCTTTAGCATTCGCCAGATCTTGTGCAGCCAACGAGCCGAAGCTAGTGAATGCGGCAACGCCTGCGAAGTCAGTGGTGACTTTGCTGATGGTAGTTGCGGATGTGGTAGCAGTAGTCAACACGGTGTACAGGTTAGCAGCATCAGTTGCCGCTACACCTGTTGCGGTAACGCCAGCATCTGCCAAAGCTTTGGTCCAAACGGTAGCATTTGCAGAGTTACCACCGTAAGCAGCCAAGGTAGCTTTAGCTTGAGTCACATCAGCAGGCACAGCTACTTTTGCAGCAGCAAGTGCTTTAGCAGAGGTGTCATACGCGGTGATTTTATCGATCGAAGCAGCATCCACAGCTTTCAGAGCAGCAGCAGCTGAAACCAGTGCCGCAGCAGCAACAGATGCATCTGCATTCAGTTGAAGTGTGGATTTGCCGTTCAGACCAGTGCCCGTGGCTTGACCGCGAGCTGCAATCAGGTCTGCGCTCAGTTCAGTGTTTACAGCTGCGTAAGCAGAGGTAGCTGTAACAACTGCAGTTTGGTCAGCGATCGAAGCATCGGAAGCCGACAGAGTTACCAACTGCTTCTCAATTGCCAGCAGATCGGCAGCTTTGGTAGTTTCAAAAGCAGTAACAGCTGCGTCAGCTGTAACAGAAGCTTTCAACACAGCAACGCTTGCAGGGACAGCAACGCCGCTCAGGCTGCCATCGCTCAGCTTAGTAACAGCAGCAGTAACACTAGCAGAAGTATCGTTCACACCACTCAGGATCGACTTGGCATCTGCAGCCAGGTAGCCAGTAGTGCCAACAGTACCGGTATAAACTTCAGCAACCAGAACCTTGTTGGTGATGGTTTTAGCATCGGTGGCGGCGGCGCCGTTCACGAAAGCTACAAGCAACTGATCGGCAGCAACGGTCGAACCGGCACCGGTTGTCCAGTAGGTCAGGCCAGCTGCATCTGGAGCACGACCGAACAGGTTGTTGTAGATCTTGGTAACGGTGTCAACACGGTTCAGACCCGCGTAAGCAGTCTTGTATTCCGGCTGCTCGTTAACGAAGTTGGCGCGCAGGTTTTCCAGGGTCAAGGTAGCTGGAGTGGCGTTCAACTGACCCAACCAGTAGTCCAGACCGCTTTTGTCAGCGGCACGGCCCAGGTAAGCAACATACAGCTGTTGAACTTGTGCAGAAGTAGTAGAAGCCATTACGTTTTCATCTCCAATATGAGTCGATATCGACACCCAGGCTTCCGTTCGCGGATTCGGCGCCCGTCGGCACCAGCCTGTTGCCACGTCCCGAAAGGGCCATGGCCCCCGTTATGGGAAGTCGGCAATAACGCCAACTGCGGTAGGTAATTTTTCAGCTTTTTTTCAAAGCGTTCAGATAGATAACCTACATTGCACGCCGATCATACATGTCAAATTAGCGGCGTAACAATAGCTGACACCGTTCTTTTTTCGTAATGTCTATAAGAAATTTTCTATAAACACGTAGGAAATTTCTTTATTCGCGATCAGCTAAAGTTCCATGATTTTCTGCCGAGAGCGCAATAAAAATATTGCGCAGCCTCGCTGAAACGGTTGTCCAGCCGTGATTTCGGATCCAATCGCCCTGTAAACGCTGTGGAATTTTATTGAGATTTTTGTGCAAACCCTCTGCCATGGAAACGCTATCAGTGCCTGGCAGGAAAGTGACCGCTTCTGAAACATCTTCAAAAATGGCCAGCGGAGTACAGAAAACCGGACGACCGGTACTCAAACCCCAGCGAACCGCGGCGCTAGACGACTCCTGGGTGTGTTGATACGGGAACACAATGGCGTCGGCCATGCCCAACCAGGCCAGAGATTCTTCGTCGCTGAGGTAGTCGGTGATCAGCGTCACCCGACCAGCCAGGTCCGCTTGCTGGATGCGCTGACGGCAGGTTTCGGCGAGTTCCGCCGAGACCGGTACCGGGTATTCAGCATTGACCAGCAACAGGTGCAGCTTCTTGTCGTTTTTGGCTAACAAAGCAAAGGCTTCAATCAGCTCCGGCATACCTTTGTGCGGCAGCAAAAAGCCGTAACTGGCAATGATGGTCTTGCCTTGCAGATTGGCCGCTTCCTGACGCAAACCCGGGGCGGGTGGCGGCGTGTCGATCACGCCGTGGGGGAACATCAGCAGATTGTCGCGCAAGCCGAAGTCTTTCAGGCGGTTCAGGTCGCCAACGCTGTGCACCAGCAGACGCGCAGAACCGGTCAGGGATTCGCGCAAATCGCGCAGGGATTTAAGCTGCTCGCCATGCTGTACGTCAGCGGTGGAGTGAAACACCACCAACGTCCGGATTCCCCGGCCATGAGCCCAGTCGAGCAATGACGCGAAGGCCTGCAGGTTATAGAACGAGAAGTTGAACTGGATCAGCAGCATGTCGACACCGGAAGCCTCGATGGCGGCCTTCAGCCGATCAAGGCTGTCGGTATCGCCAGCGCTCCAGCAGCGCTCGATATTGTCCCGATCGCCATTGGTCAGCACCGCGTCGTCATTGGCGAACACATGACAATCAAGGCCGAAAGCAGGCTCGAGTAATTTGGAGCTGTAAGTTGCAATGCCGCAGGCGCTGTTCCAGGTCGTAACAGTGCCCAGACGAGGGACTTTCTTCAGCAGTGGTTGCAGGCTGGCCTGAGCCATGGCCTCGACGCTGGCCTTGGCCACGGCGGACCAGGTGAAGCGGCTGCGAATCAGACTGTCTGCGGCGTCAATCCGGGCAGCGGTCATGCTCTCGAGCCGTTTTTCGCACCAGGCCTGGTGGAACTCACCGAGGATGCTCGCCAAATGCTCGGCATTCGGTTCGAACCATACCGACGCTGCGGCCTTGAGGTGGGTGCGTGCACGTTCGTATCGGTAATCGATCAGCCATGCGGTGTCCGGCGTACAGAAATCGGTCTGCCCGCCCTGCCCCGTTACGATCACCGGCAAGCGGTGCAGCATGGCTTCGGCCAGCGGCAGGCCGAAACCTTCGCCACGCGAAGGCGCGACCAGTGCATCCGCCATCGTATAGAGCGCACGCAAGGCTGAATCCGGTAGATCCAGTTCGATCAGTTCAACCGCAGGCGCATTGGGGAACTCCACCCGCCAGTCGTTCAGCTGCTGCTGAATGTCGTGATGCGGATTGGGAAAGGTCTTGATGATCAGCACTACCGCGTGGTCTGCGTTGAAAGCCAGGCCGTAAGCCTTGAGCAGTACGTCCACGCCTTTACGCGGAAAACACGAAGATACATGCAGCAGCTTCAGACGGTCCGGAGTGACCTGGGGCATCGGTGGCAGCGCGTTGAAGTCGATTTCGGCACGCAGAATATGGTCGGCGCCAAGACCGACGGTGGCCAGCGGTGCAGTGACACCGTTGTCGCGCAAGGTTTGGGTAACCCAGCTCGACATGCTGGTGACCAGATGCGCCTGGTGGTTGAAATCATGGCAATAGCCTTGCGGCAGGCTGGACTCTTCCCAGCCATAGCAGGACACGACATTGAAGTCGCCTTGCATGTCCGTTACCCGTGGCGGATACATCAGACGCATTACGTTGCGTGCCGGCTGTTCGCCATGACGGTACAGCTCCGCACAATCGGGGTTGGTTTCCAGGAACTCCAGACTGACAGGAATCGGCCCCGGACCTTCCGTGGATCGCAACGCTACCTTATGTCCCAACTCAGCGATGCCGCGGGCCAGTTCGCGATTGACCAGCGCAAGGCTGTAAGTGCTGTCGAACGGCCCTTCGATGCGATGGTCCATCAGCAGACGCGGCGTAGCGACAGGGAAGCTGAACTGCGGCAGATTTATTTCAAAACGAGCCAGGTAGGCGCTCAGTCGGTCATATAGATGCTGGTACCCGAACTCATGCATGCGCTCCGTACCACGGCGGCGCATGTTGTGGCGCAGCGCGGGATTTTCCATGAGCTGCGCGATTGTCGCGGCCACTAGATGCGGTTCCGGATTGTCCAACAGCAAGCCGGCACTCCCCATGGTATTGACCACGTTGCTGTTGGGCGCATCGTAGGCCAGTACCGGCAGCTCATGGGCCATGGCTTCGATGAGCGGCATGCCGAAACCTTCATGCAGACTCAGGGAAACGAACAGATCGCTGCGCCGATACAGCGAGGTCAGGGTGTCATCGTCCACTTTGCCCGTCAGGCTGACAAAAGACTGGATGCCCAGCTCGTTGATACGTTCCTGAATACGGTTTTTGTATTCCGGTACGGTAAATCCGCCCACCAGATACAACTGCATGGGGACTTGCGCACTGCGCAGCAATACTGCGAAGGCTTCGACCAGGCCCAGCTGATTTTTGTGCGGCATGATGCGGCCGACGTACAGCAAGGTGAAAGGTCGCGGAGTATCGTGGCGTTTCACGGCATGAGGCTGGATACGCTCCAGGTCTACCAGCAACGGGATCTCAGTGATGTTGTCCGCGCTGTACCCACGCTTGAGCAGATCTTGCAGGTTTTGCTGGGAGTCGGCGATGCTGCCGGCCAACCAGTGCTTCCAGTTGTCCACTTGCTCCCAGCCATGGGCGAGCATGGGTTGGATCGCGTGGTCGGCTGGGAACAGCTCGCCCGGGGTGATGTTGTGGAAGACCATGAACTTGGGTTCAGGCAAATCCCGCAACCATGCCTCTACCGGATTGCCTATGCCGTGGTGCACCAATAATGCGTCGGCGCTGCCAGGGCTGTAATCGTCCATGCACAGGATGTCACCGGCCATTTGCTCGGAAGGACGGATGCAGTAGATGTCTGACTTGACGCCGGCCAGGCGTAACAATTTGCGGGTCAACATCATGCCATTACTGATGCCGTCGCCGGGACTTACGCTGATCGCGAACTGGTGGATGGTGACCTGTACTTCACTGTGCATGGGGTGGCCTGGTAAAGATGAATAAAAAATAAAGAGGGCGCTATTGAATACTATTTCAGGCGATTGTAGGGCCGATATTCCTGATTAGCCTGCCAGCGTCTTTCGCCAACAGGTGGCTTCTACGGACCTGAACTCTTGTAAAAAAAAAGGCCGCGTTTGCACGCGACCCCTTTTAAGCTTAAAGCTAGCTAGATATCTAGATAGCTATCTCATTCGCCGGTGCTGCCCTTCTATATATAGAAGGGGTCAGAACGATTTACCGGTTTTTACACGCTCAAGATCAGCATCGACCATCAACTGGCACAGCTGCTCCAGGTTGGTCTTGGCTTCCCAGCCCAGAACGCGCTTGGCTTTTTCCGGGTCGCCGATCAGCAGCTCGACTTCCGCAGGACGGTAGAACTTCGGATTGACCTGGATAACGGTCTTGCCGGTGTTGGTGTCGATGCCGTGTTCGTTGTCTGCGCTGCCTTTCCATTCCAGATTGATGTCGACGGCCTTGAAGGCCATGGACACGAAATCACGAACGGTTTCAGTGCGGTTGGTGGCCAGGACGAAGGTGTCCGGCTCATCAGCTTGCAGCATGCGCCACATGCCTTCGACGTATTCCTTGGCGAAACCCCAGTCACGCTTGGCGTCCATGTTGCCCAGTTCCAGGACGTCCTGCATGCCCAGGGAAATGCGCGCTACGGCATCGGTGATCTTGCGGGTCACGAATTCTTTGCCGCGCAGTGGCGACTCGTGGTTGAACAGGATGCCGCTGGAACCGAAGATCCCGTAGGACTCGCGGTAGTTGATGGTCATCCAGTGGGCATACAGCTTGGCCACGCCGTACGGGCTGCGCGGGTAGAAGTCGGTGGCTTCGGTCTGCGGAACCTGTTGGACCTTGCCGAACATTTCCGACGTCGATGCCTGATAGAAGCGGATCTTCGGGTTAACGATGCGGATCGCTTCGAGCAGATTGACCGCGCCCAGACCGGTGATTTCAGCGGTGGTCAGCGGTTGGTCGAACGACACGCCCACGAAGCTCTGAGCAGCAAGGTTGTAAACCTCGGACGGCTCGGCTTTCTGTAGCAGGCGGATACTGGCGCTCAGGTCAGTCAGGTCATGCTCGACCAGTTCCAGATTCGGGTGGGTAGCGACGCCGACTTCTTCAAGACGCCAGAAATTGACCGAGCTAGTACGACGATAGGTACCGTAGACCTTGTAGCCTTTCTCCAGCAACAGCTGGGTAAGGTACGCACCGTCTTGACCGGTTACGCCAGTGATAATTACGGATTTGGTTGGTGCATTCATTATTTGGTTTTCCGGTCAGGGGCTGGGTCAGTTTTACTGTTGTTGCTCAGCCAGATGTTCACGCTTTCAACGCTTTCTGCGGACAACTTGCCAGCCCAGCGGTTGAGAATGAACAAATTAGTGATGAAGTCGTATTGGGTCTTCAGAAGATCGCGACGAGCCTTGAATTCGTTTTGCGTCGCAGTCAACACATCTACAGCATTCACAACGCCATAGCTGAACGCTTTCTCCGAGGCGATGCTCGATTGTTCAGCCGATGACAGAGCGTTGCGGTTGGCGCGTATTTTTTCGACGCTTGAGTCTGCGGTCAAGTAAGCATTGGTAGTTTCTTTCACAACCTGACGGCGAGTGAACTCCAATTGCTGCTCGGCCGCGATCTGATCCTGGTAGAGCCCCCGTACACGCGCCGAGGTAGCGCCACCACTGTAGATCGGCATAGACAATGCGACACCCGCTACATAGCTGTCCGTTTTGGGTGCCAGGGCATTGTTATAGCCTTCATTGGTGTTTTGCGCACTGAGGTTCAGGTTCAGGGTCGGATAGTGACCACCCTTGCCTTCGCGCAAACCCGCTTGAGCAGCTTCCACTGCACTCTGGTTAGCTTTGATTGAAGGGTTTTCGGTCTGCGCCAGTTGCACCCAGCTGTCGAGGCTTTCATCCGAAACCTTTAGTTCGACATCACCGCGAACCCGGCTCAGGCGTTCGGTAACGGGGCGACCGACAATTTCCGACAGCGCGGCACGACTCAAACGAACCTGATTGCGAGCGTCCACTTCCTGGGCCGCCAATGAGTCAACCCGGGCCCGCAATTCCAGGACGTCAGTGACCATTGCGTACTTCTTTTCATACAAAGCAGTAACCCGGTCAAGATTTTTTTGCGTGGCACGCCGCTCAGCCTGGACCAGTTCCAGCTCGTCATCAGCGGCCAAAGCAGCAAAATAGCGCTGAGCCAGATCAACAGTAGCTTCAGCCTGGGCTTCATCGGATTCAGACAACGATTGCGAGGCAATGCTTTTGTACTTCTGGTAATTCTCCCAGGCAGCCTTGTTATAAAGCACCTGACTCAAGCCAACGCTGTAGTTCTGGCTGTTATAGATCTCGTTTGTCTGTTCGTTGACTTGCTTAATGCGGTTCGCACCCGCGTTAACCGAAACTTGAGGCAACAAGCTGCCAAAAGCCTCACGCGCATGCTCCTTGCCCGCTTCCGTCCGGGCATAGGCCGCCAGAACTCGTGGATCCTCCAGACGTGACTCGCGATATAAGGAGGTCAGGTCAGCCGCGTACTCCTTAGCGCTGACACTGGTGGCAGCGGGTTTGGGTGTAGAGGGTTCGGCGGTTTTCGGCTCAGCAGCCTGAACCTGCAGCGCTAGCATTCCCAACATAAGGCATGGAAACAGGCGCACGATCACTCCTCGATCATCGATTCGGAAATAGCATTGCGTGCTGGTTGCAGCAGATATTGCAACATGGTGCGCTCGCCAGTGTTGACCAACACATCAGCAGGCATACCCGCTAACAGCTTACGGTCACCCAGCTTTGCCACGCCTTCTGGCGTCACTTGGGCGCGAATCAGGTAATAGGGCGCGCCGGTTTTTTCGTTTGTCAGACGGTCAGCCGAGATACTGGTGACCACACTAGGGATGACAGGTGTCGTTGCACTGTTGAAAGCACTGAAGCGGATATCGGCAAATTTACCCACAGCGACGCGATTGATGTCATTCGGAGCAACCTGAGCCTCAACGATCAGCTCAGAAACCGAAGGCACAATATCGAGCAGTGGAGTGGCTTGTCGAACAACACCTCCAATGGTGTGGACAGTCATACCAATCACCATGCCATCATCGGGGGCACGGATGATGATACGGCTTAAGCGGTCTGCGAGAGCCGAAGCTCTTTCCTGAAGATCATATGCCTTAGTCTGAACATCAGCTAATTCCTTAGCCACTTCCGAGTTGAAATCTTTATTAATCTGCAGGATTTGCAGCTGCGTTTCATTGATCTGCAAACGGGTCTTGGTAATGCTCGAACGATGGTCGGCAACTTCAGACTTCAGCATGTCCAGCTTGCGCTCCTGCTCAAGCATGCGCTGCTTGTCGATAAACCCTTGAGACAGCAGGTCCGTCAGCTCGGTGATTTCACCGGTATACGATTTTTCGAGATTGTTCTTGGTGCCGATCATTGCATCGGTGCCCTTGATCTGCTGATTCAGCTGACCAATGCGCTCTTGCAATACCGAAATCTGACCGAGTCGAGCGCCGCGGCGAGCATTGAAAACCTGGGTTTCACCTGCACGAGCTTCGATACCCCGAGGGCTGCCGGCTTCTACCATCGAACCAAAGTTAATTTCAGATAGGTTGTCGCGCTCAGCGACTAGACGTGCTTCCATCGCCTTAGCTGCAATGAGTTGGTTATGCGTCATGTCAAATTCGGCACGCAGTTGGCCATCATCGAGAATTATTAGCGGATCACCTTTCTTAACCATGTCGCCGTCGTGAGCTAACACGTCTTTGACGATTCCACCCTCCAAGTGCTGAACGGTCTTGCGATAGGTCTGCACAGTGACAACACCAGGCGCATGCACCGCGCCATCCAGCGGAGCAACTGCTGCCCAAGTGCCGAAGATTCCAAATACGACAATCAAAATGCCATATCCTAGCCGTCGAGTTTTTCGATCGGAGGTTGGTAATTCAGCAAAACTATCAACTTGGGTAAATTGTATTGAGCTCATCGATAATATTCCTTCAAGCGCCAGCCGGAGTAGTACCCGCGGCGAGCTGGGCAGCTTTCTGTTGAGCGGCAAGCTGCTGCTTGTTTAGCTCCTCCATCACCTGATCTCTAGGACCGTACATACTGACTCCACCTTCACTCATCACCAGCAAGCTATCCAGCTGAGCCAGGATTGTGGTGCGGTGCGTAATCACGAAAATTGTTGCGCCGGTGGTTTTAAGCTGCTGAATTGCGCTGGCTAAAGCACGCTCACCTACCTCATCTAGGTTGGAGTTCGGCTCGTCAAGCAGCATTAACCGCGGACTACCATAGAGAGCACGAGCTAAGCCAACCCGCTGGCGCTGCCCACCTGAAAGATTTACGCCATCGCTTCCGATCACAGTGTCGTAACCATTGGGCAGACGTAAAATCATGTCATGTACGCCAGCGATCTTAGCTGCCAATACGACCTGCTCAGCATCAACCTCAGCGAAACGGGCGATATTCTCGCTAATACTTCCTTCGAACAGCTCAATATCTTGAGGCAAATACCCCAAGTAGGGGCCGAGTTCCTCTTTATCCCAATTACTGATATCAGCGCCATCAAGCCGTACAGTGCCGTGCTGCGGAACCCACACGCCCATTAAGGCACGAGCTAACGTGGACTTACCTGAAGCACTTGGGCCAATAATTCCTACTACTGAACCTGCAGGCACGCCAAAACTTATGCCGCGCAAGATAGGATCTTTCGACCCGGGGGCACTAACATAAAGATTTTCCACCTGCACATACCCATGGGGAGGAGGCAACGACATTCGTTTCGGCTCCGCTTGAAGCTTGTCCAGAATATTGTTGAGTCGGTCATATTGTGTACGAGCAGAGATGAAGCCTTTCCAGCTTCCGATGATCATATCTATTGGCGCAAGGGCACGGCCTAGCAGAATAGAGCCCGCAATCACCAAGCCAGGACTGATTTCGTGATTTACAGCTAGGTAGGCACCGAGACCTAAAATCAATGACTGAATCAACATCCGAAAGGTTTTAGATATGGCGCTTATGATGCCGCCTTTATCGCTTGCATAAGACTGTAAAAGCAGCACTTTGCTTTGACGACGGCTCCAGCGCTGCATGAGAGTGCTAAGCATCCCCATTGACTCTATGACTTCAGCGTTACGTAAATTTTTAGTCGTCTGAAGCGTAGCAGCGATGTTTTCTTTGTTAGCCTCCCCCAGCGCCTTACCGGTGCCCTTTTCATTCAGGTAAGCCAAAATCAGCAGAACAACGGCGCTAGCAATCGCAACCCACCCGTAATAGGGGTGGAACATGAACATCACGGCGATATAAATAGGCAGCCATGGCGCGTCAAAAAAAGCAAAAACGCCGTTGCCGGTCATGAACTGACGCAAGCCCGTCAAATCATTCAGTGATTGAGCTGAAGCGTCCATACCTCCGCTTTCGAGCGCGCGCTTAAAGCTAGCTCTGTAGACGTCTCGACTAAGCAGTACGTCTAGCTTGGTGCTTACCCGGACCATGATTCGTGAACGAATCCACTCCAAGGAGCCCATGGTAATGACGAGCACACTCATTATGATGGTCAACATCACAAGCGTAGAGATGCTACCGCTGGTCACCACTCGGCCGTAAACCTGAAGCATATAGAAGGTAGGAACCAGCATCAGGGCGTTTACAAACAAACTGAAAATACCGACTGATATGAAACTGCCTTTACAAGCTTTTAACGCAGCTTGCAAGCTGTTTTCATGTACGTTGCGCATAATTTCCTAACTGCCACGGGGTATGGAAAAGCGCGCGAGTGTACCATTCACCTAACGGGTGGGAAATGAAAAAGGATTTAATGGAATCAGACGTCGGTCTTTTCCTACGTAGGAAAACTCCTTTATTAGTGTTGCAACCGCCTCAAAGCCAAGGGTAAAGTTCCTCCGATCCTTATTCCCCGGTGCTTCTTTTTTAAAAGCCAGCCGTTCAGCCATGATTCAGCTTGTTTCAGTTATGAACGACCGACGGGCGGTTTACCTTTAGCAGTCCCGTGGAATTTCATGCGCGTTCTTCATTTTTTCAAGACTTATTACCCTGACACCACCGGCGGCATCGAGCAGGTCATTTTCCAGCTCTGCCAGGGCAGCCGTGCCTTTGGCGTTGAAGGCCAGGTACTGACGCTGAGCCCCAACCCCTCCCCTGCCCGGCTGCAGGTTGCCGATCACCAGGTCACCCGGGTCAAAGAGAATTTCCACATCGCTTCAACCGGGTTTTCCCTGAAGGTGTTCAGCCAGTTCAAGGAAATGGCCGCCGAGGCCGATCTCGTTCATTTCCACTTTCCCTGGCCGATGATGGATCTGGTGCATTTCGCCACCCGTCATGGCCGACCGACGGTACTCAGCTATCACTCGGACATCATCAAGCAGCGCACATTGCTCAAACTCTACGATCCGCTAATGAACCAGCTCCTCAAGAGCATGGATCGCATTCTGGTGGCTTCGCCTAATTATCTGGAGTCCAGCGAAACACTCCAGCCGTTCAAAGACAAAACGACTGTGGTTCCCTACGGACTGGATCAGTCGGCATACCCGACAGTCTCAACGCAAAAACAGGAGCAATGGCGCAAGCGAGTGCCGGAGAAGTTTTTCCTGTTTGTGGGTGTGCTGCGTTATTACAAGGGTCTGGACAGCCTGCTCAGCGCCCTTGAAGGCGTGGATTATCCGGTAGTGATTCTCGGCGGCGGTCCGCAGGAGCAAGAACTCAAGGCTCAGGCGGAAAAGCTGCAGTTGCGCAATGTGGTGTTCCTGGGTCGACTGGATGATGAAGACAAAGCCTGCCTGCTGCAGATGTGCTACGCGCTGGTCTTCCCTTCACATCTGCGTTCCGAGGCATTCGGGATTTCCCTGCTGGAAGCCTCGATGTATGGCAAACCGATGATCTCCTGCGAGATCGGTACGGGCACCACATACGTCAACCTGCACGAAGAAACCGGTCTGGCCGTCCCGCCCAATTCGCCTCTGGCCTTGCGTGAGGCGATGCGCAGGCTGTGGGATAACCCCGAGGAAACAGAGCGCTTGGGGGCCGGCGCGAAAGTGCGCTTTGAACGGTTATTTACATCCCAGAAAATGTGCGCCCTGACGACCGAGGTGTATAGAAATCTGCTCCTAACCCCATCAAAGGTTGAGCGATTAGTTTGAGAAAGATGATGTCGTGACCTCGCTACAAACCTTTACGTAGGATATTTCTCAGCCTCGGTAACGCTACTCCTACAATCTTAAGGAGGGAAAATACCCCAAGGGTACGAAATTGCATCGCCAAAACAAGATAAGACCACTTGGATATCTGCAATACATCCAAAATATGAGGATCTGAACTTTGTAAGCCAATGGTATCTAAATTGCACCGTCTCTGTAGCAGAGGCAGTTCCCCAAAGCTACAGGTGACGTATTCAAAAACTTTAAAATTCCATACTGCCTAGGCCTGACAGCCGGTAACATACCCATCCTTGAAAGCCCCAGGGGAATGAATGGGTGGCTTGAGTGACCTCAAACGGTGCATTTCACTCGCCGTAGGTGCTGCAACCATGAGGTACAGCGGCCGGAAGCTTGGTCATTCCGGCAGTTGAGAAAGCAAAAAACGATTTTAATTGGAGATTAAGGTGAATTTGGCAGAGTTTTTTTTTCGAGAGCTTAATGTGTTTGTGGGAGGGCGACATACATGGGCGTTGCTCTCTTTGCAAGACATTAAGAGCCGGTACCGAAGATCCGTTATAGGCCCATTCTGGATAACACTGACATCCATATTTTTCGTCGCAGGCCTCGGGATCGTGTACGCCCGGCTGCTGGGGTTGAACCTCAAGGAATATCTGCCTTACCTCGCCACCGGCATCATTGTCTGGACCTTTCTGACTACCTTGATCAGCGAGGGTGCCAATTCACTCATCGGTGCGGGGCACATAATAAAACAGATACAACTCCCCTACATGACGCATGTCATGCGGATCGTGTGTCGCAACTTCATCGTCTTTCTACACAGCTGGGTAATCCTGATTCCGCTGTTGATATGGTACGGCTCGCTGACCGTTTATGGTTTTTTTGTCGCGATTTTTGGCATTTTCCTCAGCCTATTCGCGCTTACCCCATTGGTGACAATCCTTGCGGTACTGTGCGCACGCTACCGCGATGTGGTGCCCATGATTGGCAGTGGGTTGCAGCTGCTGTTCTTCGTCACGCCCGTAATGTGGCACCCGGAACAGTTGGGTGGCCTGACGGTGGTCATCAGATACAACATCTTCAGTTATTTTATCGACCTCGTCCGTGAGCCCATGCTGAACGGGTATTTCCCTCTGCATTCAGCTGAAATCGTTTTTGTTTTTGGTGTTCTTTGTTGGGGCATTGCGTTTCTTGCCTTGTTTTTGAATCGCAAAAAAATACCTTATTGGCTTTAACTCATGTCTTATATAAACGCTAAATCAGTCACGGTTGATTACCCGATTCTGGATGTCTCGAGACGCTCTTTCAAAAAGGACGCGTTGTCGTGGATCACGGGTGGCAATGTTGGAAACAACACAAAGCATTTGAGCGTTCGCGCGCTCGATGCGATCGATTTAAATGTCAAGGCTGGCGAAAAAATCGGTTTGCTGGGGCATAACGGCTCTGGCAAAAGCACACTGTTGAAAGTGATCGCCGGTGTCTACTACCCCACTGACGGCCATATCGTTTCATCGGGCAAGATCACGTCGCTCCTGGACCTGACCTTGGGCATGGAGATGGAAGCAACGGGGTACGAAAACATATTCCTGCGTGGTGTCATCATGGGTCTGGCTCCCAAGACCATCAAGAAGACAGTGAACGACATTGCCGAGTTTTCTGGTTTGGGCGACTATTTGAAACTGCCCATTCGTACTTACTCTTCCGGCATGTTGGTACGTCTGGGTTTTTCCATATCGACCGCTTTCCCTGCGGACATTATCCTGATGGATGAATGGCTCGGTGTGGGGGATGCCAAATTTCAGGAAGAAGCCAACAAGCGGCTGCAGGAAATGACCGATAATGCTGCAATTCTCGTATTAGCGTCACACTCACCCGACCTTATCAAAGGAACATGTAATCGGTGCGTTCGGCTTGAGCATGGAAAGATAGTGGAAGATTATTTAATAGGTGCTTCAGCATGAAGATCGCAATCGTTTCTACCTACAAGATAGAGTGTGGCATTGCTCGGTTCTCTGAAATCATTCAGAAAAACCTGTCACTCACGGACGAAGTGACGGTTTTGGAGCTTCCACGGCATGAGCTGAAAACCAGCTTTGGGGCTACGAAAGAAGGCTCCGAGCGTTTCATGAAGCAGCTCTGCGAGCAGTTGAAAGGCTACGATGCAGTTTCGGTTCAGTGTGAGTACAGCCTCTTTTCGGACAATATTTCGCTGTCGATAGAGCGCATCAAGCGCATCTTGTCAGCCAATAAAAACTCTACCATTACCCTTCATACCGTTATTAACAGGTCGTCGTCCGCCGATACAGAAATGCCCTCTGTACTGCGCTGGATTGCTACGCCAAAAAATACATTGAAGCGGTTTGTGCGTAGCCTGCAGTCGACGTTGGCCGCTAAAGCAGAATTAAAGCTTTTTGAGTTTATCAAGAAGAACAATATAAAAGTCATCGTGCACACTGAGGCTACGCGCGAAATACTGAAACAGCGATTCCGCTTGCTTCACGTGGACTGCCATCCATTGTGTTACACCAGCGCTGAAGAAAAACAGCAATATATTCATGAAGACTGTAGAAAAGAACTCACTGACCGCTTGTGCATGGATGATGACGTAAAACTCATCGGTGTATTCGGCTTTTTCGGTAATTATAAAGGTTTCGATTACGCAATCAAAACTTTAGCTCGCTTACCAGGCGAATATAAATTACTAATTTTTTCCGGTCTGCACCCTAATTTAATTAAAAACTCTGACTCGTCACAGATTGAGAGTTTGCTAGGCCTTTCAAAAAAATTGAAAGTTTTAGACCGCGTTTTATTCATGGGTAGCGTTGACGATCGCTCACTTTACCGCGCTATTGCCGGTGTCGATTTTTCATGGCTACCGTACCGAGAAGTCGGGCAGGAAGCCTCAGCTATTTGTAGCGAAGTCTCGGAGCTTTCCAAACGAGCCATTGTCTCAAGAAATTTTGCATTCATTGATTATATGAAGTTTAACCTGCGTACCGAATACGAGTTTTTTGAAATCGGCAACGTCGAAGAGCTTAAGTTAAAAACGATGTACTATGATCGCTTCCATCCAGATACATCAAAGATGGTAGGGGTGGTCAACCATGCGGAATTGCAGGCCCAGTTCTATCTGGAAATTCTTCAAAAGCAGACACTCCAAACCAGCGCTTGATAATTGCGCAAACTCACGACGGTACCTTACGTACAGTCGTGAGTTCTAATGCGTGAAGACGGCTGGGTACTCAGCCAAGTCTCTGATCAACGGTATGTACCGACCTACCTCACCACCTCAACTCCCCTGCCCTCCAGCCGATAGCGTGAAGACCTGATAAGAAACGTCCTTCACACCGATTAGAGGCTATCGATGAAAACCGTCCAGGCTCGCTACACCGTGATTTTCATCGTACTGATCGCCGCCATCGCGCTGATAACCGAGCAGGGCATCGAGCATTTTGTTGCGCCGAAAATTCAGGCCACTGAGGAGCAGGTGGTGTTACACAAGGTCGATCAGGTGGCCACGCGCATCCTGACGGATCTGGCTAGAGTCGAGGCGCAATCACGAGGCATTACCCAAGCGGTACCGTTGCTGGACAGCGACGGCATTGATCGGGTGATGCCGGGGCTGATCGATCAGTATGGGGACGCCAAGGTGTTTGGCGGCGGGATCTGGCCAATGGCGCAAATGCGTACGCCAGGCCGCAACAAGCACAGCACCTTTTATCATCGGGATGCTTCAGGGAAGCTGGTGGTCAGCACGTACTGGAACTCTGATGCAGCGCCCAATTACTACGAGCAGCCATGGCACAAGGCTGGCCAGAATGCCCCCAAAGGGCAATGTGCCTGGGCGGCGGCTTATCAGGATGCCGCCAGCCCGCAACCGCGCACCAACTGTGCAATGGGTATCTATAAGGACGGCGCGCTGTTCGGCGTGTCGACCATCGACGTTACCCTGGGCTTTTTCAATGGCCTGATTCAGGACAAACAAAAGGAAGTTCAGGGGCAGATCATGATCGTCGAACGCGACGGCAAGATCCTCACCAATCAGGAGACGATTCCCGGCGAGATCGTGCTCAAGAACGTCGCGGACTTCAGCAATCAGTCGCTATTTGCCAAACAGATTCAGGAAGGCTTGCGCAACCTCTCCGGCAGCAACCTTTATCAGCAGGCCTATAAAGACCCACAAGCCGGCGACCTGACCTTTTTCCTCAAGGCGGTGCCCGGCACGCCTTGGTTGATCGCGACCGCCCTGCCCACTTCGTTGCTGACCTTACACAGCAATGAGGTGTTGAAGACTCTTGGGCTGATTCAGATTCCGCTGGTGATCCTGTTGGTGGTGGTGCTGGTTTTCGCTATCAGCCGCTTGATGGGCCGCTTGACCGTGCTGCGCGGCAACATCGACACGTTGTCGTCAGGCGAAGCGGATCTGACGCGACGCATTGCGATCAAGGGCGAGGATGAGCTGGACGCCGTCGGTAACTCGGTCAACCGCTTCATTGCCTACCTGCAGGGCATGATGGTCGATGTGGCCGCGGCGACCAGTCAGATCTCCGGGGAATTGGTGCAACTGCAGCAGCAATCACGACACACCAATCAAATCCTCGATCGCCATGCCTCGGAAACCGATCAGGCGGTAACGGCGATCAACGAGATGAGCGCCACGGCTGACAGCGTTGCGCAAAGCGCCAACGAAACCGCGAGCTTTACGCAGAGCGTCAACGACGCAGCGCAAAAATCCAAAGAGGTGGTCGACCAGGCGTCAGTCAGCGTTTTGTCCCTGGTGGAGGAAGTTGAGAGCGCCACGCAATACGTTCAAGGCATGCAGAGCGACGCCAAGCGCATCACCGATGTACTGGGGGTGATTGGTGGCATCGCTCAGCAAACCAATCTGCTGGCACTCAACGCCGCGATCGAAGCAGCCAGGGCAGGCGAGCAAGGTCGTGGCTTTGCCGTGGTGGCTGATGAGGTGCGCGCCCTGGCCGGACGCACACAACAGAGCACTTCGGAAATCAACGAGATGCTGGCCAGGCTGGAGCAGGGTGTCAACGATGCCGTGGGGGCGATGGTCAAGACCAAGGCCAGTTGCGAATCCACAGCCGATCGGACTTCACGGGTCAATGAAGGCCTGGATGGTATGGCCAGCTCTGTGCTGCGCATCCACGATCTCAGCGCACACATCGCCACGGCGGCGGAAGAGCAAAGCGCAGTGACCGAAGAGATCAACCAGAACATGGTCGCCATCCGGCATATGGTCAGTGACCTGGTGAACAGCGGACAGCAGGCCGACAAGAGCACCGAAGCGCTGCTGGCCTCTAATGAGCGGCTGGTTATTCTGGTCAATCGCTTCAAGGTGCGCTGACTTATAGGCTGCGGCTGTAGGAAAAGCACCACGGCCTTCCCTGTTAAACGGCCTATCGACTACAAATTCCGGCTATGCCATTAGTCGGAATATTCCCTGCGTAGAAGCTGATTTTTGTCAGCTTTTATTGAGCAGACGTGTGCTAAAGCTTTGTTTCCCGAACAAATCACGCTCTGGACCGCTGTTTTCAACCAAAAATGGCGAGCTTGGGGGCGTCTTCCATTCATACCCGAAAATGAAATGTGCCTTGCAGGCCACGTAGAACGGGCTATCGACTACAAATTCCGGCTATGTAACATTTCTGAGAATTTGTTTTTTAGATAGCTATATAGCTAGATAGATAGCCATCTATCTAGCTATCCAACTCCTGATATATAGGGGGTTTACGGGCTTTTCAGGGATAAAAAGCGAAGAAATCTACCGAGCCGGTCACACTTTGACCCATTGGTACATAAAAAACGAAGATGCCGAGGAGCGGAACAATCCGCTGAGATGCGCGCGATAGAGCAGCCAAGTGACCATGGCTGAAGGCTATCGACTACAAATTCCGGCTATGGCCAAAAGCCTTGTTTTAACTGGATAGATATAAGCATAGCTAGATATATAGCTATCTATCTTTAGATTAACTGTCTGTTTCTAAAGGCAATTCATCAATAACAACAACTTGTTCTGCCGGAATCACCTCCAGTCCGTCGCCCAGGGAGAGGCGCATTTGCGCAGCTTCCTGGAAGCGAAACATCAGGCTCTTCACCGTCTTGCCTTCGGTAATGGTCTGGTACGTGATGGTAATTCCGGACTTGGCCATGATTTCGTTGATGGACGGGGCTATGACGCGCTGACGCAGGTTGTTGAACCGTTTGTAGCTGTCACCAAGGTCCAGCAGGATGCGCAGTTTCTCGACCTCGATGATGAGCACGCCAGTGCTTTTGAACTGCATCATCAGTTCGAACAACCGGAAGCTGTGCATGGAGTTCAGATTGGCAACGCGACGCAGATCGTAGGAGGTCAGCTTGCTGTTGAGCATCGACAGGTAAGGGATGACATCGACCGTAAAGTTCAGGGTCACACGGCCCTCGCCTTCTGCGTAAGTCGCCTTGTAGACCCAGCGAATGCGCGTGCGGTTCTTGCCGTCAAAGGTCTGGATATCGCGCTCGTAGAGGGAATCCGCCGCTTCCTTGAGGTTGGTGTAGGCAAACCGGATCGGCACGCCATAGATCTCTGCGAAGCTCGCTGCGGTCACGGTGATCTTGGAGGGCATGGGTTTGCGGGGATCAACCTGGGCAATGGCTGCCAGCAGCAGGCGCTGTTCCTGAAGGGTCAGGCGATAGGACGCACTTATCAGATCATTGGCTTTGGTCACAAGCAATGATGAAGGTTCTCGGGTGGTCATCGACTAATCCTGGCGCGGTGAGGAGTCGATAGTAACAAGCTTGGGCGAGAAGTTTCTCCTCCCTTTTCATAGCCGGAATTTGTAGTCGATAGCAGGGCCATTGGCCATAGCCGGAATCTGTAGTCGTTGAATAGCAAAGAGCCATGCCCGGAATTTGTAGTCGTATGCCCAGGACGGTATAGCCGGAATTTGTAGTCGTTACACGAAAAACGCAATTCCTAGGAAAAGGATTTCCGAATGTAACCTTGGCTAAACGTCGGACAAATGCCACCAGAGGTGCCATAGCCGGAATTTGTAGTCGATAGAACAGCCGCAGAAGGCAGGATTTGTGGCTGCGCCAGGCTCCTGATGTGTATAGCCGGAATTTGTAGTCGTTATCTGCCTTGCAGAGCGTGCTTGCGAGACGATCTGGTGAGGCTTTGCCTGTGGATAACAGCCGGAATTTGTAGTCGTAATAGCTGAAATTTGTAGTCGTAAGGGCTGAAATTTGTAGTCGCGTAGCCGGAATTTGTAGTCGTATAGCCGGAATTTGTAGTCGATGCACCTCTGGAGGCCACGTAAATCAAGGCCTGCAGAGGTGCTAAAAACAAGATTTAAAAACAAGCTTAAAAACAAGAAAAAAAGATTTTAAAAAGGGGCGTGAAGCTCATTTTTCTTGTTTGGGGAAATCAAAAGCCACAGCCAAAAGCAAAATCACCAGCCGAGCTCCTCAGAGCGCGCACAAGCGATAAACCCTGCAATTGGCGAGCTGGTGCGCGAAGAATCCCCCTGTGGAGCGCTGAGAGGCCAATGAGCGCCCTGAACCTTGGTTTGAACAGAATATCTGCGACAGGTTTCCTGGAATATTCCTGAGTATGCCGGGCATCCATCCTGAAATACCGAAATCAGCAGCCTCGGTTTCTATTTCAAAACGGTTCAAAAACAGCGCCAGACCCGTGAAGTATCGATGAACAAAGTGATCAATCCTTCAAAAACTTCAGGTAGGTCTGTCATGTGCTATGCAAAT
>Ga0247814_10000709_pt1 | contig 24019 bp, 26 predicted proteins | sample UWRJL179409R1_FD_179947 | JGI IMG/M metagenome (GOLD analysis project Ga0247814, IMG submission 179947) | Plant litter microbial communities from Arlington Agricultural Research Station in Wisconsin, United States - UWRJ-L179-409R-1 | ecosystem: Environmental > Terrestrial > Plant litter >... | reverse complement strand
CTGGACTAACGACACGCCGTCCATCGGCCTTGCCGCGAACGGTACCGGTGACATCCTTTCCTTCACGGCGACGAATACGGGCACGGCCCCGGTGACCTCCACGGTTACGGTCACGCCGACGGCCGACGGCTGCGTGGGCATAACGAACAGTTTCACGGTCACGGTGAACCCGACGCCGACGGTCAATGCGGTTAACCCGCAGACGCTCTGCAACGGTGCTTCCACGGCGGCTGTTATTTTTGGCAGCCCGGTTGCGGGCACCACGTACGCGTGGACGAACAGCGATGCCTCCATCGGTCTTGCCGCGAACGGTACCGGCGACATACTTTCCTTCACGGCGACGAATACGGGCACGGCCCCGGTGACCTCCACGGTTACGGTCACGCCTACTGCCGACGGCTGCGTGGGCATAACGAACAGTTTCACGGTCACGGTGAACCCGACGCCGACGGTCAATGCGGTCACCCCGCAGACGTTATGCAACGGTGCTTCGACGGCCTCGGTTATTTTCGGCAGCCCGGTTGCGGGCACCACGTACGCATGGACGAACAGCGATGCCTCCATCGGCCTTGCCGCAAACGGGAACGGTGACATCCTTTCCTTCACGGCCACCAACACGGGCACGGCCCCGGTGACCTCCACGGTTACGGTCACGCCTACGGCCGACGGCTGTGTTGGTATCAGCAGTACGTTTAACATAACTATTAATCCAACATTTATAGGTACTGAAAATGGTGCGATTTGTAATGGTGATGTTTATACTTTTGGTGGACAACCTTATACTTTACCAGGAAATTACCCAGTAACATTCCAAACGGTTAATGGTTGTGATTCTTTGGTGACCTTAAATCTGGTTGTAAACCCAATATATAATATCGTACTGAATGAGACGATTTGTAGAGGGAGTGTATATACTTTTAATGGTGTTAATTATTCACAAACTGGAGTTTATACCATTCCTTTTAATTCGGTCAGCGGATGTGATTCTGTTTATGTAATCAATCTGAATGTACAGGGACCGATTGCTTCTTTCACTGCGATTCCTTCAGAAGGTTGCTTGCCATTGACTGTGACATTTAATAATACATCAGCTCCGGGTGTCATATCATCTACATGGAATTTTGGAAATAACCAAACTGGTAATACGATGAACCCAACCACCATTTATAAAATTCCAGGCACATATAGTGTTTCATTGATTGTAACAGATGCCTTGGGATGTAGGGATTCGTTGACTTCCACAGGATTGGTTATTGTTCATCCCCGTCCTGTTGCGGGAATGGTGGTTAGACCAACCGAAGTGTATATGGATGAACCTTATATAGTGGTAACGGATGCATCATCAAATGCCACTTCATGGGCATATTCAATCAGCGATGGTTTTAGTACTGGGCAATCTAACTTTAACTATTCCTTTAGTGAACCGGGAACATATACCGTAACACAGGTGGTGCAAACTGGCGTAGGTTGTGCAGATACGACTTATGAAGAAGTTGTCGTTAAGCCAGTAACAACCTTCTATGTACCCAATGCGTTTACTCCAAATGGAGGATTTGAAAATGAGGTGTTCACTGCTTACGGAAATATTATTTCGGAATTCAGAATGAGCATTTTTGACCGTTGGGGAGAATTGATGTTTAATACGGAAAGTATTGACATGGGCTGGGATGGAACTTATGGAGGTAAGCCTTGTAAACAGGATGTTTATGTCTATAAAATTACTTACCGAAATCATTTAGGTAGGCAACAGTATGTTCTTGGTTCGGTAACACTAATCCGATAGAATTTATTCACTCGGAGAGGCCATCTAGATTTTCTGGATGGCTTTTTCTTTTTATTATGGTATTCTTATTTATAGGGAGATAGGATTTTATACTGAGAATGGTATGGCGCGAATTTAACCGTTGGAATTTTACATATTTTCTTTTGACAAATTTTTCAGACGTGTACTTGAAATATAGGGTTAATTTTCTATTTATTGATGTGTTTGATCATGTCATAAATAATTTTTCAGCTTCTTACAAAAGAATATGAAAATGCAAGGAAGTAACATTGGTCATGGGGTTAAAATTTGATATTTATATGATTCATAGTAACTATCCTTCATGTTAATTAAAAGAATACGAAAAATCTAAGGGAAGTAAGTATTGGATCATGGAGGATGGACTTATATTTATCTAAAAAACGGCATCATAACATTCTTCATGTTTTATGTTCTGATGGCATTTTTCTATGGAGTCTTCTTTCAGATTGTTTTAAGCAAAAAAAGAGCCATTCATTAGAATGGCTCTTTTTATATTGTCGTTTTGCTTTATCTTTTGATGATTTTACGAACAACCGTGCCTTTGTCGTTTTGTATGGACAACAAGTAAATGCCTTGTGCAAAATGAGAGATATCTATCGAAAATTGCATTTCGGAAGTGGTTATTTCATTTTGTACTATTTTTCCAGTCAGGTCAGTAATTTTTATGCGCATATCATTTCCTGTAAGTCCTGTATGTATGTTGATTACATCAGAAGTAGGATTTGGGAAGATATTTACGTTAAATGCTTCATTTTCAATGATTGAGCTTCCTGCGCTTATTGTTACTTGTGTACAGGCTGTTTGCGAGGTACATCCATTTACGGTAACGGAAACACAATATTGTCCTGCTGTAGATGAACTGGCCGTAAGTATAGGATTTTGTATAGAAGAGGTAAATCCGTTAGGTCCGGTCCAATTGTATGTAGCGCCCGAAACTGTTCCTGCTGTCAGCTGAATGTTGGCACCTGTGATTACCGGTGAATTGGAAGATGCGATGACCGCGGTCGGAGTACTACTTACCGTAACCGTTTGTTGGGTAGTCTGTGAACCGTTGCCATTTGTTGCCGTTAACGTAACGGTATAACTTCCGGCTGCTGCGTAAGTAACGGTTGGTGTTGTGGATGTACTTGTAGATGGAGTCGCCCCTGACATGCTCCATGAATAAGATGTGGCACCTACGGATGTGTTACTTAACGTGATCGATTGGTTTACGCAAGGCGTATTGTCTGATATGTTAAAATTAGGCGTTGGCAAGGAAGCTCCTCCAGTAATGTTGATTTCATCGAGATACAACATTTGACCATAACCACTTTTGTTCTGGAACATCAATCGCACGTTACTTTGTCCAGCAAATGGTGTTAGGTCTACAGTTTCTAATCTCCATTGGGTTGCCGTTGGTACAAATGCCGTGGTTTGGTTTGCGGCTATGGTAGCCAATGTACTTCCGCCTTTATTGTATACACGGTTCCATGTAATTCCACAGTCAGCGGAAGCCAATACAATCAATGAATCTACATACGTGGCATTGTATCTGGCATATGCCACCTTAAATGTAAGTGTTACCCCGGTTTGCCCGGCAAAGCTTAAATAAGGTGTAAGTAGGTTGTCCAACTCTCCTTCATCATCAGAATTAAGATTGTCCTTTCTGGCGGATGCATTGCCTTGTGATGCGGCTGTCGTTACGCGTGTCCAAGTAGCGCCACTGGCATTGTCGAGAACCCAGTTGGTTGGAGGGAACGTAGCGTTTTCGAAACTTTCAGAAAGGGGAAGTGCCGTACCGTTGGGGTTAAGTACTTCAAAAGCAACAACGGATGTATCGTTTGCATTATTTTGGTCGGTCCCCGCATTTGGCATGCTTACGAACGTTTTAAATGTGTGGTTTCCGGCATTTGCCGTAAAAGGCGCCAAGGCAATGTTAGCGGTTGCCCCAGTAGCCAAAGAACCTGTCCAGTTATAATTTACGTCGGTTCCATTATCAATTCGGTATTTTATGGAAACCTGCGTTAAGGTGGTCGTACCGTTATTTTTTATGGTTACCTGTGGTGTGAAGTTCGTATTGCAGGTGATTCCTGCCGTAGGGGAAGAAACAGAGAGCAATTGTGCGTCCAATGCGTAAGCCGTGGCGTTGGGATCATAACCATCTATGGTAGTCACACCAGTATTGTTAGGGTCTAGCCAGTATTTAAGCTGGTTGGTGCTGTTACTTCCACTGGGATTCCATGAATTGTATACCCGTCCGTAATAGTCGGGTGAGGATAGGTTGGAGCATGATGCACCTCCGCCCCAAAGTTGTCCGATGATTCTTCCATTCTGGTCAAAAAGGGGAGAACCCGATGAACCGCCTTCCGTAGTCGTATTTCTATCCCATTCTATTGCCCAGCTACTTGCGGCTTCCGAAGAACCCATGGCTTGCACGGCACTCGCTGCAGCATCGTCAAAAGATATTTTTTTGATGTCACCAGCTGGGTGGTGGATGGATATGGATGAAGTAGGTGCGGTATTGGAGTTATTCCAACCGGTGAAATATCCATTGATGGATGCCGGGATGGTTCCACCCACCAAACCGCCGGTAATTTCAACCAAGCAGAAATCAGATGGTGTTCTGCGCGCTCTGAGCACAGAGCCGGAAATCGATGTGGAACTAGGATTAGAACCGTTTGCACATGTAGCAGATTCCCAATTGAAACGGAAAAACCAAGTGGCAAAGTTAGCGCCTTGTGAACAATGGTTGGCCGTTAAAACATATGGCTTTCCGTCGTTTTGTGTATTGTTTATCAATGATCCTGAGCAAAATCCACTGCCTGAAGCGTTACTGGTGGCCAACATGATGGCCCCGCGTTTTTGGTTGGACCAAGGAGCGCCATCGGGACAATTCACATTCATATTACAGCTGCCCGAACTTCCAAATGCCTTTTCGCTATATTCCTCAGAAGTCCTGTATCCATGGGATACCTTGTAAAGGTCCAAGGAACCAACATCAGAAACGTTGGCGGGAACGTAATATTCAACGATTACGGCATTGCCGGGAACCAATTCAGTTCCTAATTGACCGTCAACCAGATGGTTTTGCGTGAATTTACCCAAAACGAATGTTTTCTCCGGATTATACACATACAGTTCACAACCTTCTGGTATTTTGGAGTCCTTAAACATCAGGTTGATGGTTAGGGCGCCGTCACTGATGATACGCAGTTGCCATATTTTTCCACCGTCGGGCAAATGGGTCCAGGTTCCGCTGTTTAGTAAGGTGTAATTGGTGGTGTGGTGATATCCGAATCTCCAAAAAGTGGTGCCCGATTTGTCGTTTACCGCATCTTCGGCGCGTAATGCTTCTATATCGGGACTGGGGTGTTGGTATGCATCAATATCTCTGATATCGGCTCCAAATTTAAACCCTTTCGGTGTGCCGCCATCCCCTTGCTGAGCAAAGCTTACCGCTAATAACAGGGAAGCCAGCGAAGTGAATAAAAGTCTTCTCATTATATATATACGATTGTTTTATCAACTCAAACGTACTAATTTCCGCAGCTAAAACACGCTTTTTATTTACGTATTCGTTATGATTTTAAGAGATATTAAGGTATTGGATTTTACCCGATTATTGCCAGGTCCCATGGCCACGCGATGGATGGTGGAGGCGGGAGCTACAGTAGTCAAGATGGAAGATCAGGAGCGGCCGGACGGAATTTTGGCCTATTCGCAGGGTGCATTCGAAAATGCGGCTTTATACGAAACGTTGAATTTTGGAAAGGAAATTTTCGGAAGCGTAACTTTTGAAAGTTTGGCTTCGTCGGAGGTCTTCATCGACATGGTGAAAAAATCGGATGTATTGCTGGAGCAATTCAAACCTGGATTGATGGAAAAATTGGGTTTGGGTTATGAAGCGATCAAAGCGATCAACCCCAAACTTATTTATGTTTCTCTTTCGGGGTATGGTGCCCTCCGGCCTGAACCGGGGCACGATTTAAACTTTGTGGCCGAGTCGGGTTTGTTGCATTTGCTGCGCGACGAAAACGGGAAACCGGTCATTCCGCGTTTCCAGATGGGAGACATTTCGGGTTCTTACGCCTGTTATACGGCCGTATTGGAAGGTTTGTTGGAACGCTTCCGGACGAACCAAGGAAGTCATCGACAGGTGAGTATGTCGGCGGCTATTTTGCCTTTTGGCATTATCCCTTTCCGATTTGCCGAAGCTGGTATTCCCAAAATGGCCGATTTCTTGGCCGGCTCCATCCCCAATTATAACGTGTATCTATGCGCCGATGGAGCGTATGTGGCGTTGGCGGCATTGGAATTCCATCTTTGGAAAAATGTTGTGGCGGCATTACTTATTCCGGAAGGTCTGCAGAAGGCGTTCAATAATCCATCCCAAGTAAAACCGTTGGGCGAGTTTTTCATCCAGAAAACATCCACGGAATGGATGGCCTTGGCCGCCGGCAAAAATTGTTGCCTATCGTTGGTCTGTCATCCGGGTGATGAAGCATTCAACCAGCTAAATTCAGAAAGGTTGGAAGTTGTTGGTTTGCAGGATGGAAGCGAAATGAGGACAATCAAAAGTCCTTTTGTATCCTAGTTTTCGTAAATATCAGTTTTTCACGTCCAATAGGTTACAAAGATTGACTTGAATTACGATGGCCAATAAATACGCATTAACGATAAGTAGCGCAAAGCCAAGGTCATTTACGAAGATAAAACCTTTGGGTACCCACAAGAAAATACAAGTGGTGACGGAGACGAGCAATATCCCCTTCTTGCCGCCTAAAAATAAGTGGACGGCATGTAGGTAAGTCCATAAAATACGGATGGAGATACCTGTTATCACAGCGAAAGGGAGAAAATAATAAGCTGATAATAGGCCTAGGTCATGTTTAATGTCGATACCCGGTTCATGCGCATACATGATAAGCAGGATGGATAAAAATCCGATTGGTATACTGAATATCGAAATGAGGATTCGGGCAAGGAAATGGTTCACGGGTAGAGTGGTTATAATGCTATTAGTAAAGGTATATCTATTTGTAACATTATATTTTTTATCACGAATATAGGTAAAGCCAGACAGGCGCTCCACTGGAACGCCTGTCTGAATATGAATGAAAGAATATTCAACACATGTATTTTAGTGAGCCGATAAATAATCGGCTACCCCGCTGTGGGTAGCGTTCATGCCTTCTTTGCCTTTAGACCAATTGGCTGGACAAACTTCTCCTTTTTCTTCGAAGAACTGTAGGGCATCCACCATTCGGATAGCTTCTTCCACGTTACGTCCCAACGGAAGATTGTTGATCAATTCGTGTTGAACCACGCCTTCTTTGTCAATCAAAAATAAACCACGATAAGCGATCAGTTCAGATGAAGCGGTTAAGTTTCCGTTTTCGTCGATATCGTAATCACCGTTCAATACGCCAAAATTGCTGGAGATGGTTTTGTTCGTATCAGCCACGATTGGGTAAGTGATACCTTGGATTCCACCTTTATTTTTGTCCAACTGCAACCAACCCCAGTGTGATTGTTCTGTGTCGGTACTACAGGCTACAACGGCTACGTTGCGTTCCTCGAAATCGGCCAAATGTGCTTGGAATGCATGTAATTCGGTTGGGCAAACGAAAGTAAAATCTTTTGGATAAAAGAAAAACACAACATGTTTTTTGCCAATGAATTGGTCCAATGAGAAATTTTCAATGATTTCTTCTCCGTTGACTACTGCCGCAGCTTTAAATGAAGGGGCTTTTTTTCCTACTAATGCCATGATATATGTATTTTGTTTTAAAATCTGAAGCAAAGCTACTATTCCCCGGGCTTACCTGCAAACCACGTATAGAGTGTTAAAATAGGAATATAAATAAAACAAATACCGTAAAAAAATGAAGCCCATAAATTGCTGGAATTTATGGGCTTATATCTTGTTGGTGTTTTTATTTTACTAGGGTTACCGAGCCTATATATGATTGGAGCGAATTTTTATGATCCCTTAATTCAATCTTATATACATAAACATCTGTTTTGCAGTCTTTCCCTCTGGATGTGCCGTCCCATCCCTGGTCTTGGTTATGACTTTCAAAAAGCAATTCGCCCCATCTGTTGAAAATCATCATATGGAATTCAGAAAATCCGTATCCGGCTACTTTAAAGTTTGTATTTATATTGTCAAAGTCTGGCGTAAAGGCATTGGGAATAAAGACCTCTGTATGGCCGATAACCACTAATTGCCCAAAAGCCGTATCGGAGCATCCACCAAGGGAAGTTACGATCTGCATCACGTCATAAGTACCTTGTTCTGCAAATGTATACGAACCCGTCGGGCCGGATATGCCGCCTTGGTCGCCCACATAATAATAAATATTTGTTCCACCCGTAGAGTTGTTGATGAACGTTGCCGTAGGATTGCCCATATTTATTTGCTCAGGTTCGATGGAGAATCCGGCTGTCGGCACTGCTTGGGCATTTATCAGATTTGTGGCGGTTTCTGTATCGCTACAGCCGTTGGCATAAGTCACCGTTAGGCTCACGGAGTATTGGCCGGCAGTGTTGTAAACGACATCAACGGGAGATGTGGTGGATGTAGCTGGGGTTCCACCGGTAAAGTTCCATAGAAGATTTCCCCCGCCGGTTGTGAGGTTTGTAAATCCAACCTTCATCGGCACACATCCTATTGGTGGGCTTGCATTAAACAGCGCTTCTGGTTGATCCAATACATTGATAGTGAGTGTTCCTTGTGATTGGCAACTGTTTTCAGTTACATCAACCACAACCGTATATTGGCCAGCCGTTGGATATGTAATGTCTTGAGGGGCACTGCCCGATGCATTTGGGGTATTGGCCCCTGCAAATGTCCAGTCAATGGTAGATCCGGGAGCAAAAGTTTGGGCCAATGAGAAGTCGAAATCATGTCCGTTAAAACATTGGTCCACCTGCGGATTGATGACAACCGCTGGATTTGGTGTGACGGTAAGTTGTAAAGTCACCAAGCTATCGCAACCGTTGATCGTTTGGAACGTGATCGGGTAATTTCCGGTTGCATTATATGTATTGCCTCCAAAACTAACGCTTGCTCCGGTACAAATAGTTTGTGGCCAATTCCTGTTATAGGTAGGGTTTACGGTAAGAACTAATGTGACAGTGGAATCGCAGCCATTTGCCGCTTGGAATACGATAGGATAGTTTCCCGTGGCAGTATAGTTTTGGCCACCGAAGTTATATGTTCCCCCATTACACATGGTATGTAATACCGGCACTCCGATATAGGTCCTGTTTACTGTGATGGTGAATGTTTGCGGTGTGCCGCTACAACCGTTGACTGAAGGCGTAACGGTGATGCTTGCCGTTACTGCGGCAGGTCCATTATTTACCGCGGTAAACTGTGCTATATCTCCGTTTCCGGTGGCTGCCAATCCGATGGATGGAGAACTGTTTGTCCAGTCAAAGGAAGTGGCGTTGACGGTTCCTGCAAAACCTACGGACGAAGTCAATTCCCCGTTACACAAGGTCTGTGGATTTACGGTAGCGACGTTAGGCGTAGGGTTTACGATGATGGTAAATGTCTCTGGCGCGCCAGTGCAGTTATTTGCAGATGGCGTAACCGTGATGGTAGCGGACACTGCCGTGATTCCCGTATTGGTAGCGGTGAATGAGGCTATATTTCCGTTTCCGGTAGCGGCCAATCCTATCGATGAGGTATTATTTGTCCAATCAAAAGATGTTCCAGCTACGGTTTCTACAAAGTTGATGGCGGTAGTAGGAGCCCCGTTGCATAATGTCTGAGGGGTAATTGGATCTACCGTAGGCGTAGGTTTCACCGTGATGGTGAACGTTTGTGCCGTACCGTTGCAACCGTTTACCGAAGGCATTACGGTGATGGTAGCGGTAACTGTCGTATCTCCCGTATTGGTTGCAGTGAATATGGGTATGCCTCCGTTGCCATTTGCCGTCAATCCAATGGATGGGGCACTGTTTGTCCAATCGAATGAGGTTCCCGTTACCGTCTCCACAAAAGTGATGGCAGTGGTGGATGAACCGTTGCACAAGGTTTGTGGTGTTATGGTATTTACGGTTGGTATCGGGTTCACGGTAATCGTGAATGTGTCCGGTGTACCCGTACATCCGTTAGCGGAAGGCGTGACGGTAATGGTCGCCATAACCGGCGTTGTTCCGGTATTCGTAGCGGTGAATGAGTTTATGTTGCCGTTTCCGTTGGCGGCCAATCCGATGGATGGGGTACTGTTAGTCCAATCGAACGAGGTTCCCGCCACCGTTTCCACAAACGTGATGGCCGTAGTGGAAGCACCGTTACACAATGTCTGTGGGGAAATGTCATTGACGGTAGGCGTGGGATTCACGGTGATCGTAAATGTTTCCGATGTTCCCGTGCATACGTTGGCCGAGGGCGTCACGGTAATGGTCGCCGTAACCGGGGTGTTACCCGTATTGGTTGCCGCGAAGGAAGCGATATTACCGTTCCCGGTGGCTGCCAATCCTATGGATGGGTTACTGTTAGTCCAATCGAACGAAGTTCCCGCCACCGTCTCCAGAAAGGTAATGGCAGTGGAGGAAGCGCCGTTACACAATATTTGCGGAGCTATGTTATTTACGGTAGGCGTGGGGTTTACTGTAATCGTAAAGGTTTCCTGGGTGCCCGTACATCCGTTGACGGAAGGCGTTACGGTAATTGTTGCCGTAACCGGCGTTGTTCCGGTATTCGTGGCCGCGAAAGAGGCGATGTTTCCGTTGCCGTTGGCGGCCAGTCCTATGGACGGATTACTGTTAGTCCAATCGAACGAAGTTCCCGTCACCGTTTCCACAAAGGTGATGGCCGTGGTGGAAGCACCGTTACACAATGTCTGTGGGGAAATGTCATTTACGGTAGGCGTGGGATTCACGGTAATCGTAAATGTTTCCGGTGTTCCCGTGCATGCGTTGGCCGAAGGCGTCACGGTAATCGTCGCCGTAACCGGGGTGTTACCCGTATTGGTTGCCGCGAAGGAGGCGATGTTACCGTTTCCGCTGGTGACCAGTCCTATCGATGGTGTATCGTTAGTCCAGCCGAACGAGGTTCCGGTTACCGTCTCCACAAAAGTGATGGCAGTGGTGGATGAACCGTTACATAAGGTTTGCGGAGTTATGTCATTTACGGTAGGTATCGGGTTCACGGTGATCGTGAATGTGTCCGGTGTACCCGCACATCCGTTAGCGGAAGGCGTGACGGTAATGGTCGCCATAACCGGCGTTGTTCCGGTATTCGTGGCCGTGAATGAGTTTATGTTGCCGTTTCCGCTGGCGGCCAATCCGATGGATGGGGTACTGTTGGTCCAGCCGAACGAGGTTCCCGCCACCGTCTCCACGAACGTGATGGCCGTAGTGGAAGCACCGTGACACAATGTCTGTGGGGAAATGTCATTGACGGTAGGCGTTGGATTCACGGTGATCGTAAATGTTTCCGGTGTGCCCGTGCATGCGTTGGCCGAAGGCGTCACGGTAATGGTCGCCGTAACCGGCGTTGTTCCGGTATTCGTGGCCGTGAATGAGTTTATGTTTCCGTTTCCGCTGGCGGCCAATCCGATGGATGGGGTACTGTTGGTCCAGCCGAACGAGGTGCCTACTACGGTTTCTACAAAGTTGATCGCTGTGGTAGACGCACCGTTGCATAATATCTGCGGTGGAACAGGGTTTAAGGCTGGTGTTGGATTCACGGTGATGGTGGATGTTTCGGCAGCACCTGTGCAGTTATTGGCTGATGGTGTTACAATGAGGGTTGCCGTTACTGGTGCGGTGCCCGTATTGATTGCGGTGAACGGGGCAATGTTGCCGTTGCCTGTAGCTGTCAGTCCTATAGAAGTTGTGTTGTTTGTCCAATCGAATGACGTGCCGGTTACGTTACCCACGAAGGTAATTGTGTTGGTGGATGCACCGTTGCATAAGGTCTGTGGGGTTGTCGGATTCACTGTCGGCGTAGGGTTTACCGTGATCGTGAAATTAAATGGTATTCCCAAGCAGCCGTTAGCCGAAGGTGTTACGGTGATGTTGGCCGTAATGGGGGCGTTGGCGGGATTGGTAGCGGTAAAGGATGGAATATCTCCATTCCCGGAAGCTGGCAAACCTATCGCTGGATTATCGTTGTTCCATGAATACGTGGTGTTTATGATGTTGCCTGTGATAGGCGTTAGGGCAGTGGCTGTTCCATTACACCAATCTTGGTTAGCTATGTTGTTTACATTGGGCGCAGGATTCACCGTGATGGTAAAACTATTGGGTGTTCCCACACAGCCATTGGCGGTTGGGGTCACCGTAATCGTTGCCACAACTGGAGTAGTTCCGGTGTTGACGGCCGTAAATACAGGAATGTCTCCATTGCCAGTGGCCGCCAAGCCTATTGCAGGATTGCTGTTTGTCCAAGTATAAGTTGATGTGCCAATATTTCCAGACGGGCTCACTGAATTGGTAATCTGTCCATTACATACAGTTTGGTTTGTGATGGCACTAACGTTTGGTGTAGGACTTACTTCAATCAAAAAAGAGAGGGGTGTACCTACGCAATTATTGGCCGTCGGTATAAACACGACTGTTGAGTTGATGGTTGCCGAACTTGGGTTAGTGGCGGTAAACGATGGAATATCACCCACGCCACTCGTGCTTAATCCGATTGCCGGGTTGCTGCTGGTCCAAGTATACGTAGTGCCTGTTACTGTAGGGTTGGGTGTTATGGTGGTTGTAGTGGCTCCCGGGCAATAAGTTTGGGTAGGAATATTAGCAAAGGTAGCCGTGGGATTTACGGTAATGGTAAATGTAGTGGGCGTACCTGCGCAGCCATTGGCCGTAGGTGTTACCGTAATGGTAGAAGTAATGGGTGCTGTTCCGTTATTCAATCCCGTAAATGACGGGATATCGCCATTGCCGGAAGCGGGCAAACCGATGACTGGATTACTATTAGTCCAAGTGAACGTAGCGCCTGTGACGTTGCTCACGGGCGTTACCAATGTGGAAGAGTTGCCTTGGCAAATGGTTTGGTTAATGATGGCATTGACGCTTGGGGTAGGGTAGACGTCTACATTATAATTTAATGCATTTCCAACGCATGCATTGGCAGACGGCGTAACCGAAATGGTTCCGGTAATGGTTGTATTTCCAGTATTGGTGGCCATAAATATGGGAATGTTCCCATTTCCGTTGGCCCCAAGTCCAATGTTCGTATTATCGTTTGTCCAGTTAAACGTAGTCCCGGTTACGTTTCCTGTTGGTGTCGTTAATATGGACGAGGCTCCATTACAATAGGTTTGGTTGGTGATTGGGCCTATGGTAGGCGTAGGGTATATAATTATGTTGAAGGTAGAAACTGGTCCCGTACATCCATTTGCCGTAGGCGTTATGGTAATGGCTGTCGTAATGGGAGTGGTTCCTGTATTGGTGGCGGTATAAGATGGAATATTGCCATTCCCGGATACCGGTATTCCGTTTGCCGTATTGTTATTAGTCCAAGCAAAGGTACTTCCCGGCACTGGGCCTCCAACGGTTATCTGTGGATTTGTGGCTGTATTGCAGATGCTTATGTTGGAAATTGAGTTGACTGTGGGGGTAGGTCTTACCGTTATGGTAAAAGATTGTGTAGGCCCTGGGCATCCATTGGCCGTAGGTGTTACTGTGATGGTACCAGAAATATTGGCTGTAGTTGGATTAGTGGTGGTAAATGAGGGGATGTCTCCCGTTCCCGATGCCGCCAGCCCAATCGCCGGATTGCTGTTGGTCCAATTGAAGGTTGTTGCACCTACTGTTCCAACGAATGGTACCGCTGTGGTGGCAGCGCCGCTACATACTGTTTGCGAACCTATGGCTGCTACTGTTGGTATCGGATTTACCGTCACCGCTGTGGTAGCTGTGGCAGAAGTACATCCGTCAGTTACCACATATAAGTTGTATGTCCCTGTTGCCGCAGTTGTCGCTGATATAATGGAAGGGTCTTCCAGTCCTGAAGAGAACCCGTTGGGGCCTGTCCAAAAGTAAGTGGCACCAGCTATGGTGTTTGAGGTAAGGTTAAGGGTTCCCCCTACGCATACAGGTGTATTAGACGAAGGGGTAGGTGTGGATACGGAAATTACTTCCATATAACTGGATACGGTAATCGAAGTACATCCTGCCAATGTTAGGTAGAGGCTATAGGTTCCCGTGCCGGCGGCGGTAATGCCTGTGATGGATGGCGTGGCAGACGTAGAAGTAAAGCCGTTTGGGCCGCTCCAGTGATAGCCAACGCCGGCGTATGTTCCTGTTACCAATGGAACATTAGAACCTGGACATACACGTTGTGGAATATCGATGGTAGGTATAGGAGGGCCATTCACGGTAACGGTAGTATTGGCGGTGGCTGACGTACAACCGGCAACCACCACGTACAAGGAATATGTGCCTGTCATGGCTGCATTAGCATTTGGGCGTGTAGGGTCCTCAAGGTTTGAACTCCAACCTCCAGGTCCGCTCCATACGTAGGTGGCGCCAGCTATTGTTGGTCCAAAAAGATTGATGCTTGATTGGGTGCATATAGGGGTGTTGGATGATATGATAGGGGTTGTGGGGGCTGCGTTTATGACAACGTTGCGCGTAGCCGTGGCACTTGTGCACCCTCCGGAAACTATATACAGTGAATATACGCCAGACATCGCAGCGGTTGTTCCTGCTCGTGTAGGATCTTCCACGTTTCCGGGATTCCAACCACCGGGTCCTGACCAGACATAGGTGGCCCCGGGATACGTATTCGCATTAAACAAGAGTGTGGTTCCCGCACATATTGGGGTGTTTACGGTAAAAGTGGGTGTTGTTCCTGCTCCAATGATGGCAATATTTTTTGAGCCTACCGAAGAGGTACATCCAGCCACTACGATGTACAGGGTATATGTTCCGCTCATGGCGGCTGTGGCGTTAGGGCGGGTAGGAGCTTGGCCTGTAGCTGTCCAACCGCCGGGTCCTGCCCACACGTAGGTGGCGCCGGCTACCGCATTGGTGTTAAGCGTGAGGGTTTGGCCAGGACAAGGAGAATTGTTGAATATGGTGGGTTGTGGTTGGCCGGTAAGCGTTACGTTAACAAAATCGCTTACGGTTACGGTAGAATTATCACAATTTGTATATGTAAGTATAGCTGAATATGTAGTGAAGGTATTGGTAGGGCATACATTAATGGACGTACCTGTGCCTATTAATCCGGGGACGCCGCTGGAATACCAGTTTACCTGATAATTAGGGGTGCCGCTGGGCGTGAATCTCCAGCCTTCGTTACCGGCATTCCATGCACCGGTCTGTCTGCCCGGGGCTACTAATCCCTGATCTCCGCCACTATTTTGGATACCCACTACGGCACGGCCTCCGTTCCAGCCGGCACAAACTGGTTTAGCGCCTAGGTATATTTCTATTACATTGGATGTTTCATATAACACGATGCGTTGTGTTGTCCGTGTGCCGTTACAGTTATAATGGCAAACTTGGTCAAAGTCAAACATAAAGGTTCGGCAAGGATAAGTGCCGGATATGGCGTAACGAATTTGGCCACATACCGCAGGGTCTATATCATGATAGGCTCCAAAAATGGCATTGAGGGGTAGTGTAGGGCTTGGCACAGCGGCAGTGAATGACCAAGGACAAAATTGGTTCGCATAGCCTGTATTGAACGATATGACACCATTTGCGCCTACGACTAAGCGGTTATATACCGCTCCATAGTAACAAAAATTGAAAGGTAGGTTGATTATCCCGCTCCAAATATCATCTGTGTTCACAAAAGCACTGGTCCATCCCGTACTTGGAGCCGGAGGGGCATATCCAATAGCGGATACCGTGTATGTATTGGTTGCGCCCGTCTGGAAAAGTGTTGCATTAAGTGTGGTGCAATTGGTGTTACAAGGCAAAACTTGATCTGGGCCGGCATTTATATTCGGGCAGCCAGGTCCTTGGGCCTGTACCGCAACCATAATGAAGGAAAGCAGATAGAAAAGTAAATGTTTTTTCATGGGCTATGGCAAGATATTCAATAATTATTCAACATGCATTCGATGCATCTTTGCAGGCCGGGACATAAAACTTAAAGCTGTTTAGTATCCTTTCTATGCAAATATTTCTCAAGTAAGAATTTGGATTAATGTTTATTACTCTTCAAATATAAAAAAATATTTACAATGTTAAAAAATATTAAATTTCATAAAATGGGTAAGCCTTTCTAATAATGAAGACTTGCCCAATATTTATCTAATGAGTAGCCTTTGGAAGGCTTAATTACATTTTTGTTTAATAAAGATTTGACCAAAAAGAGTTTTATTCTGGTACGGGATTGCTCATTTTGTATTTTAATCGAAATCGTTACAGTCACCAAGTGCCTTAGCGGATAGGTGATGTAGCTAATAGATGAAATCTAAGCCAATAAATTTTGCCGTTTATGACTTAGATTTTTTATCTCACTAGCATTACTGACCCAATATATGATTTGAGCGATTTTCTGAAATCTCTCAATTCTACTTTGTAAACATATACTTCAGGTAATAATGGTTTTCCGCCATAATTACCGTCCCATCCTTGGTTTTCGTCATAGCTTTCAAAAAGCAGTTCACCCCAGCGGTTAAAAATCATCATGTGAAATTCTGAAAATCCATTTCCAATCACCTTAAAGTGTGAATTTAAATCATCAGAGTTTGGTGTGAACGCATTCGGGATGAATACTTCGGTATTGCCAAGAACAACCAGCTGGCCAAACGCCGTATCGGAGCATCCGCCAAATGAGGTTACTACTTGCATGACTTCATAATCACCTTCTTCGGTAAAGGTATATGAAGCTGTAGGGCCAGATATTCCGCTAAAATCACCCACATAATAATACACGGATGTGGCTCCTGACGAACCGTCGATAAACATGGTGGTCGGGTTTCCCATGTTGATTTCTTCGGGTTGTATGGAGAAACCAGCGATTGGTGGTGCTTGCGCATTGATGAGGTTCCCCGAAGTCTCGGTATCGCTACAGCCATTCGTATAGGTAACGGTGAGGCTTACGCTATGTTGGCCTGGAGTGTTGTAAACAATGGTAGGGCTGGTAGAGGTTGATGTTATTGGCGTTCCTCCCGGGAAATTCCAAAGGATATTTCCGCCACCCGTAGTAAGGTTTGTAAATTCAACCTCAAATGGAATACATCCCACAGGAGGGTTGGCATTAAACTGGGCGGTAGGCTGCGACAATACATTGATGGCGAGTGTACCTTGTAATTGGCAACTGTTTTCCACCACATCCACAATCACGGTATATTGACCGGCCGTTGGGTAGGTGATGTTTTGTGGCGCGGCAACCGAAGAACTGGGAGTATTGGCTCCGGTAAATGTCCAATTGATGGAGGAACCGGGAGAGAATGTTTGGGCCAATGAGAAATTGAAACTGTGGTTGTTAAAGCACTGGTCGACCTGGGGGGTAATGACCACCGGTGGATTCGGATTTACCGTAAGTTGCAAAGTGACGGTACTGTCACAACCGTTGATCGTTTGGAACGTGATCGGGTAATTTCCTGTGGTATTGTAAGTGTTGCCACCAAAATTAACGCTGGCCCCGGCACAAACGGTTTGCGGCCAAGTAGTATTGTATGTAGGATTAACCGTAAGAACTAAAGTAACAGTGGAATCACATCCGTCCACCGACTGGAATACAATGGGATAGCTACCAGATGTAGTAAAATTTTGCCCTCCGAAATTATACGTGCTTCCATTACACATGGTATGCAGTATCGGTACCCCGATATATGTACGATTTATTGTAATGGTGAATGTTTCAGGAGTTCCCGTACAACCATTGGCTAATGGCGTCACGGTGATGGTTGCCGTTGTCGTAGTGGCGCCATTATTAGTTGCCGTAAAAGAGCCAATGTTTCCGTTACCGGAAGCAGCCAGTCCGATGGATGGCGTATCGTTGATCCAACCGAACGAGGTACCCGTCACGGTTTCAGTGAATGAAATGGCCGTCGTTGGGTCTCCATTACATAAAGTTTCATCGTTGATCGGGGCTACGGTCGGTGTTGGATTCACCGTAATGGTAAATGTCTCTGGCGCACCGGTACATCCATTAGCCGAAGGGGCTACGGTAATTGATGCCGTCACTATCGTCGATCCCGTATTTGTGGCCGTAAATGTGGCAATGTTCCCGTTACCTACAGCTGCCAAACCGATCGAAGGCGTATCATTCGTCCAATCGAATGTGGTTCCGAGTACTGTTTCAACGAACGTCACGGCTGTCGTAGAGGCACCGTTACATAATATATGGGGATTTACTGATGCCACGGTAGGCGTGGGATTTACGATGATGTTGAATGTCTCGGGCGAACCTGTACAGGTATTGGCGGAAGGAGTGACCGTGACTGTAGCGGTAATTACCGTGGCTCCTGCATTGATGGCGGTGAATGCGGCGATGTTCCCGGTTCCAGTGCCCGCTAATCCGATGGAAGGGGTAGCGTTAGTCCAATCAAAAGTGGTGTTGGCCACTGTTTCCACGAAAGTAACTGCAACCGTTGAGGCTCCATTACAGAGCGTCTGCGGGTTCACCGCATCCACCGTGGGCGTAGGGTTAACCGTAATGGTAAACGTCTCGGGTGTTCCTGTGCAGGTGTTTGCGGAAGGGATTACGGTAATCGTGGCAGTAAGTATAGAGGAACCATTGTTTATTGCGTTGAAGGTGGCAATGTCACCGTTCCCGCCAACCGCCAGTCCGATCGAGGCGTCATTGTTCGTCCATGCATATGTTGTGCCCACTACTGGGGCAGCAAAAACCACCGGTGTCGTAGCTGCGCCGTTACATAGTGTCTGGCCCGTAACGGGCGACACCGTGGGAGTGGGGTTTATCGTGATCGTGAACGTCTCGGGGTTGCCCACGCAGCCGTTGGCCGATGGCGTGACCGTCACCGTCGCCGTTACTATCGAGGAGCCGTTGTTTATGGCATTGAAGGAAGGTATGTCGCCGTTACCCGCCGTACCCAGACCTATCGAAGGCATGTCGTTTGTCCAGCTGAAGGACGTGCCCGCGACCGTGCCAACGAATATCACGCCAGTCGTCTGTGCGCCGTTGCATAATGTTTGGTCCGTGACCGTGGCCACTGTGGGCGTAGGGTTTACGGTAATGGTAAACGTCTCGGGTGTGCCGGTACAGCCGTTGGCTGATGGTGTAGCCGTAATGTTGGCGGTTTGTATCGTGGCTCCGGTATTGGTGGCCGTAAACGCTGGTATGTCACCATTCCCGTTTGCCGCCAGTCCGATGGAAGGGTTGTCATTCGTCCAGACAAAAGATGTCGCGCTTACGCCACCGGCAAAGTTTACAGCCGTGGCTACGGAACCGTTGCACAGGGTCTGGTCAGCAATGGGATCCACATTGGGTGTAGGGTTGATTGTCACCGTAAAATTGATGGGTAATCCCAAACATGAATTTGCCGAAGGTGTTGCAGAAATATTCGCAGTAATGGGGGAATTGGTTGCATTGGTGGCAGTATAGGTTGGAATGTCTCCATTTCCTGATGCACCTAAGCCTATCACCGTATTGTCATTGGCCCATGTAAATGTTGTCCCGTTTACGTTTCCTGTTAATTGTGTTACGGTAGTCGAAGAGCCGTTACACCAATTCTGGTTTGTTATTCCACTAGCAATGGGTGTTGGATTCACCGTGATGGTAAAGCTTGTTGGTGTTCCTGTACAAGCATTGGCTGTAGGTGTAACCGTAATGGTTGCAACCATTGGTGAGTTTCCTGTATTGGTGGCTGTAAATGGCTGTATGTCTCCCAAACCATTGGCTGCTATTCCGATGGCTGGATTATCATTCGTCCAAGCATATGTTGAAGAACCGATATTTCCCGAAGGACTTACTAACGTCGTACTTTGGTTATTGCACAACACTTGGTTGGCAATGGCATTTACGGTTGGCGTTGGGCTTATTTCTATCGTAAATGATAAGGGTGTACCTACACAAGTATTAGCTGTAGGTGTAAATACCACCGTTGAGCTGATGGCGGTTGACCCAGGATTAGTTGCCGTAAAAGATGGAATGTCCCCCGTGCCGCTTGTTCCCAACCCAATCGCAAGGTTACTGCTGGTCCAAGTATACGTAGTACCCGTAACGGTAGGTGCGGGTGTTATTATGGGGCTAACGGTTCCAGGGCAATAGGTCTGGGTAGGAATATTGGCAAATGTAGCCGTAGGGTTTACTGTAATGGTAAAAGATGTTGGAATACCTGTACAGGCATTTGCTGTAGGTGTCACGGTAATGGTAGCCGTAATTGGAGTCGTCCCTGGATTTAAGCCGATGAATGCAGGGATATTCCCATTCCCCGAAGCTGCCAAGCCGATAGCTGGATTGCTGTTTGTCCATGTAAATGTTGTACCTGTAACATTACTTGCCGGTGTTACTGCAATGGAAGTATTGCCTTGGCAAATGGATTGGTTAGCGATGGCATTTACATTTGGCGTTGGATATACATCTATATTATAAGTAATTAATGGGCCAGGGCAGCTATTGGCAGTAGGCGTTACCGAAACTGTGCCGCTGATGGTTGCTGTGCCATTATTGGAGGCTGTAAACACAGGTATATTAGCTGTTCCGTTGGCTGCAAGACCTATCCCCGTATTGGTGTTTGTCCACGCAAAAGTAGTTCCCGCTACAGTTCCGGTTGGCGTGGTTAAGGTAGATGATGCCCCGTTACAATACGTTTGATTGATGATCGGGTTGACCGCAGGCGTAGGATTGATAATGATATTGAATGACAAAGGCGTACCTGGGCATCCACTAATGGTAGGGGTTACCGTAATGGCTGTGGTAATGGGGGCATTGGAGTTATTCGTAGCCGTAAATGCAGGAATGTCTCCATTGCCCGAGGCTGGAATACCATTGGCCGTATTGTTGTTCGTCCACGCAAATACGGTTCCGGCCACTGGGCTCAGTAAAGGTACGGCAACGTGGACAGCCCCATGGCAAACATTGATGGGAGCGATGGGACTAACGATGGTAGTAGGCCTAACCGTAATAGTAAATGTTATAACCGGTCCCACACATCCGGCAGCCGTTGGTGTAACACTAATGGTTGAGGTAATTGGGTTTGTACTGGGATTGGTAGCCGTAAAAGCGGCGATATTGCCATTTCCATTGGCGGCCAATCCAATGGCTGTGTTGCTGTTGGTCCAAGTATAAGTGGTGCCACCTACACTGCTTACAAAAGCGGGCACATTAACGGTGCTCTGGGCACAAACAGTTAAATTGGTAACCGGTGTAATAACAGGTAATGGCCTTACGGTTACTTGTACCTGATCGGTAGCTACACAGTTGTATCTATCTGAGGATGTTAAAGTATAAGTAGTGTTAATGATCGGGGATACGGGATTTGCTTGTGTGGCAGGTCCGTTACTCCATTGGTAAGTGTATGGCGAAGATCCGAGAATGGTATTGGCGGCCTGAAGGTTGGCGGTGGCCGTCGAGCAGATGCTTATGTCATTTCCTGCGTTTACCACAGGGCACAGGTTCACCTCAATAATAGATTTTGCCCCGGCCGCATTACAAGACAAGTCGTTCCAGCCCCCGTTGGCATATATCTGTACACAATCCTCGTCGCCAGATTGGTTAGGTTCCCCGGGTGCCCAATTGGTGTATACGACAGGCGCTTGGTCGTACCAAACAAAAGTGCCTTCCGTTATTTCATCACTTAGCCCGATCCATACCACACCGTTTTCTCCCATGGCATTTAAGGAAGACATGATACAGTTATTTTCGGCCTGGGATTCAACGGAAACCAGGCTTGCCCCAAATGTACGTGCGTATGCCTGGGCCTGACTACCCGTCATGGATTGCGGGTTGAGGAAATACATGCTACAGGCGTCCACACAGCTAACCATCTCCACGTTTCCGGCGTTGGTCAAGGTTTGCCTAATCAGGTTGATGTTACAATTATTCGGGTTTGCCGGATCCATGCATCCCACCGCGTTGTTTCCTGGGGTACAGGGGCATAAATCGTTGATGTTGGGTACGCCGTCATTATCTGTATCTGTCGGGGAATTGGCATTGGCGACCAAGAGAAGGCCGTATGGATTTGATCCACCACCCGAAGGAACGTTGTAGACCAACACATCAACATAGTTTATTCCCACTTGCCATGGACCATTTAATGTAAAATTTAATTGGGAGCCTGCAGCAAAACTTCCCCCGCTAATTCCTTGGGGATTTCCATTGATATATACATTGGCTATGGAATTATCTGCATACCCGCTAAAGCTTATCGAATAAGCTCCGGGGGTTGTGACACTGAATCCATTACAATCTGCCGGCAAGTTGAGCTGCAGCCTGAAAAATCTATAACCAGCAGTGGTATTTGTCGCACACGAACCTTCGCCTCCCGTAATCCAGTTTCCATTGTTCACCGGAGGAGGCAAAGCCGCCGGATCAACCCATGCGCCCGGGGCGCAAGTGTAGTTGATTAGTGCCGTGGTATAATTGAGCGTCATCGGATTGGGGGCCGGTAAACTGGCGTACCAGTTCTGGGAAACTGTCCAAATCGGATCTACGCCACCTATAGTACCTTGCCCGGTAGAAAGGTCTGCCGGTGTCGGGAAAGATTGGGCATAAATGTTATTTTGAGAAAATAGTACAGATATGCAAACAATGAAAATGGCTATGGGGGTGGTTATAAACTTGTAAAAGATTCGTTTATTCATAGAAATGTGACTCAGGAAACTTAAATAAATCTAAACCTTGGAATATGTCGTGTTCCCTAAGTTTAAAGGCCAAAGATACCACTTTTTTTGGTTTGTTAACAAATGGTTGGCTGAAATAGCCATTTAATAATTCAGGGTTTATGACCCACTAAAATTAATCTGGGGCTGGCACTGTTGAATTTATTGAGTTGATAATCGCCAAATTCTTTTATGATTTTGAAGCCTATATTTTCCAATTCATGCACGATTTCATCTTTTGAATATAAAGCTACCTGTTCGGAGTAGGTATATTCTTTCTCCCCATCCGTTACATATATATGCTTGATTACCCACCGGTCTTTAAATTCCTTTTTTGTTTTGAATCCGATTCCCTCAACCGTAAACTCTGAAGAGTCGGTATTTAAAGCCCTTACATATTCCGCGTTTAAGTAATCAAACAAGAAATAGCCATTGTTTTTTAAGGATTTCTTAACATTTTTGAAAACCTGAAAATTTTCTTTATCCGTTTCAAAATACCCAAACCCGGTAAACAGGTTAAAAACAGCGTTGAATCTTTCGGTCCCCAAATCATCCCGCATGTCTTTGATTTCAAACCGAAGATGCTCGTGTGATGATTTTGATGCGGCTAGGATATTTGCTGGAGATAGATCCATGCCTGTAACGTCAAACCCTTTTTTTGCCAGATAAATGGCGTGTCGGCCTTTCCCGCAGGCCAAGTCCAAAATAGAAGCTGGTTGTTTGATGGGGATTTGACCGAGTATCAGGTCAAGAAAATTTTGTGCCTCCCGATCATCCCTGTTTTTGTATAGCAGGTGATAATATGGCGTATCAAACCAAGACTCGAACCATTGTTTTTCCATCAGTGCAAAATAAAGCAATCGTTTCTAAAAGATAGATATTAAAATCGACCAACCTTTCGCACGAATTATTTAAACTTGCCCATAAATTTAAAATGGATGGAACACAGTTTCGCGAGCGATAATAATTCCGGAGTAAGCCATGATGTAATGCAGGCTCTACTGGCAGCCAATGTAGGACACGAAGTGGGGTATGGCGCCGATCCGTACACGCAACAGGCTATTTCTATTTTTAAGGATTTATTCGGAAGTGACACGGAAGTGTTGTTCGTGTTCAACGGTACGGGGGCCAACGTGCTTAGCCTTTCCTGCATAACGGAGTCGTACCATGCCGTGCTTTGTACTGAGGCTGCCCACATCAACGAGGACGAGTGTGGCGCCCCCGAAAAGTTTCTGGGAACCAAACTTTGGGATTTTTATGCGCCGGATGCCAAACTTACGCCGGATATGCTGCGCTATACGTTGGCCAACCAAGGCGACGAACACCGTGTGCAGCCCCGCGTTATTTCCATTACGCAGGCTACGGAATTTGGTACGCTATATTCCGTGGATGAAATTACGGCATTGGCGGATTTCGCACACAAAAACGATATGTACCTGCACATGGATGGCGCCCGCATCGCCAACGCGGCCGTAGCTTTAGGTTTGGATTTTAAAGCCTTTACCAAGGATGCCG
>Ga0247814_10000708_pt1 | contig 24026 bp, 20 predicted proteins | sample UWRJL179409R1_FD_179947 | JGI IMG/M metagenome (GOLD analysis project Ga0247814, IMG submission 179947) | Plant litter microbial communities from Arlington Agricultural Research Station in Wisconsin, United States - UWRJ-L179-409R-1 | ecosystem: Environmental > Terrestrial > Plant litter >... | reverse complement strand
TCAGTAGTCATATTTTCCGCTTCAGCTTCATACGTTAGTCCTATACGATGCCTTAAAACATCATGACAAATGGCACGTACATCTTCAGGGATCACATATCCCCTGCGTTTAATAAAAGCATAGGCTTTTGCTGCAAGTGCCAGGTTGATACTTGCTCTTGGCGAAGCACCAAAACTGATTAGGTTTTTGTAGTTTTCAAGTTTATACTGATCCGGGAAACGTGTGGCAAAAACGATATCGATAATATACTGTTCGATTTTCTCATCCATATACACTTCCTTGACGGCTTTACGTGCCCTGATAATATCATCCGGGTGCACCACAGCATTAGGTTTTAACATACCTTGCGGGGCAATATTCGCTCTTACAATTCTTTTTTCATCTTCTTTTGTAGGATAACCGATAACCACTTTTAACATGAAACGATCTACCTGTGCTTCAGGTAAAGGATAGGTTCCTTCCTGCTCAATCGGGTTTTGCGTAGCCAGCACCAAAAATGGGTTGGGAAGCGGAAAAGTATTGTCACCTATAGTTACCTGTCTTTCCTGCATTGCCTCCAGCAAAGCACTCTGTACTTTCGCCGGTGCCCGGTTGATCTCATCAGCTAAGATGAAATTAGAAAAAAGAGGACCTTTTCTAACAATAAACTCTTCTTTCTTTTGATTGTAAATCATTGTACCCAATAAATCTGCCGGCAGCAGGTCTGGTGTAAACTGAATACGACTAAAATCTGCCTGAATAGCTTTAGACAGCGTATTTATAGCTAAAGTTTTAGCCAAACCTGGTACCCCTTCCAGTAATATATGTCCGTCTGCAAGCAGACCGATCAGGAGACGTTCAACCATATATTTCTGGCCTACAATCACTTTATCCATTTCCAGTTTCAGGATATCAATAAAGGCACTTTCCCTTTGTATCATTTCATTAATGGCTCTTATATCCGTTGAATACGAATTAGCAGTCGTTACACCAGACGAAAGATGCTCATTATCACTTTTCAATTCTTCCATTAAATGCTATATTTTTTTGTTAAGCAAACTTAAACAGTTGATCTGTTTCTTACCAGAGAAATATAGGTTATAAATGTTAAAAAGTGTTAAAATCGGGCGATTTAGAAAAATTAATTTAATGTGCTGATAATTTCCTACCTTAATACCCTGATCTAAAAGACGATTTATTTTAGTTCACAGCTAAACAGAAAGCAATGTAAATTGCAGCTAACCAAATTATTTGTATAATGGATACTACAGCAAACCCCGCGCCCCTTGGTCTATGTGCTTTTGGCATGACGACAGTTTTACTCAATATTCACAATGCCGGCTTTTTTGAACAGAATTCCATGATTCTGGCAATGGGCATATTTTATGGTGGACTCGCACAGGTCATTGCCGGAATTATCGAGGCAAAAAAGAACAATACCTTTGGTCTTACCGCTTTTACCTCTTACGGATTTTTCTGGCTGTCACTAGTTGGTTTATGGGTATTACCTAAACTAGGCTGGGCAGCAGCCCCATCAAATGCAGCGATGATCGCTTACCTCAGTATGTGGGGTTTATTTACTTTATTGTTATTCTTTGGCACCTTAAAACTGAACCGTGCCCTGCAATTTGTATTTGCTTCTTTAACGGTATTGTTTTTTCTGCTGGTTTTAGGTGATGTTACCGGCAATGCAACCATTAAACACATTGCAGGTTATGAAGGCATCATCTGTGGTGCATCTGCAATTTATACAGGCATCGCAAATCTGCTGAATGAAATGTATGGAAGAGAAGTTTTACCGATTGGCGCTGTAAACAACCCGATTTGATAGCTTATGTTCCTATCGATCCCATATATTGGGAGTTAGACCTGGTCTTACCATCAGGAGAAGTAAAAAACAACCAGAAATGTAAATTATCTCCCCAGGAATCTCTTTGGATGCGCGTATAAAATGAAAGATCTGCCCTTGTACTCACTTGCCACTCATAGCCCGGACGAAGATCTTTTGTAGCATTAAAGATCACCAGATTTGCTATATCCTCCCCAACTAATTTGATTTTTGACGTTTGTGGTATTTCCCAGCTTATCCTTGCGCCATCACCTTCTTCAACAACTTTCCCTGCCCAGGCGATCTCCCGATCGCCTAAACTGAAAACAACCTTTTTATAATCAATGCTGAATTGAGGAAATGTGCCCAATAGCGCTTTGTCAAAATTATACTTGACGGCAGTTTGAAATGCCGGCAACTTTGAAAGTCTGTTATCAAATCCAATTTTTATTTCATGAACAAACTTCCCGAGGAAACCAGATACCAAAGGCAGACTCAATTGCTGACTCAGTCTTTTTTTTCTCTGCTTTTTAGTTCTTTTGGCCGGCAGACTTTTGATGACTGTCAAATTACGCCATTTACTGGCTACTCCCTCACCTACTTTGCCTCTAAGATTACCTAAAGGACCTATTTTTGCAACTCTGGCCATAATTTCTAACTTTTGCTCCAAAGGAGCTGTCCTGTATAAACACTGTTGGAAACCCTTTTACGGTCTTCTGAAATATAACAGATATAAGTTTCAATGACCATTTCTTCTGTGAATGAAGTGAGCACTATTGTTTGCTCCTCTTCTGTTCTCTTTGCGCCACTTAAAACTGTTAGTGCCTGTCCATTTTCCGGAAAATAAGCGACACACATCACCCTGTCCGATTCGTCGGCTTTCGCATGCTCCAGCTCTGCTGACCAAGAAAATTTTATGATATTATCCGTCAGGTTAACTTCCGCAGTTTTAGGGATAGGAAGATCACCCATACTCAGTACCGCTTTAGAAAAATCGATGTCCAAATCCGGATAAATCCCTGTGGTTATTGCCTTACGATTAAGTGACATGGCCATCGTATAGGCACCCCATGTAGGTTTTGGCTTAGGACTGAATTTAAATCCCACATCTATAAATTGCTTTACAGGCTTAAGAAAGGCTGTAGTTAAACCCATCCTCATTTGATTTTCATATTGTGCTTCAGTCCATGAGGTGATTTCACCTATCGTTCTGGTTATATATTGTCCCTGGCGAAAATATGAAACATAATTCTTATTTTTACCTATAATCGGTCCGCCCGGACCTCCACCATTAACTGCCATAACAAAATTTTTACGTTTACCTCTCCCCTAACTTAATACAAGATACAGGATACTTAACTAAGAAACAAGTGTTTACTTATAATAAAATTAATATGCAACAGGATTATCTAAATCCTTAGTTAGCCATTGGTAAGTGTTTGATAAGGGTTTGGTAAGCCTTTTAGGCTTACCAAACCCTTATCAAACACTTACCAAACTCTTATCACCTATAGTCTTAATATCGGTGCAAACTCATTACAATACTTTTCCAATGGCATGTTTCCCCAGATCCTCATATATAAGAACCAACTTAAATCAAGATAACAATCTGAATGGACAATGAGATCCGTACTACAATGTAGTAGGTAATTTGAAAAAAGGCGTAATCAGCTTTTTTGGAAGCAGCTGCTTTTAATCACTTTAATTAAACGCCATAAATCATTAAAATTCATCAGCTAATATAAACTGTTTTTATATTCACAAACTCGTGAATTCCAAACATGCCCAGCTCACGTCCGTATCCCGATTGGTTAATCCCCCCAAAAGGCAATGCCTGATCTGATTTTACACCAGTGTTAACAAAACAGGAACCTGCAGCAAGTTTATTTCTGGCAATAGTTTCTGCAAGTGTTATATTTTGGGAAAATACAGCAGATCCCAATCCGAAGTTAGTATCATTTGCTATCCTTATCGCATCATTTGCATCCTGCGCAGTAATGATGGCTGCTACTGGCCCAAATATTTCCTCATCATAGGCCAGCATTCCCTTTTTCACACCGGTAAGTATAGTAGGCTGATAAAAAGCATGTTTTCCTTCAGCTTCGGGGATATTTCCGCCCAAAATACATTTGGCACCCTGAGCTATACATTTTAGAACCTGCTGATGTAATTCATCCCTCAGATCTGCCCTTGCCATAGGTCCCAGGTCGGTCAGACTATCAAACGGGTCACCTGTAATTTTGCGTTCCATGTTGGCTTTGAATAATCGGGTAAATTCTTCTTCCACTTCCTTAACTACAATAAAACGCTTGGCGGCAATACAACTCTGCCCATTATTGATCAACCTTGCTTCAGCACAAATTTTCGCCGCCATAGGCAGATCGGCATCTTTTAGAATTAAATACGGATCACTACCACCCAGTTCAAGCACCGTTTTCTGGAGCGCCTTCCCTGCCTGCGCCGCCACTTCTTTTCCAGCAGCAGTACTGCCCGTAAGGGTGACAGCTTTTACCATAGGATGCGCAATAACTTCCGAAATCGCATTACTCTTACAGATCAGAGTGGTAAATACATCACCTTCAAAACCCGCTTCCTTAATCAGGTCCTGGATGGCCAAAGCACAACCAGTGACATTAGAGGAGTGTTTTAAGATCCCACAATTGCCAGCCATTAATGCTGGCGCCAAAAAACGAAACACCTGCCAGAAGGGAAAGTTCCAGGGCATGATCGCCAGTACCACTCCTATTGGTCTGAAGCTCACATAACTTTTTGTTGCATCAGTAGTGACTTGCTGATCTGCCAGAAACTGCTCGCCGTTTTCTGCGTAATAAACACAAACCGCAGCGCACTTCACTATTTCTGCGACTCCTTGCTTAAATGGCTTCCCCATTTCCAGCCCCATCAGCTTAGCCAGTTCCTCTTTTTTATAAGTAAGTATTTCGGCCAATCTCTTTAATAATGATGCCCTCTGCGCATAACCCGTATGCTGGTAATTCAACCAGGTTTGATACGTCTTTTCAATCTTGTTATTGATATCACCTGCTGCATCTTCATTATATTCCTGTATTTTCTGCCCATTGAATGGGTTTATAGATAGAAGGCTCATAAGCTATATTTTAACCTATAACAAATACGCTCATGAAATGTGTGATTTCTTGTTTGGCGAACAATATCCTATATTACAAAAAAATATTTAACCATTTTTCTTTCCTGTTTAAACATGAGTCTCAGCTTTATTTTACTTTTTCTTGCACTCGTCATCATTATTGCAATCATTATCTGCTACAATCAGCTGGTCAGGAAAAAAAACATGATGAAAGAAGCGTGGAGCGGTATTGATGTTTTCCTGAAGAAACGATATAACTTGGTTCCCAACCTGGTACGTACAGTAAAGGGATATACGACACATGAAACGCAATTACTGGAAAGGATTACAGCTCTGCGCACAGCAGCAATGCAAAGTACTGCCGTAAATGAAAGAATAGCGACAGAAAATGAATTGGGAAAAACGATCAGTCAGGTATTTGTTTTTGCGGAGAACTATCCCGATCTGAAAGCAAACATCAATTTTTTGGAGCTCCAAACCCAGCTGGGAACTATCGAAGGGGAAATAGAGATGTCCCGAAGGTATTATAATGGTACGGTAAGGGAAAACAATATTGCGGTGGAAAGTTTCCCTGCTATGTTAATAGCCCGTGCCTTCAGATTTGAAACCGGCCCCTTCTATGAAATAGAAGATAAACAACAGCGGGAATCAATAAACGTATCTTTTTAACCCTGCTCGATTTGGAAGTAATTTGAGCTATGCATCATATTAAATTTATTAAGAATTATTACAAATAATTTGGATTAGACAATCCGTCTGTGTTTCTTTGTTTAGAATTAATCTAAAGAAATGAATTAACTTGCTTTCTCTCAGGAAACGAATCTCCTTTCCTGCATGGTAAAACCATTTATCATCACAGACATCCAATTAAAATTCTTAAAAAAATTATGAAGAAACATTTACTCCTCTTATGCATGTTCTTGTTTGCTATCCATGCAAATGCGCAAAATGCATCAACCATTAGCGGCCGGGTGGTAACGCCAGACGGACAACCACTGGAATCAGCCACAGTGTCATTAAAAGGCACCAAATACAGTACCTCTACAAACACAGACGGTTATTATCAATTGAGTAATATTCCGGCAGGAAAATATACTTTGATATTTTCGGGACTGGGTTTTAAAAAAATCAATAAAGATATAGAAGTAAAAAGCGGCGCGCAGCTGGAGTTGAACCTCAGTGCTCAATCCAATCTCAAAGATCTTGATGAAGTAACTGTGACGGGTAATAAACCTGTAGTAACCAGTTCCAGCGAATATGTAAGCAAAATGCCCCTTTCAAACATCGAAAATGCTCAGGTTTATACCGGAATAACTAATGCACTGATCGTACAGCAAAAGGTATATAACCTGGAAGATGCACTGAGAAATGTAACAGGAATTACTTCGAGCTTTAATACCTATGGAAATACGATCGACTACGGAGGAATCTCCTTCGTCAGTCGCGGTTTTCAAACAAAAGTAAGAGCTATGAATGGACTGGCTATTAACATGGCCACAAGCTCGGATGTAGCGAATCTGGAGAAGATTGAAGTCATCAAAGGCCCTTCAGCTACCTTGTTTGGCAACATTATCAGTTCTTATGGGGGACTGATCAACCGTGTAACTAAAAAACCTTACGAAACTGCTGGTGGCGCTGTGGATATTTCCAGTGGGAACTATGGATTCCGCCGTATGAGTGTGGATTTAAACACTCCGCTTAATGTTGATAAAACATTCCTTTCAAGGGTGAATGTGGCTGTACAAAACCGCGGTACCTTTCAGGATAATGGTGCCTTTAGCAAAGGCGTGTTTGTTGCACCAGCTTTTACTTACAAGTTATCTGACAAGGTGAAAATCAATCTGAATGCAGAAATCAGCCATACGGATGAAGGAGGAATGGGCGGAGGAATCAACTTCACCTTAGGCCCAAGTTTTGTAAACGGTTATTTACCTGCAATTTTACCAGCTTTCGGTGTGAGAGAACCTGCACTGAGTGCTATTCTTGCTGCAGCACCCACTAGTATTTTGCAGACTTTCGGATCTAATAATATCAAAGATTTTAATATCGATCCGTACCGCTCCTATATTTCGAACGACTTTACCAGTAAACTGAATTCATTAACCTTAAATGCCGAAGTGCATTACAAAATAAATGACCAGTGGGAATCCATTACTTCAGCTATTGCTGGTTCAGGCACTTCCAATGGTTACAATGTCAACCTCATTCTGGTTCCCAATGAAATAAAAACACTTGTCAGAACATTAATGGCTGGCATCCCGGGTTATGGGACGCCAGGTGCAGACGATTTTTCGAGAACTGGCAGGACGAGTAATTCCAGCGTGGAAAATCAGCAAATTCAGCAAAATTTTGTTGGCGATTACAAAATCGGTAACCTGCGCAACAGAACGGTTATCGGATTAGATTACTATCACAATAAATCTGTTTCTCTTTACAGAACTTTCAATGGCAGTTTATTTGGTATTCCACTGGCTAATATGTTTGATCAGATTGCCATCTCAGGAGATACACCAACGTATTATAATTTCAACAAAGCAAGTCTGGATGCTGTGCTTCAGAAAAGTCCTGGCGCTCCTGACGATTATAGCGTTGAACAAAGCGTTTATAGTTCTTATATCAATAATGTATTGAATATTACTGATCAGCTGATCGCTTCTGCTGGAATCCGGGTAGACCGTTTTGAGAACAAGGGCCGTTATGATGGCACTAAAAACCAGTTGGTAAATGGGTATAAACAAACCGCTTTTTCTCCGAAATTCGGATTGATATACCAGCCGATTAAAGATAAAGTATCCGTATTTGGTAATTATCAAACCAGTTTCACCAATAAGGATGACTATAGCTTTGATCAGAGCGGTTTCGTTCCAGAGCAGGCCTTGCAATGGGAAACAGGTGTTAAAACGAGTTTTTTTGATGGTCATTTCACCAGTACACTGAGTTATTATGACATCAGGGTAAACCATGTGGTACGTCAGGATTACCTGCATCCCCTCTATCAGGTACAGGATGGTACACAGGTGAGTCGTGGTTTTGAAGCAGAAGTATTAGGCAACCCGATCCCGGAACTGAATATTATCCTGGGTTATGCCTATAATAAAAGTAAGATGGTGAAGTCCGATGCCCTGGTTGAAGGTTTACGCCCTGCAGGTTCAGGACCTGAACATCAGTTCAATTTCTGGCTGCATTATCACTTCAATGAAACTACGCCCCTGAATGGATTAAGTATTGGTTTTGGAGGTAATTATGTGGGCGAAACGCTGGCAGTAAACCTGAATCCGGATGGTGCTATCATCATTCCTGATTATAAACTTTTTAATGCTAAGCTATCTTACGATAAAGCTAAATATTCATTTGGTTTCAGAGTAAACAACCTCGGTAATGAAAAATACTGGTCTGGCATAGGGAATATTGCTCCGCAAATGCCACGTCAGTATATCCTTAGCCTGGCGGTTAAAATATAAATCAATCATTATTAAGCATAAAAAAACCGGAATAGATCCGGTTTTTTTATGCTTAATAATTTCAAAAATAGGGTTCAAATTATTAATGAGCTATTTTAATTTCTCAATTCTAAGGATGTAATCTATCCCACCAATAAATTCAGCTCCCTTAGTGAGTGCGCCGGATGAGGGATCATATTGCCAGATATAATCTTTGTCAGCGGCATTCACCATAATAAATGCTTTGCCATCTTCCATAATTACAGCATTGACCATTCGTTCTCCCTTATCTGCAGGAAGATCAAGTCTCTTCACAAATGTTCCCGTTTTCACATCGATAACCGAAAAATAATGATCGGCATCTATTGATTTGCCCGCAACACGTGATCGCACTATGGCTTTCCCATTACCAATATACCACATGGCAGGGATCATCTCATTATTTGTTGCGGCAGAGTAGTTGAAGTAATAAGTGGGATCAATGACATCCGTACCACTTTTAATACGATAGATCACAGATGGAGACTGATAATCATAAGCATTTACAGGGTCACTCGTAAAATAAAGATCGCCATTTTCATCTATAAAAGACGTAGGTGCATAAACGGTAGGTCCGCCGGCGCCAGTCGTCCTTGAGTCGGTCAGCGATTGATTAACCGTCATTGCCGGATAACTGACTACCGCTACAGCAGCTTGTTTGTAAACAGCCATGTTATCAGGATACTTCGTAAAATCTGTAGAACCGTAACCATAACCTATATACAGTTTTCCAGCCCTGTATTCTGCAAAACCGATGCTATAAACATCCATTCCTGCAGGGATAGGATTCAGGTTAAGTTTCCCTGTAGCTATCGTCATCTTATCCGTTTTGATGATGGCATAACGTGCTTCATTATTTCCATCACCAAAAATAATCAGTGTGTTTTCATCCACCCAGGTATAAGAGCTCCAGTTTAACCAGGTAAATGGAATTTCTTTATCGATCACCAAAGCACCATTGTCCACGTGATATTTACCCAGACGACCACTGCTAAAATTAGCATGGTAATAAAAGCCGTTCCGCTGAATCACATCCTGTGCGTAAACTTTACCAGTCATTTCTGCGCCATTACCTTTAACGCTGATTGTTCCGCTTGTAAGGGAGGAAATACCTGCAATATAATAGGCAGTATTAGGCCAGCTGCCCACACAAAGAATAGCCGAATAAGGAGTGTTTTCCTCCGCCTTTCCTTCTTTTCTTTTCTCACAGCCGCTGATGAAAAATAGCATAAGAGCGATCAGCAGCATTTTTGTTGTATAGTTGAATAATTTATTCATGTATTTTATAGTTAATAGTTGTATTTGAAAAGCTTGAATTACTGAATGAAATATCTGAATTTAAGAGAGAATGAACGTCCCGGTTTCTGTTGTCTGAAATTATCATAGGCATTGTTATCTGTCAAATTCCTGCATTCTGCAGAAAGATTATACTTACCATTTTCAATCGAATAACTGAGCGAAGCATTGTGTACATACTGTGTAGGCACATATGATTTGCCATTAGGATTGGCCAATCCTGCCCAGGTCAGGTAAAACCAGTTTACATATTGAGTGAACCAGTTAAACTGTAAACGGGTATCCTTACCGAGAAGATTATTCTTACCTATACTAAAATCAGCATTTCCGAACAACCAGGGCTGGTTAGGGATTTTGGATAGATAGGTGATTTCATTGTTTACCGCATTCTCTTTGCCAAATTGCGTGGTGTTGATTGCATTTTGATAGGTGACATTGAGGTTGAAGGAAAAGAGATCAGCATATCCATACCTAAACTCACTTTCCATTCCGGTAACACGAACGTTGGACATATTTGCGTTTTTGATAAACTTAGTGTGCTCATCAGGAATAGGAAAAATAAAATCTTTAGCATTGCGGTAAAAGCCGGCCGCTTCCAGATAAAAGTTGTGTTTACCAATGCGCAAAGTGTAATAGGCACCTAAATTGAGGTTATCACTGCGCTCTGGCTTTAAATCTGGATTGGCCTGTATGTTCAAACCATCTCCGAACATCTCTTCTGCTTCCTGCAACCGGTAGGCATGTTCGTAAGATGCTTTGATCCCTAAATCTGGCAGGATTTTATATCTCGACGCGAGACCATAACCATAATTGCTGAAGGTAGTATCCAGCAGGGTATTGACATTATTCACGTATTTAGTTCTGTTTAAACCAAGGTGATAGTATTTAGCGAACAGGGTATTGACTAGCTTTTCATCTAAAAGATCTTGCTGATAAGCAAGGCCAACAATCTGCTTATTCATACGGCCAGGCATCTCATCGTGGTCAACCAGCAGTTCATTATAACTTTCATTCTTCAGATGATCGTTGGTATAGTTCAGATTCAGTGAGTGCTGTTTATTGATGGCATAGCTTAAGTTTGCCAGTGCATAAGTCCTTGGTCTGATGATATTAGCAACAGTTTTAATTGAACCAAGTTCAGTATATCCTTTAGTGGTCCAGCTGCCATCCCAGTAATACTGGCGGTATAAGGTATCTGCTGTAGTATAGGTGTCTTTAGATCTTGCTGCAAAGAGACTAAGGCTCAGGCCTTCTGTAAAGAGGTTGTCTTTTTTATAGCGGATTGATCCGTTAAGGGCCTTACTCTTTCTGGTAATACCACCGTATACAACGTTCTGGTCAAAACCGGTCTGCAGGTCCTGGCGACCTTCATTATAACCAAATCCCGCAAAAAGTACGTCTGCCCATTTTTTATTGGTTACCCCTACTTCAACCTGTCCCATTGCAGATCTGTAGTGATCATGAAAACGTTTCGCATCTGTAGTAAGAAAACTGGCACCGTTCAGGTCAGTGATCTGATCGCCCTCGCGGGTTCCCCCTTCCAGTATCTCTACCCCTTTCATTTTGTAATTATTGTCAGACGAGTTCAGGAAACCACTTCCTTTTACGATAATGCCTGTTTTTTTGTCGACAAACTGCCCTGTAAGTGCAGATCTGTTTGTGTTAAATGAACCATAACTGTGACTTGCATCAAGGTAATTACTGATTTTTTGGTTCGTCACCACATTTACAGCACCGCCCATGGCATCCGCCCCCAGTTGTACAGGAACTACTCCCTTATACACTTCCAGTCGCTCGGCCAGGTTTACAGGAATATTATTCAATGACATGGCAGAACCCATTACTTCCAGTGGAATGCCATCTATGAAGAACTTTACCTGTTTCCCAGATAATCCATTGATCGAGAATTTGAAGTCAGACCCCAGTCCCCCCTGCTCCCGGATCCTGATCCCTGTACTCCTGTTCAGGATCTGATTCAGGTCGGCCGTAGTATTAGAGAATTTTTTGGTGTCGATTGAATTCACAGCAAATCCGGATTCCTTTACTTGCTGGACTTTCGTTTTGCCGTTAATCGCCACATTATTCAGCTGCTGTTCGTCCTTCTGCAGAGAAAAGTTAACAGTTAACTGCTGATTAGCCTTCACCGTAATCTGTTTGGTCTGTTTAAGATATCCCAGATAGGAAATAACCACAGTATAGGTTCCGGGAGCAACGTTTTTAATTTCATAATACCCTCTTTCATTAGAGGTAGCACCATTTTTGGTACCTTTCAATTGGATAGATGCACCAGTTATGACTTCTTTATCCTCCTTTATGAGTCCGGATATACCAGATAATGTTTGAGCATAAGAATGAAAAGAAAGTGTGCTGAATAGAAAAGCAAGTAGAATTTTACGATATGACATTTTTTTTAATATGATGGATTTAGCTAGTAGTAGCGTAACTGAAATATTACCGAAGGTCCATATCAAAAAAAATTAATAATACTGCTGCTTTTTTAATTCATTTCAGCAATAAAAACCTTTCAAACAGATAATTGTTATACTGGCAATCTAACCAAATGGAACCACCGTGATCTTTCAAATCAACAAAGAATGAGTAGTATCATGGTAGCTTCATCGTCAATAAACAAAATTATAAACCAATGAAAAAATTAATTTATGTACTTGCCATCTCTGCAACAGCTTTTGCTTTCCAGGGATGCAACAACACTAAAGACGCTAAAGAAACTGCGGACAGTCTAAACACAACCAAAGACACTACCTCCAATGTAGCGGCTACAGGCGGAATTGCCGTTGCTCCTTCTGATGCAGAATTTGCAACAAAAGCTGCGGTGGGCGGCATGGCAGAAGTTGCTTTAGGAAAACTGGCGCTGGAGAAATCATCTAGTCCTAAGATCAAGGCATTTGCAGAAATGATGGTGAATGACCATGGAAAAGCAAATGAAGAGTTGATGACACTGGCAAAGGTGAAAAACATCACACTTCCGGCGACTGTGGATGAAGAGCATCAGAAAAAAATGGACGAGCTTAAAACGAAAACAGGAACTGATTTCGACAAGGCTTATGTGGATGCGATGGTAGATGGCCATGAGAAAACACTTAAACTGATGCAGGACGAAGGTAAAGACGGCAAAGACACAGACCTGAAAGCTTTCGCCAATAAAACTGCACCCGTAGTACAGACACACCTGACCATGATCAAAAAAATTCAGGAAAGCAGGAATTAAAATTTCTTCTTAATTCATATCGCAAATCCTGGCCTTACGGCCGGGATTTGTTGTTTAAGGGCATATTTTACTTCATGTTCGATCCGTTCTTTTGTCAGTCACGTCATCTATAACATATTAATAAAATTTATTTCAGTTTACAATGGCGGTAAACCCTATTTTGGTTGTCTTATAGTTAAAGAGGAATTAATCGGGCATTTAAATAGAGAATAAATGATGGATGAAACAAAGCGGCCGGGCGATCCGGCAGACTTTGATGAAATATATCTGCTGCACTATCCTGCTTTGAGCAGATATGCCAATACCATTGTTAAAGATGATGTTATTGCTGAAGATATGGTACACAACGTCTTTCTGAAGCTGTTAGAAAATGTGGACAGCCTGATCAGATCGACAAACCTGAAAGCGTATTTATATCGCTCAATCTACAATGAATGTATGAATTATCTCAAACATCAGCAAGTTGAAACTATGTATCAAAAAGAGAAAGTTATTCATAGTGATGCGCAGCTGGAAGGACCAGCATTTAATTTAGTGCATAAGGAACTTAAACAGGCAATTTCTGAAGCGTTGAAACTTTTACCCGAACAATGCAGAACAGTTTTTCAACTGAGCCGATACGAAGAATTGAAATACAAAGAAATTGCCATTACGCTAAATATCTCTGTAAATACGGTAGAAAAACATATGGTAAAAGCTTTAAAAAGGCTGAGAATACAATTGGAGGATTATCTGCCTCTGTTATTTTTATTGTTCTTAACTAAATGAAGATGGATATAGATTTATTAATTCATTACGTCACAAACGAAACTTCTGCTGAAGAAAAAATCCGTGTTGAAGACTGGTGTAAGCAGAACAGCAGCAATCAGACCGAATTGGATAACCTTCAGCTGATCTGGAACCTGAGTTATACAGCACCTTCTCCTGCCTCAACTGAAGGGGAAAAATCATTATTGAGGTTTAAGGAAAAGGCTGATGCTTACAAAAAGCAGGTTATTGTTCCAATCAGGAAATCCTATTCAATCAACGACTGGATCAAAGTAGCGGCAGTGTTTGTTGGTATTCCACTAATGATCTGGTTTTTCACGGTGCAAATTCACACAAAAGGAAATGATGAACTGACAGCCAGCACTAGGGGTAAAACAGACACTACTTTGCTCGCCGATGGGTCCATGGTCATCCTCAATAAAAATTCGATCTTAAAATACCCCAGATCTTTCTCTGGCAGCACAAGAACAGTGCACTTAGATAAAGGTGAAGCTTTCTTTAAGGTTAGCCATGACAGTAAAAGACCGTTTTTTGTTTTTGCCAATGGTATCAGGGTTAAAGTGGTAGGTACTGCATTTAATGTGAAAGTGAGAAATGGGCAAACAGAGATTATTGTAGAGTCTGGTAAAGTTAGTGTCAACAGAAATCAGGAGCAGATACTTTTAACGCCATCAGAAAGTGTACTGATCGGGACTGGCGACCAACACCTGCAGAAGCAAAAACAAACCGATTTGTTATACAATTATTACCGCAGCAAGCAATTTATTGCGAACGGAACTCCGTTATGGAAGCTTGCAGCGGTACTTGAAGAAGCGTATGATGTAAACATATCTTTTCAAACGACTGATATTAAAGATTTACCAATGAGTACCACCTTCAGGGATGAATCACTGGATGATATTTTAAATGTAATCGCCAGAACGTTTAACCTGAAAGTCAGTAAAAACGGAAATAGAATATTATTTAAAGTGGCTGACTAAGCGGATATGATCAATAAACATTTTGTCGGACTAAAAATAGTTTTGATAGGTATTTCTCTTATAAATCTAACCTCGGCTCCTGTTCAAGCGCAGCATATCCTGGAAAAACGGATCAGTTTGGATATCAGACAAAAACCATTAGGGATTGTCTTTAAACAAATGGAAAAAGTCGGAGGTTTTGTATTTTCCTACAACAGCAACCTGATTCCAACAGATACTCTGACTAGTATTAAAGTTGACGGAATAGCTATAGCGGATGCTCTGGAAATGCTTTTTAATCATCGCTATGAGTTTAGTGAAAACAAAAATTTTCTGGTCATTACCTCCCCGCTCAGGTCTTTAAAAATCATTACTACAGATATTACTTCCGACAAGCAGAATTATTCGATTAGCGGGCTCATCGTTGATGAGGTAACAGGGATTAGACTCATGAATGTCAGCGTCTATGAAAAGCGCCTGCTGGTAGCAACCTTAACTGATGAGCATGGTTATTTCAAATTGAAATTCAAGACCGGCGATCCAAAGGCACTCACCATTACGGCAAGTAAATTACAATTTAAAGATGCCAATGTAAATTTCCTTCAGTCCGTATCTATTACAGACAGAATTCAATCGGCAGATTATAACACGGCGGCCCAAAATAGCAGCGGCATCGAAAAAGAAGGTCTTAGCAGGTTTATGATTGGAGCGAGACAAAAAATCCAGAGTCTGAATATCCCCGACTTCTTTGCTAAGCGGCCATTTCAGATTTCCCTAACACCGGGTCTAAGCACACATGGGTTGATGAGCTCACAGGTAGTAAATAAATTCTCTGTCAATCTGGTAGGTGGATACACGGCAGGTGTAAAAGGCTTTGAATTAGGGGGTGTTTTCAATATCAACAGGCTCGATTCTAAATATTTTCAATTCGCAGGCATTTTTAACCTGGTTGGAGGCACAGTTAAAGGCGTACAAATTGCCGGAGTCAGTAACAAATCATTGGATAGTGTAAAGGGTGCCCAAATTGCTGGTTATATCAATAAAGCAGAAGGATTGGTGTCGGGTGTGCAGATTGCAGCTTTGAATAACGAAACACGCAAGTTAAAAGGATTGCAGATTGGATTAGTTAATGTGGCCGATACTTCCTACGGAGCAAGTATAGGCTTAGTGAATATCATCCAGAACGGATTTTACAAAGTGAGTCTCTCTGCAAATGACCTGCTGAATACCAATCTTTCTTTTAGCTCAGGAACACATCAATTTTATACAACAATACATGTAGGCAGAAATGTGGGTGCCGCCCAGCGAAGGACAGGATTAGGTTTCAGTATCGGTCATGATTTCATGTTCAGCGAAAAGTTCTATTTATCGGCCATTGCAGACTATCACTTGTATGGTGTTAATACACTGAAAGAAAACTGGAAACAAGGAAAATTGCTACTTAATGCCCAGCTGAACAAACACATCAGTGTATTTGCTGGTCCAACTTTCAGACGTTATGCTGCAGAATTATATTACAATCCCAATACCGTAGATGAATATGGAAACGTCAATTACAGCACTACCGGAATCAGATATGAGAATAAATTCGGCTGGGAGGCCGGACTTGCATTTAATTCTGTATTCAAACCAGTCTCACGGGTAACACATGTTTCTGAGAAATGGTACCTGAATATCAATGTTATTGGCGGATTTGATGTCAAAGCAGAAAAACCTGTCTATGGCGGAGAATTAACTGTACTCCGGGAATTTAACGACCGCTTTTCGGCTACATTGGCGGCAGCCTATATGTTACAACCATCACGACATATCAATACTAAACCACAATTCGACCCTACAAAATTTTATCAGGGCTACTACAATGTGAACACATTGCATGGAATGCCTGTGAAAGCAGGAATCAGAACCTTTGTGGGAAAAAGAGTATTCTTTGCAGGTGAAATGGGTGTATTGTTCGGCTTAAACAATCCTGAATCTTTTGTAGAAATCAATCGTGACCAATCGGAAACAAGTATTAGATACAATAAAGCACCCCGTTCAATGATTGTTTCTGCATCTGCAGGTTATGCGATAAATAAGTACCTGGAATCGAGCATAAAATATGATGCTTATTTTAGTACAGACATGCAGCTGGTTACGCTACGTCTTGGCTATAAGATCAAATTGAGTAAATAAAAAAATGAGTATAGACAAGAAAAGAGTACTTTTTTACTTGCTGGATGGAGCAAGGCCAGATATTTTAAGTGAGCTGATTGCTCAGGGCAAACTGCCGCATTTACAGCAACTGGTAGAAGAAGGCACATTTCGATTTGCCACTACCTGTTTCCCTTCTACCACCGGACCGGCATACCTGCCATTTCTTACCGGACAGTTTCCGGGAACAATGAATATACCGGGAATCAGATGGTTCGATAAACAGGAATTTAAACGAACAAGATGGAACAAAATGGCCATGCGATCTTACTGCGGACCAGAAGCAGGCTGGTTCAATACGGATATGCCAGCAGACAAGGCGACGTTGTTTGATCTGCTGGGTGAATCTTATAACTTATACAATATGATCACCAGGAATATTCCCGATGCCTATGATCTAGGGAAAAAGGGTAAAAACTGGTTGTATACCCGAGCACACTTCCTAAAAAGACATCACCCTGTTGATATACAAGGGCATGAACGGATTATGGGATTACTGAAAAGCGGAAAGGATTTCGATTTTCTTTTTGCCGTATTCCCTAGTGTAGACTGGGATTCCCATTATCATCATATCAGGGATCACCGCACAATAGCCGCTTACCAGATTGCGGATAACAGCATTGGTGAAGTAAGGGCTTACCTGGAAAAAAAAGGCTGGTGGAAAAACACGCTGTTTATGCTGACTTCAGATCATGGTTTAACACCAAGCCATACCCATTTTGATTTGGGCGACTGGATGACTGAGCAGGGATTGAAATCTGTCGGCTACCCGGTCATCTGGCGGCAAAATCCGAAATCAGCGGTGATGATCTCGGGCAATTCTTTTGGAAGTATCCATTTACTGAACCATGAGGGCGACCATGTTTTACAGGAAAAAGAACTGGTTGATCATTTCAGTAAAGAAAGAATGGATGAATTACTGAAAGAAAAGGCAGTCGACTTTATCACTTACCGCGGCAACAATGAAGGAGAATATTATGTGCAAAACCACCATGGAAAAGCATTGATTAGTCATCATCAAGCAAATTATTCTTATCGTCCCATAGATGCTGATCCGTTATGTTTAAAACACATTACTGTCAAAGGTCACAGAGCAGCGCTGGAAAGCACTTTTAACAGCCTTTATCCAGATGCGCTGGTTCAGATTACACAACTCTTTAAAAGTCGCCGTGCGGGAGATATCGTAGTAAGTGCCCGCAACGGATACGATCTGCGTGATTTTTGGGAATACCCCGAACATAAAGGTTCACATGGGTCATTAACTAAAGAACATATCCATGTTCCGCTGATTTATAATCAGAAAGGCTGGGCCGAACATGCTGCCCGTACGGCAGATATTTTTCCGACCATACTGAAATGGATGGATAAGCCCATTCCGGTAAATGAAGGAAACGCTTTAAACTAAAAAAACAGACCACAATAATTTAACGGAACAATTCAGCATACAATGACAGACCCTAAAAAAGTTCTTGCATACGAAGAGGCGGTACCTGTAAAGGAAAAAACTTTAGATAGTGTATTTAACAAAGGAATTATCTTTAAAGGCAGTTTATGGTTATGCCTGATCACAATTGCTTCTGTTGCAGTAGTATTTTTTTACAACCATACAGGTGATACGCTGCAAGCGCTGTCTACCATTAAACCTGGCTATATATTCTTGTGCTTCGGAATGGTTTTTATCGATTTGATGCTGGGGAGCTGGCGAAATCACATTTTCATCAGGAAGCTGAATCCTGACTTACCACACTGGATCAGTTTTCAGGCCAATATGGCCAACATGTTTATGGGTGCAGTTACTCCTTTTCACAGTGGTGCAGGCCCTGCTCAACTTTACGTTTACAACCGACACGGTGTAAAATTGCTGGACGGCTTCATTGTCAGCCTGATTAATATGGGTTCTACCCTCCTCTTCATGCCCATCGCTGGAATTTTCGCTATATTAGTGATGAACGATCAGTTAGAAAGCGGCCTGGTTTTAACCTTGCTCAAATATGGATTTGCGGTCTTCTTTATCTTTTTGATGGTCTTCCTGCTGGCTTTCTGGAAGCCGCAATTTGCCGGAAATATGATTCTTAAAATAGCTGCTTTTTACGGCAGGATCCGTCCATCTAAAAAAGAGAAATATGGTCACTGGGCCGACCGTTCTTATACGAACATCCTTCATTATCAGCAGATCTGCAAAAAGTTGCTTGCAGATCATCCTTTCCTTTTTCCCTTCAGTTTGTTGATCACCACATTTTTATACCTCAACAAATACTGCATGCAGTATGTAATCCTGTTGGGTTTAGGCATCCAAACAGAATTAATTCAGGTCATCAGTATTCAGATCCTGATCCAGTTTATGATCTACTTTGCACCTAGTCCCGGTGGCAGTGGATTCGCTGAGGCCGGCATCTCTGTACTTTTTGCCCGCATTGTTCCTGCTTCATTCCTTTCCGTATTTACCTTACTCCAGCGTTCCTTCCTCCTGTTTTTCCCGGCATTAATTGGGGCTTTTGTAGTGATACGGCTATTGAAAAAACATACCAGCAAGTAATTTATTGTCTTCTGAACCCCTCAAAATTGTCACGTTTACACCGCTTACAGATCATGGTAAACAAGGATATTTATAATTAAAATTATCCTTGTTTTATCCTGAAATATGAATAATAAAAAAGTAGCGGACATTGACGAATATATTGCAGGCTTTCCGGAGTCTACCCAGCTCATTTTACAAGAACTGAGAAATATCATCAGCGCTATTGTTCCTGAAGCCAGGGAAAAAATAAGTTACCAGATGCCTACATTTGAATTGTCTGGCAATCTGGTCTATTTTGCCGGATATAAAAATCATATCGGATTTTATCCCGGATCATCAGGTGTTCACAATTTCATCAATGATTTGTCGGATTATGAGCATTCAAAAGGCACAATCAGGTTTCCCCTTGACCAGCCTTTACCTGTAGAACTGATCAGGCGTATCGTAGCGTTCCGGGTCAAAGAAAATCAGGAAAAGAGTAGATTAAAGCGTAAATCCTGAACTTACTATCGACGAACGGGCAATTTTGATCTACCAACGCTAATAAACAGATTATCTGCAAGATAAGAGGCGTTCATCTACAATAATCCATACTTCGTATAAAACATTTTAGCAAGCTCACAGAAATGATTCTATTTGTTTCATCAAAACGAATCAATATGAAAAGGTTATCTAACATCTCTCCCTTTATTCTATTACTGATCCCAGTTTTCTTAATGGCATTGTTCACTATTATCCCTGTTAACCAGAATAATAATGATGATCAGAATGAAGCCGCTGTAAAAACTACAGGCACCACTTCGGTAACCAATGTCTTCAGTTACCTGACTAAATAAGGTGAGCAATCTGGCAATTGAAACCTGCGGACTAAATTACCATTTTGGTAATCAAAAAGTGGTGGACGATCTTTCCCTGAAAGTGCCCACAGGTAGTATTTATGGTTTCCTCGGACCAAATGGTGCAGGAAAAACTACAACCATAAAAATCCTGCTCAACCTGTTAAAATCACCACACGATACCGTATTTATCTTCGGGAAGGAAATTAACGCCAACCGTATTGCCAGTTTAAAAAAAATAGGTGCATTAGTGGAACAGCCTGCTATATATGCACATCTCACGGGTAAAGAAAACCTGGTTAACCGCTGCATTCTTTTAGGCGTAGCACGCGAAAAAGTAAAGGAAATGCTCAGCCTGGTTGGCTTGACTGATGCAGCGAATAAAAAAGCAGGCAAATATTCGCTGGGCATGAAACAGCGACTTGGAATTGCACTTGCCCTGTTATCTGATGCAGAATTGTTATTGCTTGATGAACCTACTAACGGACTTGACCCGAACGGGATTATTGAGATCCGTAACTTAATGTCAGAACTCACCGTTAAACACAATAAAACTATCCTCGTTTCCAGCCACCTGCTCAATGAAATAGAAAAGGTAGCTACACATGTGGGTATCCTGAATAAAGGAAAATTACTTTTTCAGGGTACAATAAATGAATTGCAGACTTTTAATACGCCGGTGGTAGAAATACAGACGGATAATAGGGAAGCTGCTGCTGCTTTTCTCAGCAGTTTAGGTTATGTAATCAGTAACATTAATGAGGACACTATTCAGCTTCCCTTCCAGTCGACTGCCGAAACGGGGAAAATTAATACCCTCCTGGTTCAGCAGGGTTTTATTGTTTACAGTATCCACTTTGTAAAGAAAGATCTTGAACGTTTATTCCTGGATATTACGAAAACCAATTAATATGCATGCGCTACTCATCTCCCTGCAATCAGAATTCTATAAATCCAGAAAAACATTAGCTTTCTGGGCTTCCATATTGTTACCACTAACCATTTGTTCATTAGTAACCGCAGCATTTTATTTTAAATCAGAAAAGATCCTTGCACAGCTGTATTCACCACCAGTTTTATGGATGAATTACATTGGAAGTATTATGGGGATAATGGGTTCCCTTATCCTGCCATTTTATGTGATCTTTATGGCCTTTTCTGTTAACAATATTGAACATAAAAATGATACCTGGAAATCGCTTTTCGCACAGCCGCTAAACAAGTTTTCTATCTATGCAGCTAAATACATATACGCGGTACTGCTGATCTTTATCTGTTTGTTTTTATTTTTTGCACTTAGCCTTGCTTTTGGTCACCTATTGCATGTACTGAACAATGATTATAAATTCAATGACTATTCGCCACTTGACTTTCTGTCTACGATCTATACCCGGTTATTTCTATCGTCTCTGGGCATGCTGTCGGTGCAGTTTATAATCAGTCTCATCTGGAGCGATTTTCTTAAGCCAATGGGTATCGGTTTTATCGGCCTGATCGCAGGAATAATAGCCGTGACTAAAGGATGGGAGTATGCCTATTTAGTACCTTACGGTCATGCTACCATGGTCATCTCAACGAGAAAAGAGGGGGCTGCAGGGGAGATTTTTACGCAGGAAATCTATGCCAGCCTGATTTATGCAGCAGTTCTTTTCCTGGTTGGCTATTTTATAGTGATTAAAAAAAGTGTCAAATAGCAGTCTAAAATCCCGCTCTCTGCAGGTTTTCTGCATATGGGCTACGACTAATCATTATTTCATTAAAGGAAGTGTTAAGGAACGAGGGGATCTCTTTTAAAGATCCGGTATGCAGTTCCCCAGCTACTGTATAGGGAAGGTAATCTTCATCCACCTGGTCAGCGCAGGTAAGTATCAGTTGTTTAAAAATGCCATTATTTTGAGACATCTCCGATTTTATGGCGTAATTCAGCTGATCCAAATCTAGTGGCCCTGTTCTGAAATTTCCCTGAAAATCATTCAATACATTTGTCTCCATCTCATTATTTTTCAGCAGCAATTGATCTGCATGTGCCACAAAAGGCCCCTGACCATGGCGGGTATGGTAAACCCGGCTAACAGCATAAAGCGTTGCGGAAGAGATAGTGTTTTTGTTTCTGCGGATCAGATCCAATGCATTTTTAGACGTGGTATGGCTACGGGTTACATGAGGGAAATAGCCAAAATCCATATCCAGCAAAACACCTTGTGCACCCTCAAATACATATTGATCCCATTGTGGATCTTCAAAAATTACCTGTTCTGAGGTGATAAAAATGTTCTCATTGAGGAGCATTTGCAGTTCAGCTAAATAAGTCATAAACCGCTGATCTTCGGCATCATGATGAAGTTCAGTAAAATCAATAGTCAATTCCGTTTTGGCCTTCAGGGCATAATATAGTCTGATTTGTTTCAATTTGTCTAAACAGCGTTCCGGATAAATCAGATCGCCTGCAACAAAGCTTACCTGTGCCTCATGCCGCTGCAGGGTATTTCCAAATCCCATTCCACAGCTTCCATGCCTTGCAGAACCGCGTTGCTGCTCCAAAAGGCGGTTGTACAATACATCGTAGTGGGTAGTGACTGCACAAAGCTGATCGAGGTATAATCGCGGAGAAATCCCTGAGCTGTTCAATGCACGGTATTCGTTTAAAAGTGCTGAGGGCGACATAGTGCAGCCTGCTGACCAGTAAGTCGCTGCCCCACGAAGAGTACCTGCGCCGAAACTGGAAAACACATGGCGGAGACCGGTTGCAGTACATACCGTATGTCCCGCCTGCTGACCACCATTGAAACGAATCACAAGCGGTGAAAGGGACTGGCTACAGAGATAATCTGTGGTCAGTCCCTTCCCCTCATCGCCAAAACCCAGACCGATAACTATGCTGGCTTTACTGCTCATAATTTGAAAATTCTGGAAATCAATCCCTTTTTTTGATCTGTCGTTACTATTGCTGTATGACCTATATTCATCAGCGCATTGCCCACCGTGCCGGCCGTTTTATTATCGAACGAACTTAAAATATCCTGCAGTTCTACACCATGGATTATCGCGACCGTGGCTGCAATGGTCTCTGCAATGGCATTATAGTCATCTAAGATGATCAGACGTTCTCCAAGCATCGTTCTCCAGTAACCCAAAACCACAGGATCATTTTTATAGGAAGCTTCATTAATATGGATATGAAATACATGATAACTGCGCTGTACTTCTTCCAGAAGTTGTTGATCAGTAAGATCAACCGCCTCTGGATAACCCATTATTTTTATCAGGCGCTTTTTTTCCAGTTTATCCCAGTTAGATTCGTCACCGATGGTAAAGAGGAAACCTTTTTGTCCCCGTTTTTCAAAACAATCAGAACTGGTATGTCTGGCTGCAAAAAGCCATGCCAGTAGGTATGACTCGCGGTTTTGTCCCCCGCCCCCGCCTTCCAGAAAAATTTCTGTCAGCCACTTATCCAGTTCTTCAGTACCACTCTCAAACTGCCCGATCTGAAGCGGATACTGATCAGAGAGATGGTCGCCGATTCCGCCAAATAAAATCTGCGGATGGAGCACACCATGGCTAATCAGCGTGTTCATCAATGAACCTAGTTTTTCACGTACCAGAATTTCCGGGATCCTTCCCATACTTCCTGTAACATCTAAAAATACGGCAATGGATAAAGAATCGGGATGGATATCAGAATCCCTGCTTTCCCTGAACTGAACCCCGGCAGGCAGCATGGCGTCAGCTGCCCTTCCGCTTTTGTTATTGGTAAAAATATCATCCACACTTGAATTGGTGCGGCTGTCTTTCAGATTGCTGTAAGCATCATCAGACCATCTTGTGTATCCCATAA
>Ga0247814_10000707_pt1 | contig 24050 bp, 20 predicted proteins | sample UWRJL179409R1_FD_179947 | JGI IMG/M metagenome (GOLD analysis project Ga0247814, IMG submission 179947) | Plant litter microbial communities from Arlington Agricultural Research Station in Wisconsin, United States - UWRJ-L179-409R-1 | ecosystem: Environmental > Terrestrial > Plant litter >... | reverse complement strand
ACGTACTTTTTATTGAGCGCCATAAACAACCATGCTCCTATTGCCATGAACAGACAGGTAATCAATACCAGAAATCGCTTTCTCTCTATTTTGCTGAGTCGTATAAGGGGCATGGCTGTAAAGTAGTCAAAAATAGTAAAACAAAAAAGCCGCTCCAAATCTAGAAGCGGCCCTAAAGTCTTTTAAAAAACTATGCTTTAACGGTATCAATCTTAGGAACCGCTGCCTTAGTAGCATCCAGTGAAATGGCAGATTTATCAAAACGGATTTTGGTGCCACCTTCTACTTCGATAAGAAAGGTAAGCTCGTTCATATCTACAATTCTACCATGGATTCCGGCAGTAGTTACTATTTTATCTCCTTTTTTAAGGTCTGCAACCAGCTTTTTGTGGTCTTTAGCTTTCTTAACCTGAGGTCTGATCATGAAGAAATAAAAGACGATCATAATCAGTACCATTGGCACTAAAGTACTCAGCATATTACTGCCTCCGGCAGCTTGCAAAATTATTGTTGCTATCATATTATATTTATAAATTATTTTTCTTTGATTGTGCCCATCAGGTTAATTGCAACCGGGCTATTCACTGCGTTAGAAGTAACGGTAACTTGTTTTCTCAATGGCCCTACAGGTTTACCTGCGCTATTGAAAACTACTTTAAGTACACCTTCAGCACCTGGAAGGATTGGCTCTTTTGGAATTTCAGGCACCGTACATCCACAAGTTGCTAAGGCATCTTTAATGATTAACGGCTCTTTACCGGTATTGGTAAATTTGAAATTGTAAGTAACCACCTCACCTTGTTTAATCGTACCAAATTCATACGTCTCTTTTTCAAATGAGATGGCAGCTGTACTGGTGTGTGCAGCCGGGTTAGCGGCAGTAGTGCTGGTAGAGTCTGCTGAGGTTGCTTCTGCAGTTTTTGTGCTTGGTTGGCATGATGCGAATGCTAATGCTGCGAATGCCAATAACAGGTTTTTTTTCATATTTATTCTTCTATAAGTCCGCGCCCGATTTTCTTAATGCTATTGTTTCTTTTCAGGTCGCCCATAATCTTATCCAAGATACCATTAATAAAAGAATTACTTTTCGGTGTACTGTAATCTTTTGACAGGTCAAGGTATTCATTGATGGTAACTTTTACCGGTATAGACGGGAAGTTGAGTAGTTCGCAGATGGCCATCTTCATTAGGATAGTATCCATTAAAGCAATACGTTCAGACTCCCAGTTCTTAGTTCTTTCTGCAATATAGGCCTGATATTCCTTGTCACTCTTCAAGGTGTAAATGAAAAGATCTTCGACGAATTTCTTATCCTCATCCCAGTCCTGACTGATCGGAGTTAGTTTATTCATCTTCGGATCATCAGAGGTAAAGTTCTTGATGGTTTTTGCTACCATTCCCTGCATTACTTCTTTGTCGACAGACCAGCTGATGAACTTATCTTCAAATGCCTGAATGATGTTGTGACTTTTCAGTATGATTTTTCTGAAAACAAACTTGATGATGCTTTTGGACTCTTCCAGACTATTGTCTTCATCTGCCAGATAAGCCGCGTATTCCGGCGTTACTTTCAAGGTGTTGAAGATCCCTTTAACAAACTCCGGATCGGACATCCAGTTGATTTGGTATTTGTTAACCAGGGAAGTAAACTCTGGGTTGTCTCTTAAAACTACAGCGAACTTGTTGTTCAGCAGTTTTAGGTTGGGGTTTAAGTCTTCCGCGGTAGGAAGATGTTTGTTAGCACGCTCGGTAGCGTCTATCCCGGTGTATTCTGTGACTTCTACTAAAAGAGACAGCATCCAAATGTACATTTCATATACATTGTCTATGCTTTGCATTAACGCCTTCTTGGAAGAAGTAACGTCCCTTTTATCGGTCATGTGCCATGCAAAAATGTTTTGCAAAGCTTTAATTCTTAAGTGCCTTCTATTTAACATGAATGTAAGAACGAGTGGTAAATTACCTGTTTATTTAAAATGATGATTTTATTTTTTTAATGTCAATGATTCTTTGTTCTGCAATGCGATTTGCTGCCAATACCGTAGGAATGTTTTCCTTCTTAGACATCTTAATCACATCCCTGGTAGCATTGTAGATGTTTTCTGTCAATTGTATGGTGCGTTTCTTACCATAACCAGTGAGCTCTGAATAACAGCTGATTAACCCACCTGCATTGATTAAATAGTCTGGTGCAAACAAGATGCCTTTGTCCAACAACAACTGACCGTGAACCTGCTCGTTTGCCAACTGGTTGTTTGCCGATCCGGCAATGATGGCAAAGTTCATCTTAGGTATGGTCTTGTCGTTGAGGGTCGCTCCCAATGCACATGGTGCGTAGATATCTGCGTTTAAAGCGAAGATCTTATCTGCAGCAATTGGCTTGGCTTTGTACGTACGCGCTACATGCTGTAAACGCTCTTCGTTGATGTCGCTGATGTAAACTTCAACGTTTTCTGCCCTTAGCAATTCTACCAGGTGCTCTCCCACATTTCCAATTCCCTGTACCACAACAGATCTTCCAGCAAGCATATCTGTTCCAAACACTTCCTTTACGCAGGCCTTAATACCCAGAAACACTCCTTTTGCTGTGGTAGGTGATGGATCACCTGCACCGCCTAAAGATTCAGGTACTCCGGTAACATGAGCCGTCTCCATACGGATATACTCCATATCCTTGGTATTGGTACCCACATCTTCTGCCGTAATAAATTCTCCGTTTAGGTTTTTGATGAAACGACCGTAGCTTCTCATCATGGCTTCTGATTTGCCTTTTCTAGAGTCGCCAATAATGACTGCATTACCACCGCCTAAATTAAGACCGGTAATGGCTGCTTTGTAAGTCATGGCCCTGGAAAGTCTGAGTACGTCTTCGAGCGCTTCTGCTTCTGTAGCATAGCTCCACATGCGGGTGCCCCCTAATGCAGGGCCTAGTGTGGTGTCGTGAATAGCAATAATAGCTCTTAAACCAGTATCAGGATCGTTGCAATAAACAACCTTTTTATGCCCTGAGGCACCTATTTGATCTAAAACAGAATTGATACTAGAACTATTACCAGACATAATGATTGTTATCAGATATTGGACAAAACTACTCAAAAAAACAATATTTACATTGCATAAACTGAAGTCTTTAAAAAATTAATGTTTCAATTGGTTAACTTTACAAACTCATGAAACACCTCAAAATTTTAAACAAATACTTCTTTAAATACAAGTGGTGGCTGATACCAGGCGTATTCTTTGTAGTAATCTCCAACATTTTCGGTGTGATACCTGCCCAGGTGATCGGTCATGCTTTCAATTTGATCAGCGAAAACGTATTGATATATGGTTTGTTTGAAGGCTTCGACCGCCGCAAGGTGGTTTACGATATTTTTAGCTATAGCCTTCTTTATTTTGGAGCCCTGGTACTGGTATTGTATCTATTGCGTGGCCTATTCTTATTTTTCATGCGTCAAACAATTATTCTGATGTCCCGACATATAGAATACGACATGAAAAATGAAATCTACGGGCATTATCAAAAACTCAGCTTAGGCTTTTACAGAAGAAATAACACGGGCGACTTGATGAACCGTGCTACGGAAGACGTAAACAGGGTTCGCATGTACGTTGGTCCTGCCATCATGTATGCCATCAATACTGCCGTACTTTTTCTTTTGGTGATCTATGCCATGTTCTCGGTGAACGTTACCCTGGCCATTTGGTGCTTACTTCCCCTACCCGTGCTAGTCGTGCTTATTTATTATGTAAATACCATGATTAATAATAAAAGCGAGCAGATCCAGGAACAACTTTCCAGACTATCTAGCTTTGTACAGGAGCGATTCTCGGGGATAAGGGTAATTAAATCCTATGTAAGGGAAGATCATACCAAGACTGTATTTGCTGCGGAGAGTGAAGGCTACAAAAGAAATGCAATGAATCTGGTTAAAGTCCAAGCTTTGTTTTATCCCACCATGGTTTTACTCGTTGGCTTGAGTACAATTTTAACAATTTATGTGGGTGGAAGGCAGGTAATAAATGGTTCTATCACGCCAGGTAATATTGCAGAATTCATCGTATACGTAAATCAGCTTACCTTCCCGGTATCTATGCTCGGTTGGGTAACTACGTTGATCCAACGTGCTTCTGCTTCTCAAAAAAGAATCAACGAGTTCCTGGAATTACAACCTGATATCGTTTCAAAGACTGATGAACCATTGGAGGTTAAGGGGAATATCAGGTTTGAAAATGTAAGCTTCACTTACCCCGATACCGGCATTCAAGCATTAAAGAATATCAGTTTCAGTATTCAGGAAGGGCAATTCGTCGCAGTGATTGGCCGCACAGGATCTGGCAAGTCTACCCTGGCCAATTTAATCATGCGTATGTATGATGTAGATTCTGGTAACGTATATATAGATGGTAAATCCATTAGTGACGTTAACCTGCAAAAATATCGTGACCAGATTGGTTTTGTGCCGCAGGAAGTTTTCCTCTTCTCAGATACCATCAAGAATAACATTGCCTTCGGACTCCAGCAGGTAATCGACGAAGAGGTGGAAAAGGCAGCGAAGAACGCAGCGGTCTACAGTAACATCATCGACTTCGACTTAAAGTTTGAAACCATGCTTGGTGAAAGAGGCATCACCTTGTCTGGCGGACAAAAGCAACGGGTCTCCATTGCGCGTGCGTTGATCAAGGAACCGGGTATTTTGATATTTGACGATTGTCTTTCTGCCGTTGATACCCGTACTGAAGAGGAAATCCTGAGTAATCTTGGAAAAGTAATGAATGGGAAGACCAGTATTTTGATTGCGCACCGAATTTCCACTATAAAAAATGCCGATAAAATAATAGTTCTTGATGAAGGTAAGGTGATAGAGCAGGGAACGCACGATGAATTGTTAAAATTGGGTGGGGCTTACTCAGAAATGTATCAGAATCAGCTATTAGAAGAAGAAAATCATTCTGTGTAATTTCTATTTTGAACTTTAATAATTATTGCTTTATATTTACCAGAACCAAAAACCAAGAGCTAAAGCAACCATGGGAGAATTTGACAACAAAGAGAGAGAAGAGGTTTTTTCAAAGAAAGTAAGGGCAGGAAAGAGAACTTATTTTTTCGATGTTAAAGCGACAAGATCAGGAGACTACTACCTAACTTTAACAGAAAGCAAGAAAAGACTGGAAGATGGAGTTTTTGTGAAGCATAAGATTTTCCTCTACAAAGAAGATTTCGAAAAGTTTGCTGAAGGATTGAATGAAACTGTTGACTACATCAAGAACCATCAGGAAGTTGTAGAAAAACGTTACGAATATACTGAAAACCATGAGGTTGTTACAAGAGCACAAAACGACGATTACAGTTTTTAACCTTTGATAGTCGATCAAGATATTAAAACCCCATTTGACGATGGGGTTTTTTAGTATACCGCTATTTTGTGGCTACGGAGCAGGTATTCTGCCACCTTGCTTTCACCAGCCAATTTAAAGCTAATTGCTTTAGAGGATTTCATGGGCATATGGCAATCAATACAATTGGTCTTTACCATGGCGTTTGATAATGTTTTCCCACTATGCTTTACCGTCTGGTGGCAGCTGATACATTTCTGAGAATACGCTGTTACACTTTGATTTGGACTGCTATGAACGCTGTGGCAGGTGTTGCAATCCATCGCTTTACTTTTGATGAAACACTGACTTGCGGCTAATAACTGAGTTTGTTGTCCATGCACATCAGGGTCCGGTACGGTCTCGGAGTTCTTATCCAAGAATTTATCCAGATCATCCCCAGCCTTAAAAGCAAACGTCGATTTAAGAGAAAGCCTGTCGCTCCCCGAGTGGCAAGCTGCACAGGCATCAATCTTTTGCTTTTGAGAAAAGGATTGGTATAGACTAACATATTTAGCTGCTTTTTCTGCGGGATTTTTAACGTGAAACTCAACATGTTTCCCTGCTGGGCCATGACAACGCTCACAATCAATCCCGTAGACCACAGATCCTTTGACTAATTCCTGAGAGATCACGAGCCCCCCGCTCTGCACAATTTTTTGATCTGCATGAGCGGTATGGCATTCCATGCACCGCATCTCAATGTTGCGGGAAAAATGCAGACGTTTATCCTGGTAACCCGGGCTGTTTGCCCAACGCTTGATTCTGCTGAAATAGGTCAACTGCATTTGCTGTAACCTACTCCCATTCCAGGATGCGAAGGTGATGGCATCTTTGCCGGAGCCAAAGGCGACATCAAACTTTCTGGCGAGCACTTCTTCCTGATCAATGTAAGCCACTTGAAAAGCACCGCTGTCTCGCTTCTCCACAGCAATCCTTAAATGTGCATCGAAGTCAAAACCATTGGTCTTCGCACTGTCAGCCTGCAAAAGGTGCTGACCCTGGATTTCTGCGGAGGTGTTTGCGTGTGGGCTCTTGAGGTAGCTCTCATAAATCTTTTGATGACATTGCTTGCAGGTATTCGCTCCAGCACGTGTGCTATCGGTTGCGACCAGATCATGACCATTATCTACTCCAGTATCCATACATCTGGAGAAGGCCACGACAAGCAGTAAAACGGCACCTAATACAACAAACAGGCGTTTGAAACCTTTCATCGGCTATGCTATCATTTTATAATTGAACGCTTCCACCCTATTAGATTTCGACTCGAAAGCCCATTCCTTTTGCGGAATGCCAGGGTACTTAGAAAAGGTCCCAGTTGCCGCAGACAATTGCAGCATGACTGGTGTCGTGGTTATTGGTAACATAACTACAATGTAGAAAATTTACATGAAACTTCCGTCGCCTCTTCTTCTGATTTCGCCACCATTTCTTCCTTTAGCACCAGACCATTTTTGCAATTTCATGCTTAGTCTAACCATGAAGTACCGGCTTAGGGCATTAGATCTAGTGTCGGTGTAACCACCATCTGATGTCTGATCTCTATTTATAAAGTTATTTTGGTTTAATAAATCGAATATCTGTACACCTAACTTCCCTCTTCTATCAAAAAATTCCTTCTCAAAATTCATGTTAACGATGAAGGGATTACGGGTGAGGTTTGCATTGATACCGCTAACATAGTTTTTACTGGCATCGTAACTAAAGATGAAAGACTGGAGAAAATAAACCTTGCCTTCCAGATTGATTGCCAACGTGCTGATTTCGTTTCCTCTCAGTGCAGGAAGTGAATTGACAGATTTCTCATGTCTGTAAGAAATGGTTGGCGCAATTTCAATAGATTCCGTAGGATTGATCCTGGGTCCGAATCGCTCATAGAATGTTTTCACTACGTTCAGGTTTAGATCTCCATTCAACATGGAAATCCGATGGTCGTAAATGGCGTTACCTCTGAATTCCAACTTATATTTTCTGTTGCTAAGCTGTTTGCTAAGGGAATAATCACCAGTGATTCGATAGACGTCGTTTACGTTAACGAAACGGGTTTCTGTGATAAAAGGTCGTTCTTTACCAGGAGCTGGCTCAACAGAATAGTCAGGTATAGAAACATTGTTTCTGATCACCGCATTATCGGTAAAATTTGCATTGACTCTCACCGAGTAATTTATTCTCGAGTTGGCGATATAGTTGTTATAGTCAGTTCTCAAATTATGGGTAAAAGTCGCCGCCAAATCTGGGTTACCAACAATCGGGTTGTTCGGGTTCGATACGTCTCTAACAGGTTGAATTTGGTCGAAAGTCGGCTCGTTTGCATTACCATTGTAGTTGAATGAAATGCGGTGTTGTCTGGACCACAAATACTCAAACCTCGCAATTGGAATAACGTTGAAGCTATTTCGATGTATTTCCGTTCCGAGGCTTTGCTTAGTTCCGGAAAGCACTGCGGGGATACCGGTAATACCTGCTGAGAAACGAACTCTTGAGTTGTTAGAAATACCATAACGAAAGTTAACTGCCATTCTCCCCTGGGTAAAAGAATATTTAAAAATATTACTTAAAGAGTCAATATTCAAGGACAGGCCATCTGGAGTAATATTACGGGTAGTTGCGCTGTTATCGTAGCCGTTGTAGTTTAACTGAGCATTGAACTCCAGCTGAGTATTTAAAGACAAGGGTTCAACGTAGGTAGCACTACCACGATAATTATCACGAAGATTTTTCCTGATAATAAGCCTGTTGGTGTATTGGTTTGTGCTTACATCTCCTGCTAAGGTTAGGTAATCTGTATTCTGAATTTGATTTTGCTCTGCACTATAATCATTGGTATTGATATCTGCCTGAACAGAGAAATTTCTTCTCCTATTGGTTTTAAAGGAATGTTGAAAGAAAACAGAACCTCCAAACTCCGGAGTGGTGTTTTTACTATTGTTATTGGTAATTCGGTTTTGATTCAATGGCTCAAAACTGCTTCTCTGCATGCTGGACGAATTGCTTATGCTGGAAGCAGAATTATACCTGAACGTAGGAACAACCCGGAGGAAATTCAAGGAGTCTAATGGCACTTCAAGCTCAAGTCTCAGCTCATGATTCCTCGCATCATTAGTACCATTTCTTGAACTATTGGTAAATACCTGATAGGTGGTGTCGCTCACTCTGGAAAACGACAATGATTCTGTTTCATTCAAAGTGTTCACGTCGTTTCCACCAATTCGATAGTTCAAATTATACTCAATCTTCTTTCCAATTTTATCCCGTACACTTACGGAGCCGCTTCCTGCGGTTGTTGTACCGCCAGTGGAAGCACCTCCGCCATTTGCCCCAGCAACACCATTCACTGTATTTCTAAAGTCACCCCTTACACCGATGGTTTGATTTTGATTGATTCTAGTAGCGAACAAATCCGCCTCATAACGGTCGTTATTACCAGCAGCTCCATTGACGTTAGCCATGTTTCCCACGGACTTGTCTACCCGGGTTGTGATGTTCAAGATCTTTTCAGGATCTCCATCTTTGATCCCCGTTCTAGCGGCTTGATCTCCATAGTCATCAACCATTTGAATTTTGTCAACGATTTCAGCTGGTAGGTTCTTTATGGCATTGGCTAAATCTCCGCCAACAAACTCTTTACCATTAAGCTTAGCCTTGGTAACAGCAGTTCCCTGATGGGTCAAGGAACCATCACTTCCTACTTCCATTCCCTCCATCTTTTTCAAGAGCTCATCAACGGTGGCGTTCTTTCGGACCACATAGTCGCTGGCCCGGTATTCTACTGTATCAGTTTTATAGGTGATCGAAGGAGTTCCATTAATAACAACCGTGTTTAAGGTATTGCTCTCGTCTTTTAAAAAGATAGGATCCATCACTATTCTAGGTGAGGTATCATTTTGTTTAAAACGCATTGGTTTTGAATTTGTATATCCAATGCTGGTGATCAGAATGGTATAAGTGGCTGACTTAACGTTTTTGAAAATAAAGATCCCATCGTTATTGGTACTCGTCTTTAAGGTGTCTTTGTCAGAAGTTAAGGTAACGGTAGCGCCAATTACACCAAGGTCTGTACTGTCTTTAACAATCCCGCTAATCTCCCTTGTTGGCAATGGTGGAGGGGGTGTAGATGAGCTTGATGGGTTTTGGGCAAAAAGATTTGAAGCGCAAAATACCAGTAGAACCAGCACAATGCCTGATCTAAATGTCCTATAGAATTGATTCATTTGTTATTGATATGGTTTCGTTAGTGTGTGTTGTGTGTCTAGCTGTATGTGATACTATTTCTTGGTTAAAGTATATTTTCCCCAGAAGTCTGTCGGACTAATCAGCGCTTGGAAATCAATCCCACTACTTCTTGGTCCACCACCGCCTGAGACACCTGCCACTCTCACTTGTCCGCCACCGCCGCCAAATCCACCACCTCCGCCGCCACGGTTGAAGTCCATTCCAGGAATTTGCAAACCATTAAGCTTTACGTTGTAAGCAAACTCTTTAGCATTATCCACACTCATTCCCAGCTCCTCCAAAGGAATGGCTGCTTCATAGAAGAATACGCGATCCTTATCGATACTTGCCGCAGCCTTGATACCCATATCGTTATAGATGGAAACCAATGTGTCTGTAGTTTTCTTAAATCCTTTAATTTTTATCTCTTTGACCTGAGCCAACTGAGTTTTCTGCATTGCCGCCATCGTAGAATCACGCTGTGCCGGGGTAAGCTGAACACCACCAGGACCACCCATACCTCCAAATGCCGGACGACTTGTAACGGTTACCCCGCCACCGCCGCCACCAGGGCCACCCTGTCCACGTCTGAATTGTGCACGATTGATGAGGGGATAGGTAAGCGTGATGCTTTCTTTCTCTTTTTTCTTCCCATCTGGATTAATAGAAAAGGTGATGCCACCTGCTAAAATCTTTGAATTATTTCCGACATCGGTAGACTTTACGACCAAATAAAGATTCTTATCATCATTACTAATTAAGTAGGAAATGCCTGTGGCCTTGTTATGAGCGAAAGTTGCGCCAGCCCATTCGCTATTCCTTCCGTCGGCTTTGGTAAGCTGAGGAGCATATATACTTACTTCCTGTAATTCGTTCACTTTTTGTGCCTGTACAGACCCTATCATTCCGGCAGATAAAAATCCGGTTAAGGTAATGGCTAAGAATTTTGGTTTCATAGTATGAATAAAATTTGTGTTTCGCTTTGTTTTAGTTTATGACTGCTGACTAACTGTTAGGTTTAATCCCCTAAACAATTTTTCAACCACTTAAACAGCCACGAATTAAATGTAAATTTTAATCATTTAGATGTACTTATCTAGATTTGTTACAAGACTATCAGCGAGACGCTCTTCTAGCAAAACGGGCTGTAGACAAGTAGAATAGCGATTTTTCTTAATAAAATCACAGTTACATAAGTAATGCGTTCGGAAATTTGCGTTAAGGATTGTGACCATCCCTAAAGAATGAGCGCATTGTGAGCTCTAGTTGGCAATAAAAGCATTCAAAATGTTACAATTAAAGTGCCTCGTCACAGGCTTTGATTTCCACCTTATGGATTTCAATTCTATTGTCTTCTTCGGAAACGTTAGTGGTTAATGAAATGGCTTTAGCGTCGTTAATGCTGTCTTCGATACCACCCAAAGTTTCATTGTCTATAGCTTTATTGAGAATTCTGATCGGCTCATCCAAACCATCAGTCTTGATTTCTAAATCATAAATACCTGTCATTCGAGTTTTACAAATCACAAGGTTCGCTTTATGATCACACATAATGTTCTTTAATCCGATGAAGGCGTTTAGGATCTGATCAGTATGTGCTGCTTTAAAGCCCAAAACAATTCCCAACCCAGAAGGGACGCTCCCCTTGGTTTCCGATAAAAATATTTCGTTTACATCTGATAAAGCAGACTCAATGACCAACCTGTCCATATTCACGTTTTTTTAATTACGTATTACAAAGGTTTGAACTGTAATTTTGTTTCGAAAAACTGAGAATTTCTTGCTTAAGCGTGAGTTGCGGGCTTTTTCTGTTGAAAAATATAAATCAGGTAAAACAATGCAGGGAGAATAAAAAGGCTTCCAATCAATAAGGCATAACCCAGAGAATCAATCGTTTTAGCTTGCCCTTGATGGATAAGAAGTGATAGATTCATTCCATTTTTCAGCAATACAATGTCTGGAAAATGCGTGTAGGTAGCTGCGAATAAAATCATGGTCACCTGAAACCCTGCAAGCAGTCTGAGGAGAATTGGCTTGTTATGGTTTAACGCCCAGAACATAAAAGCCAATGAAATGCTGGCAGCTACGATCGCTACAATTCCCGGGAGGTTGCCAAAGATCCAGTCCAACAAAGGAATCTGATCCACATATGCTGCAAGAAAAACCAGCGCACCGCAGCACATGACTGTATAGATCGTGCGGTAAGCTTTCCGAACGAAATGCTTTCTGTCTATCTCGTTATTTGTTTGTCCGATGATAAAGATAGTAGCTAAATATCCGCAAATGCTCACTGTAAAAATGCCCACAGCAATTGAAAACGAGTTCAGCCAACTGTAAACATAAGCGGAAGCAAAATCCACAGCTGCCAGGTCGATACGCCCTGAAACTGAGCTCGCGGCAATGATCCCTAAGAAAAAAGGAGTTATCAGGCTAGAGTAAATGAAAATCGGCGTGTAGACCCGTTGCATGTCATCTTTGACCGCATCATAGTTTCTGAAAACAAACGCCGTTCCTCTTGCGATAATTCCTAACAACATACAAACCAACGGGATGTGGAGGTAAATGGAGATGGTCGTGTAAATCTTCGGAAAACCCACAAAAAGAATAACAACCGCAATAATTAGCCACATGTGATTGGCTTCCCAAATTGGCCCGATGGCATTATACATCGTTTTTCTAGTCTTCGGCCTGTTGGCTTTTGAAGTGAATAATTCTATGATCCCCGCACCAAAGTCAGCACCACCCAATAATATATACAGCAGTATCGCTGTCCAAAGGAAAACAATGACAACATAGATCATGAGCGGAGGTATTTAATTTGACGGTATAACAAGACACTCACAATGAAAGCCAATGAGATATAAACCGCGGTAAATAAGTAAAATGAATAAGCAATGCCGGGCATGGGCGTAACCGCATCTGCAGTTCTCATTACACCATGAATGATCCAGGGTTGGCGGCCAACTTCCGTAACTGTCCAACCGGCTTCAAGAGCAATAAACCCTACAGGAGTAGCAATGACGAACAATTTAAGCAACCATCTCTTGTCTAACCACTGTTTCTTTTTGAACAAGGCAACAAAATATAGCACAGCTAAACCAACCATAAGCATCCCCATACCAACCATGATCTGAAACGCATAATGGGTCACAGCTATCGGGGGTTGGTCTTGCTTTGGAATCTTGTCCAGTCCGGTAACTTCCTTGTTAAAATCGCCCGTTGCCATAAAACTCAACACACCGGGTAGTTTCAAGGCATAATCGACTTTTTTGTTTAGGGTATCCGGGATACCTCCAATAATTAGCGAGGCATTCTTTTCCGTATGAAAATGCGCCTCCATCGCGGCAAGTTTAGCTGGCTGCCGTTTTGCCACATCTTTCGCAGATAGATCTCCACTCAAGGGCTGTAGACAGGCCGCAACCGTACCACAGATTGCTGCAATTTTAAATGCCTTTCTATGGAATTCAATATTGCTACCGCGAAGAATCATTAAAGCATGAATACCTGCGACCGCAAATCCAGTAGACACAAAAGCGGCAATAGACATGTGCAGCGCCTGCGAGAACCAGGCGTCGTTAAACATCGCTTTTATCGGATCGATGTTCAAGTACTTGCCGTCGATAAAATCGAATCCGGATGGACTGTTCATCCAGGAATTCGCCGCTACAACTAAGATTCCAGAAAGTAATCCGCTCACTCCAACTATCACCCCTGTTACCCAGTGAAACCATGGATGCAGCTTATCCCAACCATATAAATAAAATCCAAGAGCGATGGCTTCAATAAAGAAAGCCGTCCCTTCTAAAGAAAAAGGCATCCCAAAAATGGGCCCAGCGTGCTCCATAAACTTCGGCCACAATAACCCTAATTCAAAAGACAAAACAGTTCCCGAAACTGCACCCGTAGCGAAGAAGATGGCTACTCCCCTGCTCCAGGCCTTCGTAACATCTTTAAAAACAGTTTTTTTAGTCTTAAGCCAATAGAAATGTGCAATTGACATAAAGAATGGCATAACCATTCCGATACACGCAAATACAATATGAAAGCCCAGGGAAAAGGCCATTTGGAGACGGGCAGCTAGGAAATCGTCCATAGTGAGATTTTAATTCGTTGAATTACATCGTTCGCAAAAATACACCATAGCGACTACTTAATCATGGTTTCAGTATAATTATACAAACTTATTTTTTTGCGCTGATCAGGTTGGTTTTATAACTCAGACCGTCTGATGTTTGCAAAACATCAGCAAGTCAACAATGAATAAATTAACGCTAATTCTGCCGTTTTCTATCCTACTGAGCCTCATTTTGTTCATTACCTGTAAGAAAATGAAACCCGGTAAAGTCGAACCTACAAAGGAAACCGAGATTGAAAAACCGGTCGTGGTGGTTCCGGGCGTGAAAAAAAATATGCTGCCCACAAAGCTTGTTTCGACCAATCTTACACTGGAGATCACTTATCTGGACGGTACGGCAGCTATTTCAAATCTTAAGTTTTCAAACAGCAACACTTACTTACTCAGCTACACAGGAAAGGTGCTTAAAAACATACAGAAAAAGAAAAGCAACCTAATCATTCAATCAGTGGATTATATCGTTAGTAATGGCAACATCACCAGGGTACAACGCTTTGACGTGGACGGACAACGATCTACACCAACTGAGAAATATTATTTTGAATACAACACAGCATTGGAGATCAGCAATGTCAAAACTTATGGAGTTAGTGGTTCACTCTTGTCGGACCAAAATCTGACCTATACAAATCTGGGCAACCTCTCCACTTCAACGCTAAAAACAGGCACTTTGCTCAGTAAGTACAATTATAGTTACGATACCAAAAATGCGATTTTTAAGAATGTGATGTTTTGCCAAGTTCTAAAGTATGAGATCAGCGAGGCTTTTTTGAATCAAGGCTTAAATAATTTGACCAAACTTAGCAACCCGTCATTGGCAACAGACAACCTATCTTACGAATATACTTACGGTTTAGATGACTACCCAACTGAAGTAAAGATTACTAAAAACGGCATTACAGAGGCCTATACAATAACCTATATGGAATTGAAGTAGGGCTCTTACCTTAGTAGTACATGAACAGGTTTTAGAAAGCAACCTTAGCTAGCTAAAATGATTATTATTGACCAATTAATTGCTCAGCTTTAAACAAGTTGTCCGCAGTTTGCAGGATCTTAGCTTTTAACTTAGGATTGTAGTTCGGGTTGTCGTTTAAAAATTTTCTAACGATATCCGCTGCTTCTTTACTTTGATAATTGCCGAGTGTAGCTTGTAACCAATTCTGTGGAAAGAAAATGTCTCCGGTGGTTTGAATTTCTGAAAGTAATTCAAGGCTTTTAGGAAGGTATTTCAGAGAGCCTGCTTGCCTAAGTGGATGATGTAAATAGTATAGCGCAGCCCCAACATTAGCTTCTTTCTCTCTGTTGACCTTTAAACTTAAACTTTCGAAAAAGGCATCTCGGGTGGCCAGACTGGACGATACGGCGGGCATTATAAATTCAAATCTTTTTCTCCTGTCCGGATTGCTGATTCGCTCCAGTTGACGATTTAGGATAGTTGCATCTTTGTCATCGCGGAGTGCCAGAGAAAAAGCAAGAGCGGTGTAATCGTCTTCCGTTAATTTAACCCCTGCTACCGCCATTGAACTTGACCAGATCTGATACAATTTGTCTCTTGCTTCTTTCGAACTGAATATATCCTGGTAGGTCTTGAACAATAGTTTTTTGATGTTCAAGGCAGACTGTTTTTCCAGCGCGATCCAAACAGCATCCTCCAACATAAGGGAAACCTTAACTCTTGCCGCTGGTTTCAAAAACTCCCAGTAGATAGTGCCAATGTAGTTGCTGATTAACTTCACATTCAATTCTTCTCTTTCAGTGCTCAATTCATTAACAAAAAGCTGCAGGGCATCTTCAGGAGCAATACTACGTCCGATCAGCATATTTTCATAGATGGATATATAAGCTGAAGCCCGATTGAGCGGTTTATCTATCAATCTAATCTGCTTCAACATCGCTTGATCAGTTGGCCAAACCCCGTAACCTTGTCCAGAGCTGTTGAACAATACAAAAGATGGCACATCGAGTCCAACAGCCTGAGGAACATCAACAGAGGCGTTATTTAAGTTCACACTGATCTCTTTACTGCTACCGGGATAGATAAGTCCAATTTCGAACAGCTGTGGCCACACCCTACTTTTTCCATACTCCGGCTTTTGAGAAATGCTGAGCTTGCTAATCTTATTATTGGAAGTTTCCAATTTGTAGGTAATGATCGGTCTTCCAGGTTCATTCACCCAAACCTTATTCCATTTTTGAAGTTCCTCAGGGGTATATTCATCCAGAATCTTAATCAAATCTGGCCAGGAAGCATTACTGTTTCTAAACTTGTTAAGGTATTCACGGACACCCTCCTGAAACTTCTCTTTGCCCATCAACCTTTCCAATTGTCTCATCATGATGGGTGCCTTATGGTAGATTATGTTTCCATACATGGTCCCGGCATCTTTTAGGTTATCCAATTCTTGTCTGATTGGATTCGCGCCCGCTGTCCGATCTACTCCATAGGCTAACGTAAAATGATCCACCAGAAACTTTAGGTCAAACATATCCTTTCCAGTTAAAGCTTCTGTACTCTTATCTGCCATAAAATTGGCAAAAACCTCCTTCATCCAAACATCTGTAAACCAATTCATGGTCACCATATCTCCAAACCACATGTGCGCTGTTTCATGAGAGATCACGTTACTTCTGGAATTAAACTGGTCCTTTGTAGCACCGCCATCAAGAAAAAGGGCTGAAGATTTATACTGGATATTACCAACGTGCTCCATACCACCAAATTGAAAGTCAGGGATGGCGACGAACCCAAACTTCTGAAAGGGATACGGAATTCCAGTCCAATTCTCTAGGTATTTTAAAGCATCATCGTGAAGTTTAAATACTTCTGTAACACTTGGTTTTATTTTACTGGTATCGGTTTCCCTGAACAAAAATTCTGTCGCATAGGGGCCAACTGATCCGGTTACCTTTGAGAAGTTGCCGGCTACGAATGCGAACAAATAAGTGCTGATGGTATCGGAGGTTTTATAGTTCAGGATTTTCCTATCGCCGTTGACTAGAGAGTCTTGTAATGCTCCATTGGCCATCGCTTTCCAATCCTTCGGTAAGCTCAAGCTCAAAGTGTAGTTGGCTTTCAGGTCAGGCTGATCAAAACATGGAAAAACCGTCCGTGCGCGATCCGGAACAAAAAGGGTGTACAAATAGTCGGCATTTCGGTTCAATGCCCCCTCTCCCGCTGTAAAATCTATTTCAACCTGATTCGTGCCGGTTTTCAAATATTTTGACGCAATAATCAGGTGTTCCTGATCATGTGTGATGGCTATCTTCAGTCCGTTAACGGAAACCGATTTTAGCTTTGAAGCAGTTTCCCTGAAATCCAGTTGAAGCGGATATTTCAAACTTCGCAGGCTAAAAGACAGGATCTCTTTGGCGTCGATGGCAGTTGTTTTTTGTGAGGGTATGTTGAAGGACAACCGATAATTTATATCACTGAGTACTGCTTTCCGGTAGGTTGCCAATTTTCGAGACACACCACTTTCAATGCCAGGATCTACCATGTACCTGGATCCTGAACAAGCGCTTAAAAATAAAGTGGCTAAAAGTAATGTGCTTAGAAAATTGACCATGCTGGCTAATTTAGGAATGATTTGTTAATATTAACCGTAATTTTATCGCAACAAAACTTAAATCAAATCACAATGAGAACGACTTTAAAAATGATGTTGCTTCTGGCCATTACGGCAGTATCCAGCTCGAGCCTACAGGCTCAGGGATTGAAAATGCCCCAGCCAAGCACTGCTCAAACCATTACACAGGCATTTGGACTAGGAACTGTAACCCTCAACTATTCTCGTCCGAACACCAAAGGACGTAAGATATTTGGTGCGCTTGAGCCTTACGGGTCGGTTTGGCGTACAGGTGCAAATTCTGCAACCACAATCACCACTACTGAGGCGATAAAAATTGAAGGCAAGGATCTTCCAGCAGGAACCTATGGGTTATTTACCATACCAGGCGCTAACGAATGGACAGTGATCATCAACAAAGGCGCAAAACAGTGGGGTGCTTATGAATACAAGCCAGATGAAGATCTATTCAGAATCAAGGTCAAACCTATGAAACTGAAAGAAAAAGTAGAAACATTCACTATGCAGCTTACAGATGTATATCCAACAACAGCGAAATTACAGTTGATGTGGGAAAACACAGCAATCAGCCTTGGCTTAACTACAGATGTAGACACTAAAGTAATGGCGAGCATTGATGAAGCCATGAAAGGTGAGAAAAAACCATACTTCGCAGCAGCCCAGTATTACTTTGAAAATGGAAAAGATTTAAATAAAGCATTGGAATGGGCCACAGCAGCAGAAGCCTCAGATCCTAAAGCGCCATATTACAAATTATGGAAAGGTCGCATTCAATTGAAAATGGGCGACAAGAAAGGTGCAGCCATTACTGCCGCTGAGGGGGTAAAAGTAGCGGAAGAAGGTAAGAACCCGGAGTACGTTAGACTAAACACAGCATTATTGGCCGAGGCTAAAAAGTAAGCACGATCGATACACTAACTATAATAGGAAAAGAGGTTCATCAACGGACCTCTTTTTTTGTGCCCAGAACGCTTTGAATAATTAAACCAAAACCTACTACCAGCAAACAGCCGATTAGGTTCAACCATAGATAGGCGACCTGATCAGACTGACCGATGGCGACAACCGAGGCCTCAGCTAGAAGTGCGGCAATAAACACGGCCCTTCCATTTACCTGTTTTACATAAAATGCCACCAAGAAGACGCCAAGAATGGTCCCGTATAGGTAGGATCCTAAAATATTTACCGCTTCGAGTAAGTTGCCAATCTTGCTGGCATATAAAGCCATCACAATACAAACGATTCCCCAAAAAACGGTGGCTGCCCTTGAGGCCTGCAGGTATTCGTAATCGCTACCGTTCTTCCTGATTAACCGCTTATAAATATCAATGACCGTAGTAGAGGCCAGGGAATTTAATGCGCTAGCAGTAGAGCCCATTGAGGCAAGAAAAATTATAGCAATCAACAACCCCACCAATCCCTTAGGTAAGTACTGTGTAACAAAACTGAGAAAGATGTAGTTATTATCTTTGGTGTTGGCCTTGACATCATTCTTTTCCATCAGCTTAACTACCTTCTCCCGGATAACTTTATCTTGCTGATCAGCGGTTTGCAAAACAGTACGTTGTGCATCGATACGGGATTGGTTATCTGATTCTAACGCATCGTTCATCTTCAATATCTCTTTTTGCTTAGCACTGAACGCGGCATTGTACTCTTGTTTGATCAGACCCAACTCTTTTGAATATTGGCTCTTTTCCAGTTTATTTAGCTCAAAGGAATTAAAGAAGATTGGCGGACGGTTGTATTGATAAAAAGTAAAAACCAACACCCCTATCAGGAGGATAAGAAATTGCATCGGAATCTTTACCAGGCCATTCATGAGTAGCCCCCTCCTGCTTTCATTTACTGAGGCGCCGGAAAGGTATCTGCCCACCTGACTCTGGTCGGTACCAAAATAGGAAAGTTGCAAAAAGAAGCCTCCGATCAACCCGGTCCACACGGTGTATTGATTGTTTAAATCTAACTTGAAATCAATAGCATTGGTTCTTCCCATTTTTCCGGCGATACTAATGGCCTTAAAAAATCCAATATCCTCGGGTAGCAGATGAACCACCATGATTCCGGCAGCAAACAGCCCGCAAAAGATGATGCTCATTTGAAGCATTTGGGTGTAGGAAACAGCCTTGGTACCGCCATAAACAGTATAGAACACCACCAGGCTTCCAATAAATAGTGTCGTCCATGTGGTGTTGATATCAAGAATTGTGGATAAGATGATTGATGGCGCGTAGATGGTAATTCCGGTAGATAGTCCGCGTTGAACGAGAAACAAGAAAGCAGTCAATGCTCGGGTCTTTAAATCGAACCGCTGCTCCAGATATTCATAAGCGGTGTAGACTTTTAACTTATGAAATATGGGAACAAAAGTAATGCACAGCACGATCATGGCCAGCGGTAATCCCAGATAGAACTGAACGAAGCTCATCCCTGAGGAATAAGCCAAACCAGGCGCAGAAAGAAAAGTAATCGCACTTGCCTGCGTCGCCATCACGGAAAGACATACGTGGTACCAGGGCAACGATTGGTTTCCTAATAAATAGCCTTGAATATTCTTTGTCCCCGAGCTCTTATAGATTCCATAAGCAACAATTACCACCAGTGTGAGAACCAGTACTCCCCAATCTAAACTACTCATCCGAAGTATTTTGTAAATGCGTAAAAAATCAGGACTAGAAAAATCAGCCAGCCAATGAGCAGCAAATAATACTTTCTATAGTGAAGTTTTTCCATTAGCCTTACTTCTTAAGAGATAGTAAGTTAACGAAGAGTCGGTAAGCACCTGGAACCCCTGCAGGCAACTGTCTAAAAAACGAAATACCAGTATAGACGTACTTGCCTTTTCCATAATTGGTCGTGATTAAAGCTCCACTATTTGCCGATTCGCCAGTATCGTGCATACTGATCAAAGGGGTATAATGCTGGTCCGCATCCGAAACAAAATACAAACCACGCTCTTGTATCCAGCCTTCGAAATCCTTAGCAGTGATTTTGTTTGGGTAAGAAAATGTTGTGTGCTCTGGTGAAAGAATAGTTACCCCAGCGTCCTCTTCTGTTACCCGGTCACGCGTAAGCCTAAAAGGATATGGACCTAGATTGTCTATTTTGAGTGGCGAATTGACATTATACTGAACGAGTAAAACTCCACCATTCTCCACATATTTCATCAATTTAGGCTGCAAGCTTTTCACTTGTTCATTTATATTATAGAAACGCACACCGGTTACGATGGCGTCATAACCTGACAAATCTGAATTCAAGACCTGATTTTCAGTTAGGTTGATTACCTCATAACCGATTTGTTTCAAAGATTCGGGGATCAAATCTCCCGCGCCATTGATGTATCCAATTCGTTTACCTGCAAGTTTCAAGTCAACTTTTTCCACTCGTGCTTCTGAAATCGGGAATAACGTTTGAAGTGGAATATGCTCATAGTCTAATACTTTCAACCCATAATTGTAGGTTTTACCCTCTACGTTGACGTTCACCAGTAATTTACCTCCAGATGTACTGCCGCCCGGCGTGACGCTAAAGCTCAACACTTGTTCATCTCCTTTTTTTGCGAGCGTAAACGATTGCGACTCCGGTATTGCCTTCCAACCAGCCGGTAAAGCAGGCAGCACCGTTCCCGATGCATTGTCTTTGAAGCTTTTTAACTGGATGCTGATCTGCTTAGTTTCGTTTCCATTAAATACAAAAGCTTTTTCAACCATCGTGGCGGTCACTGGTGGCGCAATTACTAAGGGCTGATATAATTCTCCACGCACCTGATCTGTATATTTATAGACAACAGGCATACGCTTTTCAATCACCTGATCACCTATCGTTATTTTAAAAAGCGCGCTCAGGCCAATTGGACTTTCTGCAAGGCCAATTTTCGAAAGGGAATCAACCGTAAAAGTGCCAAGCGGATGCGGCTTCTCTAGCCAATAGGGTTGTGAAAGTATGTTCCACCCCTTGAAGTTGACTTCCTTTGAGGCCAATTGATTTGGTTTTAAGTCGAGTGAAGTTCCCGAGCTTAACTCAGCAACGGATATCGGTTGAGAAAAGGTTTTACCTGCACGGGAAATGGCCTGAAGTCTAACACTGACCGGCGTATTCAAAGCATAAGATGAATTAACGGCAGCCGCTTCCAGCCATATACCGGCACTGGAAAGAATAAGGTTATCTAAAAGCGCTTTGTTGAACGGTTTATCTTTTACCAAGGCTTTCAACTTTAGCAACTTAGGGATAGACCTGGATGGATCAGCTGGTTGGTATTCTGCATTAATTTCATTTAAAAGGCCTTGTACAGCGGTATATCCCTGGTTTCTACCTAAGGTGAAATCCACGCCTTCAAACAAATCTTTGATCGCCTTTTGCCCTGCTATCGGACTAAAAAACTCGATTCCTCCTCCCCGTTGTCTTGCAGAACCGAAACCCTGACTTCTATGGTTGGATCTGCTTTCAGCTGCAATCTCTCCATAACTTTTACCTAAGAGCGGATTGAACAGACCAACATCAATCTTTAATTGGTCATCTGAAGTGGTATTGTTTCCACCGAAGTTGAACGTGTTCCAAACTATTCTTTTCGCTTGCCATGGTTTTACGAAAGCCAATTGCTCAGGAAACTGTTTTGGATCTGCTGCTGCAACAAAGGCTTCCCTTGCCAAAATTGCAGAACCTGAATGGTGTCCGTGCCCTGCCCTGGAGTCTTCCGGAAAACGGGTAATAATTACATCAGGCTGAAACTTTCGGATCACCCATACCACATCAGCTAAAACTTTTGCTTTATCCCAAATCTTGAAGCTTTCTTCCGGGTTTTTAGAAAAACCAAAATCATTAGCTCTTGTGAAAAATTGTTCAGCACCATCCGTTCTTCGGGCGGCTAACAATTCCTGAGTCCTGATCAGTCCTAATAATTCTGCCTGTTCGCTGCCAATCAAATTTTGTCCGCCATCTCCTCTGGTGAGGGAGAGGTATCCCGTTCTTACTTTCTTCTCCTTCGCCAGATAAGCAAGGAGCCTTGTATTTTCATCATCCGGATGGGCGGCGATGTACAATACGCTCCCGCTAACATTCAAGCTTTCCAAGCCCTGTTTGATCTCCGCAGCATTGAGTTGCTGCATAGACTGCGCTTGCAAAATAAAAGGTATTAGAAAGAGAATTACGGACAGGTATAATTTAAATTTCATGTTCTGGTCTTGATTTTCGAAATTAACCAAAAATCATGACTCCTTAACTGAATTCAAACATATATCAGTAACAATCCTGCAAAAATACGACGGTTTTTATAGGAGAATCTTACTGCTGATTTCTTTATCAATAGTGATGAACCCGGGATATTTAATTAGGGAATTCCCTACTTTGATGCTTGGTCTGATTTTCAAGGTTAACAATCCCTTCTTTTCTGCACCGCCATTCTTACCTGCCTTGATGAAGTCTGAAATTTGACCCATTACTTTGCTATTGGATACAAAAGGATAAAGATTCACAACCATATCAACCGGCACCACGGTGGATTGACCTGCAGCAACGTTCACTTCCTGGTTGACCACACCCTCGGCTAAATCTGCATTGTTGATCAGAATCTTGTATTCAAACTGGTTGATCGCTGCGTCTACACCAGAAGGATTTTTAACTTCCAGGTTTAATCGTGCTTTTAAGGGAACATCTTTTCTCAGTAAACCAAAAGCCAATCCAGGTAAGCTGGAAAGGTTAATCTCTTGTCCTTCAAATAGTTTTTCTACATCAGTGCCACCAACAGTGACTTCGTCTGCAGAGGTAATTCTGTAGGTACATTTTTCCAAGGCCTTAATCTGTTGCGCCTGTCTGTTTATACCACAACCCGACACAGCAATCACCAACAAGGAAAACAAAACAATTCTTTTCATAACTGCTATAACGCAATAAGTGTGCTAATGATATAACTAATGTCTGCGTTTACTGAAACTGCGGCTGATAAAATAGTCTATACTAAATTTACCTGGACCACATACTAAAATAACTGCATAAACGACCAGATAGTGTAGCGCCAACTCCTTCTTCTCAAATGGATCACTCCCATGGGCCATCATGATGGCAACGAGCATCGTAATTATCAAAGGAATAACAGCAAGTCTGGTAGCAAATCCAAAGATCAATAAGATAGAGCAAAAGAATTCTGCGAATATCGTTAGGTAAAGTGACGCGGCTTGTCCCAGGCCAAATGGGTCCATAAATTGAATCTCCCCACCTGCTGTAGCCATTTGTAGTTTACCGTAACCGTGAGTAAGCATGAAAGCTCCAATCGCAACACGCAACACCATAAACATTAAATTTAATACGCTGTGATTGAAATTGGTATTGAATAACTGTCTCATATAATTTTTGTTAGAACAGAGGTAAACATAACAATTTTTAAAATTATTTAATAATAAGAGACTGGATAAACCCGGAAATAGCATCCTGAAGGATCATTCTTTTACTTTCAGCAGGCTTTCCCTCCTTTTCTATCATCTGTATGGACACCAAACCGTGCAATATTGATAAATAGGTGTGGTACTTCAAAAAATAGTCAGCCTCAGGCACTTTACTTTGAGCAATTGCCTCCTTTATGCTTGAAATCATAACCATAGTCATAGCTTTCATCTCTGCAATCTGATTTACCCGGTCACAGGCTGGAATACCCAATCCAAACATCAACTGATAATACTCCTTATGGTCGAATGCAAAATCCCAGTAGGCATGAGCAATGGCTTCCAACTGATCACCCG
>Ga0247814_10000706_pt1 | contig 24096 bp, 14 predicted proteins | sample UWRJL179409R1_FD_179947 | JGI IMG/M metagenome (GOLD analysis project Ga0247814, IMG submission 179947) | Plant litter microbial communities from Arlington Agricultural Research Station in Wisconsin, United States - UWRJ-L179-409R-1 | ecosystem: Environmental > Terrestrial > Plant litter >... | reverse complement strand
AGTATCTTTCGAAATAATAAAAGTATTATTGAGGACTTTAAGAGAATCCAGTTTTTTAGTAGTATTATCACCTATAAGGTGCATAATATCTCCTGTAATCTGGCTTTCTCCATTCCAAAGAATGGGATTTCCAATGAGTTTTGTTAATGCTGTTTTTGAACTGGAATGAATGGAATCACATTTTCCGCTCATGTCTGTTTTATAAAAACGAACATTATTAAAGGCACGAATAATTCGGTCACCTTCTTTTCCGGTTACCATGAGTTTTTTTCCATGAATGTAAACCGAATCGTTGTCGACAAAATTGACCGCAACGGCTCTTTTTGTAACATACATCGAATCTTTTTGCTGGAAAACTTCTGCATAATGCCCTTTTACAATTCCTCTATTGATGGAATCGGTAATTTTTACATTTCGTGTTGCCGATGCAAATTCTTTATTTCGGTCATAATACAAACTATCTCCTTCGATGAGTCGGTTGTCGTACTTGATGTATGATCTTTTGAGAAAATGAGACAGGTTTTTCTTGGAATCATAAAATCCTTTTTCGGTATAAATAAAATTGGCAGCACTGGTTATTGTTGATGGTCCAAAAAGATAGGAATGTCCCGAATTGCTGTAATAATCCAAATGGTTGGATTTCATAACATATTTTGGATTAGTGACAATCACTTCGGTCAAAAACTGGAATTTTTTTTCAGCAACATAATACCTTCCAGATTTGCTCACTAAGGTATTTTCTTTATTGACTATAGTTCCTTTAGTATTGTAAAAAACTTCTTGAACGTTTCGGTCAAAATTAATAGTATCTGTTGAAAGAGTGGCATCGGGAGAAGTCATTACGGCATCTCCGGTTGCAAATGCTTTTTTTACATTTCCGTTGTATTCAGCATATTTACTGTTCAAATAGAGTGTGTCACCTTGAACTAGTTGTACATTTCCAAAAGCTTTAATGTAATTTTCTTTCTGAAAAAAATAGGCTTTGTTACAAGTAAGTACTACACCGTCATGATTTACTACTACGTTTCCAGTTAGTAAAAAAGCATCAGGCATTTCGGCTTGATTTACATCAGCGAAATCAGAATGTTCAACAATTATTTTTTTAGGTGTTTTTTGTGCGTTTACTTTTATTGAAGTAATTAAAAACAAACTAAAACAGATGAAAAATAGCGATTTATTCAAGGGTGTATATTTTTGTCAAATTTATGAAAAAGGAAACAATCCTAATAAATATTACTATTTATTTATGATTTAGAAATGGGTCTTTTTGTAGCAAGTTGTTTTTGATTTAATGAAAAAAAGCTGAAACATACTTAAAGTGATGCATCAGCTTTTATAATTTTGGATTATAAAGAATTTAATATCGCTTCTTTATAAATGTATTTTCATAATTCTCATTTACTTTTTTCCAATTAATTACCTCAAAGAAAGAGTTAATATAAGTGCTTCTGCGGTATTGGTGTCCTAGATAATAAGCATGTTCCCAAAGATCTAATGCTAAAATAGGAGTTCCTGGTATAGCAGCATTTCTCATTAAAGGATTGTCCTGGTTTTGAGAGCTGGTAATTTTAAGTTTTCCTGCTTTGTCTACAATTAACCAAACCCAAGCCGAACCAAATTGGTTATTGGCTTCTGCTTTAAATGCTGTTTTAAAATCGTTAAAAGAACCAAAATCTCTATTGATAATAGCTGCAATAGTATCAGTAGGAGTTCCGCCAGCATCAGGTCCCATTGATTTCCAATATAGTGAATGATTGTAAAAACCACCAGCATTGTTTCTTAATTCGGTATCGTTGATGTTGAGTTTTGCTAATATATCTTCGATAGACATATTTTCATATTCTGTTCCTGCAATTGCTTTGTTCAGGTTGTTAGTGTAAGTTAAATAATGTTTAGAATAGTGCATTTCCAGCGTTAATGGCGAAATAGAAGGCGCTAAAGCATCATAAGGATAAGGCAGTTTATCCAATAAAAAAGATCCTGGATCGGCTTTTACATCATCAGGAAATCCAATTGTTATTTTTTCTTGTGCTGTAGGAAGAGGAACTTCAACTACTTCGATTAGTTTTTTATCATTACAAGAAATTAAAAAACTAAAAAAGATCAAGTTTGTAATTACAAAAGTAATTTTTTTCATATTGATGTGAGTGTTTTAAAGCGATTCGATAATTTCAATATAATTTTCTTTGGCTTCATCAGATGAAATGTGGCTAATTTGCATCCAGGCATTTGTTTTAAATGCATCTCTTAAATGAAAATTAGAAGTTTGTCTAATTTCCATTGTACCAATAGTAGCCTGTTTGTAATAAGCATAAAGTCGTAACTGAACATCTTGAGGTAAAGATGCTTGAGTCATTTTTGCAGCTTTTTCAACAGCTTCATTAAACCGAGTATCTAAATCTTTTTTGCTCATTATTTTTTTGTTGCAATAATTGTTTTACCTCCAATTGCTTTTTGGTTTAAAACCACATTTATTGGAGTTCCTAAAGGTAAAAATAAATCTACTCTGGAACCAAATTTAATAAATCCAGCATCAGTTCCCTGAACTACCTGCATTCCTTCTTGTGCATAGTTTACAATTCGGCGGGCTAATGCTCCGGCAATTTGACGGTACAAAATAGCACCAAAAGTATTGTTTTCTATTACTACCGTAGTTCTTTCATTTTCTTCACTGGCTTTTGGATGCCAGGCTACTAAAAATTTACCAGGATGGTATTTGCTGAATTTTATAATTCCATTCATCGCATATCTTGTAACGTGAACGTTGATAGGCGACATAAAGATAGAAACTTGTAAACGTTTGTCTTTGAAATATTCTCCTTCGTATACTTCTTCAATAACTACTACTTTTCCATCAACTGGAGCAATAATTTGGCTTTCGTTGATATTTACTGTTCTTTTAGGGTTTCTAAAGAATTGTAAAATGATGATTAAAATCAGTAATCCAAAGATTTGAACCGACATTCTTAGCCAGTTAATATCGATAAATTTGTCAGCAAGTAATAGTACAGCAACAGTAAAAACTATACCTAATGAAATTGATGGAGCTCCTTCTTTATGAAACATAATTTAAAATTTGGTAAAATAAAAATATAAATGGTGCTACAAATATAACACTATCTAGTCTATCTAGCACACCTCCGTGTCCAGGCATGATATTTCCGCTGTCTTTTACTCCAGCAATGCGTTTGAATTTAGATTCTATTAAATCGCCAATGGTTCCAAAAACACCAACAATTGCAGCAATTGAAGTCCATATCAATATAGATTGCTGGCTGAATTCGGGTTTTGGTTTGATGTAAAATTTAGAAATTAAATAACCTGCTAAAATGGCAAAAAGTAGTCCTCCTAAGAAACCTTCGATTGTTTTTTTAGGTGATATGCGTTCGAAAAGTTTATGTTTTCCAATAGATTTTCCAACGATGTAAGCAAAAGTATCGTTGGTCCAGATAAGAAGAAATAATCCAATGATGATTTTAGGATTATAATCTTTTATTCCGAATGAAATTTTAGTGATAAATACAAAAGGAAGTATGATGTATCCAAACAAATATAAGTATTTGGAAGAAGTACTTATTTTTTGAATATTATCGTAAAAAAGAAAAAGTATGCATTTGATAGAAACGACTAATGTTATTGCCAGTAGGACAATATTCAATTGCTGGATATTGATGGTAATTTCAATATTTGTATCAAAATATTGATTGATGGTAGCGGTAGTTATTTTGTTGTAATGACTAATTAAGGATATTACAACATACAACGCTGTTCCTATGATTAGTGGTAAGGCTTTGTGTACCTGAGTTAGATTACAGAATTCATAAATGGCAATGACTAAAAAGACACCAAAGAGTATAAAAAAACTTTCGGTTGAAAATAATATAGAAGTTAACAATAAAAGGATATAAATAGCACCTGATATTGATCTTTTTAGAGTTTCATTCATTTTAAAGATCTTCTAAAAGCAGTAAGTAAAGATTTTTAGCTGAACTCCCGTATTGAGTAAAGTCTTCTTCTTTTGCTTTTTCAAAATATTTTATAGCTGTAATATTGGTAGGATAATCTCTTTCGTATTTCTTTTTTATTGCACTTAAACCATCACTTTTCATAGCCAGAATTTGACTTGTTGTTGCCAGAACTACTATATTAGTTGGTAATTCATTTGGTTTAAGTTGTTTGATTTGTTTAGAAGAGAATAGGATAGAGCCTTCTTCTGCTATTAAGTTTTCGCAACTTGATAATAGAAATTTAGGATTGGTAAGATTTTTGTAAATGAGTTTGTTTTCGTCTAAAAGTCCAAAAAGGTTAGAGTCGTAGCATAGTACTTGACTTTCAAACCAGTCGTTTTCTTCTAATATATTTTCGAAGTGGTCTTTTACTTCCTGAGCATTTTCACAGTACAAGAACTTACCTCCATTTTTCTTGAAATTAAAGATAAATCGTTCGTCTACAGAGATATTGTTATCAGGAAAGAAATTATTATCTTGACTTTCTTTTTCCTCATCTGATGCCGAAATACTAGATCCAAAAAGTTTTCTAAAAAGACTCATATTTTGTAGGGTACGTGATATATTATTTGTAACCGTCCAAAGATAAAAAAATCTTAATTCAAAACGACGTTTTGAATTAAGATTTTAAATAATTTATGTCAAGTGTCTAATTAAGAGACTACTTCTTCAAGATTTTTGTCAAAGCTTCTTTTTCCGAAAATTGCTTCTAAATCGTCTTTAAAAATGACTTCTTTTTCGATAAGAATATCAGCAAGCTGATTTAATTTGTCTTTGTTTTCTTCTAAGATTTGAATCGCTCTTTCGTACTGACTTTCTATAAGTGCCGATATCTCAGTGTCTATCACTTTTGCAGTTTCATCAGAATACGGTTTAGAGAAACTATATTCACTTTGTCCTGATGAATCATAATAAGTTACATTTCCTATTTTATCATTCAATCCATAGATGGTAACCATCGCTCTGGCTTGTTTAGTAACTTTTTCTAAATCACTTAATGCACCAGTTGAAATTCTGTTAAAAGTAACTTTTTCAGCAGCTCTTCCTCCCATAGTAGCACACATTTCGTCTAGCATTTGGTCAGGACGTACAATTTGGCGTTCTTCTGGTAAATACCAGGCCGCTCCTAAACTTTGTCCACGAGGAACAATAGTTACTTTAATTAGCGGTGCAGCATGTTCCAGCATCCAGCTCACAGTAGCATGACCTGCTTCGTGAATTGCAATTGCTTTTTTCTCTTCTGGAGTAATGATTTTGTTTTTCTTTTCTAAACCACCTACAATTCTATCAACAGCATCAAGGAAATCTTGTTTGTCAACAGCAGTTTTGTTGTAGCGTGCAGCAATTAAGGCAGCTTCGTTACATACATTGGCAATATCAGCACCAGAGAAACCTGGAGTTTGTTTGGCTAAAAAGTCTAAATCTAAACCTTCTACTTTTTTCAAAGGAGCAAGGTGTACTTTGAAAATTTCAGCACGCTCACGAACGTCTGGTAAGTCAACAAAAATTTGTCTGTCAAAACGTCCTGCACGCATTAAAGCTTTGTCAAGAACATCAGCTCTATTTGTTGCAGCAAGTACAATTACATTTGTATTTGTTCCAAAACCATCCATTTCGGTTAGTAATTGGTTTAAAGTATTTTCACGTTCGTCGTTTCCGCCTGACATGTTGTTTTTTCCTCTGGCTCTACCCACAGCATCAATTTCGTCAATGAAAATAATGGCTGGCGATTTTTCTTTAGCTTGTTTGAACAAATCACGTACACGAGATGCACCAACTCCCACAAACATTTCAACGAAATCAGAACCTGATAAAGAGAAAAATGGAACTTGTGCTTCTCCCGCTACTGCTTTTGCTAATAAGGTTTTTCCTGTTCCCGGAGGTCCTACAAGTAAGGCGCCTTTTGGGATTTTTCCACCTAAATTGGTATATTTCTCAGGGTTTTTCAGGAATTCTACAATTTCTTGTATTTCTTCTTTAGCTCCCTCAAGTCCGGCAACATCTTTAAAAGTAGTTTTTACATCATTTTTTTCATCAAAAAGTTTTGCTTTTGATTTTCCGATATTGAAGATTTGCCCGCCACCTCCAGCGCCACCACCTGACATTTTACGCATGATAAAAATCCATACTCCAATGATGATGATTACAGGAAGTAAACTGATGATGATATCTGACCAGTTGCTTGCTTCTTTAAAATCGTAATCAACTAATTTTTTTTCGGCTTTAGCCTGATCTAATTTTTCCTGAAAAGATTTTAAATCACCAAATTTGGTAGTGTAATGTGGTCCTTTGTTAGGTCTGTCAAAAATATCTTTGGCTACTTTTTTATTTGCGGGATCTTTTAATCCGGCATCAGAAAGGTAGATTTCAGCATCTTTATTGTTGAAAATAATAACATTTTTAATTTGTCCCTTAGACAACATATTATCTATGTTGGACGATTTTAACTGAGCAGGCTCTTGTAAGCTGGAACTACCAGTTACAAAGCTTATAAATAAGAAAATAAGTAATATGGCAGTGTATACTAACCATGGACTTATTCTAAATTTATTAGGATTTGGATTGTTGTCTTTTGCCATTATTTTTTATCTTTCTTTTAGTATTTGTTTGCAATTGTAGTAATTTTTGCATCGCCCCACAAACTTTCGATATTATAATATTCTCTAATTTGTTTTTGGAAAACGTGAACTACAATATTTACATAGTCCATAAGTACCCATTCGGCATTGTCTGTTCCTTCAACGTGCCAAGGTTTATCTTTAATTTCTTTAGAAACCGTTTTTTGAATGGAGTTAACAATTGCGTTAACCTGTGTGTTTGAATTTCCGTTGCAGATAACAAAATAGTCGCAAACTGCGGTGTCAATTTCTCTAAGATCGAGAATATCTATGTCATTTCCTTTTACTTCTTCTATTCCTTTGATAATGTTTGCCAATAGGTCGTCATTATTTACAGTCTTTTTTGCCATGAATTATTTTTAATGTAAGTGTGTAAAGTTACCATTTTTTGTCATTATTTTTGAACCTTAACATAATATTAAAATATGTTACAAAAATAATCGCTAATGAAACTAATCAAACTCGATGCCATAGATTCTACAAATGATTTTCTGAAAGGCATGTCGGCTAAACAAGAGTTAGAAAACTACACAGTGGTAACTGCTGAAAATCAAACTAAAGGCAAAGGGCAAATGGGATCAGTTTGGAATTCGGAAAAGTCTAAAAACCTAATAATGAGTGTTTTTGTAAAAGATTTATTAATAGGTGTAGAAGGGATTTACCAATTGAATGTTGCCACGGCATTAGCTGTAATTCAGGTATTAAAAACTTTTGATATTAAGAATTTAAGTATTAAATGGCCAAACGACATAATGTCAGATAATTTTAAACTTGCTGGCATTTTAATTGAGAATAGTTTTAAAAGTGATGGTTCAATTACCTCAATTATTGGAATAGGGTTAAATGTGAACCAAACTAATTTCGAAAATTTACCAAAAGCCTCTTCGATGGCAGTAGTTGCTAATTCTAATTTTGATAAAGAGGAATTAGTTGTTTTAATTGTTGAAAGATTAAAAGCAAATTTTGAACTTCTGGTTTCTAATTCTCAAATTTTATGGGATAATTATCTAAAGGTTCTTTTTAAGAAAGATGTTCCTATGGCTTTTGCTGTTGACGGTCAAAAACCTTTTATGGGAATTATAAAAGGAGTTTCAGCTACTGGAAAACTACTTCTTCTTTTGGAAAATGATAGTGTTACTGAATTTGGTCTCAAAGAAATTCAAATGCTGTATTGAGCGTTTTTTTGAGTTAAAAAAACGATTATTTGGGATAGATACATTGAATTTTAAAGTTTTAAATGGCTTTTTTTAATTTGTTTTGAAAAAATAAATGGTGAATTAAAAGGTTTAATTTGTTGTTTTATAGTTTGTTATACTTGTTGTTGGTTATAAATGTTGTATTTACATTTAAAAAGATGATGTAAATAAGTATTTTTATTTTACTTTTGGATTTCGTTTTTCGTAAAAAAAGTATGGAAATATAATTGATGTACTATTTTATAAGAAGAATTATAACGAAATTCTGAAACGATAAATCCTAGATGTATATTATTCATAAATTGATTAAAGTACTTCCCGAATTAGGAGCGTTTTAGAAACAAAAATGTATTTAAAAACTAAAATCTATATTAACAACTAAAAAAACCATTTTGTTATGAGCTCAAGTCTCGAATTTGCAGATTATGCAGTGTTTATCGTCTACTTTTTAGTAGTATCAATTTACGGATATATTATCTATCGCAAACGCGAAAAAAACGAACACGATGCTAAGGCGTATTTCTTAGCCGAAGGAACTTTAACATGGTGGGCTATTGGAGCTTCGTTAATTGCTTCTAACATTTCAGCAGAACAATTTATTGGAATGAGTGGGGAAGGATTCTTCTTAGGAATTGCTGTTGCTGCTTACGAGTGGATTGCTGCAATTGCGTTAATTATAGTGGCAGTTTGGTTTATTCCTGTTTATTTGAAAAACAAGATTTACACCATGCCCCAATTCTTAAAAACACGTTACAACGATTCAACGGCTTTGATTATGGCTGTTTTCTGGTTGTTTTTGTATGTTTTTGTAAATTTAACTTCCATTTTATATTTAGGAGCAGTTGCTATTAACGGATTAGCAGGAGGTGAATACCTTCATGTTATTATGTTAGGATTAGCAGTTTTTGCTTTGATTATCTCTCTTGGAGGTATGAAAGTAGTGGCTTACACGGATGTTATTCAGGTGGCTGTATTGATTATTGGAGGTTTAGTAACTTCTTATATCGCTTTAACTACAGTAGGACAATATTTTGGTGTGGGTAAAGATGCTATCGCAGGATTTAATGTTTTGATGGAAAAAGCACCAGAGCATTTCAAAATGATTATTCCAAGACCAACAGCAACTTCTACTCAATTAGAAATTGATAAATACCTTACTTTTCCAGGAATGTTGTCTTATTTAGCGGGTATCTGGATCATTAACTTAAACTATTGGGGATGTAACCAATATATCACACAAAGAGCTTTGGGTGCTGACTTACAAACAGCTCGTACAGGAATTTTGTTTGCTGGTATGTTGAAATTATTAATGCCTGTAATTGTAATGTTGCCTGGTATTGCAGCTTACGTTTTATATGAAGGAGGACATTTACCTCAATTAGTTGGAGGAAAAGATGGAGCTTATTCAGCGATGTTAACTTTCTTGCCAACAGGATTAAAAGGATTATCTGTTGCCGCTTTAACTGCTGCTATTGTGGCTTCATTAGCAGGTAAAGTAAATAGTATTTCGACTATCTATACCTTAGACGTTCACAAAAAATACATTCAAAAAGAAGCTTCAGACAGAGCTCAGGTAAATATTGGTCGTTATGCCGTTTTTGCTTCTATGGTTCTTGCTGTATTGTTTACATGGAATGATGTTTTAGGAATTGGTGGAGTTGGAGGATTTACTTATATCCAAAAATATACAGGATTTATTAGTCCAGGAGTTTTTGCTATGTTCTTCTTAGGGATGTTCTGGAAAAGAACTACAGGAACAGCTGCTATTGTGGGTGTAATTGCAGGTTTCTTATTGTCAGTTTTATTCAACGAATTTGCACCAGCAATGTTTGGAAACGAAACCTTATTATACACAGCCTGGCCAAATGGTAAAGGTGGTTTCGAAATTCCATTCCACATTTGTATGGGATTATCATTTGTATTTACAATGTTGTTGATGATTGCAATCAGTTTTGCAGGACCAAAAGTAAATCCAAAAGCATTTGAATTAGATACTGAAATGTTCAAGGTAAAACCTCAAACTACAGTATTAATCATTATTACCTTGTTAATTATCGCTGCTTTATACGTGAAGTTCTGGTAAGAAAATTTAAAATTTACAATTATAGAAAGTGCGATTTAATTTAATTATTTCGCACTTTTTTTTATTCTAAAAATAATGCTGAATTTGTAAAACAACGCTTTTAAGAATTATTAGATTAACTAATTTTATTATATCTTGTGCTGTTAAATAAATACAATTCGCCAAATATTTAAATTCTACATTTTGAAACATTTAGCCTTAATATTAACACTTGTTTTTGCTCCTTTTATAGGTTTGTCACAAGAATATTCGGTGAAATTTCTAGACATATTAGATGGATTGTCAAACAATTCTGTTACGACTATTTATCAGGATCAAGATGGCTATATGTGGTTTGGTACTTATGATGGTTTGAATCGTTATGATGGTTATACATTTAAGGTTTTTAGAAACGAAATCAATCAGAAAAATTCATTGTCAAATAATACTGTTTATACTTTAGATGGGGATTCAAAAAGACAAATTTGGATTGGTGGAAATAAAGGAGCAAGTGTTTATGATAAGACCAAAGCCTTATTTTATCCCGTTAAATACAAAGAAAAAGAAACTACTGTAGTTTTAAAAAACGTGGTGCATCAAATTAAAGCGGTATCGGATAATTTGGTTTTAATGGCTACGCAAAATTCCGGTTTATTGGCTTTTGAAGATGGTTCTTTTGTTGGAAAAACAATTCCAATAGCTAATTTAAAAAATCCTAATAACTATGAGGTTATTGGAATTGAAAAGGATAAAAAGGGAATTAACTGTTGGTTGTATGTTAGGAATTTAGGAATTTGCAATTACAATTATAGTTCTAAAAAAATCAAATTGATTACACCTTTACTTATGGAAGTAAAGTGTATGGAAAGCGACGCTCAGGGAAATATTTGGCTAGGAACTGATGAGGGACTTTTTCTATTCAATACAACTACATTTTCTGTTTCAAAAAATTATTTTTCTAATAAATGTATTGTTTCTAATATTCTTAGAGATAAGAAAAACCAACTCTGGATTGCTACTGATGGTTGTGGAATTTACACTTTAGATAAGACTAGGAAAGAGGCTATTTCGTATCGAAAAGATAATCCACAGCAAATTATTAAAAGTAGTTCGGTTTGGAGTGTTTATGAGGATCACTTTGGAAATGTGTGGTTTGGAACACTTCGTGGTGGAATCAGTATGATTAGTGCGGCTCCGAAATATTTTAAAACTATAAAATACAATGCCAAAGATAATAATCTGGCTCAGAATTTTATTTTGTCCAGTTGCGAGGATGAAAACCAAAATTTATGGATTGGAACCGATGGAGCAGGATTGCGTTTTTGGAATCGAAAAAAGAATACTTACACGGTTTACAACAACAATCCCAATTCGGCAAACTACATTTCCAGTAATTTTATTACGAATGTAATTTGCGATAGTAATAATGAAATATGGCTTTCTACCTGGGCAGGAGGAGTTAATCGGATAAATCCTAAAACCAATGCTATAACGCATTATTCCTGTTATAATCCGTTTACAAAACAGCTGGAAAAAAACATTTGGCTGGTTTTTGAAGACGCTCAGAAAAACATTTGGGCAAGCGCTACAAACGAAGGTTCTTTGTATCTTTTTGATCGAAATAAAAATTCATTTTTGCTTTATGACAAATCAATTAACAACTTGCAATGTTTGACCCAAACCAGCGATGGGAAACTTTGGGGAGGAAATTACACTTCGGTTGTTTGGATTGATAAAGCCAATAAAACACATGGCAAAATAAATGTAGGTTATCCTGTTCGTTGCGTTCTTGAAGATAAAAACAAGCAACTTTGGGTAGCAACACAAGAAGGCGGATTGCTATTATTTAATCGAAAAACAAATACTTTTAAGCGATTTACAACTGCTAATGGTTTGTCTTCTAATACTATTTTACGAATATTAGAAGATAAAAAAGGCAATTTGTGGATGAGCACTTACAATGGTTTGAGTCGATTGAATTATAAGACAAAAACATTTCGAAATTTTTCTACAAATGATGGTTTACAAAGCAATCAGTTTAGTTTTAATGCCGCTTTAAAACTGGATTCGGGTGAGTTTTTATTTGGAGGAATCAATGGTTTTAATTTGTTCTACCCTGAATCGATAAAAGAAACGGTTTCCAATTCTAAAATTCTTCTCTCGGGTTTAAATGTAAATAATGAACCGATTGAGACCAAACCCGAATTGATTTCGGAGTGGAATGAAGCAAACCAAATCAAAGAAATCCGATTGCCGTATGACCAAACTACATTGGCAATTGAGTTTGTAGCTTTGGATTATTCGAATGCCAATATGATTAATTATGCTTACTTTTTAGAAGGTTGGGATACGCATTGGAGTAATGTGGGGCAAAATCGACAAGCAAATTATCCGCATCTTTCGGAAGGAACCTATCTATTTAAGGTCAAAGATTCTAATTTTCAGGATCAATTCAGTAATGCCGAAACATTAATTCGAATCGTGGTTTTACCGCCTTGGTATCGTAGTTGGTGGGCATATCTTTTGTATCTGGGAATCGGAATAACCATTATTTACAATTACATCCGATACAGTAAATACAAAGAGCGATTAAAATATAAGGTTCGAATAGCAGAATTAGAAAGAGAAAAAGAGAAAGAAATTGCCGAAAAACAATCGTCGATGTTTACATATATTTCTCATGAATTCCGTACGCCGCTTTCGTTGATTATCAATCCTTTGAAAAAAGTAATTAAAAAGGAAGAAGTTAAAAATGATTCATCCAAAGGCGATTTACAAATTGCTTATCGTAATGCAAGACGTCTTTTAAGTCTGGTTGATCAATTGTTGCTTTTTCGAAAAGCCGAAAATGATGCCGATGTATTGCGATTGTCTGAAATCAATATGAATCATTTGGCTGAAGAGGTGTATCAATGTTTTGTAACACAAGCCAAGGACAAAAAAATAGACTATACATTTGAAGTCCCTGAAAAAACTATTTCCATAATTGGAGATTATGAAAAAATTGAAATTTCATTGTTTAATTTGGTTTCGAATGCTTTTAAATACACCGATGTGGATGGAAAAATTGCATTGAAATTAACTGAAACTCAAAAAGAAGTTTCGGTTGTAGTTTCGGATACAGGAAAAGGAATTGCAGCAAAAAACATTGAAGCTATTTTTGAAAAATTCAAACAATTGGATTCAAATGTTTCTATTAGTACCGGTTTTGGTATCGGACTTTATATTGTAAAATATTTTGTGGATAAACATAAAGGAACAGTTTCCTGTGAAAGCGAAATAGGAAAAGGAAGTGCGTTTACACTACGATTTTTAAAAGGGCAAGATCATTTTGAAGATTTACCAATTAGTACCAATGTTCCAAAAATGAGTGAATTAACAGAAGAACTTTTGGTTGCTGATTTGGATGAAAACAACGATTCTGACACTAATAATTTAGACGAAGAACTCAATAAAGAATTGCTTACCGATAAAAAATCGATTTTAATAATTGATGACAATGCTGAAATTCGAAATTATTTAGTGCAGCTGTTTTCTAAAACACATTTGGTTTACAGTGCGATTAATGGTTTTGAAGGTTTGAAATTAACTAAAAAGCAAATGCCTGATATTGTAATTTCGGATGTTGCCATGGAAGTTATGGATGGACTGGAATTGTGTAAAAAAATAAAAGAAAGTGAAGATTTGTCTCATATTCCAGTGATATTGTTAACGGCTTCAAATAATCCTGAAACGCATTTACAAGGGATAACTGATGGAGCCGATGATTACATAACCAAACCATTTGATGATGATATTCTGGTAGCGCGTGTGGATACTTTATTGAAAAACAGAAGTAATTTGAGGAAATATTTCTTAGACAGTATTACTTTAAAGGAAAACGCCCAAAAAGTTCCAGCAGAATATCAGGATTTCTTAAAAAGATGTATCGATATTATAGAATCGAATATAGGAAACAGGGATTTTTCGATTAAGAATTTTGCTTTCGAAATGGGAATGAGCCACAGTAGTTTGTATAAAAAAATAAAGATTATTTCGGGCGAAACTTTAAATGCTTTTATTCGTTCTATTCGTCTAAGAAGAGCTGCATTGTTATTGCTGACCGAAAATATGAATATTGCGCAGGCAAGTGCCGAAGTAGGATTTGAAGATCAGAAATATTTCAGGCAGCAGTTTGTAAAACTCTTTGGAATGACTCCTTCTTTGTATGTAAAAAAATACAAAGATTCGTTTAACAAAGATTTGAATATTATTAAATAGCTATTTTTTTAGCTTAAATCCAACTGATAAAAACTCAATCTTAATTTGTAATGAGATTGAGTTTTTTTTGTGTATTAAAAAATTATATAGCATTTTTTTTATTAAATAGTCTTTTTTGACGAATTTATCCTCATTATTTGCGAATTTGCCCCTCTTTGTTATTGTTATTAAATCATTTCTTTGCTATTGAGATAAATTTTAGACAATAATTTTAGTAATACGTGGCATTAGAATTATTTAAATGAATTTGTTTTAATCAATAATGGAAGTTTATTCCTCATTTTAAAATACAATATATGTTAACAACAAAAAAAATCGCACTGGCATTTCTGATGCTTTCCTATGCGTCTGTTTTTAGTCAGATTGCATTTGGAGATTCTCAAAAAATTAATAACCAATGGAAGTTTATTCTGCAAGACAATCAGGATTTCCAAAAAGCAAGTTATGATGACAGCAAATGGCAATCTGTTTCGCTTCCTCATGATTGGAGTATTAAAGGACAATTGAGTCCTACTTTAGCCAGTGCTACAGGATTTTTACCAGGAGGAATTGCCTGGTATAGAAAAAATTTAGAAGTACCATCAGCAAAAAAAGGTCAAAAAGTATATTTGTATTTTGAAGGAGTTTATAACAGAAGTGAAGTTTTTATCAACGGACATTCATTAGGAAAACGTCCTAATGGATATATTTCTTTTGCTTATGATGCTACTCCATACGTTAAATACGGTGCTGAAAATACAATTTCAGTTCGAGTGGATCACAGCAAGAGTGCTGATTCTCGTTGGTATACGGGTTCAGGGATTTATAGAGATGTTTGGGTAGTGTATGCAAATCCAGTGCATATTGAGCAATGGGGCGTTTATGCATATCCGGAAGTAAATAAAAAAACAGGAACGCTGAATGTTGAAGTGGGTGTAGAAAATGGTTCAGCAGAAAAAACTAGTGTAACTGTGGTAAATGAATTGATTGCAAACGATGGTAAAACGGTGGCAAAAAGCTCAAAAAATGTAGCCATTGCAGCGAATCAATCGGGTAAAATTGCAACCAAAATAAAAGTAAGTAATCCTAAAATATGGGATTTACAACATCCAAATTTGTACCAATTAAAAACGACTGTTTTAAAAGACGGACAAGTAATTGATCATTCTACAACGCAAACTGGTTTTAGAAATTTTACTTTTGATGCTAATAAAGGTTTTGCTTTAAATGGCAATTGGATGAAAATAAAAGGAGTTTGTTTGCACCATGATGCAGGAGTTTTAGGATCAGCAGTTCCTCGTGAAGTTTGGGAAGGCAGATTAAAAACGCTGAAAGAAATTGGAGTAAACGCAATACGTACCAGTCATAATCCGCAAGCACCAGATTTTTATGAATTGTGTGATCAATTAGGATTATTAGTTTTAAATGAAGCTTATGACGAATGGGAATTTCCTAAGCGTAAATGGTTAGAAGGCTGGAATCAGGGAACACCAGGATTTGAGGGTTCATTTGACATTTTTGCTGATTGGGCTGAGAAAGATTTAGAAGATTTTGTACGTCGTGATAGAAATCACCTTTCTGTTTTTGCCTGGAGTATTGGTAACGAAGTTGATTATCCGAATGATCCGTATTCTCATCCTGTTTTAGATGGAGGAGGAGATACAGGATTTTCACAAGCGGCTTATGGAGGTTATAAAAAAGATGCTCCGGATGCGATGCGTTTGGGAGCTATTGCAAAACGATTGGTTGCTGCAGTTAAAAAATATGACAAGTCTCGTCCTACAACTGCTGGTTTAGCTGGAGTAGCGATGTCTAATGAAACAGAATATCCGGGAGCTTTAGATATTACAGGATACAATTACACTGAAAGTAAATACCAATCTGATCATAAAAAATATCCTAAAAGAGTAATTTTTGGTAGCGAAAACCGTCATGATTACGAAGCCTGGTTAGCGGTTAAAAACAACGAACATATTTTTGGACAATTTTTATGGACAGGAATAGATTATTTAGGCGAGTCAGGAAGATGGCCATCAAGAGGTTTCTATTCAGGATTAGTTGATTTTGCTGGACAAATTAAACCAAGAGGATATTTCCGTCAATCGCTTTGGTCTGATACTCCAATGATTTATATTGGAACTTACCTTTCGAATAATCCTAACAAAAAAGATTTGTCAATGGATGCCTGGGCTTTATGGAATTATAATGAAGGTCAAAAAGTAAAGGTAGTTTGTTATACTAATGCTGCAAAAGCCCGTTTGGAATTAGACGGGAAAGTTGTTGGAGAAGCAAAAGATTACGATCAGGAAACCGGAATTATTTCTTGGGATATTCCGTTTCAATCGGGTAAACTAGAAGCGGTAGGTTTAGATAAAAACAATAAAGTAGTAAGCCGTTATGCGATTACTTCTTCAAAACAACCGCATGCCATTGTTGTTAAAAATGCTGATGCCGTTATCAATAAAGATAAAGGTGTAGCTGAAATTTTGTTACAAATTGTAGACGAAAACGGAATTCCAGTACAAATTGCTGATAACGAAATTACTTGTAAAATTGTAAGTGGTTCAGCAGCTTTATTAGGATTAGAAGCTGGAAATAATTCGGATATGACGGATTATACAGATAATATTCAACGTGTCTTCCACGGACGTATTTTAGCTTACATTCAGGCAAATGGAACAAAAGAACCTATTAAAGTTCAGTTTTCCAGCCCATGGTTAAAAGCTGTTGAAGTTACTGTCAACGTAAAATAACACGCTTTTATACAATAATTTAGTATTTTATAATAAAGTATTACTATCCGTTACTTATACCAATTATTGAGAATGGCACACAGATGAAACTAATTTTAACAGATTATCGCAGATTTAATTTATTAAAGAACTATGAAAAATCCGTTTTTATCTGTTCAATCAGTGTCATCTGTGGCCTATTTCTTTATTTAGTCCGCTTAGCGGACAGTCATAAAATAAAAATATTTCTATAGAATAAGCTGTTTGTTTTTTAGCAGACAGCTTATTTCTTATGATAAAAATGTTCACTATATTTGAAGTGTAATATTAACACATATAAAACCAAAAAATGAGAATTAAGAATAAAATTGCTCTGGCACTAGGAGTTGTATTGGTATCGGTAACTACCAATGCTCAAAAATCAGTTTTCAAAAAAGATGAATTTAAACAATGGGCTCAAACACCGCCCATGGGATGGAATAGCTGGGATTGTTATGGATCAACAGTCGAAGAACATGAAGTAAAAGCCAATGCGGATTATATGGTTAAAAACCTAAAAAAATCAGGTTGGGAATACATTGTGGTAGACATTAGATGGTTTGTAGAAAATGACAAAGCGGGAGGCTACAACCAGAAAGATCCACGTTATGTAATGGATCAATACGGAAGATATTTACCAGCATTGAATAGATTTCCTTCGGCAAAAGACGGACAAGGTTTTAAACCTCTTTCGGATTATATTCATAAAAAAGGATTGAAATTTGGAATTCACATCATGCGTGGAATTCCTAAAAAAGCAGTACAAGAAAAGTTACCAATTAAAGGTGCAAAAGGAATTACTGCTGACCAAATTTACACTACAGCCTTACAATGCGAGTGGTTGAAAGACAATTATACTATTTTGGCTGACAAACCGGGAGCTCAGGAATATTATGATTCTTTGTTCGAATTGTACGCACAATGGGGAGTAGATTTTATCAAAATTGACGATTTGTCAAGACCGTATCACGAAGCAGAAATCAATTTGATTAGAAAAGCTATTGACAAATGTGGTCGTAAAATTGTTTTAAGCACTTCGCCTGGAGAAACGCCAATTTCGGCTGCTGCTCACGTAAGTTCTCATGCTAATATGTGGCGTATGGTAGATGATGTTTGGGATACCTGGCCACACATTACCCATTTAATGGATGTGGCTCAAAAATGGTATCCATATATTGCACCTGGAACCTGGCCTGATTGTGACATGATTCCTTTAGGAAGAATTTCGTTAAGAGGAGAACGTGGCGAAGACAGAATGTCCCGTTTAACAAAAGACGAACAATATACTTTGATTACCTTTTTCAACATCTTTAAATCGCCGTTGTTTTTTGGTGGAGATTTACCAAGTAATGATGCGTTTACATTATCATTATTGACCAATAAAGAAGTCCTAAAAATGCACCGTGAAAGTACTGATGTAAAACAACTTTTTCAAAAAGACGGAAAAGTGGCAGTGACTTCAAAAAATCCAAAAGACGGAAGTATTTACTTAGCATTGTTTAATATCTCAGATAAAAAGACTGAAAATGTTACTGTTTCTTTATCTGATTTAGGAATTAAAAATGCCGATGTTACTAATCTATGGACAGGAAAAAAAGTAGGTTCAGTTTCTAATGAAATTTCCGCTTCGTTAGCGGCTCATAGTTCTGTTCTTTATAAATTAAAAGCAAAAAAATAATGCGCAAATTACAATTCAGTTTAGTTCTATTTTTACTATTAACTAGTTTTTCAAAAGCTCAAAATAAATCGGGTGTTCCGCCAGTTATTGCCGAAAAAGATTTGACCGCTTACCTGTTTGTTTATTTTACAGGGAATGCTGTTGAAGAGGAAGCGGTGCGTTATGCTATTAGTGCAGACGGCTATCATTATTACCATCTTAATGATAACAAACCTATTTTGGATAGTAAAATAATCAGTTCTACAGGCGGCGTTCGTGATCCGCATATTTTAAGAGGTGACGATGGTAAAACATTTTACATGGTGTTGACTGATATGACTTCTTCAAAAGGCTGGGATTCTAATCGAGCGATGGTGTTATTAAAAAGTACCGATTTGGTTAACTGGAAAAGCAACATAGTCAATATCCAAAAGACTTTTCCCGGGAACGAAAACTTAAAACGCGTCTGGGCACCACAAACTATCTATGATGCTAAAGCGGGTAAATACATGATTTATTTCAGTATGCAACACGCTGGTGGTCCTGATATTATTTATTATGCTTATGCTAATAAGGATTTTACAGCCTTAGAATCTGAGCCAAAAGTGTTGTTTGTACCAAAGGCTAAAAATGCTTGTATTGATGGTGATATTATCGAAAAAGACGGCGTTTACCATCTTTTTTATAAAACAGAAACCAATACACCAGGAATTAAAGTGGCAACAACGACTGATTTAACTTCTGGAAATTGGACAGAAAATGACAATTATTTACAACAAACGAAAGATGGTGTTGAAGGTTCCAGTGTGTTCAAATTAAATAATTCTGACGAATACATTTTGATGTATGATGTATACACCAAAGGAAAATATCAGTTTACTAAAACAAAAGATTTAGAACATTTTACGGTAATTGACAACGAAATTTCAATGGATTTTCATCCGCGTCACGGAACGATTTTACCTATTACACGTTCTGAATTAAAAAGATTGATTGCCAAATGGGGAAAACCAGCAGCTTATCCTCAAATCAACAATAATCCTGCCCTTGAAGGCTACCATGCTGATCCAGAGGTTTTGTATGCTGAGAAAACGGGTAAATATTATATTTATCCAACTAGTGATGGATTTGATGGATGGGGCGGTTATTATTTTAAAGCTTTTTCATCAGATAATCTAGTAGATTGGAAACCAGAAGGAGTCATTTTAGATCTTAAAAAAGATGTCCCTTGGGCAGGAAGAAATGCCTGGGCACCTTGTATTGTGGAGAAAAAAATAAAAGGAAAATACCAGTATTTCTATTATTATACTGGAGCGCAAAAAGTAGGAGTAGCGGTTTCAGACAATCCTACAGGTCCATTTAAAGATAGTGGAAAACCAATTGTAGCTACCCGACCTGAAGGAATAAAAGATGGCCAGGAAATTGATCCGGACGTTTTTACTGATCCAAAAACGGGTAAAAGTTATTTGTATTGGGGAAATATGTATATGGGAGTGGCTGAGTTAAATCCTGATATGGTTTCGTTAAAACCAGGAACTACAAAGGTAATTGCTGTAAATGATAGTTACCGCGAAGGAACTTATGTGTTTTATCGAAATGATAAATATTACTTTATGTGGAGTGAAGATGATACCAGAAGCCCAAATTACAAAGTGAGATATGGTATTTCAAATTCGCCACTTGGACCAATTGTAATGCCAAAAGATAATATTGTCATCCAAGGAAACAAAGAACAAGGAATTTATGCAACAGGACACAATTCGGTAGTGAAAGTGCCTAAAAAAGACGAATGGTATATTGTTTACCACCGTTTTTCATATCCTACAGGTATTAGTATGGGAGATGCAGCTGGTTTTCACCGTGAAGTGGCTATTGATAAATTAGAATTCAATGCTGACGGAACTATCAAACAAGTTGTTCCTACGTATGCAGGGATTAGCCCTGTAAAGAAGAATTAAAAATAAATTTTTTTGCCTTTAAAAGGAAAGCACTATTTAATAAAGTGGCTTTCCTTTTTTTATGGAATCAACAAACTGGTAGGGAGTAGTTCAATTTATTGGATTGACTTTTTATCTTTGGAAAACTGCTATAACCAAAATTTCGTTTAAATTTTATAACCATTATGAAGAGCCATCAATTTCTAGTTTTATTACTATTGTGTTTACCTGTTTGGGCGCAACAATCAGTTGAAAAACCGACAAAATCAGTATTCGAAATTAAGAATCCTGATTTTAAATTAAGTCCTGAAACAGGAATGACTAAACAACACTGGAAAGATGCGGCAATGTATCTTCTGGAAGGCGCTTTTGGTTATATTCATTCCTTAGATGATCCGATGAAGTTTCCCAAACAAGAAGGGAAAAGTTATCCTTTGGATGAATCCAAAGTACCAACTGAAAAATTAGAAGGCTTATGCAGAACTTTGTTTGTGGCTGCTCCGCTTTTAAAAGAAAATCCTTCATTGGTTATTAATAATATTAAAGTTGCTGATTATTACCGATATCAGATTACTCAATTAACCAATCCTAAAAGTGCTTCTTATATTGTCCCTCGTTCTAAAAATGGTGGACCAAGTCAGAATTTGGTTGAATTTGGCGCTTTGTCAATTTCATTATTAGTAAATCCTGAGGTATTGTGGGATCCTTTAACTCAGGAACAAAAAGATGCTTTGGCAAAAAGTATGTTAAGCTATGGCGATGGACCAACAGTGGATTCAAACTGGAAATTCTTTAACATTTTTGTATTGAGTTTCTTTAAGGATAAAGGATATGCGGTAAACGAAAAATTATTAGTCGAATATTTAGATAAATCTTTAAAAGACTACAGAGGAAATGGCTGGTACAATGACAGTCCGGCTTATGATTACTACAGCATGTGGGCTTTTCAGATGTATGGTATGATGTGGTCAGAATATTTTGGAAAGAAATATTATCCGGAATATGCAACCAAATTTGAAAAAAACTTTACCGATTTAAATGATAATTATCCGTATTTATTTAGTCAAAATGGCGAAATGATTGTCTGGGGCAGAAGCATGAGTTACAGAGTGGGAGCTGTGATTCCGTTTCCATTAATGGGATTTGAAAAAGATCCATCAATTAATTATGGTTGGATGCGAAGAATAGCTTCAGGAGTGATAAAACAATTTTTTACACATCCTGATTTTATGAAAGACAATGTTCCTACGCTTGGGGTTTATGGCCCTTTTGAACCTGCGGTGCAAGTGTACAGCTGTCGTGGCAGTGTGTACTGGATGGGCAAAATCTTTTTTGGTTTATTAGTTCCTGATGATAGCCCGTTTTGGACTGCCAAAGAAAATAATGGTGCCTGGGAAACCGAATTCAAGAAAAATAAAGTGTACAATAAATACCAAGGCGTTTCTGAAATTCTGATTACCGATTATCCAAATATTGGCGCTTCGGAAGTGAGAGCCTGGTGTAATGCTAAAGTAAAAGACGACTGGCAAAAATTCAGATCTACCGAAAACTACAATCGATTATCCTATAACAGTGCTTTTCCCTGGCAGGCTGATGGAGAAAAGGGCGAAGTAGCGATGAATTATGTCATAAAAAACAAATCAGACAAATGGGAAGCTTTTCGTTTATACAATTTTAAAAAGTTTGAAGATGGCATTTATTACCGAGACGTAGTTTTAGAAACTGATTCCAATGTAAAATTCAATCTGGCTGATATTCCATTGGCAAACGGAATTTTAAGAGTAGATAAAAATAATAGTGCAACAGCATTTGCAATACGACTGGGGCATTATGCCTTGCCAAAATTAGATGGTGAAATTAAGACTACTGTTCGGAAAATAAAAAACTACGAAGTAACGATTATTGATAACGGAAAATACCAATTAGCAATGATTCCGCTTTTAGGTTGGGATAAATCAGAAGTGGTTCAGGCTAAAGGTTTGCATCCCGAAGCTAATGAAAGTTCCGTTATTAATCTTTCAAATAATTATGTTCCTCAAAAAGAAAAATCCACTGTTTATGCCACATTAATGTTGTGGAAAAAATCAGGAGAAAAATGGAGTGATAAAGAATTACTAGCCGTTAAACAAATTGATTTTTCTTCGAAAGAAAATACAGTCAATGTTTCTTTGGCAAATGGAGAAAAGAAATTGGTGAAATTTTAAAAATTTAGTTTCTCAAATAAAATTCGAAACCAGTAAATTAAGAATATTTACTGGTTTTTTGATTTTAACTTTTATGAATGTCCGCTAAGCGGAGTAAAAAAAGCCAAAGATGACACTGACTGAACAAATAAAAACGGATTTTTTATAGTTTTTTATAAATGACAATTTGCAATAATCTGTTAGAATCAGTCTTATCTGTGTCCCATTCTCAATTATTTGTATGAGAAACGCATATTCATATAGCTTTTAAAATACAGGATGCTACAGGATGAAGTGTTTGTTTTCTATTTGTAAATTGCTATTCTATTACTTCAATTTATATTTATTAGATGAAAAAAAATATTGGTTTTTTAAAGTCATTTTTATTTCAGTATAGGCTTTGTCTGTGTTTTTTATTGTTGAGTTTAAGTACTGTTCAGGCACAACAAACAATTTTCAACGTAAAGACTTTTGGTGCCAAAGGTGATAATACTACATTAGATACACAGGCCATCAATAATACTATTGAAGCTGCTGCCAAGGCAGGTGGTGGCACTGTTTATTTTCCAGCGGGAAATTATCTTAGTTTTTCTATCCGACTTAAAAGTCATATTTCACTTTATTTAGATCAGGGTGCTACTATTTTGGCAGCAACACCTTCTGATAAAATAGGTTATGATGCTCCCGAAAAAGCAGATAATGAAATTTATCAGGATTTTGGACATAGTCATTGGCAAAACAGTCTAATCTGGGGCGAAAATTTGGAGGATATATCCATTCTTGGTCCAGGAATAATTCATGGAAAAGGATTGTCAAGAAGTGGCCCTTATCGGGCACCAATAGGAAATAAAGCCATTGCTTTGAAGCTTTGTCGTAATGTAACGCTAAAAGATTTTACCATATTATACGGTGGACATTTTGGAATATTAGCAACTGGAGTAGACAATTTAACTATAGATAATTTAAAAATTGATACCAATCGGGATGGAATGGATATCGATTGTTGTAAAAACGTTCGTATTTCAAATTGCACCGTAAATTCTCCGTGGGATGATGCTATTTGTCTTAAAAGTTCATTTGCTTTGGGGTATGCCCGACCAACCGAAAACGTAACTATTACCAATTGCAGTGTTAGCGGTTTTGATCGAGGTACTTTTTACAACGGAACTTACCTGCGTAATGAAGCTCATTTGGTTCCTGATAAAGAAGGACCGACAGGAAGAATAAAATTTGGAACAGAATCGAATGGCGGTTTTAAAAACATTACAATCAGTAATTGTGTTTTTGAATATTGCCGCGGATTAGCACTCGAAACCGTTGATGGTGGTTTGTTAGAAGATGTGACTATGAGTAATATTACAATGCGTGATATTATCAATTCGCCTATTTTTTTACGTCTCGGAGGTCGAATGCGTGCGCCTGAAGG
>Ga0247814_10000704_pt1 | contig 24139 bp, 30 predicted proteins | sample UWRJL179409R1_FD_179947 | JGI IMG/M metagenome (GOLD analysis project Ga0247814, IMG submission 179947) | Plant litter microbial communities from Arlington Agricultural Research Station in Wisconsin, United States - UWRJ-L179-409R-1 | ecosystem: Environmental > Terrestrial > Plant litter >... | reverse complement strand
CTCAACGAAGCCGACAAGGCGCTTTACGTCGCCAAAACCACAGGCCGTAATCGAATTTGCGCCGCAGAAGCCGCGTTAGCCGCCAATGACGAGCCCGAACTGGATATGGAAGCTTCAGCGTCCTGATCCCGAAAGGGAAACTTTGTTGGAGCGAGGCTTGCCCGCGAAGGCTTAGTTATTAATTAAAAATAAGTTATGAATTGAATATACCGGCTTATTCGCGGGCAAGCCTCGCTCCAACAAGTATCATCCTTCATCAACTGTAGACATATTCTCCAGCAGCCATTCCGGCGAGTGTTCTTCAAGGAGTTTGTTGACCGGCTTGTCCAGTTCAAGCTTGCCGTAGAGGGTTTCTTCCCGGTCCAGGTGTTGCTGCTGAACCTGACGATAATCGGGCGGGTAGATACTCTGTTCGATGGGCAGCAGGCGATCAAAATGTTCGAGCAGCCCCTGAAATACAAAGCGACGCTCGACGGTATTCACTGTCGTCGCGATGAGTCTGAAAAAGAACCGGGCGTCTTGCTGGCGCAGGGCTTCGGACGCGGCGTAACGCTCGGCCAGGGTGTAAGGCGCGCCCTCGTCGAACACCACACAACACAGGAACTCGCGGGTAGTGCCGCTGAACGGGTTGTCGCATGCCGTGCAGCGCTCAAGCTGACCGAGAACGAAGCGAACCGAACGCTCGGCCAACTCCATCCGTGCGCCGTCCTCCAGTTCCAGTACGTCCTCCAGCAAAGGGGCTTGTCTGCCGAGGCGCGCGATTTGTCGGCCAAAGTTCATCAGCAGTCCCCGCGGCCCTAATAGTTGCCCCTGCTGATCACTCAGCTGGGCGTTCGACAGCGTAGCTTGCCTGGCCGCCAGTGTATGGAACGCATGAAGGTCTCCCCGCCCCTCATGCAGATAATGCCCGGACAGGCACCGTATCGAACCGTCTTCCTTGATAAACGAAACACTCATGAATGACTCCCTAAACTAAACAGATCTTTTGTTATTGTGTTGTGCAGCGTTTATCGTCCCTGAATCGGGATCTATTATGCAGTTTCACTGTTGTGTTAGCCGAAACGCTCAAGCCTGCCATGTATTGCCGCTCACCTGAGCAACGCCATGAGTTCCAGCCGATTACGGACATTATTCTTTTTCAGAAGCGAAGAAACATGATCCCGGGCGGTAAACCAACTTATCTGCAGATGGCGGCCAATTTGTTTGTTGGTAAGCCCCTGCAACAGCAGACTCAATACTTCCTTTTCTCTACTCGTCATCTCCATGATGTACCTGCGTGCGAGTGATTCATTCCCAGACTGAAAGGTAGGATCAATCTGAAAAATAACTGCCCGTAGCGAATATTCCTACAGCCAATAAAGAATCGTTAAACTTACGACCTACGCCGGCGCAAACAAATTGCCATCAAGCGTATAGAAGGCGAGATTAAACGCGACAAATGATAATTACAATCATCTGTAATAAATAAATTCAGCGAAGAAATTTCTTACACGCCACATTACCAACTGCGTATCAGAAACATGAAAAAGCCCGCATCTTGAATAGAAGCGGGCTGACAGATATTAAACTTCAACTCTGCTTGAACATCTCTTGCGCGCGCTTGCGAATCTCGTCAGGGGTTAGATCCTGCTTGTGAGTCGCAATGAACCAGCAGTGCCCGTAAGGATCTTTCAGGGTGCCGGTTCGGTCGCCGTAAAACATGTCGGCCACCGGCATCAGTGATTCTGCACCCGCATCGAGGGCGCGCTGGTAGACGGCATCGGCATCGTCGACATACAGATGCAGGCCGAACGGCGGTTTAACGGTTTTATCCGGGCTGCCCAGCACACCCTGCTCGCAGGGCTCGGACAGCATCAACATGGAACTGCCGATGCGCAGGGCGGCATGGCCGACGCGGCCGTCGGGGGTATCAAGGCGAAAGTCCTCGGTAGCGCCGAACGCTTTTTTATAAAACTCGATGGCGTGCGCGGCTTCCTTGACGCCCAGATAAACCGTCAGGCTGTGATAGCCCTCGGGTATGGCTTGAACACTCATTATTGTTCTCCTCTGTGTTGGGCAAGGCGTCCATCAGGGCTTGAGCTCGAACAGGGCCTTGCCGCTTTCCATATCGAATGGTGCTGAAAAATGCTCGTGCACCGCTTTCCATTCACCGTCGACGCGCCGATAACCCGCGCTGGCGCGCATCCAGGATGATTTCTGTTCGCCCTTGTCATCGGTCCCGCCGCAACTGCACAGCCAGTGGGCGAAGGCGAGATTGTCATCGGCGTAAATCTGCAGATCTCGCGGCTCGAAGAGCATTGCCCCTTCGCACATGCCCAGGCAGAACTGCCAATGTTTGCGGTAGGCCTCGGCACCTTTGAACTGCAACTGGATGATCGCGTCATACGCGACGATGTCAGGTGCGTAATAGGCCATGATTGCATCCAGATCCTTGTCCCGCACCGCAGCGGTCCATTGTTTGATAAGCGCACCGATTGCCTCGGTGGCAGTCGGGCTTTTCAGGTGGGTAGCGGCTTTCATAAAGTTCTCCTGTGGTCATTGCGCTCAGCGGCTTGCCGCCTGCGCGGATTGCTGCACGTTCAGGGTTCGAACCGGGCGCACTTCGACGCTGCCCACACGTGCTGCGGGAATATGCGACGCGATGTGCAGGGCATCGTTGAGGTCCTTGGCATCGATCAGGTAGAAACCGGCCAGCTGTTCCTTGGTCTCGGCAAAAGGCCCGTCGGTAATCCTGACTTTGCCGTTACGCATGCGCACGGTGGTAGCGGTCTGCACCGATTCCAACGGCTCGGCGGCCAGCATGTGGCCGCTGGCGTGGACGGACTCGGCATAGGCGAAACACTCGTCATCACGCGGACTGTCCGGATGCGTATGCAGGATCTGTTCGTTGCTGTAGATCAGGCAAAGGTATTTCATGGCGTCCTCCGTTACGGGCTTTCTGCCCTATGCACAGGATTAGTCGTACAACGCCTGCGGAAATCGACAGGATCAGCCGTTGATTTTTCCGCGCCGATAAACGGTTACCGATAACTCATGGCTGAGATTCAAGCGCGTGCAGACGCCCTTCGAGAAACTGCCGGTCGACGCTTTGCCGGGATTTTTCGATGGCCATGCGATACGCCAGGCGCGCTTCATCGAGGTGGCCTGCACGTCGACACAAATCAGCCTTCGCCGACCAGGCCAGGTGGTAATCGCGTAACTCCTCACGACCAAGCAGCGCATTGATCAGCGCCAGCCCCGCTTGCGGGCCGCGCAGCATGGCAATCGCCACCGCACGATTGAGCTCCACCACCACCGAGTCGGTAAGGCGCAGTAACACGTCATAAAGTCCGACGATTTGCGCCCAGTCCGTGAGGTCGGCATTGGCAGCCTCGGCATGCACCGCAGCGATGGCCGCCTGCACGCTGTAGACGCCGTGACGCCCGGAACGCAGCGCCTGCTCGACCAGCGCCTGGCCTTCTTCAATCATTGGCCGATCCCACAGGCTGCGATCCTGCTGCTCCAACATCACCGGTTCGCCGCTGCCCGTCGTCCGCGCGGTGCGCCGGGACTCGTTGAGCAGCATCAACGCCAGTAACCCGGCGACCTCCGGCTCCGGCAGCAGATCCAGCAGCAACCGGCCCAGGCGAATCGCTTCGCTGGACAAATCATGGCGGGTCAATTGATCGCCGGACGAGGCGAAATAGCCTTCGTTGAACACCAGATAGACCACGCGCAGCACGGCATCCAGGCGTTCGGGCAGTTCAGCGAAAGAAGGCACTTCGTAGGGAATGCGGGCATCAAGAATCTTGTTTTTGGCCCGCACGATGCGTTGCGCCACCGTAGACGGCTTGGTCAGGAAGGCCCGGGCGATTTCTTCAGTGGTCAGGTCGCAGACTTCACGCAAGGTCAGCGCGACCTGGGCATCGTCGGTCAAGGCCGGATGGCAACAGATGAAAATCAGCCGCAGCCGGTCGTCTTCGACACTGTCCAGATCGGGCGTCTGCACTTGCTCTTCCAGCTCCCGCGCCATCTGGATCAAAGAGGCATTGAAACGCGAGCGACGGCGCAGACTGTCGATGGCCTTGAAGCGCCCCGCCGATATCAGCCAGGCCCGGGGACTTTGCGGTACGCCGGTTTGCGGCCACTGTTCGACTGCCGCGATGAATGCGTCCTGCAGGGCTTCTTCGGCCAGTTCGAAACTGCCCAGCAGGCGGATCAAAGTGGCCAGGACCCGACGGGACTCCTGACGGTAGAGGCTCTCGACTTCGGCGTTGATGGTTCGCGGGTTTTTATTATTGTGCTCACGATGCTGCTTCATGCCGGACTCTCGCGTGGCGTACGAGAGAGCGTAGCCTGCGCGGCATCAGCGTGACTGCCGCTCCAGACCAAATGCACCCGTCAGGCTTTCTGCCCCGCCAGTACCGCGTCGACCTGCACGCCTCGGCGCAGGCCGTATATCGCTGCGGTCAATACGCCGACCGCACCCATCACCGCGCAATAGACGACACACACCCATGGGCTCCATGGCATCAGCGCGATCAGCATCAAGGGCGTGGTGCTCGCCCAAAGCGCATAGGCGATGTTGTAGGTAAACGAGATACCGGAGACGCGAATTTTTACCGGGAACAGGCCGACCATGACCGAAGGCACCACACCGACGATGCCGCAGGCCAGACCGGCAACAGCATAGGCGATGCCCGGCGTAAGCCATTCACCGATCAGGCTGGCATACAACGAACCGATGCCCAATGGCAGCAACAGGCTGTAAAGCATCACGCCGCGCCATGCGCCGATACGGTCAACCAGCAAGCCCGCCAGCACGCATCCGATATTGAGAAACACGATGCCCAGGCTGCTCAAGGCGAAGGTGTGGCTGGCGCTCATGCCAAAACGCTGCTGCATGACCGTCGGCGTGATGACCACCAGTACGACGACGGCGGAGGTCAGCACGCAAGTCAGCAAGGCCGCAGGCAGTAAAGACTGGCGATGGTCGCGCAACACCGCCTTGAGCGGAAATTCGGCCATTTCGCTGCGCTGGGCATGCAGAGCCATGAATACCGGCGTTTCACTCAGCCAACGGCGCAGCCACACGCCAAAGATGCCGAACACGCCGCCCAGCAGAAACGGGATGCGCCAGGCGTAATCGAGGATTTCCGCAGGGGTGAAGACTTTCGCCAGCCAGGTGGCGACCAATGCGCCCAGCAGATAACCAAAGGTCAAACCGGCTTGCAGCACGCCCAGGGCATAACCGCGATGGCCCGGCGGCGCATGTTCGGCGACAAACACCCAGGCGCTGGGCACTTCGCCGCCCACCGCCGCGCCTTGCAGGATGCGAAAACCGAGCAGGATCAAGGGCGCCCAATAACCGATGTGCGCGTAGGTGGGCATCATGCCAATCAACAGGCACGGCAGCGCCATCATCAGAATGCTCAGGCTGAATACCCGTTTGCGTCCGAGCCGATCTGCGAAATGCGCCATCAGGATGCCGCCCAGCGGTCGCGCCAGATAGCCGGTCACAAAAATGCCGAAGCTTTGCAGCAGCCGCAGCCATTCGGGCATTTCCGGCGGGAAAAACAGTTGGCTGAGGGTCAGCGCGAAGAACACGAAAATAATGAAGTCATAAATTTCCAGCGCCCCGCCCAAAGCCGCAAGACCCAGGGTTTTGTAGTCAGCGCGCGACAGCGGCTGGGGACGTGATCGGACAATGGCCGTCATAAAGAACCCGAAACGGTGGATGACAAGGGGGCGACATCAGGTCGCAGGGCGCGAAGAATAGCAAACTCGCGCGCGATGAGTTTGTCACTGCACCGCGCTTGAGCCCAGTGGTGGCTATTGCCGTCCTGAGCCGAAGTCAGTTGCGTCCGGCGCGGCGTTCGGCCACCTGACCCAGGACCGCCAGATCCATGTGACCCTCATCATTGGCCTGGGCATCGAGCAGGCTGCCATACACCACGTTGGCTACCGGCAACGGCACCGCCACGTGCTCGGCGGCCGCCAATGCCAGGCTGATGTCCTTGAGCCCCAGCGAAGCCTTGAACAAGGCCGGTTCATAACGACGCTCAGCAATCATGCCGCCATAGCCTTGATAGACCGGACCGGGGAAGATACTGCCGGAAATCAGCTCGATCAGTGTCCCAGGCTCGATCCCGTAGGCATCCACCAGCACCGCCGCTTCACCCATGGTTTCGATGGCGGACGCGAGCATGAAATTGACCGCCAGTTTCAGCACGTTGGCACGTGATGCCTGCTCGCCCAGAGGCCAGGTTTTCTTGCCGATCAAGTTGAACAGCGGTTGCACGGTCTTGATTGCCGCGCCGGGGCCGGCTGCCAGAATATTCAGCGCGCCAGCGGTGGCGACGTCCGGACGGCCCATGACCGGGGCTGCGATGTAAGCAACGCCACGCTCAGCGTGCAGAGCCGACAGTTCCTCGGCGAAAGCGACGGCAATAGTCGCCATGTTGATGTGAATCAGCGGCGCTTTGAGGGTGTCGAGCAGGCCGGATTCGAGCAGAACTTCACGCAGTGCGCGATCATCGGCCAGCATGCTGAACACCACGTCATTGCCAAAAGCCTGGGCCGGATCGGCAGCGGCCTTGGCACCCAGCGCAACCATCGCCTGCACGGGCTCGGGCGAGCGATTCCAGACCCAGACTTCATGGCCGCCTTTCAATAGATTGGTCGCCATGGCCTGCCCCATGTTGCCGAGTCCTACGAAACCGATTTTCATGAACGTGCTCTCTCCAGGTCAAATCAAGTGGCCTAGCGTGCGCTTTTGCCGGACTGAAAAGAATAGGTGTTGGTCTGGACGACTACCAACATAAGTCGCTGAGTTGAATGGTTCATCCCGTAGGATCCTGTGCACAGTGAAATCCCTTGATGGTCTTGCGTCGGATTTAGACTCGGGCGTGCAGCCAATCAGTTGAGTATTTGCTGGTTGAGCCACCCCAGAAACTCGCGAACCGGGGACTGGCGCTCGCGGCCGGGAGCGCAGACGGCTATGTAGCTCGGCCCAGGCAGGCTGATGTCAGGCCGATAAGCGACGAGCAGCCCTTTGGCCAGGCTGTCCGCCACCAGCACATTGCTGGCCAGCACCAAGCCATGACCGGCGATGGCGGCATTCAGGGCGAAATGCTCGTCGTCGTATTCACGCAGCACCGCGTGAGTCAGCCAGTCGGCATGCCCCGCAGCCGCGCACCAGCTTGGCCAATCCACCCTGAAACCACCGGGTATCTGCCAGCGCAGGTTGATCAGCTCGACTCGAGTCTGCGCCGTTGGCTCAACGTAGCCAGGCGCGACGTAAGCGCCAAAACGCTCATCCATCAAGGGCTGGCTGATCAGTCCCGGATCATCGCGTGATGACGTCCGAATCGCCAGGTCGATACTCGAATCACGCAGCAGATCCACAAGGTCGTTGCTGGTCTCAACCCGCACATTGATATGTGGCCAGGCGCGATAGAAATCGCCAAGTCTGGGGATCAGCCATGCCGCTGCCAGTGCGGGCGTGGTCGAGAGCACCAGCGTGTGCATGTCCGGCTTCGGACGAAACCCGGCCAGGCTATCGCGGATGTCCAGCAGCGCACGATGGGCGTCGCGGTAGAGGCGTTCACCTTCGGGCGTCAACTGCACGCCTCTGCCGGTACGCTCGAACAGCAACGCGCCCACCCAGGACTCCAGCGCCTTGACCTGATAAGAGACCGCCGCGGGCGTGACGAAAAGCTCCTCGGCCGCCGCCTTGAAACTGCCTGATCGCGCAGCCGCCTCAAAAGTGCGTAACGCGGTTAACGGTATTGTCGAAAACAAAGGCGACCCCGCCGTGACGTCAATTGAATTGATCGGGCCTTAATTTATCTCATTTTCCCCAGCTTCGGCCCGGAGGCAGGATGGCTTGTCGAAATGAACCTGGAGAGCACCATGCAAGGCCCGACCCGAAAGATTGTGCAGGCAACGCTATACGAACTGATCGCCATCGGCGTGCTATCCCCAGCATTGTCATGGCTGTATGACGAGAGCCTGGCCTATTCCGGCGCATTGTCGGTGATGCTTTCGGCCTCGGCTTTGCTGTGGAACATGCTCTTCAATTACGGTTTTGAGTATTGGGAAGCGCGGCAGGCCCAGCGCAGCAGAACCTGGCAACGGCGCTTGCTGCATTCGCTGGGATTCGAAGGCGGCCTGACGTTGCTGCTGTTGCCGCTGATTGCCTGGTGGCTGACGATTTCCTGGTGGCAGGCGCTGGCGACCAATCTGGGGTTGTTTGTATTCTTCTTCTTTTACGCGCTGGTATTTCAGTGGGTATTTGATCGGGTTTTCGATGTTCCAGAGTCGGCGAAACAACCGCTGCCGTCTAAATGTTCAGTGTGAACGCATTAATTAAGGGTGAATTAAGTCTGGCGGGTTAATCTGGCTTCAACCAGACAGCTGAACGTTCCAGCTGCTGATGAATCTATTGCATCAGATAAAACCAGAAGGAAGACCCGATGAAAACTTTACCTGCTCTGTTTACTGCCCTTGCCCTTACCGCTGCTGCGGGTGTTGCCCAAGCCGATATCGGCCCTGATGAAGTGGTACGTCTGCATAACGCCAAGACCGTCATGGACTTTGAGGAGCTGAACAAACTGGCACTGGCCAAGCACCCTGGCTTCACCATTCATGATACCGAGCTGGAAAACCACGCCGGGCGTTATGTTTACCAGGTTGAACTGCGCGATGCGAAAAACGTGGAATGGGATGTCGACCTGGACGCCAAAACCGGTGAGGTGTTGAAAGATCTGCAAGATAAGTAATGCAGCAATGCACTACGTAGGACTGGCTTTAGCCGGGAGGACGCCGGTAACTACGCAGCAGATGCGTTGTTATAACTCTGGCCCTCCCGGCTGAAGCCGGTCCTACGTATTCTGCTCTTGCCGTTACTTCAACCCAATCTTCAATAACTGCCCGCAATGAACTACGTAGGACTGGCTTTAGCCGGGAGGACGCCAGTACAAACGCAGAAGATGCGTTGTTATAACTCTGGCCCTCCCGGCTGAAGCCGGTCCTACGGATTTTGCATTTGGCGTTACTTCAACCCAACCTTCAATAACTGCCCGCAATGAACTACGTAGGACTGGCTTTAGCCGGGAGGACGCCAGTACAAACGCAGAAGATGCGTTGTCAAAACTCTGGCCCTCCCGGCTGAAGCCGGTCCTACGTATTCTGCTCTTGCCGTTACTTCAACCCAATCTTCAATAACTGCCCGTTATCCTCATCGGTCAGCACATAAAGATACCCATCCGGGCCTTGGCGTACGTCTCGAATACGCTGTTTCAGATCGCCCAGCAGTCGTTCTTCGTGGACGATCTTGTCGCCGTCAAATTGCAAACGAATCAACTCTTGCGACGCCAGTGCGCCAATGAACAGGTTGTGATCCCAGGCCTTGAAGCGCGACGCATCGTAAAAGGTCATGCCGCTGATGGCCGGGGATTTTTCCCAGACATGGAATGGCCGGATCGTACCTTCGACGACTTTGCCTTTCGCTTCAGGAATAGGCTCACCGGAGTAGTTAATCCCGTCAGTCGCCAGCGGCCAGCCATAATTGCCGCCGCGTTCGACAATGTTCACCTCATCGCCGCCGCGCGGCCCGTGTTCGTTGGTCCACAGCGTGCCAGTCCATGGGTTGAGCGTCGCACCCTGTTGGTTGCGATGCCCGTAGGACCAGATCTCGGGACGGACATTTTTCTGGCCGACAAAGGGATTGTCGGGCGGCACCTTGCCGTCCGGGAAGAGGCGCACGACTTTGCCTTGCAACTTGTCGAGATCCTGCGAAGTCGGGCGATTGTTGTTTTCACCCAGCGCGATGAACAGGTATCCATCACGATCAAAGACCATTCTCGAACCGAAGTGATTGCCCACCGACAACTTCGGTTGCTGGCGGAAAATCACCGTGAAGTTTTCCAGTTTGCTCATGTCGGTAGACAGACGACCGCGTCCGGCGGCAGTGCCGGCTTTACCGTCCTTGCCCACTTCGGCATACGTCAGGTAAACCAGACGGTCATTGGCAAAGTCCGGGGAAAGCACCACGTCGAGAAGACCGCCCTGCCCGCTGGCCCAAACCTGCGGTACACCGGAAATCGGTTTCGACAGCTTGCCATCTGCCGCCACTACCCGCAGATTGCCGGGGCGCTCGGTCACCAGCATGCCTTGCTTGTCCGGCAGAAACGCCAGCGCCCATGGGTGCTCCAGGCCTTGGGTCACTTGCTCGACAGTGACGCTGCCCTGCTCGCTTTTGAATTCCTGGATATCCGCCGCATAAGTGGTCAGCGGTACAGTCAATAATGCTGTGGTACACAGCGTTGCAATCAAGGTTTTGCGGAACATGAACAATTCCTTATGCAGAGGGATCAGTCGTTAGTGTTGCGCTGACGTTGAGTGTCGTTGGGCGAAGGTCGGGCAGGCTGTTGTCGGGTCGGATAGCCGTTGCCGATGCCGCCATTCTCGAGGGTGGGCGGACGCGGATTGGGCACGGTGTTGGGTCCCCGCAACGGTGGAACACTCGATTCGGTGCCCTGGCGGCTGTTCGGATTCGCCCGATGGATGGGGCTGTTGTGGGGATTGCTGTTGTTCAGGGTGCTGTTGGGCAAGGTTTGCGCGTGGGAAACACTGGCAAGGCCAGCCATCAGCAGACCGCCAAGCAAGGGAATCGCAACACTTCGCAAGAAAATGTTCATCAGTTACCTTCTGTTCAGAAACGCTGAGGACTCAGGCCTTTGATGGCGGTTGCTCACCTAGGTTCGGCGCTGGGCCCTTGATGAGCAACGATTGCGGCATCAGGTTTGTAACAAGGATGGTCAGGATGGATAAACGGGCTGGGGTTTTCACCGAATCTCATTGTAGGAGGGGACTTGTCCCCGAAGGCGGCAGTCCCGCAGACCCGGCGATTGCTTTACGAAATCTCATTTCATACTTGCGCCAGAGACCCACACGACATGACCGAAGTCACCCAGGCCGCACCGGCCTTGAAGGAAATCTTCAACCGGGCACGCCTGCAGCACATTGCCGAACAGACCGCAGCGGTTTACCCGGCATTCGACATCCCGGCGTTTCTGGCCCATGTCAGCGAGGATCTGGACGATCTGTCGCTCATGCAGCGCCTGAACCGCGTCAGCCGAGGGCTGCATGCCTGTCTGCCGGAGGATTACGTTGCCACGCTGGACATCCTCTACAAACTCGCCCCACGCCTGAACAGCGGTTTTGTCACCCTGGTACTGCCTGAATACGTGGCGCTCTATGGTCAGCATGATTTCGAGCGATCCATGCAGGCGCTGAAATTTTTCACCTCGTTCGGCTCGTCGGAGTTCGCCGTGCGCCATTTTCTGCGCCTGGACTTCGAGCGAGCGCTGAACCTGATGCAGGAGTGGGCACAGGACGACAACGAGCACGTCAGGCGTCTGGCGAGCGAAGGCAGTCGGCCGCGGCTGCCCTGGTCATTTCGTATCGAAACGCTGATGCGCGATCCGTCGCCGGTATTGCCGATTCTCGACGCGCTCAAGGCTGACAGCAGCCTGTACGTGCGCAAATCAGTGGCCAATCACTTCAATGACATCACCAAGGATAACCCTGACTGGGTGCTGGATCAGATTGAAGGCTGGTCGCTGGAAAACCCTCATACCGCATGGATTGCCCGGCATGCCTTGCGCTCGCTGATCAAGAAAGGCGACCGCCGCGCCCTGACCCTCATGGGTGCCGGCCATGCAGCCCAGGTGCGTATCGAAGCGCTGAGCGTCAGCCCCGAACAGGTGCGTCTGGGCGGACGCATCAACCTGTCGTTTCGCCTGACGTCGACTGCCGGGCACAGCCAGCGCCTGATCATCGATTACGCTTTGCATTACGTGAAAAAAGCGGGCGGCACCTCGGCCAAGGTGTTCAAACTCAAGACCTTGAACCTGGCACCCGGCGAGTCAGTGATGGTCAGCCGCGAGCAGCAGATCCGCAATTTCACGACCCGCGCGCATTATGCGGGCAAGCATGAGCTGGATATCCTGATCAATGGCGAGTGTCTGGGCCGAACCTTTTTCGATCTCATTGACTGATTGGCCTGGAGCGCTGCACAAATCTTCCAGCTTTTTCTCCATCGCTGGATGACACTGTCGCAGCCAGGCACTGTTTCGGAGGAAAAGCCATGGGCACTGCCAACTGGATCGACCTCAAGCAGGACAATGAGTCCGGCATCGAGACGATTCGTGCGCATTTTGAAGGCCACGCTTATGACCCGCATTGGCACGACAGCTATCTGGTGGGGGTAACGGAGCAAGGCGTCCAGCAGTTCAATTGTCGCCGCGAGCGACATCTGAGTACGCCGGGCCGGGTATTCCTGCTGGAGCCGGGGGAGATTCACGACGGTGACGCGCCCGCGCCGGAAGGTTTCACCTATCAAACCCTGTACCTGGACCCAAAATGGCTGGATCGCGAACTGCGTTCGTTGTTCGAGCACGCTCCGGCCGATTGTCAGCTGAGTTTTGCCGAAACTCTGGCCGACGATCCGCGCCTGGCCCGCGCCACCGCCAACGCGTTTCGCACCCTGCACCATCAGGAAATGCGCATCGTGCGCCAGACGGCGCTGGACGACCTGCTGGGACATCTCACCCGCCACTTACGCTGGCGAACCTTGATTACCCCGGACCCACGCTTGCCGCTGGTGGCGCTCAATGCCCGGGATTTCCTGCACAGTCACATGGCGCAGGACATCGGCCTGGACGATCTGGCGCGAGTAACGGGCGTGGATCGTTTTCGCCTGACTCGCGCGTTCAAGGCCGCGTTCGGAATGGCGCCGCATGCGTATTTGATCCAGCTGAGACTGGCCAAGGCGCGACGCCTGCTGGCCAGCGGCGAATCGGCGGCCCAGGTCGCAGCGGCTTTGGGTTTCGCTGATCAGAGCCATCTGGGGCGCTGGTTTCAACGCGCGTACCGGATGACGCCAGCGGACTACCGCAAGCGTTGCTCAAATCTTCCAGACTGAGGCACCGGCGGGCCGGATGATCGACTGACAATCAATCATTCGAGTGTGTCATGGACCAGTTACTGCCCTTCCTGCTGTTCGCGTTCGTCGCTTCGATTACCCCCGGCCCGACCAACATTCTGGTGCTGACCAACAGTTCGCGCCATGGCTTGAGCGCCACCGCGCCCATCGTGCTGGGCGCTTGCGCGGGCGCGGCCGGGCTGGTGCTGTTGGTGGGCACCGGTGTCGGGGATTTTCTCGCCCGCCATCTTGTTGTGCAGACTGCAATGTCGTGGATCGGCATCGCCTGGCTGAGCTGGATGGCCTGGCAGCTGTTCAGCGCCCCGGCGCAGGTGATCGATCCCGCCCTGTCCAGCGCTCAAGGCCCGCGCCTGGGCCTGTTCGGCGCGGCGAGTCTGCAGCTGGTCAACCCCAAAACCTGGATGATGGCGTTGGCAGTGGTCAGCGTCTTCGCTGGCAACGACGCCGACCGCAGCCTGAAAGTGGTGTATTTATCCCTGGCGTTTTTCCTGGTGGCGATCCCGTGCATGAGCGCCTGGGCGTGGCTTGGGGTCAGCGCCGCGAAGTTTTGCCGATCATCGCAAAGCATGCAGCGTTTCAATCGCAGCATGGCCGTGTTGCTGCTGGTTTCGACCTGGCTGACCTTGGTGGTTTGATGACACACAGGCATTCGACAGGTTAAAAAGCCTTTTGGACTCTTCATAGCCGAACCCGCCTGGACGCCCCATGACCCGCTTTTACGATGCACGCGCCAATATCTACGCCGTCAGCACACCCGACGCCTTGCGTGACTTGGGCATCGCCGTTGCGCGCACGGCTGCGCAAGCGAGCGCCGACCGCGAAACCTGGGCGAAAGACGCCATACGTGCGCTCTGTGACTGGCCGCCGGGCACACGTCCGGCCGATGCCAAGGCGCATCGCTGCGATGGCCTGTTGATCGGCCCCTTTCAACAGCACGCGCCTTTTGACGTGCTGATCGTCAACACCGACGGCACCTTGGCCGAACGCAGCGGCAACGGCCTGACGATTTTTGCCCAGGCGCTGACCGAAACGGGCCACGTCGGCGCTCAAGGGCGTTTCGAGCTGAAAGTGCATCACGACAAACACGATTCAGCCTCACCCGTTTCGACCTGGATAGAACCTGCGACCCTGCAAGGCCAGGCCGGTTTTTGGCTGGATCTGGGCAAACCGGCGTTTGGCCCGGCTGCGGTCGGCGCGCAGGCGAAGGGTCTGGGCGAGATTTCCCTCGCTGGCCGCGCGCTCAGCCGGGTCAACGCGCTGTCTCGCCTCGAACCGGATTGGGATCACAGCGTGTTTGTCAGGATCGGCAATCCGCATTGCGTCACGCTGGTCAGGGACAACACGCAGTTGCCCGCATTTCAAGCGCTGCATGAGCCGCCGCTGAGCAGCGCGTTGACCCGCATTGCCTTTGCCGAAGGTGATCTGGGCACTGGCGAGCCGTGCCCTGCGGGCGTGAACCTGCAATGGGCGTGTGTCGCGTCGCCGAGTCGCATTGTCGCCAGGGTCTTCGAACGCGGAGAAGGCCCGACCGCGTCGTCGGGAACCAGCGCCAGCGCGGTTGCCTGCGCAGCCTGGCACGCCGGACAGGTCAGCGCCGGGCTGATCGAAATCGAAATGCCCGGCGGCACGGCTCCAGTGCGTCTGGTTGAGAGCGGTGGGGAATTGCAGCAGGTTGCGTTGTTCGGGGTGGCGCGGCGCACCTGACACCGTTGGAGCGACCGTAGGAGCGACCGTAGGAGCGACTTTAGTCGCGAGAACCTCAATTGCCCTCCCGGCTAAAGCCGGTCCTACAGCAAGGCTCCAACGGTCCTAAGTGAACCGTGTCACTCGCCGATATCTTCATTCCACAATTCAGGCTTGGCCGCAATGAAGCCTTTCATCATTTGCACGCAGGCCTGGTTATGGATGACATCCACTTCTACTCCGCGCGAGCGCAGCAGCTCTTCTTCGCCCATGAAGGTCTCGTTTTCGCCGACGATGACTTTGCGGATGCCATAGAGCAGGATCGCGCCGCTGCACATCGCGCAAGGCGACAGGGTGGTGTAGAGCACTGCCTCGCGATAAGTTCGTGCGGGCAGGCGGCCGGCGTTTTCCAGGGCGTCCATTTCACCGTGCTTGATCGCACTGCCTTCCTGCACCCGGCGATTGTGGCCGCGGCCGATGATCTTGCCGTCATGGACGATCACCGAACCGATGGGAATGCCGCCCTCGGCCAGACCGAGTTGCGCTTCGTCGATTGCCGCCTGCATGAATGGGTCCATGGTTTTACCTCATCGCGAATAATGAAAAAGTCAGTGTTCAAGGGTCTGCTGGGCGTTATCGAGTGCGCGGTCGACAAAGGTCTTGAGCAGTTCTGCCGAACGCGCCTTCATGTCCATGCCGACATCGTTCTGCTTGGCCCGCAGCTTGTTGGCGTACATCTGCGCGCCATCCCCGGAGTTCAGGCCGCGCAGTTCTTCGGCAGTAAAAAACTGCGCGTAAGCAGCGGCCAGGTTGCGATCCCATTGCGCTTGATATTCGGGTTGCAGGCGTTCCAGCTCACCTTTGACCAGCGCCTGCGCCTGGGTCTTGCCGATGGCCTCGACAATGCTGGCGAAGGTTGCCGTGCGCGAAGCCACTTGATACCCCAGCCAACCCAGACTGTCGCCCAGATGTCGATCCTGCACAAACGCCTGCGCGCTGTCATCCACTTCGGAGGCGCTCGCGTCGCGCGATACGTCAGGAAGTACGAACGCCAGCAGCGCGAACAGCATGTTCAAGGCAGCGAGCGAGCTGCGAAACGTCATGGGGCCTCCCGGTGAAAATCCTTGCACGCTGTGAACTTAGCAGTCGAAGCGGTCTTTAACAGCCCGGCGGTCGTAACCGAACCTCTTGGTGACGCTAACAGGAACGCCGGGCTAGCCATTGTTTGAGCGTCATGCGGTAAATCCTGACGCCCAAGCGATGGTACTGGCTGTAGACGAAATCACTGAAACCGACTTTATTGATGACGCGCACCGACGCGACATTGGCAGGCTGGACGATGGCAATGATCGAATCCAGCCTCAGGTTTTCAAACCCGTGAGCCAGGGTCGCCATGGCAGCTTCGGTGCCCAGCCCGCGCCCCCAGAACGCCGGAGCAAGGCGATAGCCGATTTCCACTTCGTCGGCGCGATCCACTTCTTCGCGATTGAGGGCGCAAAACCCGGCCAGCAGCCCGCTTGATACCTCGATCACGGCCCAAGGCCCGAAACCATCCGCCACGTAGCAACGCATCGACCACTCGATGAACTCGGTCGTGGCCTGCTCGCTCAGCGGCCCGCGCACTGAAAAGCGCATCACCTCGGGATCGCAAAGAATCGCCGCCAGCGCAGGAATATCGGCGAGACTCAGCTCGCGCAGCGTCAGTCGCTCGGTGTGCAGAATGACGCGCGGTTCGCTCATGAGTGGCACTTATCCTCTGCGGTCAAAGACTGCTGCTGACTTTAGTGGCCACATCTGCCGGCACCCAGGCCTTCCAGACTTCGGGATGTTCCTTGAGGAACGCCTGCGCCACGGCCTTGGGCTCAAGGCGTTTTTCGCTCATCTGACCCAGGGTCTGGTTAAGCAAATCGATGGGCAAATCAACGTTCTCGAAAAATGCCACCAGCTCCGGGTACTGCTTGTGGAACTCGGCCGACACGCCAATGCTCAGGTGCGGTTCCAGCGAACGGGTGCCCTTGGGGTTTGGATTGCTGGCGTCGGCCAGGGTTTTCCAGGCTTCGGCGTCAAACGGCGGTTCTTCGAGTTTGATCAGCTTGAAGCGACCCAGCAGCGGGGTTGGCGACCAGTAATAGAACAACACCGGCTTGCCACGATGAATCGACGAACTGATCTCGGCGTCCAGTGCCGCGCCGGAGCCGGTGCGGAAATTGACGAACGTGTCGTTCAGGCCGTAGGCCTTGAGCTTCTGGGTGTTGACGATCTCGGAAGTCCAGCCGGTAGGGCTGTTGAGAAAACGGCCTTTGTCCGGCTGTTCGGGGTCCTTGAACACGTCTTTGTAACGCGGCAGGTCAGCCACTGACTTGAGGTCCGGCGCCAACGGTTTGATGCCTTTGGCGGGATCACCCTTGATCACGAACTCCGGCACCCACCAACCTTCGGTAGCGCCTTTGACGATATTGCCCAGGCCGAACACCTTGCCTTCGGCTTCGGCCTTGACCCAGGCAGGACTGCGCCCGGCCCATTCTTCGCCGACGACCTGGACGTCATTTTTGGCCAGTGCGGCCTCCAGACTCACAGTGCTGCCCGGCAGCGTATCAGTGGGATAGCCGTAGCCTTTTTCCACGATGGTGCGCAGCACCTGGGTAATCAGGCTGCCACTTTCCCAGGTGAGATCACCGAAATGGATCGTTGCGGTTTTGTCCGCCGCAGATGCGGGTTGAGCGAGCAGGCCCAGCGCCAATAGCGAGCAGCCCAGCAGGGTTTTAATAGATGTCATGATCACCTCTAGGTGGCGGGTTATGGGATGCCGTGATCAGCTCGCCCGAAAGTCAGTCAGGTTGTGTTGGTAAAGGTATCGACAGCGCCGATTACAGATTAGTTGTGCGGCGAAACGATCAGGGGCGCAGCCATGGCAAACCCGCGTCACGGGCCTGACGCTCGTAGTCGAGCAAAACCTGGTAATCGGCCGCGCTGGCGCTCAGCACTTCACCAATCGCCAACACCTGGGCAACCTCGGGTAAATCCAGCAGCGCCTGATTCATCGCTGCGCGAATCTGCTCCGCCTGCACTGCATTCACACCCAAGGCGGTGATGTAAGGCAGGCATGGGCTGATGGCGCTGCGGGCCAGAATCCGCAGGCCGGCGAGCTCTTCGCTGGAGTCCCGGGCCAGATAGTCATGGGTCACGCTGTCGATGGCGGCGAGGTCGCCGCGCCCCTCTTTGAGCCAACGCAAACTGTTGCGATGGCCGCCGGTGGCAGAAATGCGCCCGAAGAAGCGGCCGTCCCGCTGTAAGGGCGCAATCTGGTGCCGCAACAGGTTCATGCCGGAGTTGGAGTCTTCGCTGTTGATCAGGCCGTGGCTGTCGCGAAACTCTGTCAGCCGGGTGCGCGGATCGTCGGCGCGCACCAGCAACAGGCTGCAGTGGTTGCCGTCGGCGCTGTGGGGCAATTCATAGACCGGCCGGCCGATCAGCCGCACCTTGTCGCGCAACAGAGTCATCAACGGATAACCGCAGGTCTGGGCCAGCAGCAGTTGCGGCGATAGCCACAGTTGCGGCAATTCAAGCTCGCCTGACAGACGTTCAGCCCTCAGCAACTGAACGATGCGCGCCAGCCAGGTTTCACTGGCCTGCTGGACGCGAACGGGCGCGGTGTACATCGATAACTGGGCGAAACCCTGGATCATGCGCGGACTCGGCGAAGGCGTGAGCGGCCAACAATAGATCAAAAAAATGGAGCCTGCATAGGCTCCATTGTTTGCAACGCTGATAGATCAGTGACCGAACAACCCGGTATCGGATTTCTTGGCTTTTTTGTCGGCGCGCTTTTCATCGAGGGTCTTGGTCGGTTTTTTCTTCGCGGCTTTCTTTGAATCCATGCCTTTGCTCATGATGCGTGCTCCAGATGAAGGATCTGATCTCAGTTATACACCTATGCCGCACGCGCCGCGCCGTTTACGCCGCTGTATCATGCGCCGCCAAGCCATCGTGCGATTACCTGTGGAGCCCGCGCATCGCCATGCCCGACACTGACTTCTCAATCCTGTCACCCGACTGCCTGCCATTGCTGGACAAGTTCTATCGCGAACACCGCTCGAACATGCGCGCGTCCAGCGCGGCGCGGGCGTGGGTGGCCAGAAAACAGGAGATCATCGGCGCGCTGTCCATGACACCCGTTGCCGGAGGGTATTGGCTGACCGGGCTGTTCGTCGCGCCGCAATGGCGCAGCCAGGGAGTCGCCAGACAGTTGATGGCTCATGCCACCGGTTCGTTGACCGAACCGGTCTGGCTGTTTTGCCATCCGGATTTGCAGGGGTTCTACGAGGCGTCTGGATTTACCCCGGCGGGCGCGCTACCCCAATCGCTGGGCGAGAAACTGATGCGTTATGGGCGCAACAAGACATTGGTGGCGTTGGTGCGGGTGGGTGATTGAATGCTACCCAGCTCTGTTGGAGCGAGGCTTGCCCGCGAAGGGGCCGGAACGTCCAGCCCTTCTTCGGCGCCTGAAAGATCGATTCGCGGGCAAGCCTCGCTCCAACGGGATCAAGGCGATCTGTGCGACCACCTCGCGAATAAATTCGCTCCTACGGCAGGTCCCTTCGCCCATAGATCATCCAGCACTAACCACTGCACAAAATGTGTGATCCGCCCCGCAAAACCCCGTGCTAGCCTGCGGCCTGACCTTTTCAAGCCTCAAGGACGGACCATGAAATCTGCGCTTATCGCCTGTTCTTTACTCGGTGTGTTGGCCACTCCGCTGGCTATGGCTGCCGCGCCCGTTTCTACTGTCACCGACGCTCAATTCGCCGAGGTGTTGAAAGGCGACTGGCGGGCCCCGCAAAACAGCGCGCGTGATGGCTATCGTCATCCGCAGCAAACCCTGCAGTTCTTCGGCTTGCGGCCCGAGCAAACCCTGCAGTTCTTCGGCTTGCGGCCCGAGCAAACCCTGATCGAAATCACCCCCGGCAACGGTTGGTACAGCGAACTGCTGGCGCCGCTGCTCAAGGATCGCGGCCAGTACATCGCCGCGGTGGTCGATCCGGCAGCCAGTGATTACGCACGCAAGGCCGCCGACAGCCTGCAACAGAAATTCGCTGCTGATCCGCTCCATTACGGCAAAGCGCAGGTCATCGACTACGACCCGCAAACTCCGACGTTCGGCAAACCGGCCTCAGCGGACACAGTATTGACCTTTCGCAACGTGCATAACTGGGTGCTGGCCGACGATGCGCCGGCGATGTTCAAGGCCTTTTACGCCGTGCTGAAACCGGGCGGCACATTGGGGGTGGTGGATCACCGCGCCAAGGACGGGGCTTCCGTGGAGGCAATCAAGCAGAGCGGTTACCTGCCGACGGATTACATCGTGAAACTGGCGAAGGATGCGGGGTTCGAGCTGGCAGGCCAGAGTGAAATCAACGCCAATCCCAAGGACACCAAGGATTACGCCCAAGGCGTCTGGACCTTGCCACCCACCTTCCGGCTGGGTGATCAGGACCGCGCCAAGTACGCGGCAATCGGCGAATCCGACCGGCTGACGCTACGTTTTATCAAACCGGCGGGTCACTGAGTCATTCATCGGCATTCGGGTCCATGTCCGGAAACATCACGTCCATGAACCCGAACTTGCTGAAATCGGTAATGCGCGAAGGGTACAAGCGGCCGATCAGGTGATCGCACTCGTGTTGCACCACTCGAGCGTGAAAGCCGTGGGCAATACGCTGAATGGGTTGCCCCTCGGGATCGAAGCCTTCGTAGCGAATGCTTTGATAACGGTCAACGGCGCCACGCAGACCGGGCACCGACAGGCAGCCTTCCCAACCTTCTTCGAGGGCCGGGCTTAACGGTGTGATCAGCGGATTGAGCAGGATGGTTTGCGGCACCGCTTCAGCGTCCGGGTAGCGTTCGCTGCTTTCGAAACCAAAGATCACCAACTGCAGGTCGACGCCAATCTGCGGCGCCGCCAGTCCTACGCCGCCGACGCTTTCCATGGTTTCAAACATGTCGGCAATCAGGGTCTTGAGCTCAGCAGTACCGAACATCGCTTCGGGCACAGCCGGGGCGATGCGTAACAAACGCTCATCGCCCATTTTGAGAATGTCGCGGATCATGCATCGGCCTCCTTCAACGAAAACGTCATCCTGCCACAGCTCTGCTCAGGATTCGTCGGCCTTGGCGGGCAGCGGCACCGAATGGTCGCGACCCAGCCCGGAAACGTGCTGCTTCTCGGTGGACGCGACGCCACCATCGCCCGCTTCTTTCTCGCCAACGTCCTTGCCTTCGGAGGACATGTGCTCGACCACCGCATTCATTTCCGCGCCCAGTAACAGCACCGCCGCCGAAATATAGAAATACAGCAACAGCACAATGATCGCCCCGATGCTGCCGTACATGGCGTTGTAGTCAGCGAAGGTCTTGACGTAATAACCGAAGCCCAGCGACGCGATGATCCACACCACCACCGCAAGCACAGAACCGGGCGTAATGAAGCGAAACTCTTGTTTTACGTCGGGCATGACGTAATAAATCAGTGCCACTGACACCATCAGCAGCAAGACGATCAGCGGCCAGCGCAGGATCGTCCACAAGGTGACAATGAAGTCTTCCATGCCGATCTGCGAGGCCAGCCAGTTCATGACTTGTGGGCCGGTGACCATCAGCGCCGCCGCTACCAGCAACATCAGGGCAATGCCGACGGTGTAGAGCACTGACAACGGAATGCGTTTCCAGACCGGCCGGCCCTCGACCACGTCATACGCGGCGTTCATGGCGCTCATCATCAGGCGCACGCCTGCCGACGCGGTCCACAACGCGATGAAGATACCAATGGACAGCAGACCGCCCTTGGACTGTTGCAGTTGGTCGATGACGGGGTTGACCTGTTCCAGCGCCTGGGGCGGCAAAACCAGCTCCGATTGCAGGCGCAACCAGGAGAAAAAATCGGGGAGATGCAGGAAGCCGATCAAGGCGATCAGAAACAACAGGAAAGGAAATAATGAAAACAGCATCTGGTACGCCAATGCCGACGCGTAGGTCGACATTTCATCGTCGAGGAACTCGCTGACGGTCCGCACCATCACCTTGAACGGCGAAAGTTTGCGCAATTCCGAAAAAATCATGGCGTTTCCTTCGCTTAATGGTGCTGAAAACTGGAGTGCCGAAACGACCAGTTCACATTCGGCAGTTCTGCGTTGACCAATAATCCTGCCGCACTGGCAGGCGTTTCAGAGCTTAATTGACCGTCTGTCCGACAGGAAAGTTTCAAATCAGCCATGCCGGACATGATAACGGCCATCCGAGGATGACCGTTATTTAAGTATCAACCCCGAATACCGATTCGGGACCGATAGCTTCATGCCTTGTCGACGCCCTTTTTCACAGCGTCTTTGGCTTTGCCTACCGCTTGTTGGGTTTCGCCTTTGATTTCCTGAGCCTTGCCTTCTGCACGCAGTTTGGAGTTGTCGGTAGCTTTACCAACACCTTGCTTGACGTTGCCAACAGCTTCGTTAGCCATGCCTTTAACTTTATCGCCAGTGCTGCTCATAGGTACTCTCCAGAGTAAAATTCGGGTGTCGTAACCTCGACATAAAGATTGACCCGCCGCCTTTGCGCAGAGTTTCAATTATTTTTACCCGCTGCGCTGCCGCTGGTCAGCCCGGCCAGGATGAGGAAATTGCCGTGTTTTTTCCGGACAGGCCGCAAGTTTGACTTTAAGTTTGCCCGGCAACCCCCGAGAATGCGGCACGCAATCAGGCTGCGCTGACTCGGGTCAGTGCGCCGACTATTCAGATCCACAGGAACATTATGAAACTCGATAAAAAGCAGGCCATCGCACGCCGCAATCTGGAACTGGGCGGGGCCGTGCTCGGCACCAACAACACCCACTTCACGGCGTTGAACACCAACAAGAACATCTGGTGGTTCGATCTGCCGCTCGGCCGCCTGGCTGTGGGTCAATACGAATGGGTTCATCTGCTGCTGCACACGCCCAGCACCGACCAGTTGCTGCATCTGAAGGTCACCACGGTGTTTCTGCGCGACCACATGGAAGGCCTGGTGGTGCGCAACCGAGGCAAACGCAAATCAACCGTGAGCCTGGAGTTGAGCGCCGACAAGGATTCATTCCTCAAGGACGTGCGCCCGGACGGCGCGAACCTGAGCTTTGCCGGGTTCCTGCAACCTTGATGTAGCGAGCCTGCTCGTTGCCGCTGCGGCTACGAGCAGGCGCGACGGCTTCACGCCAGACGTTTCGCCACCAGGTAACCGACCGTCGCCGCAACGCTTGATGCCACGGTTCCCCACGCCAGATCCACCAACGCCATCTGCGCTGGCCAGCCCTGCAACGTGGCCCAGTTGCTCAAGTCATACGTGCCGTACGCCACCAACCCCAGCATCGCGCCGCGCTTGATCGCATGGGTCAGGCTGTGGCGACGCAAGGCCGATTGCACCGCGAAATACACCAGCCCCGCCGTATACAACAGGTAAAACACCACCGCCGGCCCCGCCACAGGCTTGTCGACCATGATCGAACCGAGCCAGCTGCGATAAGTCGGGCCCATCAGCAAACCGAGCCAGATACCATCAAGGATCAGGAACGCCACCAATGTGCTCAGGTAAGCCGTCAGATTTCTTTTCATGGGTCATCCGTTTTTTAAACGCGATTGCGCGCAGGGACTGCTGAAAAGGTCAGACCCTGATTGCGGACACAATGTCCCGGTGCAGTGAAATTTCTGCGCGACGACTATGCGCGCCGTAGGATCCGTAGGACCGGCTTTAGCCGGGAGACGCAACAGCTGCGTCGCCAGAACTCAAGCCCTCCCGGCTGAAGCCGGTCCTACAGAACCATCACGCGAGATCACACCAGATCGATACGATCGGCGTGAATCACAATCTGGCCCGACTTATAAAGGGCGCCAATGGCTTTTTTGAAGTTGCCTTTGCTGACGCCGAACAAACCGCTGATGACCTGCGGATCGCTCTTGTCGCTGACGGGCAGCGTGCCGTTGTTTTCCCGCAGCTTGCTGAGGATTTTCGAGTTGAGGCTGCTGGAGGCTTCCGCGCCGACCGGTTGCAGGCTCAGGCTGAGATTGCCGTCGGTACGGATTTCCTTGATGAAACCCTTTTCCTGCTTGCCGGCACGCATGAACTTGAACACTTCGTTCTTGTGGATCAAGCCCCAGTGTTTATTGTTGATGATCGCCTTGAAGCCCATATCGGTGGCTTCGGCGACCAGCAAATCGACTTCCTGGCCAACGGTATAGGTGGCGGGCGTCTTGTCCAGATATCGGTCCAGGCGCGCGGTCGCGGTGATGCGGCGGGTGTGTTTGTCCAGGTAGACATGCACCACGCAATAATCACCGGCCTGCAACGTGCGCTTCTCTTCCGAGTACGGCAGCAGCAAATCCTTGGGCAGGCCCCAATCGAGGAACACGCCAATGCTGTTGACCTCAACGACTTTCAGGCTGGCGA
>Ga0247814_10000703_pt1 | contig 24195 bp, 25 predicted proteins | sample UWRJL179409R1_FD_179947 | JGI IMG/M metagenome (GOLD analysis project Ga0247814, IMG submission 179947) | Plant litter microbial communities from Arlington Agricultural Research Station in Wisconsin, United States - UWRJ-L179-409R-1 | ecosystem: Environmental > Terrestrial > Plant litter >... | reverse complement strand
TCTCGCTTTGAAATTCAACATTGATGTCTGTACGGACATAATTGGCCACCAATGTAGGAATCCCGATTCCAAGATTCACATAATACCCGTCTTTGACTTCTTTTGCGATGCGTTTTGCAATTTCTTCTTTACCTAACATAATTACTTCGTTCTCACGGTGCGTTGTTCAATTCTTTTTTCAAATATTTCTCCTTTAAAAATACGCTGTACCAAAATTCCGGGAATGTGTATTTCGTTGGGATCAAGACTTCCGGCCGGCAATAATTCTTCCACTTCTGCTATCGTAATTTTTCCTGCTCCTGCCATGGGAGCGTTAAAATTCCTTGCCGTTCCTTTGAAAATCAGGTTTCCTGCTTCGTCACCTTTCCAGGCTTTTACAATGGCGAAATCGGCTTTGTAGGCTTCTTCCATAATGTGCATTTTCCCATTGAATTCCCGTGATTCTTTGCCTTCTGCAACTTCAGTTCCGTAACCTGCAGGTGTAAAGAAAGCAGGAATTCCCGCTTGTGCAGCGCGGCATTTCTCGGCTAAAGTGCCTTGTGGCGTGAGTTCTACTTCGAGTTCGCCGGAGAGCATTTGACGTTCAAACTCGGCATTTTCACCAACATAGGAAGAAATCATTTTTTTGATCTGGCGTTTTTGCAAAAGCAATCCGAGTCCGAAGTTGTCAACACCGGCATTATTTGAAATGCAGGTCAGGTCTTTGACGTCTTTTTTTACAAGTTCGGCGATACTGTTTTCAGGAATTCCGCAAAGGCCGAAACCACCAAGCATAATGGTTTGCCCGTCTTTAATTCCGTCCAGCGCTTCTTCAACGGAGTGTACTTTTTTGCTGATCATGGTTGTATGTTTAGTGCGTCAGTTAGCCCGGATGGCAGCGGTATCCTTTTTCTTTTTTCTTTAAAAAGGAAAAGATATAGCGTACAGCCGGAAATAGCTCCTGATTTTACAATTCAAATTCGTCTGTATTCTGTTCAAATTCGGTGTCAGTGGTGTCTTTAACCGGAACCCAGCAATCTACTTTGATCGACAGGTTTTTAGGTCTTTCGAACTGGCCTTTTGAAACATTGAGGTTTTTATCGGCGTAACATTTTTTCATAAAAATTCCCCAGATAGGCAATGCTGCAGTAGCACCCTGTCCGTAAGTAATGCCTTTGAAACGTGCCGAACGGTCTTCGCAGCCCACCCAAACGCCAGTGCATAAATTAGGAACCATTCCCATGAACCAACCGTCGGACTGGTTTTGAGTGGTACCTGTTTTTCCGGCAATTGGATTGGTAAACATGTATGGATAACCGGTGACGCGATTGTATCCGTTTCCGCCGCCTTGTGTTCGCAAACGCGCGCCAGATCCGCTTTCGGTAACACCTTCGAGCAACTTGATGACAGCAAATGCGATGTCTTTATTTAAAACGTCGTGGGATTCCGGAACAGGTTCATAAATAATGACGCCGTTTTTATCTTCAATCCTTGAAATAAATTGCGGTTTGATGTAAACGCCTTCGTTAGCAAATGTGCTATAGGCCGCAACCATATCCTGTACGGTAATTTCTACGGCTCCTAGCGCGATGGATGGCTGAGCCGGGATTTCAGATTTCACGCCGAGTTTGTGCGTGAGTTCAACAACGGCTTCCGGACCTGTCTTGTCAATGAGTTTTGCCGAAACGGTATTGATGGAAAGCGCGAGTGCTTTTTTAAGCGTAACCATGCCGCGGTATTCGCCATTGGAATTTTGAGGCGTCCATGATTCTGTTACATTGTGGCGTCCTTTCGGAATCGTAAAAGGAGAATCAATAATGGAATCGCACGGAGACATGTTCAATTGCTCGATAGCCGTCGCGTAAACAAATGGCTTGAACGTAGAACCGACTTGTCTTGCGCCCTGACCCACATGGTCGTATTGAAAATATTTGTAATTGACACCGCCAACCCATGCTTTGACGTGCCCGGTTGAAGGTTCCATTGCCATGACGCCGGATTGTAAAAATCCTTTGTAATAACGGATGGAATCGGTTGGTGTCATTACAGTATCTTTCTCACCTTGCCAGGTGAAGATTTTCATTTTGGTTTTTACATCGAAAGATTTAATGATCTGGTCTTCAGATTTGTCTTGCGCCGACATACTTCTCCAGCGTTCTGAAGATTTCATCGCCTGCAGCATCAGTTTTTTGGTTTCGGCTTCGTTGAGTCTTACGAAAGGCGCGTTTTTATTGTTCTTCTGGTCGATTACAAATTCCTTTTGGAGGTTTTCCAAATGCTGTGTTACTGCTTCTTCCGCATAGCCCTGCATTCTCGAATCGATGGTGGTGTAGATCTTTAAACCGTCTTTGTAAATATCATATTCGGATCCGTCAGATTTTTTGTTTTCCTTGGCCCAATTTTTCATGAAATCACGCAGGTATTCCCGGAAATAAGTCGCAATACCGTCTTTATGGCTTTCAGGTTGAAAATGAAGTATGATGGGTTTGCTTTCCAATGATTTTTTTGCGGCTTCTTCCAGAAAGCCATTTTTAACCATTTGGCCTAAAACCACATTCCGTCTTGATTTTACTTTCTCCATGCGGCGAATCGGATTGAATAACGAAGGATTTTTCAGCATCCCGACAAGCATCGCGCCTTCTTCAATAGTAAGCTCACGCGGTTCTTTACCAAAATAGACTTTTGCCGCAGAGCGGATTCCAACGGCCGTATTGACAAAATCGGCCTTGTTAAGATACATGGCAATGATTTCATTTTTGGTATACTGGCGTTCGAGACGAATGGCAATAATCCATTCTTTTGCTTTCTGTATGATCCTCAGAGGCAGGAATCTTGATCCTTCACCGTGGAATAATAATTTTGCCAATTGCTGCGTTAATGTACTGGCACCACCACTTGTGCCGAGGCTTAAAGCGGCTCTCATGGTTCCTCTTCCGTCAATTCCGGAATGGTCATAAAAACGCTCATCTTCGGTTGCTACCAGGGCATCGACAAGGTGTTTAGGAAGATCGGCATATTTGACCATGGTACGGTTCTCATTGTAAAACTTACCAATGGTGACACCGTCTGCAGAAATTACTTCTGTTGCGAGATTCGAATCAGGATTCTCCAGGTCTTCAAATGAAGGCATTGATCCAAAAACGCCCCAGGATGCTAAAATGAAAAACAGGAAAATACCACCCAGAACGTAGGCGAAGATTTTCCAGAATTGCTTTTTGTAATAGCTGACGTCCTTGTTTTTATTGTTGTTTTTTGCAGTTGCCATGGCTTATTCTGTTTTTTCTATTCTAAAACCCACTTCTGTTATTCCGTCTAATTTTGCAACTCCGGCCACTTTACCTGTTTGTCTGACAGCCTGACGGATATGTACTTTATATACTCCCGATTTGAATTTCACTTTTTCTTTATACACCAACTTACTTTCCTTTACATCGGTAAAGCCATCGCCAAGAAGTGTTCCGTCGGCATCAGCCATCTGATATTCCAAAGTGTCAATTTTTGTCACTTTATCAGGCTGTTCCATCGCGACGATTACAAACAGGTTATTGAACGGATAATCGTTATTATCCCTGATGTTTAAGAAAAGATTGTATTGTTTTGTTGTGTCTACTTCAGGCAAATTGAAACTTACGATGCTGTCTTTACTCCATCCCTTTCCCACCGATTTGTATTCGTCAAACACTCTTTTTTTATCACAAGAAAAGAGCAATCCTGTTACCAGAAAAAACAGCAGGCTATTTCTTAGGCTCATTTTTTTTATTCGGTATTATTTTATTCGCAGCAGGTCGGGGTTGGTTCGGATTTTTATTTACCGGTCTGTCTGGGCCATTTTGATTGGCAACAACCACATTGTCTCCACCAGGTCTGCGTTTTTTGTTCGGTTTTTTCTTTTTCTTCGGTTGGTCGAAACGTGTTAAACTTTCCTGACCCATGGCGTTATTAAAATCTTTTTCCGGTTCCTGAGTAGTTTCAACCGCAAAATCTTCGAGAGATGAAACCTTATTCTTCATTTTATTTTCAGCCAGGATTTCCTTTACCTGCTCAATTTTTAATACATGCCAGTTGGCAAAATTATCGGTATAGGCAAACCACATCAGGCCTTTAAAAATATCCTGTTTCTGGCATACCGCCATTCCTTTTTCAGTCATTAATTTGGTGTCGAAATCAGGGAAACCCTGTAACGCATCCATATAAGTATCCAATTCATAATTGAGGCAACATTTCAGTTTCCCGCATTGGCCGGCCAATTTTTGAGGATTAAGCGACAATTGCTGGTAACGCGCCGCAGAAGTATTCACGCTCCTGAAATCAGTCAGCCATGTAGAACAGCACAATTCTCTTCCACACGAACCAATTCCTCCCAAACGCGAAGCTTCCTGACGAAAACCCACTTGTTTCATTTCAATACGCGTACTGAATTCCCTTGCAAAATCCTTAATCAAAAGGCGAAAATCAATCCGGTCATTCGCCGTATAATAAAAAGTAGCTTTCGATCCGTCGCCCTGGAATTCTATATCCGAAATCTTCATTTCGAGTTTCTGCGCAATCGCGAGTTCACGTGCGCGTTTTTTCATCGGTTCTTCTTTGTCCCGTGCATTCGACCAGATGTCGATGTCTTTTTGAGATGCTTTTCTGTAGATTTTAGGAACGTCATTGCTTAAATGATTAGTCCCTTTTTTCTTCATTTGGATCTTCACCAATTCACCCGTCAGCGTCACAATCCCGATGTCGTGACCCGGAGAAGCCTCCGTTGCCACAATATCACCAATGCTTAAAGTGAGCTTTTCGGTATTGCGGTAAAATTCTTTTCTTCCATTCTTGAAACGCACTTCAACGCAATCAAAAGGAGCTTCTCCGGTAGGGAGACTCATGTTTGAAAGCCAGTCGAAAACGGTTAGTTTATTACAACTGTCGGTACCGCAGGTTCCATTATTCTTACAACCCTTTGGCGCACCGCCATCAGAAGTTGAGCAACTTGTACATGCCATGATCTATATGTAGTGTTGCGACACGCGCAACTTAAGTTCTTAAAACGTTTTGAGCGTAAAGATAGTATTTTTTGTGGAAAAGGAGCAATGCCAGAAAGCTGCAAAGCCACAAAATTTTTTAAAGTAAAAACCTGCTTCAGATTAATGAAGCAGGCTTGTTTTTTAAGGAGCTAATCCCGCTTTTCACTGCAATCTTTTGCTTTCTAAAGAAAAAAGCAAAAGGATTTCCGTTGCAATCGGGGCTAAAACTTCGTGTCTTCGTGTATTTCGGAAAAAAGTCAGTATTCTATTTTATACAACTTATCCGAAAGCCTTATCCGGAAAGGCAATTTGAATGAAACCGTATTTCCTTTTACCGCTTGATTTGCCGGCGCATCATTAACAAATAATTCTCCCAGCGTCAAAATTTGTTCTCCGGTTGTTGTGCCTTTGATCATGACCTTATCACCGCTGGTGATGGCATTCGATTCCATATAAAACTGCCCGACACCGGCTTTTGGAAAATAATGAAGGCCTTTGCCAACGAGTATTTTTTTGACTTTTGCTTTATTGGCCGTATTTGGTTTTAACTCCTCAGCCTTTGCAATGGGCTTTTCTGCATTGGTTTTAAAAGTCAGTACTTCAGATTTTCCTTTTTTGAAAATTTTATTACCGTTTTTTATTCCGCGTCGCACTGCTTTCTGCTCTTCTTCAGATAAATGGATGACAGCAACGCAATCAGTCGAGCAGCAGCCTTCCATCGCTGCAGCGCAATTTTCACATTGGATAAAAAGCAAATGACAGCCTTCGTTGGCACAATTGGTATGTACATCACACGGTTGTCCGCATTGGTGGCATTGCGAAACAATATCGTCTGTAATGCGTTCGCCCAAGCGGTGGTCAAAAACGAAATTCTTACCAATAAATTTGCTTTCCAGACCTTCTGCTTTCACTTGGCGCGTGTATTCGATAATGCCGCCTTCCAGTTGGTATACATTTTCAAAACCTTTGTGCTTAAAATAAGCGCTGGCTTTTTCACAACGGATTCCGCCAGTGCAATACATCAATAGTTTTTTGTCCTGCTTGTGGTCAGAAAGCTGTTCTTCAATGATGGGCAGGCTTTCGCGGAAAGTATCAACATCGGGCTTGATGGCAGTCGTAAAATGGCCAATTTCACTTTCGTAATGGTTCCGCATATCAACCACAATCGTATCCGGATCTTCGAGTAAATCGTTGAATTCTTTTGCTTTTAAATGAATGCCTATATTGGTCGGATCGAATGAATCGTCAGTTAGTCCGTCGGCAACAATTTTATCGCGGACTTTCACCGTGAGTTTTAAAAACGAGTGGTCATCGTGCTCAACGGCAATGTTGAGGCGGATGCCTTTCATAAAATCATATTTTTCAATAGTGTCCTTGAATTCATAGAAATTATCAGCAGGAAGCGATAATTGCGCATTGATGCCTTCATGGGCAACATAAATACGGCCAAGGACTTCAATGGGATTCCATGCCAGGAATAATTCGTTTCTGAATTGGGTAGGATTTTCGATTCGCGCATAAGCATAAAAAGACAACGTAAGGCGTTGCTTTCCGGCATCATCGATGATGATGGCTCTTTCTTCTGCGCTCAAAGTGTTGTACAGTTGCATGCTATAAACAATTTAAGTTTTGAAATTATTTTTGCAAAGATATAAGTTTGCTGCAAATGGCATTCAATAAAAAAGCACTAAATCAATAGTGCTTTTTGGAAATTTCTTGGTTGAATATTAACAGTATTCGTTGAAAGCGTCTTTAAGATTATCAGCGATGAGTTCTGCCGGACGACCTTCAATATGATGGCGTTCGAGCATGTGAACCAATTCACCGTCTTTAAATAAAGCAATACAAGGCGACGACGGAGGAAATGGAAACATAAATCCTCTTGCGGCATCTACCGCTTCTTTATCAACGCCTGCGAAAACAGTTACCAGATGGGCTGGTTTTTTTTCGTTTTCCAGACTCATTTTTGCTCCCGGACGCGCATTTCTTGCCGCGCAACCGCAAACTGAATTGACTACAACAAGTGTAGTACCGTCTTTTTCAATAGCATTTTCTACTGCTCCGGCACTATATAATTCTTCGAAACCTGCGTCGGCCAACTCAGCGCGCATTGGGTTTACCATTTCTTCTGGATACATAATTGTATTTTTTAAGATTCTTTATTTTGGACAGACAAAGTTACAAAGAAATTCACTTGTCATCGTTTTACGAATCATAAAGATTTGTTATCGTAGTATTTTTAAAAAAATCGCTTCAATAATGCCTTAATGAAAAGCCGTTTCGGACATTTAAGAATCACTTGCAAGTCTTCTGCAAATGAGGTTTCTTCATCCAAAAACCTGAATATCAGTGAAGGGTTTCCTTTTTCGAAAAGGGATGAAAAAATCGCTGCGCCCGATTCATTTCTCTCGGCCAAAATATCCAGCAGTAATAAATCATACCACCAGAATTTATTTTTTCTATGAAATAACTTCAGGTCTTTTCCGGAAGATAGAAACTGAACCAGCGCTTTTGATTTTTTTATTGAATTTTTAAAAGTATAGCCGGTACTGGCTTTTGTCCATCCTCCGGCAGAACCGATATTGATAATATTTTTTGTGTTGTGTTTCCAAAAAGGATAAGAAGTCATCGGAATACTGCCTTTTTCTTTTTCTGTTATTTCGTAATCGGAGATTCCTAGCGAAAGAATATAATCCCGAATGCCATTTTCATATTCTTCAATCAGAAGCAGTTCTTTTGAAAATAAAGTATATTCAACCAAAGCTTCAGTTTCAGACATTGGCAAAGCATACATAAAACGGGTATTGCCTTTTTGTGCTATTGAAAAGTCCATAAATGTAGCGCATTCCGGATTGAAAACAGGCACTTTACATTTGATAAACCAACCAATAAAATGCTGCTGTATTAAAGGATATTTGGATTGAGCGACAACAATATCAGAATTATAAATAGAGTTGACAATGGTATCACAAGTAAAATTTCCATCAATAGTTTCTACTATGCATTGCGCATCGGTCTCCTCGAAGTTAAGCACTTGCTGATGAAGAAAAGTAACATTTGGCGCTTTAGAAATTACATCAAAAATAAAATTGTAGAAATCTACACCTTTAATCATTTGGTAGGAATCAGGATCCAGCAACATTTCCCGTTTAAACTGCTGGTTTTTGAATAAGGCACGATGCCATTTTTTATAAACCAGATAATCATATTCTGATCGATCATCCCAAAAACACCAGGTTCTGTCATTGGTTTTTTTGGCATCCTGATCGATCAGCAAAATGGTCTTATTGCTAAATTTTCCGGAAAGTACCATCTCATACACGGTCATCAAAGCTGATAAACCTGCGCCTGTGAAAATGTAATGGTAGTGTTTCATTTATATTCGGAAAGAAAAGCCGGCAGCCACGTAATAATCCGGAGCATTATGGGTAATTCCAACGCCTGAAGACAAATCTACCATAAAATTATTGCTTATCAAATAAGTAAATCCGCCATCAAAATTGTGTTCCGCTTGATCTTCCTGAGGAGCAAATCCGAAAACTTCTGCATAGCAATTGAGTTTTTCAGTCAGCGTATATCCCGTTGTCAATGTATATATAAAAGCCGGTTCAGCGGTAAATCCATCCCATTCCGATCCCAGATTGTAACCCAAAGACCATTTTTCGGAAAGTGTGTGCTGCATCGTAAAACGAAATTGCGGGGCATAAAAATCGGTTTTATATTGCGTTGTTGCCAAATTGGGAAGCGAAATATGTCCGATAAATGAAGTCTTTGGCCAAAACCCTTTTTCTTCACTGATTTTTATTTTACACCCAATTAAAACCGGAATAAATCCTGAATTTCGGGAACCATTCCTATCATCTAGGGTAAATTCTGTAATAAGACGCAATTCGAAATGGTCATTGACACCATATTTCCACAAAGCTGACGGCAATGAAGAAGTTGCTTCCGACGGATTATTCCGCTCATAACTAAAACCGGCTTCCAATTGGAACATTCCTTTCGGGACAATCGCAGGTGTTTCTGTCTGGTCCGGACGATCGGCTTCAATAGGTTCTGCCTGCTGCGCATTGGCGAAACCACAAATAAAAAAGCTGATAATGAGTAATTTAAATTGCATAACATTATTTTTAGACAAATCTAAAAAAATATTTATGTAAATCAAATTTATTTTTATATTTGCCTAAATATTGTATTTATGGGAAAGTCGTTAGAAGAGGTTCACGAATCGGTACAGACACAAAATAAAACTTCCGGATTTAGAAAATTCCTTGCTTTTTTTGGACCCGCATACTTAGTGAGCGTAGGCTATATGGATCCGGGAAACTGGGCAACTGATATTGCCGGAGGAAGCCAGTTTGGCTATGCCTTACTTTGGGTATTGCTAATGAGCAACATGATGGCATTGCTTTTACAGAGCCTTAGCGCGCGTCTCGGAATTGTAACACAACGCGATCTTGCACAGGCTTCGCGTGAAACCTACTCGCCTTTTATCAATTACATCCTTTACTTTCTGGCAGAAATTGCTATTGCAGCTTGTGACCTTGCCGAAGTTTTAGGTATGGCGATTGGTTTGAACCTGCTTTTTGATATTTCTTTGATCGAAGGTGTGTTAATTACCGTTTTAGATACATTTTTACTTTTGTTCCTTATCAATAAAGGCATTCGTAAAATGGAAGCTTTTATCATTACGCTTGTTACTATTATTGGAATCTCTTTTATTTTTGAAATGATTTTTGCCGAACCCGAAATGGGAAAAGTGTTCCAGGGATTAATTCCTTCCATGCCAAATGACGCAGCACTTTACATCGCAATCGGAATTATCGGAGCCACAGTAATGCCTCACAATTTATACCTGCATTCGTCATTGGTACAAACCAGAAAATTCGACCGGAGTAAAGCTGGCATCAAACAGGCGTTGAAATACAATTTTATCGACAGTGCCATCGCTCTTAACCTGGCTTTTTTTGTGAATGCCGCCATTTTGATTCTGGCCGCAGCTGCTTTTTATAAGAACGGAATGTTTAATGTAGCAGAAATTCAGGATGCGCATCAGTTTCTGGAACCACTTCTGGGAACCAAATGGGCGCCGGTTTTGTTTGCGGTAGCATTGATTGCTGCCGGACAAAGCTCAACTGTCACCGGAACGCTTGCGGGACAAATTATTATGGAAGGCTATCTGAATCTGCGCATCCAGCCATGGGTTCGCCGCATACTTACCCGATTGATAGCCATTGTTCCCGCGGTGATTGTGATTTCTTATTTCGGCGAAAGCGTTACGGGTAAATTATTGATCTTAAGTCAGGTTATTTTAAGCCTCCAGCTTGGTTTTGCGATTATTCCGCTGATCCATTTTGTAAGCGACAAGTCGAAGATGAAAGGTTTCCACATTAGCCGAATGACACAAATTGCCGCATGGGTCATCGCTACAATCATTGTTTCGCTCAATGCCAAATTGGTTTTCGATGAAATTCAAGGCTGGCTTTCGGCTTCATCAAACCCGATTGTATTGTGGTTTACGGTAGTTCCTCTGGCAGTCGGATTTCTTATTTTGCTTTTGTATATTGTTTTTAAACCGTTTGTCACCAAAGCAAAATCGAATATCCTCAATCATTCGCCACATCATTTGGAATTAAAATTTGCACCTTCAGAAAAATACCACAAAAAGAACATTGCGGTAACGGTCGATTTTTCGAAAGCCGATGAAAAAGCATTGCAACATGCGATTGACATGGGCGGAAAAGAGGCCAATTATACGCTTATCCATGTTGTGGAAACCGTGGGCGCGATGATGTATGGCAATAAAATCATTGATCATGAAACGACAATCGATGAAAAATTACTCTATGAATATTACGAATTGCTTTCGGCGAAAGGATTTGCTGTTGAAACGAAATTGGGCTTCGGAAAACCGGGTAAAGTCATTCCTAAAATCATCAATGAAGGGCAATTTGACATCTTGATCATGGGAACTCACGGCCACCACGGATTCAAGGATCTGATCTTTGGCACAACCGTAAATAACGTGCGCCACAACATTTCCATTCCATTATTTATTGTTAAAAATTAAGGAGCTACTTGCTTCGCCACTTCGCTAATCGGGGCTAAAATTACCTATACATGATGACTTTTTCAGAAGAGAATTATCTAAAAACAATTTACCACCTGACCAATCTTTCTGATGGCGGCGTGAGTACGAATGCTATTGCCGAAATGATGGAAACCAAAGCGTCTTCGGTAACCGACATGCTCAAAAAACTTGCAGAAAAAGACCTGGTCAATTATAAAAAATACCAAGGCGTTTCATTAACGGAAAAGGGGAAACTCTCGGCCAAAATGATCGTGAGGAAACACCGGTTGTGGGAAGTTTTTTTGGTCGAAAAACTCGATTTTTCATGGGACGAAGTACATGATATTGCAGAACAGTTAGAGCATATTAAATCAGAAAAACTGGTGAATAAGCTTGATGATTTTTTGGGAAATCCGACGGAAGATCCGCATGGAGATCCCATTCCCGATGCTAAAGGCAATATCATTAAAATTGAAAAACTCCTGCTTTCGGAACTTAACCAGGGTCAATCCGGAATATGTGTTGGTGTCAGGGATTCTTCAGCAGAATTCTTAAAATACCTCGACAAAAACCAGATTGCACTCGGTTCGAGAATAGCGGTGCTAGTTAAAGAAGATTTTGATTTATCGCTGCGGATTAAAGTTGGAGACCAGGAATTGGCCATTTCCAACAAAATCGCGGGAAACTTATTTGTGAAATTAGTTTAGTACCTTAGACTTTCTAAAAGTGACGCAATGAAAAAAATACTGTTATTATCGGTTTTATTTATATCGGTTAATCTGATTTTCGCTCAGGAAACCGAACAGCTGCGCTATCTTACTATTACGCAAAAGGAATGTGTGAAAAAGAAAGGATATCGATTATTATTGAAGAGCGTCGTTTCCGACTCGCGTTGTCCCGAAGGCGTAAATTGCATTTGGGCAGGTGAGATACAGGCAGTTGTTTCGGTCTATCAGGATAAAAAGTTACTGGAAAATGCTACGCTGACATTTTCATCGAAAACAGTAGAAGAGAATAAAGTCTGGTTCTCAAAATACCTTCCGGCCAAAAAAAGAAATATAAAAAGCATGGAGATTTTGCCTTATCCGAAAGACAGTATCCGCATCGATCCAAAATCATATTTCATCAAAATCGGCTATTCGAAGTAAACTAATTACAGCCGCAGTCACCATTGCCACAATTCTTATCTGATTTTTTTTTAAGGAAAAATTTACGCACCAGAAAAGCGACGGCAAAGATTAAAATAGCATAAGCGGCAATTTCCTGTAGCATTTTTTCTATTTTAAAAGTTGGTAAGCAGCCAAAGCCACAACATACGCCAAAGCACTCATAAAAACCAATTGCGCGACAGGCCATTTCCAGGAGTTGGTTTCCTTTTTCGTTACTGCAAGTGTACTCGCACACTGCATCGCAAATGCGTAAAACAGCAACAGAGAAATCCCGGATGCAAAATTGAATACTTTTTCACCGGTCTTAGGATTGACTTCTGCCTGCATCTTGTTTTTTATCGTATCTTCATTGTCGCTGTCACCTACACTGTAAATGGTCGCGAGCGTACCCACAAATACTTCCCTTGCGGCAAACGAACTGATAACGGCTATCCCGATTTTCCAGTCATAACCCAAAGGTGAAATTACGGGTTCAATGGATTTACCCATCAGTCCGATGTAAGAGTTTTCGATCTTTTGCGAAGCCACGGCATTTTCAAATTCAGTTTCCGAAAGTGGCGTAGCGGTGTTTTCCTTAACAATTCTTTCGGCATCATTAAAATTATCTCCCGGTCCGTTTGAAGCAAGAAACCATAATATAACAGATATTGCCAAAATGATTTTCCCGGCACCAAAAACGAAAGCCTTTGTTTTTTCAATCACATTGATGGCCACATTTTTAAATAATGGCATTTTATAACCTGGCATTTCTACCACAAAATACGTTTTCCCTTTAATCTTAAGGACTTTATTCAAGACATATGCTGAGAATATTGCGGTCCCAAATCCCAAAAGATACAGCAGCATCAGTGTTAAACCCTGCATGTTGAGGATGCCGAAAACCCTTTCGTCAGGAATCACTAATGCAATTATAATAGCATACACAGGCAATCTTGCCGAACAGGTCGTAAATGGTGTAACCAAAATGGTAATTAAGCGTTCTTTCCAGTTTTCAATATTTCGGGTGGCCATAATCGCAGGAATTGCGCAGGCAGTACCCGAAATTAAAGGCACAACGCTTTTTCCTGAAAGTCCGAACCGCCGCATGATTTTATCCATCAAAAAAACCACACGGCTCATGTAGCCGCTTTCTTCAAGCACTGAAATAAAAAGAAACAGAAAGGCAATTTGCGGAATGAAGATGAGAATTCCTCCAATACCCGGAATGATTCCCTGGGAGATTAGATTTGTTAATACGCCGTCAGGCAAATGCGCTGCTGCTGTTGCGCTTAATGTGGCGAAAGTCTCGTCGATAAAATCCATTGGCATCGCCGACCATTCAAAAATAGATTGAAAAATCAGGAACAATATGGCAAAGAAAATCACGTAACCCCAAACTTTATGCATGAGCACACGATCGAGACGACTGCGGAAATCTTTGGCAACAGTAAGATCAATAGTATGGCCTTCTTTGAGGACATCATTAATAAACTGGTACCGTTTAATGGTTTCCTTTTGCTGCAATCGTTTCAGGTCAGCGTGCGATTTGGTAAACGCATTCCTTATTTCATTGCGGTCGAGATTAAGGAAATTGACGTCTTGTGTAATCACCAGCCACAATTTGTAAAGCAATTGGTTGGGGAATGTTTTTCGGAGTTGTTCGAAATATTCAGGATCAATTCCGGATGCATTCAGGCAAGGTTCGGTAGAAATTTCCGGATAAGTGACAATGAGATTTTTTAAATCTTCGATGCCGATTCCTTTTCGTGAACTGATGAGCGCTATTTTAGTCTTTAACTGTTCTTCCAGATGCGGAATATTGAGGGAAATACCTTTGTAAGCCATGCGATCCGACATGTTAATGACCAAAATCGTCGGAATTTCCAGGTCTTTAATCTGCGTAAAAAGCAATAAGTTTCTTTTGAGGTTTTCAACATCGGTGACAACAAGTGCCACATCGGGATACAATTTGTCATTTTTATTCAGCAGCAATTCAATGACTACATTTTCGTCGATCGAACTGGCATTCAGACTATAAGTTCCCGGTAAATCGAGAATATTCGCCTTGATATTATTGGGTAATTTACAAAACCCAATTTTTTTCTCCACTGTAATTCCGGGATAATTGCCCACTTGCTGGTTGAGTCCGGTCAATTGATTAAAAACAGATGTTTTTCCGGTATTCGGGTTTCCGATTAAAGCGACATTGATATTCTTGGTACTCGTCATTATAGCGTGGCGTTTAACAAATCAACTTCTATTTCACGAGCGGTTTCCAATCTGATAGCGAGATGCGCACCATTGATGTTGAGGTATAACGGATCTCCAAAAGGAGCAATTTGCAACAATTCTACCATATTTCCGGGAAGGCAACCCATTTCGAGTAATTTTAACGGAATCGCCTCCACATCAAACTCCCTGATGATGGCTTTTTCTCCTTTTTTTAAACTGGCGATAGTATGTTGCAAATCTTATTTAGATTGAATTTAGATTACAAAAGTAGAGAAAAAAAAGAATTTCACGCATGTTGTTGGCGTTTGGTTTGCAATTCAATGATAAAAAGAAACTCATGGAGAAGAAACGGGTAATTAATCTTCCTTACAGAGAAAATCAATATCAGTAATGAGTCTTTGAATTTCTTCTTTTTTAGTACCGTCGTAGAATCCGCGAACGCGTCTTTTTGCATCAACAAGAACAAAGTTTTCCGTATGTACCATGTCATACAATTCTGAAGGCTTACCCAATTTTACCGCTAGGTAGGATTTCCGGGCCATTTCGTAGATTTCTTTTTTATCGCCGGTCACGAGATTCCATTTTTGGTCATTTACATGGTTTTTAACCGCATAGGCTTTAAGCGCGGCAACAGTATCGGTTTCCGGCATCACTGAGTGAGATAAAAGCATTACTTTCGGATTGTTCAAAATAGCCTGTTGCACTTCTGCCATATTAGTAGTCATGATCGGACAGATGGATCCGCAGGTGGTAAAGAAAAAATCGGCTACATAAATTTTCCCTTCATACTCTTTTTGGGTAATAGTTTTGCCATTTTGATTGGTAAACGAAAAATCTGCTATCGTATGGTATTTGCTGATGTACTGGACGGTGCTGTCGACCAATTCGGGATTCACATCGGAAGGATTGTAAATCTTCAGTGTTTTTTTTGGCGTTAAAGCCGAATAGAAAAGAGAAATGATAATTACGGAAAGCACTGCCATTACGATGAAGAAAATGCGGTACTTTTTGAAGATATCCAACATAAAAAATTTTGGTGCAAAATTACGAAAATACGGCTTATCGCCATTGTGAATCTGTCGAAATCTGGCATGGAATCTGAAAATAAAAACCCATCTTATGGAAGAGATGGGTTTTGGAATCCAATTATTTTAGAAGGTATTCTTCCATGAAGCGGATGACAGCCAAACGCTGGTAATCTACATTCGGTTTTTTACGGAAGCCGTGTCCTTCATCTTTGCCCTCAAGGTACCACACGGTATTCCCGTTGGCCTTTAGCTTGTCGCGCATTTGTGTTGCTTCCGTTACAGGAACCCTTGGATCGTTTGTCCCTTGTATGATAAACAAAGGTTTTTTGATCTTATCGATATTATTCAGCGGTGCTATTTTTTCAAAAAAAGCAGCCATTTTAGGATCTCTTTCATCGCCATATTCTACTCTTCGCAAATCGCGGCGGTAGGCTTCCGTGTTTTTCATAAATGTATTGAAATTGGAAATACCAACAATGTCTACCGAGCATTTGATGCGATCTGCATAATGAAAAGCGGTAGCCAGTGTCATGTATCCGCCATAACTTCCGCCCATAATCATAATGCGGTCTTTATCGAGTTCGGGCTGCAACGCAATCCAGTCGAGCAGCGCACCAATGTCTTTTACAGAATCTTCCCTTAAATAACCATTGTCTTTTGCGATAAAAGTCTTGCCAAATCCCGATGAGCCGCGCACATTAGGAAAAATCATTGCAACGCCCATTTCATTCGTGTAATAATTTCCAGAGCCCGAAAAAGAGGCCATCGACTGCCCTTCAGGACCGCCATGAATATTAATGATTACCGGTCTCTTTCCTGTAAATTTAGCCGCTGCTGGATAATAAAATCCTGTAATGGTCAGCTTGTCAAAACTTTTCCATGCGATCGGTTTTGGCAGTGAAATATCGGATTCCTGTATCTGGCCGAGCTCGCTTTTGGTCCATTGTTCTACTGTTCCTGTTTTAATATCCAGCTTATAGACATCAGAAGACGTTTTTGCTGTCGACTGTGTAAAGAAAATACTTTGGTTGTCTTTCGTAAAAGCGGCACCGCCAAGCAAACCTACCGGAAGATTTTTAACCGGAGCATAGGATTTGTCTGCCGTGTTCATGAGGTACATTTTGTTCAAACCGGCTTCATTGGTAAAAAAGACCAGCATTTTTTTATCTTCTGAAAGTCGGTAACTTTCTACATTCCACGGAATTGAAGAAGTATAGTAAGTAGTTTTTCCAGTTTTTATATTCAGTGTAGCCAGACGTTCAAATTCATTGTCCTTATCCGTAATGTACCATATTTCATCAGGATTGTGTGAAAATTCCGCATCATCCTGCTTGATGCTTTTCGATTTCCTGTCGGTTATTGCTGTCAGTTTTCCGCTGTTGGTATCAAGCGACCAAAGATGCGATTCATTGGCAGAAATCGATTCGGAAATAAGCAGTGTTTTATTGTCATCAGAAACATCGTCAATTCCCCATCCGCCGCCTTTCACCTCCAACAGCAGTTTCCCGGATTGTGGATTGTTCGGATCCATGAAATAAACATCACGGTCACCGCCATTTCTTTTGGTTGAACAATAGTAAAATCCTTTACCATCTTTACGCCAGTGAATGCCACCATTTTGCGAACGTCCGCCATCGGTCAACAATGTAGATTCTAATGTTTTCAAATCGAGTTTATAGAGTTGTCCAAACTCATTACCACCCGCATCTCTAGCATATACCAGATAATCACCATTAACGGGTTCGTAAGTGGCACCGCCTATAGGTTCGTCAAAAAAGGTAATCTGCGTTCTTGCACCCATCGGTTGCACCACACGATGCAGCTGTGCCGTAGCGCCAAAACGGGTATTAATGATGATTTCATTGTTTTTCGGATGAACGTTTACCAATACCGCGCCGCGGGCTTCCGAATATTTCTTGACCTGATTTGCCAGTTCTCTGGATATTTCGGGTATGTTTTCGGTAATCAGATTTTCATTGGGAACAACGAGGTTGTTTTTTTGTTGTCCGAAAACGGCAACCGTCATTATGCAAGTAAGCAGTAGTAATTTTATTTTCATGGTGAATTGAATGTTAGGGTCCAAATATAGTGATAGGTAGGCAAAGTCATGCAAGCGTTACAGGTTAGGGTAAAAAAAGGAGTAGCCCAACAGATTTTCAATTTTTTCAGAAGAAATGATTTTTCCTTTTTGAGAATGGGCTTCAAATTCAGGCAAAGCCAAATGAAATTCGGTCGCTTTTTGCTCGTAATATTCCTTACGCGTGGGATGAAAAGGCGCAACGGCATTATAGGTTTCATTCCAACTTTCTTTTTGAATAATTTCCAAAATTATACCGATGCAGTCTTTTTGATGGATGAGATTTACAGGAACTTCAGGATTTTCAATGTTTTTCTTTCCTGCCAGGTATTTTACAGGATGCCGGTCGTCACCAATCAATCCGCCGAAACGAATGACTGTGGTTTGGAAAGCAGTGTTCTGCCGCAATAAATTTTCTGCCCTAAGCAATTGGATGCCATTTTGAGAATCAGGCTTTGCGATACTGTCTTCTGAAATAATTGCATTGTCATCAGAATATACGGAAGTCGAACTGATAAAAATGACTTTTTGCACATCGGATTGTTCTATGAACGGCAACAATATTTCCATTTTTTCAATAAAACTTTCAGCGTTTTCGCCGCGTAACTTTGGCGGAATATCAATGATCAGAATTTCGCAATCTTTTAAAAACGAAATGATTTCCCCTTCAATATTGCCGGAATTTACAGCAAGTAAGAAAGGATTTATTCCGGCTTCACGCAATACCGAAATTTTATGGGGAGAAGTCGTTGAACCGTTAATAGAAAACCCTTTTTCAAGCAACGTTTTTGCCAATGGCAAGCCAAGCCATCCACAGCCAAGGATACTAATTTTTCTCATCTGGATCTGGAATGGTATCATTAATGGCTGTCTGGTTATTTAAAACAAGATTTTTTTGTATGGGAACAGCGATGGCAAATTTTGCTGCCGGAGCGATCTTTTTCTTAACAATGATGGCATCATTCAGTACAAAAGGAGTAGGCATCATCCAGGATTTTCTTTTTTCCATATCGAACAGCGGATTGCTCATCAAATCGAATGAAGATTCCATCAGACTCATATCAAGCACGGTGTTTTTAGGAATGCTGAATTCAAGTTCAAGCGGTTCATTGTTTACGATATAATAACGCAATACATCTCTGTCATGTCTCAAATATTTTGAACCGTGTTGATCAAGAGCAGAAGCGCCGTTTGCTTTGAGATTGTGAATTACCATATTTGGGTTGGCGAAAATATCATAGCGATTGACCTTTCTGTCAGAGGAAATCCGTAATTTAAGATACCTGTAATTTCCAATGACAGAATCTTTTAGAAATGAAATGGAAGGTTCGGGAATTTCGCGCACGAGCGCATCATTGGTTTTGGAAATAGGAGTACCATACTTACTGAATAATGGATAGTCATTAATGGAGACAGCATTTTTAGGATGGTTGCCCAGATAATTTTCTGTCCACTCATCCGGATTAATATCATAGGTCGCCCAAAAAGCCTTGTCTTTATCAGAATCATAAATATAGAGCAAACTATTTGATTTGGCTTTTCCTTTCGAGTAACCCGAATCGAGATGGGCTTTGGTAAAAAAACCAACAGATCCTGCAATGAAAAGCAGAGCCCAGATTCCTTTTTTTGGAAAAGTTCCAAAGAGAGGTAGAAGCAACGCAAATACCAATACGGTCAATGCTGCACTTCCTGCCAGGATTTTCAAGCCTAAACCAATAGGAAACATGGCGATGAAAGGCACCAGAATAACCAATATGGGAACAGAAAGCAGCAAATTAAGTAGCAGATTGGTTCTTTGCGTAATTATAAAATAAGCCAGCATAAGCAATCCCGAATAAACAGGAATAATAAAAAATCCTGCGCCCGGCAAATAGAATGCAATGCCAAAATTGATACAAATCCAAAGAAAAAGTGGCGCAACACTGTGATTGGCTGCAAGACTTTCTGTGGCTGATTTTGAATAGGCCAATAAGGCAATTGCAATGCTCAGGAATACAAAAGCCGCAATATAAGCATGTCCGTTATAAGTAAAACCGTTAAGCATGTCATTGTATTGAGGATATACGCCCAACATAATTTTCCAGCCGAAAAAATTAACCATGCCAGCAATGGACAAAGCTGCCAGAAGGTATAAAAAGCCTTTTACAATCTCTTTTACAATGAGGATGCGTTTTCCGATCCCGATGAAGACCAAAAACAAAAACAACAATAATGACCCGATCCACATGGGTAATATCCAGTCAAAAGGATAGCTGAAAAAGTAAAATGGAGTGTTGAAATAAACCGCATCTTCGGTTGAATTAAGATGCTGAAGGTCGGCATTTGAAAAATAGCTTAACAAAGGCATGAGGTAACTGCCCTGATGCGCTACCGTTTCATGGCTAATATGATTATAATCATCCTGAGCAGAATGGTAATTGTAATGGCCGTCGATAAAAGCAAAATTAAATCCCTGAATGTTGCCGAATTTCCTGAAAACGGTCAGATCAGTATCATTGGGAAGCATTTTATAAATACTGTACATCAGGGAATTCGATACGGGATATTGAGGATTGGCTTCCTTGAATCCGGCGACCATATTTGCATTTCCCTGATTGATCTCCATCAGCATATATCCAGGACCACTGCTTCCGCGCGCCTCAAAATTAATGGCAAGTCCGATCTCTTTTGCCCATTGGTGCTGGGTTACAAATAGCGCTGCGCCATTGAGTCCGAGCTCTTCCGCATCCGAAAACAAAATAACAATATCGTTCTTGTGAGGTGTTTTATTATGCAAAAAAGCACGCAGTCCCTCTAATATGGTGGCTACGCCCGATGCATCATCACTTGCTCCGTGCGAAGAGGAATGCGGTGCGCTGTCGTAGTGAGAAAGCAACAATAAAGCTTTATCATTTCCGGTGCCTTTGATCCGGGCTAAAATATTTTTTGACTTAACGAGGTTTCCCCAGTCAGAAAGCGTAGTGCCTTCCTGTATCGTAGTTTCAAGACCTAATTTTTGTAATTCTGTTTCGACATAACTGGATACAACAGTATGGTTTTGGGACCCGACGAAATGTGGCTTTTCAGCAATTATTTTAATATGTTCCAATGCCCGTTTGGTAGAAAATTCAGAAAGTGGTGCCGAATCGGGTATCCATTGCGGCATCATTGTAAAATAAATCCCGAACACAATAAACGAGGTAAATAAAACGGAAAGAAGCGGAGTGTAGTTTCGTTTCATAGGTTAAAAGTTGGGATTTAACTGTCTTTTTTAACGAGCATAAAAAAATCATTATCGAGCAGCAAATAACCCTGGTCATAAATAAAATGATAGGTATTGCCGGTTTTGGTCTGAAGGATATTGGTTAAAAATTCAAAATCAAAACCCTTTCCCAGAAGTTTGGTACGTGTGGTTTTGCTTTTTCCATCGGGATTGAGTTCCGAAAGGATCCGATAGTTTTTCCGCAGTTTGTTGTTGACATTCCGCATAAAATTGGTACTGTCCTTATTGATTTTGTTATTATAGGCATTTCGGCAGCCGTCACTGCAGAATTTTTTGTCTTCGCGTCCGATAATTTTATCGTCGCATTCCAAACATGTTTTCATGGCTTTAATTTTAAATTACAGGCTTTTATAGAGGTCAGTAAGGATAAACGCACATAAGAAATATCACGTTAAAACTTTTAAAACCAATCAAATATAATAATTAATTTCCATTTACAAATGGTTACAAATATTTACAACCGAAATCAAATGTTTAGCAACCGGATAGGAGCATGCGACTTTCCCAACTTTGCAATGTCGGAAACAACAAATAATGATAGTATGATCCTTCATAACATTAAATTTTAAACGCCATGAATACACTAAGAAACAGAGTTCAGTTAATAGGGAACTTAGGAAACGATCCCGAAATCATCACACTTGAATCAGGGAGAAAATTAGCCAAATTTGCTATTGCCACTAATGAGACTTATAAGAATGACAAAGGTGAAAAGGTTACAGATACCCAATGGCATCAATTAGTCGCCTGGGGAAAATCCGCAGAAATTGTTGAAAAGTATGTCACTAAAGGAAAAGAAATTGCTATAGAGGGTAAACTCGCACACAGAAGTTATGAAGATAAAAACGGAGAGAAGAAATACATTACTGAAGTTGTTATTTCTGAGCTTTTATTGCTTGGAAAATAAACGTAATTCCAGGCAACGCTTATTGACAAGTATAAAAACCGAAGTTATTCAGTTACAATGAATAAGAAGGAACATACATTATATCAGATAAGGGATACTATAAAAGAAAAACCCTCCGGTAAAAGGAGGGTTTCATATAAATTTTTTCTGAAGTAAATCAAACATAGGGCATCTTTTACAACGCTTATCTTCTTTTTTCAAATATTTTTCACAGCATTTTGATTTGCAGTTTTCGGGAACCTTAAGGCTTTTAAGAAGTTTTGTTTTATCCTTCTTTTTTTTCTTCTTCAGGTCTTTTTCTTTCTTGCTCAATTTCAATGGATTTAAAACCAAAGCAAAGATATTTATTTTTATACAATCTAAATAAACTTTAACTTATTTCGGATTGATAGCCACAGAACTGGTTACTGTTAACTGCTGAATATCACGATCAAACAAATACAAACCGCCTTTATCATCACCAATGAGGTTAATTTTATCAAGTATAAGTTTTGCTTGTGCTTCTTCTTCAATTTGTTCCGCAACATACCATTGCAGGAAGTTATGTGTTGCATAATCTTTTTCCGATAAGGCAATGTGAACCAGATTGTTGATAGATTCTGAAACAAAAACCTCATGTTTATACAATTCCTCAAACATTTCCTTAAAAGTTCCATAAGTAGTTTTGGGTGCTTTTAGGTCAGTGATTTGTGCATGTCCGCCACGTTCATTGACAAATTTTACGAGTTTGAGCATATGTGTACGCTCTTCATCAGATTGTTTGTACATAAATCTGGAAATACCTTCGAGTCCGTGGGTTTCTGCCCAACTTGCCATCGAAAGGTAAATTTGTGAAGATTCGGCCTCAATGCGAATCTGATTATTCAATGGTATTTCAATATTTTTAGATAGCATAGCCTTGTCTTTTTGTGTAAAAATAAATAAAATAATTGGTTTATTGGTTCATAAGTTCCTGAAAACAATCAACGAATTGTCCTATATGAAAGCCGTCTGCCAATCCGTGATGGACAAAAACAGCCATCGGCATCGTGCGTTTTCCGTCTGCCGAAACCGTCATTTTCCCAAATGAAATCTTCGGGCAACTATCTGCAAAACTATAACTTCTGGCATGAGAAATCGAAGTGAAGTCAACCCACGGTATTGCCGAAAAATGAATAAGATTATCCTGATCGAAAGCGCGGGTAAAAAGTCCGGGCGTATTTTTCACACGCTCCATTTCAACCAAAGCATTGGATGAAAATACGCTATAATCAGGGTCAAATTCAATCAGCGAAAATCCAAAAGAGCCATCATCCCTTCCAATTGTTGCCGAACCGTCAATGCGCTCATAAACAAAAACACTGTTGTCTTCAATCCGGTATCTGAATGCTTCAATATTATTGACAGCGGCTAGTGTTTTGTGCAGGTAATAAATAAAGAAGGAAGTATTTAATTCTTTAGATATCTGATAAGCTTTCGTACAATCAATTGTAACGGTAAGTCCGAAAAAAGGTTCGTCCATCTTTCTAAAAAAGTGAAAATGCTCTTTTCTTGGCCAGTTCTCAATATCAAGAAGCGTCTTCATATTATGGAAAAAGATTCAAAACCTCGGCAATTCGTTCCAATGATCGCATGCGTTCATGTTCTACTTTGTGGTCTATTTTCTCATGAGCCCAGGTCGTATGAAACGGAATGTGGATGGCATGAGCACCAATACCCAAAACCGGTAAAACATCAGATTTTAAAGAATTTCCAATCATAAGGAATTCTTCCGGCTTAATGTCGAGCCGCTTCACAAGATCGGTATAATCGGCTTCCTGTTTGTCTGACATCACTTCGATATGGTGGAAGTAATCACCCAATCCGGAATTGTGCAACTTTCTGCGTTGGTCCAACAAATCACCTTTTGTAGCTACTACTAATTTATATCGGCCTTTCAATGAACCCAGGACGTCTTCAACACCATCGAGTAATTCAATCGGGTGCTCTAATAATTCTTTTCCATATTGGATGATTTTAGAAACAACTTCATTGCTGATCGTGTGGTTTGAAATCTTCAAAGCAGCTTCAATCATCGAAAGGATATAACCCTTTATACCATACCCATACAATCTGAGATTGTCAATTTCAGTCTTAAAAAGCTCTTGTGATAGCGTATGGCGCGACAAATAAGGCGCCATCAATTCACAGAATTTCTCTTCAGTTTCCTGAAAATAAGGCTCGTTGACCCAAAGCGTGTCATCGGCGTCGAAAGCAATTACTTTGATGTTCATGGGATTATTTTAAAGTCAAATTAATACAGCATCTTTCGCAATCAATTGATCGTTTCTCCATTGGAAGCCTCAGCATCCGGATTCACAAATACCAGTTTTCCTTCAGCATTATTAGTCATCAGGATCATTCCCTGGCTTTCAACTCCACGTAGATTTCTCGGTGCAAGATTCACCAAAACAGTCACTTTTTTACCAATAATTTCCTCAGGGGAAAAACTTTCTGCAATTCCC
>Ga0247814_10000702_pt1 | contig 24267 bp, 31 predicted proteins | sample UWRJL179409R1_FD_179947 | JGI IMG/M metagenome (GOLD analysis project Ga0247814, IMG submission 179947) | Plant litter microbial communities from Arlington Agricultural Research Station in Wisconsin, United States - UWRJ-L179-409R-1 | ecosystem: Environmental > Terrestrial > Plant litter >... | reverse complement strand
TCAGGTCTTTAGGGGGCAACAACAGCGCACTAAATCGTTCGGTGGTTTCTCGGGCTCGCCGTCGAACCTTGCTCGATTACACTTTAAAGGTTCACCCGACCGACAAGCGCGCCGATCGCGATTACGGAGCCAATGATCGCCCAGCCTTCCCAGGCTCGGGGGGACCAGCCAATCCCTACGACTTTTGGCTGAGACCATTCGCGCAGATGATTCATGAGGGCTCCCATACTGCCGAGAATGGTCGGTGCTGCCTTCCGCCTCGTCACCCCAAGCAATACATTTCAGGAACGGAGGGCGCCAGTATGCCCGCGAACATCATGAAGGTAGACGACCAGGCCAAGATCGACCTCTTTCAGGAAATCATGCCGATCGTCATGCAGTACCTAGCGGCGAACTCACCCGACAAGGCACTGATTGCAGATGACATCATCGACTTCTTCGCGCTTTCGATTGCGTCGGTCGTCCAAAATGATACGAACCTGACGACTTCGCAGCTACAGCGCAAAGGCGTCGAGGCGGCAGGCAAACACATCGCGCACTGGGTCCGGCTGCTGCTGCTTGATCACAAGCAATGGGGCGCATCGCTGTGGCGATGACGATGGGTGCAGTCGCGATAGACGAAACGCGGCAGTAGCGCTTCTGTGGAACGTGAAACGGCCTCGCCTGTTAGCCTATCGAGGAGACAGATGGTGAGCGATCCAATCAAGCCGACGACCACGACGAAACAGCCGAACCTATCGACAGAGCACCAGAATGAGGGCGATGCCCGGCGCCCGAGCGATACGCTCAACAAGGGCACCCCCAGCACTGAAGGGCAGAATGCGCCGAAGCGGAAGTCGTCGTTAACGTAGCCAACTCGTACCATCCCGATAGGATGAATTGAGCTGAGCGTAGATGCCAATCATTTGATCGGTGCGCTTGATGTTCGTTGCCTAACAAAGGTGCGGCTTGGCGTTTGGGCGAAGCATCCCTCTTTTAAGACGAGCGCCACTTGCAAGCGTCCGAAGCTCGTATCATCGCGATCTTACATCTCGAGCACTCAGGTCGCCAATCCACGGCGTCGTGCCAGACCATTTCTTTTTCGGCGGATAAGCAAGAAGCCAACATAATATCCTCACCGCCTTGGCCACCCTGATATTCAGTCCTGCCGGTACGTAAGCTTCTTTTGCCGCTTGTCCTTCGACAGCCACATCATTGCCCACCAAATTCCCGCTTCTCGTTTGTGACGCTGACGACGGCGTTCGGACCGTTGTCGGCGTTCGCGAGATTTGAGGATTGACCGTGTGCCGAGCGACATCGCTACCGCTGCCGGAACGATCGTCAGTAACTCAAACATGTAACGCTCCAAGCCGGCAGACGCGTCTTCGCCTATAAGCTCCGCATCGCGTTCGGCGAGGGTTGCTTCCTTACATCTGTCCCAAATAAGGATTGTGCCATTAGCCGCGACAGCCACCGACAATGCATCAGCGAGGCAATGCGGGCACGCGAACGGCCGAACTGAAGCGCTGGCCAAGCTGGCTATCACGCGAGTTCGTCTGGATGGGGTCACATATCGTGCCACGCGGATGATTGAGCACCCGCTGCAGCCCTGGCCTGTTGATATGTGGGGGGAGTGGCCCCGGTTATGTCGATCAACACGCCCTTACCGTGCGCGAACCGAACACGTTGCCCTCATCGAGCGCGAAAAAGAGCCACCCAGCGCTACAAAACACCGGATGGGCTCAGTTCCATCACCCTGACGATGGGTACCGGTGACAGCTCAAAGCTACGTTGGCTTGGGTGATGGTCGCCGGCGGTATTCGATGGCTACGCGTCCGACCGGCGTGCGCATTTGATAGCGTGCGAGCCCAGCACTGACATACATCTACATTTGTTCGCTATCGAACGAACTATCAAATCGTCGGATAGCGGCTCGCCCTGACAGAGAAGAGAGGGCGAGCCGGCCGAGCCACTGCCAAGCAAGCTCGGCGAGCATCACGCAGCGACAGAGCAAAGTTCCCAGCCTGCAATAGGCTGTCCCTGGCGAACTTTCAGAACAAGCCGGCCGCCTGGGTTCGGGTAGCTCGGCTATCTGAAAACATTGGGGACATAGGGAGATGCAAACCTAGAACGAAAGCCTACGACGTTGACGTCGACGTCGGCGACCTTAACCACGCGCTCTGTGAACGAATTAACCAGACTTTACTTGGCTGTACGGTGCGCGGGCTCGAAAGGTTGCCGCAGCCGTCGTCGAAAAAAATCCCATCCGGCGCTACTAGAACCGGATGGGTTCAGTTTCCATCATCCCGACAATGGAGATCAGTAACATCTCAAGGCTGCGTTTGGTTTGGGCGATGGTCGCCGACAGCGAAACGGGGGGCCGTGCTGTCGGCGTGCACTATCTATCGCCCGGATAGCGGCAGCCTTGTTTACCCAGATTTATACCAATTGCCGTTGCGAAACAGGTCGCCTGCGAAACCTAACGGCCCGCCTCAAACGTCCGGGAGGTCGCGAGGCGAGCCGGCCAGTCACTTTCCGGGCACCTGGCTGCACACAAACGCCGAAGCGGCCGTGAGGTTCACTGATAACGACCTGCCTCAAACGCCGTGCGCAACGTGAGCGGGCGGCCAAGGCCGGAGGACGACCCTAGCGAGCCGATTATGGGAGCGCTTGAAGCGCCTCGCAAGTGACGAGCAGTGGCCAGCCTATCCGGAAAACTGCTGAGAAAAACGGATAGGCTGACCACCTAGATAGCTCGTCTTACGAGCCTCGCAGTGGATTCGCTGTTAGCACAACCACACCGCGGACCGTTAGGTACGTAATCCTGTCCAGTTGAGATGCATGCGATGGGAAAAATAGCATTAAAGCCGGCGACCGCCCTGCGCGTCCTGTGTAGCGGCTGGCATCCGAACACACTCTCGCGTCGAACCTTCTGCTGTTCGGGACGAAGACTGAGGTTAATAGCATCGAGGCGACGCTTGCGGCGTTCGCTATGCAGGCCTCGCCAGTGGTGTACGTGGCGTCGGTATCTTAACGTGGGTTCCGTGAAACCGCTAAACGCATCTAGGCGATCCCACAGGTCGAAGGCGGCCAAGGCAAAGCGCATGGCAAATCTTGAGGATGCTGGCAGATGGCTTAACTACCGCGAACGATTGCCACTCGTGACGGTCTGGAAAAGCGAGCTTCGAGATGACGGACCGGACAGCCAGAACGTGATCCACCATTATCGCATCGTGCGCCAACACCGTCTGTTGCACCCCTCGCCCTACTTGTACGCCACCGATTGTAAAAATGACAGCTGCTTTGGTATAAACCTACCGTCGTAGAAATGCGTTTCATTCGCCAGTTAGAACGCTTTTTCCGAGGCTATTTTGTGCATACCCTGATTGTCAGCGTTGTTATTATCTGGGGTGTGTCCCTTGCGATCTTCATTCTCGGGGTTGGCGCCTCCGTGCTAAGCCGAAGGGTCGCTATTTGGTTTATGGGAAACCACTGAAGGGGCTTGAACCCACTTTAGATCGTCCAAACTCTGGCAACCTGGCACCATTCTTTGACGTCGATAGGGTCGCCAAGGAATTTGCGCGTCACATCAATCGTGCAACCTGTTACGGTAGTACACCGATATGCAGCAAGGGGTACGACAACGACCCTTACAGTTGGCGCCATGTCGATTACCATAGACGGCGCGGCTTAATGGCTCCGCGTAGCCCTATTCCCAAGACTATCTACTCGAACTACGCTGGCCATCCGCAGCCAGCGCGTCAACCAGCGTTCAAATCACATGCGCTCTACCAACGAGCAGATACCGCGGCAGCACTTAGCTGCCGGTAGCAGCATTGGGGTTAGCCGGCTTGTCGTCGTCGTCGATCGGTCCGCTGTAATCGATATTCGACTGCCCACCATGGGTCATAAAACCGGTATTGCCGGGGTCACCTCTCACTTGGCCTTTGTCTTTAAAGGCACCACCGCCGCCCGCTCGTCCCGTCTCGCCGTTCCCCGCAAGGCGGGGCTTACCCTCGTCAGGAACCGCTTGCATCGGCTGCTTACCGCTATTGGTCATGGGATAATCTCCTCCCTTAGCGAACGGGCAGGCCCGCATTTTGATCCTCCACACTCTTTCAAGATGGGAGAACAAGCGTTCGACGCTTGATCAAACCCACTCGATGCCAGAATTATCCCCGTTCATCTTCTGCTGCCCGATCGCCATAATCCCGGCTTTGAAAAGCTGTTCGGCAAGCATCAGCGCCTCCGCGCCCGTCATGGACAACGGCACATGCCGCTCGCTGAGAAAGACGGTTCCCGCCAGGGCTTTGACCTTGATTCCAAGTGACCCGTGCTCGCTAGCCATGCGCGTTCTCCGATCAATCGACCAACGTGCGCGGGTCTTGTACGGTTCAAGCTTCGAATTTTATTGGCAAAAATTGACGGTGTGTCCATCTAGGCGTATCACTTAGTGGCATACCCGTTACCCTCTTTTTGCAAACCGCGCGCTCGCGACCGCCGAGAGTGCAACTTGACGCACGTCAATTTACTGGCGCGTCCCAACGTTTATTTTAGCCAAGATGACGAGATCACCCGCTGAAATTCGCGCGCAGGCCGAGACGTACCGAGAGTTGCACGCCTACCTGCGGGGGCCGATCCTGACGCAAGCCATCGAGGACGTGGCCATCGCATTGGACCGGCTGGCGGCCGCGGTTGAGTGGCAGGACGAGGCGGTACGGGACCCATCAAGACTGGCACTGAGCTTCAGGTGATCGCGTTTATCCTGGCGGGGAAGAGCGGACGATCCCAACGGGCAAAATGCGTCGGAGAGGAAGTTTCCCTTTGAAAATGTCCGCGTCGGACAGGCTGTTGACGCAACGACCACCGCGACGCAGTTTTATGCAGGCCGCTCATCGGGCAGCAGAAAGCCAGATGCGTAAACTACTGTTCGCTGCCGCCTCGCTGTCCTTGCTCGTGGGAGCGCCCTCGATCGCGGCGTCATGCAAGGACGCCAAAGGCCGCTTCACCAAGTGCCCCAAGGCGCCAGCCAAGACCGTGCGATGCAAAAGTGCGAATGGCAGGTTCGCGAAGTGTGGGACTGCCGGCGCTAGGCCGGTCTGAGGCAGATGGGCACGGGTACCGTTATGCGCGTTCATAGTCTGCTATGACGCTTGGCATCTGTGAATATATCCGCGATTCATGATAGTCTTGCGGGATTACACAGTCTTTTGACAATTCTGGTTACCAGGACTGCAAATTCTCGCAATAGAGTTTGCTTCGTAGTCAGCTTTTGATTTTGTATCACTGTTTTTTTACGGTGACGTAGTGCTATATAATTACGAATCTTGGCAAATGCGGAAACGATTTCGTCGAATGGCAGCTGGCAAGTAAAGCAGAATAGCCTTTTTCAGGAAGGCGGGCGGCAATAGCCCTCATTGCACAGTGCTGCCGCTTCCCCGAGAGGATAGATCTTCGTAAATGTACGGCCCGGGTGGGCTGCGGACCGCCACTCATCGCGGTTCATCCCAACTGGTACGCCTCTCCGCAAACCGTACACACCGGTATAGTATGAACCGCCGTTTGCATTCTGCGTTCCTGCTGAATGCTTCTAGCTTTATGAGTGCTTGAATACTCGTCGGGAATGACACCTGACGCAGGTTTTGCGCCCCGGGTATCAATTACTTGGCGTGAACACGTGACTGCCACCTAGGACACATCGCAACCATTCCAAAAACCGCATGAGAGAGCTCCATAGGAGGCGAAGCGAAACGCTGCCGAAATGAGGCAGTTATTGTTCAAGATATGCAAGATATTCACGGGCGACCTTGAAGGTCTTGAACTTTTCGGTCTCATCGGGGCCTGAGCTGGCTCGGCGACAAACTGCCTTTGCCGCACGCGCCCATCGCATAGGCGATAGTATTACTGGAGCACCCTTACGTCAGCACGACGAAGCGCCCGGAACCTTCGGAACTTTTCCCGGCAATACTAGGCCGTTAGGACGCCTCGTCGTCCAGTACCGATCCGTCACGGTCGCTGCCCGCTTCCGCCGCGGGTTACCAGCGCCTATGACCGCAGAATGGACCTAGCCGGTTTTGACCTGAACCTATTGAAGGCCTTCGATGCCCTCTACGCAGAGCGTCACGTCACACGCGCCGGTCAACGTATTGGTCTGAGCCAGTCAGCCATGAGTGGCGCGCTTACCCGCCTGCGCGAGGTGTTCGCGGACGAATTGTTTATACGATCGCCAACGGGGATGCAGCCCACGCCCCGGGCCGATGACCTTGCCAGCCCTATCTCTACTGCAATCCGGCTGATGCGCGGCGTCCTCCAGGATGATGGCTTTGATCCTGAGACAGCCGATCACATCGTCACGATCGCGATGACGGACTATGCTGCCTTCGTCCTCTTGCCACAGCTTCTCGCACGCCTTGCGATTGAAGCCCCCCGGCTCGATGTGCGGGTGCGCGGCATCTTCGGGAAGAACGAGGTTATCGATCTCCTCGACAGTGGTGAGGTAAACCTCGCGATCAGCGTACCCATCGATAGCGCCGCCCGGATCCTCATGCAGCCGCTGCTCAGCGAAAGCTTTGCGTGCATCGCGCGGCACGGCCACCCGGCTTTTGCAGAAGACGCCGGTATCGAGGCCTTCGCCGCGGCCTCCCATCTCCTTGTGTCACCCGAAGGCGATCGCGCGGGGCTGGTAGATCGCAAACTGGCTACTATCGGGCTCAAGCGCCGCGTCGTGCTGAGTCTGCCGCAGTTTCTCGTCGCGCCGTTCGTGGTCGCGAATACTGATCTCGTTGCCACGCTTGCCGCACGGGTGGCCAGGCGGTTCGCAGCAGGGAATGTCGGCATTGCCGTACATGAGCCACCTATCGCGCTCTCCGACTGGCCGCTGGCGATGATGTGGCATCGGCGGGTAGACGATCACCCGGCCACCATCTGGTTGCGCGACTGCATTGCCGAGATTGCGCGTTCGGTCTGACACCATCGCCGACGCCGATATCGCCGTATCAAATCTGACGATTTCACTTGCGCCTGCAGGTGGGCTCTACGTCTCGGCATCGAGGCAATGAGGTGCTGACATGCGGGTATTGGTGACGGGCGCGACGGGACTGATCGGTGGCGCGGTCGCACGCCGACTGGCAGCAGCGGGACATAGCGTCGTGGGGTTGGCGCGTTCAGCTGCAAGCGCGGCCAAGCTTACCGCATTGGAATATCAGGCAATCCAGGGCGACCTTACCGATGCGGCCGGCCTTGCCGACGCAGCACGGAGCGTCGATGCTGTCATTCACGCAGCGTCACCGAATGATCAGAATACGGCCGCCTATGACGAAGCCGCAACCCGCGCCATAATCGGCGCACTTCGCGGCACGTCCAAGCGCTTCATCTACACCAGTGGCTGCCTGGTGTATGGCGCGACCGGCGACATGCCTGCGACCGAGGACAGCCCGCTGCATCCGGTCGAGCTGGTACAGTTTCGTCAGGTGCTCGAGGCCGAGATCCTGGATACTGCGGCGGATGGCGTCCACCCGATCGTTATCAGGCCAGCCTGGGTCTATGGTGACCACGGTGGCACTGCGATGATGATGATGTACGCCTCCGCGACGGAATATGGCGCCGCGCGTTACGTCGGCGACGGGCAGAACCGCTGGACGTGCGTCCATGCCGACGATCTGGCTGACCTCTATTTGCTCGCCCTCGACAAGGCACCGGCGGGCTCAATCTTCAACGGCGCTCATGGGCCCGCCATCGCGCTAATCGAGATCGCGCGCGCCGCCAGCTATGGCGCAGGTGCTGAAGGCCGGGTGGCAGAATGGCCGCTCAAGGACGCACGGCAGGCGCTATGGAGCTTTGCAGACGCGATCGCATGCGATCAGCTCGTCTCGGGCGAACGTGCCAAACGTGAACTTGGTTGGCGCCCATCGCGACATTCGATCGTCGATGAACTGCGTTCCTATGCTCCAATGCCGGCCAGCTCTGAACGCCACCCCCTTTGATCCCACAAAACCTTGGGGAATGGTAGGATGCTGCACAATATCACTGTCGGGCTGCTCGTTGCCGCTTTCGTCGGCGCCGGCATGTTTAATGCGATTGGTACGCCGGCCGCGCAGGATGACTTCGCCAGATGGGGCTATCCGCGTTGGTGGTGCCGCATCACTGGGGGTCTTGAGATCGTGGCTGCAGCGCTCATCGCGCTTCCCACTACCCGAAGCGCCGGGATCGCGCTTGGTATCATGATCATCGTCGCTGCCCTCGTTACGGTTTTACGCCAGCGGGAGTTCTCGCATGTAGCGGCGCTCGGAGTTTTCACCGCCTTCCTCGTGATCGCAGCTACACCGTCCTGACCAATTAACCATAGCTAAAAGCAAAAGATGCGCAAGTTACGTATCAGGTCCAGTTACACCAAAGATCTATATCTATTGCGAACGATAGCACGCCAGAATTTAGGCGTTAGATTCCTGCAGATGGAGGTACCGTGGGTTGTACTCCCCAGCATCCATTAGGGCATACATATTGGGCACGCTTATAAACCGACCCAATTGCTTGATCAGTGTTTCGGTCTGCAGGGCTTTGAGCATACGATTGACATGAACGGCGGTCATTCCGGTCGCATCGCCAATTTGCTCTTGGCTTAGTCGTAACTCGTATTTCCCGTCGGCGGGATGCCCCTGCAAACTTATGCGGTCCAAATACTCGCACAAGAAATGTGCTAGTCTCGTTCGAGCGTTTCGACGTCCGAGGTTCAGCATCCATTCGCGCGCTGTCGAAGCTTCGGTAAAAGCGCTAATCAACAGCGAACGAGCCACTGCCGGTCGTTCAGCCGCCAAGGCTCTGATTGCTGACGCATCGACGAAAGACGCTACGCAATCCTCAACCGAGCGAATGTCGTAATCAGGAACACCAAGAAACGCGTTCTGAAAATTGAGCGCGTCACCGGGACCATGGAGCGAGACAATTTGGCGATCACCTGAGCCGGTCAGTTTTTGCCGGACTGCGAACCCGCGAGTGAGTACCGCGCAGGTAGAGGCGGACCGCCCCTCTCTTCCAATAAAGTCGCCCGAGGAGAAAGATCGTAAGGTCATGGGTATCGACGAAATCGCATGCCGATCCTCCAGGGAAAGTTCACCTTGAGCGCTCAGCAGACGGACTAGGGCTTCGTGGCTGTTTATCAAAAGTCAAAGAACCCGGATAGGAGGCTCCGGTCGAGACGCCGGTCGATCCTAATTTACATCAATATAGGGACGACAAGCGAACTATTTTTGAGATACTCGCTTTGCAGCGGCAACCGGGGGGGGGGCATTGCTACGGAGCACGCTCTCTCGATGGCTGGACGGCTTATTAAAAACTCAAGCGTCGGCTCGAGGCGGGTAGGGGACGCCGTTGTCCGCAACCAATCGACAGCAGATTAAGCCAACGCGTTAGTTGTACGGGCCGTTAGACAGCTCGCGCGTGGCCCAAGTTCCACGACAGGGCTGCCTCCGCACTGACCGCGAGGACGGCCAAAAAGCGTAGCATACATCTTCGACTATCTTCCAAAAGTCTATATAACAGACACCTACGCCACGTTTCGCCGTGTCGACCCGTCTGCGTGTCTACATGCCGATACAAATCGTGCTTGCATGCTTTCCCGTCAAGACACCTTCAACGGTCTAGTTAGAGACACGTCACAACCGGCACTCTGTAGATCGCTACATATGCCGATGGCGGGTCCGGGCGACGTCGCGAGCGTATCGCCCACTGTGTCGGCTCTTTGCCGAGCTAGGCATGGGTCAGGCAACGAGTGATGCGTACGTGCTGCGTGATGCTGAACGCCCGTTCTGCATGCGCCCATCGCAAAAGCGTTGGCGACCACAATGTTCGATACAGTCTTCGCCCACACGGCGTTCGGCATCCTTCCAGCTTCTGCTCAGGCGGGTGTAGCCTCAGCTTTGGCGACAAACCGCTCGCCGACGCCCTTGGTCTGGCACCGCGACACGATACGTAAACTTCACTTTCGTGCAGCGTAGAAGGGTGCACCTGCCGAGGCGCAGAGGGGGCTGGTATGAAAACGCGACCGCTAAAAGAAACGGGAAGCCCAGAGGTCGGTACGCCGCAAGCGTCCGTCGGTCCGGCGTCCAGCCAGGCAACCGCCTCGACGATAGCGCACAAGTATCGGCACGCACTGTAGAACGGCACCGGCGCTACCCTGACGTTCCTCGAACTGCAGTTGCTCGCGCGTCTTGGCGCTCTGGATCTCGTAACCCGTGCAGAAAATGCGGAGCTTATGAACTGGCAAGAGATACTAGCCGGTTCGTCGTCTGGGCCCCCTAGCCCGACCACCGCCATGGTCGGAAGCCCCCCAGCATCTGCCAGCGTACCGCAATCAGGCGACAGACGATCGAGCCTATATAAAAGCGCTCGGCCTTGCGACCTAAAGACCGCGATCCACGCGCTCGTAGGGGCCAAACGTGCCATAAGGCTCCCAAGGCAGAAAGCGCGCCCAGATCCTACCTGAACACTCGAACGCAAGTGCCAAAGTCGCTAGGGTATTAATGAGGAAAGGAATGGGTGGTGGGCGATGACGGGCTCGAACCGCCGACATTCTCGGTGTAAACGAGACGCTCTACCAACTGAGCTAATCGCCCCCTCTCGGGTGAATCTCCGATGCCAAACCCCGGCGGCGCGGGCAAGCTAAAAGGGTTTGGCGGTCACACAATTCGCAATGATGCGCGATCACGTGATTGAACGTGCCGCTCCCTGACATTCGGCACGGCTAAGGTGTTTTCCATAAACCTGCGAGTGCCCGCTAAACCAAGGTGCTCGACGTCGACTTTCTAACATGTCGAATAGTCGACATGTTGGCTATATGCCCCGGACGCCGAACGGCGGCTTTAGGAACAGATAGGCGATAAGCTGCCATTACCGTCCGGTGTTGAAACCGGAGCCATCTGGCGATGCGGATTTATCCGGCTGTCGTGCTGCACTCGCTAGTCTCAGGACTCATTAGTCATAGCCAGAAGATGACGGTGGCGGCGAGGTAGACGGCGGTCAGGAAGACGGTTGGGCATCGGTCGTAGGGGGTGGCGACGCGGCGCCAGTCCTTCAGACGGCCGAACATGATCTCGATCCGGCTGCGGCCCCGGTAGCGGCGCTTATCGTATTTGATGGGTTTGCTGCGGGATCTCCGCCCCGGAATGCACGCTTTGATGCCCTTCTCCTGAAGGGCGTCCCTGAACCAGTCGGCGTCGTAGCCGCGGTCGCCGAGCGGCCACTGCGCCTTTGGCAGCTCATCCAGCAGGGCGGCCGCGCCGGTGTAGTCGCTGACCTGGCCGGCAGTCATGAAGAAGCTCAAGGGGCGACCGTTGGCGTCGCTGACCGCGTGCAGCTTCGTGTTAATGCCGCCTTGGGTGCGACCTATGAGGCGGCCAAGACCCCCTTTTTAACCCGCAGGCTCGATGCCGTGCGGTGCGCCTTCAGGTAAGTCGCGTCGATCATGACCGTCTTCGGCTCGGCGCTCGCGGCGGCCAGCCCCTCCATCATCTGGAGGAAGATGCCCTTCTCACCCCACCGTTTCCAGCGGTTGTAGAGCGTTTTGTGCGGGCCGTAATCCCTTGGCGCATCGCACCACCGCAATCCGTTGCGATTGACGAAGATGATGCCGCTGAGCACCCGCTGGTCATCGACCCGCGGCTTGCCGTGGCTCTTGGGAAAGAATGGTCGCAGGCGCGCCATCTGCTCCTCGGTTAGCCAGTACAGGTTGCTCATTCCCAGTCTCCTCGCGGAGCCTAAATCAGATTGCGACGCTCACATCAATGGGTCCTGAGGCTAATGACCTCCTGAAGATTGACGGCCGAGATCGCGGCACGTCCGACGTGCGGTGTGACCTTGTCAGCGCCAGGCTCATTCCGAACCAACGCCAGCAACGCCGATGCATCCATTACAACAGACGTCACGCCGTATTTTCCAACGGGTTCGAATGGGAAGGCTCGCCTGCCTCCGCGACGGCCTCTGTCTTACGGTCAGACAAAAAGTCATCGACTGTTCGAGGCTGCTTGGCATGCTCTCGATAAAGCGCCTGTGCTCGAGAAACCGCGTGACCAATCGGCGACAAGCGGACCTAATCGTCCTCGACCGTCAAAATGACCCTCGCATCTCCGTGGATACCCATCGCTTTGCGAACCGACGCCGGAAGAACCATCCGACCGTTACTGGCTACTTTAACGTCTATGGAGTGAGTAGCCATTGCGGCGCTCCTTATTCATATTCATAAGAAGCATATGCCACCGCAAGAGCGATGACAGCAACCGTTTGGGCCGGGCGTTCTCGTCGTCAAGCGCCCGTAGACGCTTCGCGTCGGACACCTCCAGACCGCCGAACTTGGCCTTCCAGGCGTAATAGGTGGCGCTAGACATCCCGTGCCGACGACACAGATCGGTCACCACCGCACCTGCCTCGGCTTCCTTCAGGATGCCGATGATCTGCTCTTCAGAAAACTGCTTCCGCTTCATCTGTCCGTCCCTTTCCGGGGTCGGACTCTAGCTCCAACTGGAGGAAAAAACGGGGGTCACGTCAAGCAGACCGCGCGAGGAGAAGAAATACTCGCCTTTCGGATTGGCCTTTAAATATCCGCGCAGGACAGTTTCGGCGTCTTTGAGCAGCGCCGGGGAGATTTTCATCGCCTCCTTGGGCGATCCATATTCGTCATAATAATCGACTTGTGCGCGGTTCGGCTGAGCATGTAGCGCGCTGTTCCGCGCAGCCACGGATCGCGGGCAGTCCCCAGCGCGCTGAACCGAGCGGTCGCGGCGTCAAAATCGCCGCCGTAGAAGGCCGCCGCGCCTTCGAGATAGGCGGCGAAGGCCTTGCCGGCCTCGGATTTGATCCCCGCCATCGCGCCGAGCGTGCCACCCTGCGCGCAGTCGGGCTGAAAGCCACGCCGGGCGGCGATCAGTGCAACGCGTTCCGACTCGGGCACCTTGGCATTGGTACGCAGGGCGGCTTCGAAATCGGCGGTGCCGGCCGCGTTGCTTCGGCAGCGCGACCCTTCGCCATCGAAAAAAGGCTGTCCTGCTGTTCGGAAGGCGGCGCGAGCGACGCGGCGTCCAGGAAGATCGAAGGCTTGGCGGGCCCCCGTGCGCGCGCCGCGCCGGGCAGATCCGCCATCAGCAGGATCAGATTGGTCCGGCTGTCGTTGCGGGGCCCGATCATCGCGGTGTCGACGCACCCGCTGTACACCGCGAAGCGGAGTTTCCGGCTGGCGCTGCAGACGACATCGCTGCTGGCCTTCGCCGGCATTGACCAGAGCACGCTCGCGCAAAGCAACAAGAACAGCGCTATCCTGATCATCGAACCGATCTCGCAATGGTGTGTGCTAAGAACGTATCGATTCCAGCAGGGATTGGCGTCCACGGTGTTCAGGTCGCAGGATCGACCGGTCGCGTTCAGCATGCCACGCCCCAGATACCGCGCATGCTCGTTGCCACGCCGGTCCGATCGATCGTCAGCACGGCGCCTCTGCTGCTACTGTCCGATGCGAGGTTCGAGGTGGCTCTGCCGGACGATCGGATGTGCAGCCGATAGCCTGAACAGGAGACGTTGCCCCGCCCGGTCTCCAGATCCTCGGTGGCGACCGTCGTAAAGCGGCAGGAATGCAGCCCATACCGATCACGGAGGAGAAGTTCGGTGCCGACCAGTTGCAGATAGTCGTGCCTGCCGAGGGTGAACGTCGATGTGCACCCGGTCTCCTGCGTAGACCGTTCGTCCTGATCGCTCAGCGGGAGAAGGGGCGCAAGCGCCTGAGCACGGGGTTCTGCGTGGATGCGCACGGGCGTCCAGGCAGCCGCGGCGACGACGGCGGTGAACATCACCACGCGGAACAACGGCATCGTGTTTCTCCCCTGCTACGCCCAGCGCGTATAACTTGAGCGTTTTCGCGCAACAGGTGCAGTTGGTGAACCCTGTGGTTGCAGTGACGTTGAAAAGCTACTGCATACAATGTCGCCCGCCGCCGAGCAGACCATTAGCCGGCGCGGGCCGGCCCTGATTGCCGCCCATCTGTCATGCGTATTTGCGGTCGCCGGTGGCGTGGAGATGCCTTAATGCGAGGCTTCACGCCCATCCCATGGTTTGGTCTTACCGTGCATCGATTCCATGCTCTAGCCGCTGCGTTCTGCGCTCTGATGCTGCCAGCAAGCGCTTCGGCTGCGCCGGAGACGGTGTTTGAAGGCGTGGCCGGTACCGCTCGCATCGTCGTCGCGATGACGGCGGACAAGGGCGAGGTCGATGGTCACTATTTTTACCAGAGGTCGCGGCTCGACATCGATCTTTCCGGCACGGCTACGGGCACAACGCTGATTCTGGAGTCGCGAACGACCGGCGACCACCTGCTCCTGAAGCGAACTGGACCGAACCTTAACGGCACGCTGACGACTGCGAAGGCCAGACGCCTTGCCGTAAGCCTGCACCCAGCAGCCGTTCCGGCCGCGCTTCCGGCCGACCTGCCGACCGAACTCAGCGTTTATGAACGTTGGCGTCTTGCTGGTCTTCACCTCAGACCGCAGCAGGCCGAGACGATCAACGGCAAGACGATCCGGTGGTATCGAGAACCGCTTTCCGGCATCCGCTTGTTCCGGATCGAAGGCGGCTATTCCACGGCTGCCGTGGTCGCGGTCAACCACGCGCTTGCCCGCAATCAATGGCAGAACGTCTCCGCCTGGTTCGCGTGCACCGAATCGGACGGACAGCCCGGCACCGATGTTGCGGAGGCGGACAAGCCCTGGCTCGGGGTGAACCATATGAGTTATCTCTGGACGAGTACCTGGAGCTGCGCGGGTACCGCACACCCGGACTTCGGCACCGAGGGCCATAGCTATAACATGGCTACCGGCGGGGAATTAATACTGGACGCGGTGCTCTCCTTCGGATCGGAATCGGTTCCGGCCGAAGATAGCGACGCGTGGTACAAATATCGCAGCAACCGCTTCGCGCCGGGCGTTGTCGCGTTGCTGAAGCGCTTTCATCTCGAAGAGATGGAGCCGCCGAGCAAAGGAGACGACGACGCATGCGACTATTCTGATCCCGAAGTCTGGGATTTCCCGGCATGGGCGCTTTCCGAAAAGGGCCTTTGGCTCGGTGCATATTTCCCGAGAGCGCAGCGCCCGTGCGACGCGCCATATTGGGCGGTCATCCCGTGGTCATCGCTGCGTCTCCCACGCGCTACTCTACCATAGGCCTATCCCGCAGTTGAGCGACGCAAAGCTCTGGGACCGGCGCGGGCGCGTTGCAAAGCCCGACCCCTTCGGGCAGCGGATCGGCGCTCAGATATCTGAGACTGGAGGCCTATGATGTTAGCGATCTTTGCTTTGGCGTTAGGCGCTGCAGCAGTGCCGGGTGCCAGCAATTGCTCCGGGTCGTCCACGCAACAAATCGACGCTTGCCTGGCAGGTCGTTTTGACGAGGCCGATGCCGAGCTGAACCGCTATTATCAGGCCGCGATCAAGCGCCTTCGGGAAGAGCGTGAAATCGCATCGGAGCAAATGCTTGTTCGCGCTGAGAGGTCATGGCTGGTCTATCGAACATCCGAATGCGGCGCCGTCTATGAAAACTGGATCGGTGGCAGCATTCGAGGGAGCATGGCACTGAATTGCCAGATACGGCTTACCCGCATGCGGACATACACCATCTGGCTCCACTGGCTGACATACATCGACAGCACGCCGCCGATACTGCCGCGGCCTAACATCGAAAGTGTTCTCTCACCGGCTTAGGAAACTCGAATGCAGAGATTTCGCACCGCGCTCGCCGGGCGTACGACCGCCGCCATTCTCGCCGGCGCGTTGGCGCTTGGCCCTTTGCAGGCGCAGGAGCTGCCGACCGACCAACAACTGCAGACCGCGTTCGGTTCGGTGTACAATCACCTAGGCCTGATAGAATATTGCATGGGCAAGGGGTTCGCCACTGCCGTCGACGTCGCCAATACGCGCAAATCGGTCGTCGCGACGATCGCAGGCATGACCGTAACCCCGAAGGCGTTTGCCCAGCAAGCCGTCGGTCGACGCGGCGACATTGTCGGGCCGCAGGTGATCGGCCTAATGGACTCGAGCAACCCCGCCCGCCCCGAAGAGGTTCGCGAAGGACAGACCATGTCGCTGGCCGACAATGCCCGCGCGCAGAAGTCGTCCGAACGCACGCTCTGCAGGCAGATGGCAGAACAGGCTTCGGCCGTGATGGAGGCGGCATCGAGCGCGGCGTCCGATCAATAACGCGAAGGCTGCGCGCCAATGTCCCGCGATCAGCTGGGGCCGCCGTCCAAATCACCGACGCATTGCACGTCGGGCTCCGCTTTTGCCATGCGTCGCAAGTCCCCGGCCCGCGCGACGATGCCCGGGAAGATCGCGTCGGGGGTGGCCGTGTAGGTCCGAAGAAGTTGCAAGGCCCAGGCATAATGCCGCGCGCCGACTTCGCAGCTGTTGCTACCGCCATCGCCCTCGCCCCATACTTTGCGCCATCCGGCTTGGCCGTCGCGCTTCAGGATGGCCTGGAAGGTGCCAACCGGGCCTTCGGCGCGAACATAGGCAACCGCACCCGGGCCCGCCCAAAGGACCCGAAACGCGCGGAAGGTGAAACGCGATCGCGTGCTATCGTCGCCCGCATGGAGCGTCTTGACGATCGCGGTGCGTTCCGAGCTTCCTGGAGCGGGTGTGTGAACAGCGGGCGACGCGGCCAGCGCCGCTGGCGCCAATGCGAGCAGCGTCGCGGCGCCTGATGAAGAGTAACGGGTCATAGCAACCCAACAATGCGATAGATTAGCTGATCGCGCCAGCAAGCCGCCCGTCGATACGGAAGTCCCTTTCTCGAAAACGATCGGAAAACATGGCGTAATCGCGGGATAGCGATTCGTCCAGAATTTGATCGGCAGTGCAAGAAGCTGCGTATTTCGGATGGTGGCTGTTCCCCAATAAGATGGCGAAACGGGCTCACGACCAGACGCCGGGCCCAAACATCGAACCGAGAACAGCCGTGGCGCAGTATATCGGTCTGGACGTTTCACTGAAAGACACATTCATCTCGGTCCGCGAGGACGGGCGGCGGATCTGGCGCGGCAAATGCCCGTCTGATCCTCGGGCGCTGACAGAAGTGATCCGCAAGCGCGCACCGGACGTGAGCCGGGTCGTGTTCGAGACTGGCCCCTGGTCGACCTGGTACTAGCATCAAGCTTGCCGCCATCGCGGTTGCGCGCAAGCTTTCCGTCACCATGCACGCATGCTGAAATTCGGCGAACGCTTCGAGCGCCCCACGGTCACCGCAGATTAACCGTGCCCGCACAGGAGTTGTCCAACACGCTAACGCTATAGCGTCGCTTCTAGCCGACGCGCCCAAATCAATGCACGGGACGCCACATGGAGAATGCAGTAATATGGCCGGGACGGTCGCGGAAGACGCGGGGCGGGCCGTCGCGGACAAGCGCCTCGGCATTGGGGTCGTTGCTCGGATTGAACGTCCATGATTCCGTGCGCTCGTTGTCGAAGACGAAGCCGGCCCGATCGTCGAGGCGGAAGGTGATGTAGTCGGTCCAGTGCTGACCGCAGGCGACGCCGTTCTGGACGGTAAAGTAGCGCCCTTTGGTTGCGATCGGCGCGTCGCCGTCGAGGAACGGATCGCACTGTCCACCCTCGTCCGCCTTGAGCACGACTTGATCGTTACGGCCGACCGGAAAAAACCGACCGCTCCTGCGCTCGAAGATCATAAGGGGCCGAGCCGAAGCATCACCCGATTTCGCGAGCGCCTCCTCATCTTTGCGACCGATTGCGACGATCTCGAAACTGCGGAGTGGCTCTCCTGCTGAAACACGCGCGCTGGCGAGTACCTCGTAGCCCAACGGGAGCTGGGCTTCCATCCCCGCCGGAAGCCTCGGCGCGGCGATTGCGCCTGCCGCCGACATCACGGCGAGGATTGCTATCGTGTTCCGCATCGGCGTCGAACCTCTTTGGTATATGTTACGGCCATCGCACAAGCGATCGAGTTTTGGGAAAGCTTCTCATGCTCGTTGGCAGCACCCGGCACGTGACCGCTCGCCCCTTATGGTATCACGGATTTTTTTGTCCGGGTCGCTGATCAGGGTCCGATGATCCGGGATCGGATCAGCGGCAACAAGCGATCGATTGCCTGTCTGGCGGATGCGGGATCCTGTGCAAGCGAGCGAACGGTCAGCAGATCGCCATCGCGGATGATGATCGCCGTGGCCCCCGCACGGTCGCCCAGCGGATACCCGCTTACCCAACCCACAGCCGGCGCCACCTCCAGTGCCGTGACGGTGCATCGAGGGCTGCGTGCGCGACAGATTTGTTGCAGATCGGCGATGCTTGTCGTGCCCGACCGAACCCGTTCCTCCGTTCCATCCGCCTGACGACCAATCAGAACGTCAACGACCGGTGCGCCCGCACAATCCGTGCAGAACAAGGTGGCCCGCTGCGGTTCCTCTTTTGCCTCGAAGCCGGAGCCCAACGCCGTGGCAGCCGCCTGACCGACGCCCGTCAGATCTCTGGTTGCGAGTCCCTGTGCAGCCGCACTGGTCGCTAAGGCGATCATGCCGGCAATGGCAACTGTGCCAAGTCGATGACGCATATTCTTGCTTCCCCGCGCTCGCTCACGCATGCTCGAACGCAATCAGATTAGGTCTGAAGGCCGCGTGGTACCACCCCGGAGTTCCCCTAAAACTGTGGCGAACTACGCGTGGCAGCTTGGCACCGTGCAGGAGAAACGCCATCGACGATAACCTGCCGGTAAGATCCGCTCCGGGTCGGCAACGGTCTCGTTGGCTTCCTGAAAACAAACGATGATTGAGATGGGGAAAGCGTTCTCTGAATCGATCGTTTGCGGAATTATGTCCGGATAATGCATAGGGATCTACACGATCTGTGGTCTAACCCTACAAATACATCGTCGAAATCTGGACGTCAGAGTCAGACGGGTTTGTCGCCAACCCGATGCCCCAGATGCTTGGGCTAGACACCTAGACAGGAACGGGGGAGGGGGGGACTGATGATTGGAAAGTTTTGCATCGCAATGGTTATGCTTGCGGCATCATCCACTGGCAGCGCTCTAGAAGCGGGGGTCATGCCTGTGCCCACTTCGGTCAACGCACTCGGGGGGTGTTGGGGGGGGCAGGGTACGGTGATGGGCAAAGCCGTCGCTATTGCGGTGAACGCCTATCCGATCGTCCAGGATGCGATGCTGGCTGTCGAAGCCGCAAGCAGCGCGCTCGCCGATCCGCAGGACCAGTACGCGGCGCACCTGGTTTTTGGCGGAAGCGGCAAGCCGTCCAAAACCGAAGCTGGCCCTATCGTTGGATATTGGGCGGACAGTTTTGGCGGGGCGTCCGCGGTAGCGGGACGCGGCGAAAGCAAGGCAGACGGGTTCGATATTACTTACCAATATCCGGACAAGGCATACGTGAACCGCTGGCGCATGTTAGGCGACCGCCTCACTTGGCAGATTGTCACGCGGGACCGCAAAGCTGTTGAGAAGCCTTTCGCCAGTTATACGCTTTCCAAGACGGCCTGCCGACCGCTTGGAGGGGGCGGCTGACAAGGCGCGTAAGCCTTATACTGTAGCATGGGAGACTTATGCATCGTCCAAACCAATCGTACCCCTCCCGACCATTCTTGATAACGATCGATTCCGAGAACGCCGATGCCGTCTCGACTGCCGTTCCTTTTTAGGAACATCGGGCCAGGCGCTAGCGCTCCTTGCGGACGTTCAAGATCACCCAGTCGTGGACAACTTCATTCAGACGAGGCCGCTGACAATGAGCCCGGCGGCTAGAAGGCGCATCGCGGTCATAGCCTTGCCAAAGACCATGATGCCGACCACGAACGCGCCAAGCGCGCGATGCCGGTCCAAATTGTATAAGCTGTTCCCAGCGGCAGAACCCGCATCGCCGACGCAAGAAGGCCAAACCTGACCAACATGCCCACCCCAGTAATGATGCTTGGCCAGAGCCGTGTGAACCCATGAGATTGCTTCATGGCCGAAGCCCAGACACTCTCGAACAAACCGGCAAAAACGAGTGCAATCCACGCCACAGCATTCTACATTGGAGCTGCCGGGCCGTCCCGGACTTCTACCCCCCATTTTGGGGTGGGAACGTTGTCGCTACATGTCTAAACAATTGTAGCTTAACGATATTTCAACGGCGGCTAACAGGCACGACGGAGAGTAGCGCCATCGTTAGTTTCGTTAATCGACAGGAATGGGGCCGAGCGGGATCAGCGCAGAGCGGTATCGATGCTTATCTGGAACAACGGTGTAAGGGCCGCTTTATACCGTCGTCACCGGGAGAGCTTCATGATCCGCCGTCGCATTGCCGTACTGCTAGCCAGCGCATTCCTGCTCGCACCTGTTGCCCCTGTCATCGCCCAGAACACGGTCCGCTCGATCTCGGCGACCGACAAGGCGCAGGGCACTCAGGCTCACCCGCAACTGCTCGCGGAGTTCGGCGGTGCGTATAAGGGGCCGCAGGCGACATTTGTCGAACGTGTCGGCAAGCGCGTGGCGGTCCAGTCCGGCCTGTCGAATGCGGGCAGCGACTTCACCGTCACCCTGCTGGACTCCCCGGTCGAGAACGCCTTCGCCATCCCGGGCGGGTACATCTACGTCACTCGTCAGCTGCTTGCACTGATGACCTCGGAGGCGGAACTCGCCTCCGTAATGGGCCATGAGGTAGGCCATGTCGCCGCCCGTCACGCCGCGTCGCGCAACACCCGTGCGACGATCGGCGGTCTGCTCGCTCGTGGCGTCAGCCTGGCTACGAGAAGCGATCTCGCGACCCGCATCGCTGGCACGGGCGCGCAGCTGTACACGCTGAAATACGGACGTGATCAGGAATATCAGGCCGATGCGCTTGGCGTCCGCTACATTACTGCTGCGGGCTACTCGCCCTACGCCTCGGCCGACATCCTGGCGGCCCTCGATGAATCGACCGGGCTGACGGCGCAGGCCAGCGGCACCGCACGGTCTGCGCCGACATGGGCATCGACGCATCCAAATGGCGCCGATCGTGTGCAGCGCGCGGAGGCACTGGCGAAGGCCACCGGCAAGGCGGAGCTTGCAACCACCCAGGATACGGCGTTCCTCCGCATGCTCGATGGCCTGCCTTATGCTGACGGCCAGGAGGGTCGCAAGGTCATCCGGATCGTCACTGTTGGCGCAAGGGACACGATCGATACGTTGAGCCAGCGCATGGCAGTAGCCGACAGCAAGCGCGAACGCTTTCTTGTCATCAATGGCCTTCCGGCTGACGAGCCACTGAAGTCCGGGACGCTCGTCAAGCTGGTCGTCGCTGTATAGAACCGCTGCCGTAAGAAGCCGACCGGCCGTGTTGTGGCGATGTCGCTGGCAAATTCTGGCTGCAACCCTAACGTCCGCCGATGTTCATTCTCTATGCCCTTATGCTCGCCGCGATGCTCCAGCAGACCGCCGCGGAGACCGACCCTGCTGATGTCTCCGAGATCGATGCCATTAGCTGCCGCCTGGACGTTCCCGGTTACATGCGCCTCGCCATGGCGATCGATGGCGAGGAACAGCTTGCGCAGACGCGGGGATGGAAGAAGATCGTCTCGCCTAATTCGTTCATGGCCGAATATGATCTGCCGAAGCCGATTACCGTCGCGGGGTCATACAGCACGCGCCGGATCGGCTTTACCGGTGACGCCATCCTCGCGGTGCTCGACGTCGCGGACCCCGCCATCGTGGCGCGCGCCGAGAAGATCGACAACAACATGTCGGCCCAACCGATAATCGACGCGATGGTGGCTTCGGGTAAGGTGACCCGCGCCCAAGCGGAAGCCGAGTTCCCCTTTCGCAAGTTCCTGGGCGAGCGGATTATGACCGACGTCACCGAACCCGCGGGCAAAGACGGCTATGGCAGCCACATGGTAGTTGCCCGAACGATCTCTAACGTCACCACGCACCCCGGCAAGACACTCTACGGCTGCGCATATCGGTTCGATATGCTGGACAAGGATGGGACATCGCTGTGAGACGGAATTGGCACCGCGCGATCGTCGTCTCGCTGGCACTGGTCGCGCCGCTGCCGGCGTATGCGCAACTCTCCGGCATGGACAGCTTCATCGGTACTCTGTCAATCGAGCGAGGCGAGGTCATCCTCACGCGGTGCGATCTGGCGGCGTCGCGCTACCTGCTGCGCGATGTGCCGGGAGGTCAGGCGGTCGCCCGCTATCGCAAGGATGGCCGGCGCGCGTCTGCCGACGTGATGGGCAGCTATAGCGAGGAGGGTGATCGTAACGTCCTGACCGTTGCCGAGTTTCTCGACTATCAACCGGGCAAGTCGTGTCACCTGAGCGACGCACTGGATGCGCTCGCTCCTGCCGATGCCCCCTCGACGCAGGGCACGCCTGCCGACGCGCGTGCCGACGGCGGCCACGATGCACCTGCCGCGCTCGTTGGCCATTATTACCTCATGGATGTAATGGAGACCGGATCCGAGCTGTTGCTGCGGCCAGACGGCCAGTTCGACTGGGCGTTGAGTTACGGTGCGCTGGACCAGGAGGCGCAGGGCATGTGGCACGTCGAGCGCGACGAGGTCGTGCTCGTGGCGTCCGCACCAAGCGCGCAGAAGCCGCTCTTCTCCTACTTGTCCACCGCGCCGTGGGATGAGGAGACCGAAAACGAACGTCGGCGGTACCAGCGCAGCGAGATCGAGGCCACGATCCGCGCCCGCTGCCCGATCTTCCCCGAACCATTTGTCTCCGCGACGCCTCTGACGACCGCCGACAATGCCCCCGCGCCGTCCACGACAATCCTTCAACAGCGCGCCGCCACGGCATTGCGCGCTGCGAACGCTGCCAGGACGAATGCGGAGCTCCTGGCTGCTCGACTGATGTCAGATGCGCCGCCGATCAGCGCAAAGCCAGCTGTCCCGGAGGTGCGACAGGCATTGTCCGATTGGCAGGATGCGCGCGCGCTGGCGATCGAGGCCGCACGTGCGGCGGGCTTGCCGGAACCCACGCTAGCCGATCCGACGCTGCCCGCGGCGTGCACCATGTCGCCAGCCGACGCGGCCGAAAGCGGTACCGCGCGAACCTCCCCGGGCGTGGCGATCAGGATCTTCGATCCCGCGTCGGACCAGCCCGCGCGCAACCTCCCCGTCACGCTGCACTTTGCGAATGGCACTAAGGAGAAGCTGGTCACCAGCAGGAGCGGCTTCGCGTTCGCCCCGCGCGGCGCAACGAAGGCCGTCAGCGTTACCATTCACACCGAGGCGCCGATCTCGGGTGACACAACCATCACCTTCGCACCGCTGCAACACGGGATCGTCCGGATCGGCTTCGATCGGCAGCAACTAATGGCGCGGTCGTTCGACACGTTGCGCCTGCGCATTGCGGGTACCGCGTTGGTTATCGAGGGCGCCAAGGGACGGTATGAGCGCCAGCCATAGAGCAAGATGGCGGTGAATTGACCCGCCTAGCTCGGTTCGTGCTGAGCCTGTCGAAGACAGCGGACAGCGCTTTTAACGCCTCGCAATGTTGCAAAGCGGCAGGACCTCCACTCGATGTTCAACCCGAATGACCGACGATTTGAACGGGGTTATATCGTCTACTCAGATCGGGCTATTAGCATAACGACCGTGCCCAGGAGTGGGCGGTCGCGTGCAACCGGCAGCTGCTCGATCCAGCGCGTTCGTGGTTTCAAATCGGCAGGTTCATTCATAACGGAACTGGTACGATCTTTGACGCCTGCCGTCATCGTCCGTCTTTGTCGTCAAATTCCTAAAGACCGTGTGAAAAGGCGTGAGTAGGCTGGAGCGCACTGCGATACCCTCCGTTGAACGGTCTTCAGCCGGATATGCCTCAGGTTACGTCCCAGGGTGGTTTTGAGACCGGGAGAGCGGCTCGGCTGACGTTCGGCGCGACATTCAGGCGCCGGAAGGCGGGTATTATGTTCTTGCCGCGGCGACCAAGCCTGGTACCCCGACCAGGGTGATGGCCCGTCTGATGTTGTAGGCGAGCGCGGTGAGACTGAACCCGCCGCGAACGTTTTCCAGCCGGCGCATGAGGAACGCACCCTGGCCCATCCATTGTTTGATGGTGCCGAACGGGTGCTCGACACTGTTTCGCCGTTCGTTCAGCACGCCAGGCCGAAGTGCCAGCCGCGCCGCCATGCGGTCGAGCACCGCCTCGTTCTCCAGGCGAGAGACACGGCGGAAAGTCCGGGTGCAGCGAGGTTTGAGCTCGCAGGCCTTGCAGGCAGCGCGGTTGGTGTAGTCGATCTTTGCATTGTCGCGCGACTTGCCGAAATGCCGCG
>Ga0247814_10000700_pt1 | contig 24284 bp, 24 predicted proteins | sample UWRJL179409R1_FD_179947 | JGI IMG/M metagenome (GOLD analysis project Ga0247814, IMG submission 179947) | Plant litter microbial communities from Arlington Agricultural Research Station in Wisconsin, United States - UWRJ-L179-409R-1 | ecosystem: Environmental > Terrestrial > Plant litter >... | reverse complement strand
TACATGTATAATTTCTTCACCCGGCAACATAGCGAGTTCGTGCACCTGCCCAATAAGAAGGTCTATATCTGCATCGCCTATTACCTCTTCAGGATTGTTCCTGCTAATGTAATCGCTGTGCTGCATACTGCGAATGTGCTGGCCGGCTATACCCACCACCACATCGTTAATGCGGTAGCCAGAGTTTTGCTCTGCTTCCTGCACGGCCTGCTGTATAGACTGTATGGTTTGGGTAATGTTATTTACAACACCCCTTGCCACACCCAGGCTTTTGGATTTACCAAGGCCAAGGATCTCCAGCTTACCATACTCATTTTTTTTGCCTATCATGACAACAATCTTTGTTGTCCCGATATCTAAACCTACTGCAATGCTGTCTTTTTCCATAACTCTACTTTTTGGTGCACACCACCTGTTGCGTAAACTTCAGGTTAACTGTTTTGTAATTTTTAATCAATGTGTCTTTTGCCGCATCCTGGAGGAATGCTTTATAATTCTTAAACTTCCGGTCTATGTTTACAGGTTTGCCAAACACGATATCATAGTCGTAACCCCTGCTCCTGAATATCATGTTGCCGAATGGCGTAACCGTTAAACCTACAATATCTTTCTTTAAAAATGCATCATCATAAATGTAATCCAGCAACTTGTGCAGCCTTTTTGCATCGGCTTTTTCAATCTCTCCGGTTACCAGGAGCACCCTTGCTGTTTCATGTTCAGATAATGGCATTTCCTGTCCTTTATAATCAATGTACCAGGATTTAGAGCCGTTAAAAATTCTTGCAACAGGTTTTCTCTGTGTAATAATCGCTTTCAGTTTCCCGTCTACCGTAGCGTAAACCTCTGCCTTATCTACCATTGGGTTACCGGCCAGCTTTTTTTCCACATTACCCAAATCTAACTGAACTTTACGAACTCCTGTAATGGCCCCGTAACTTTGTATTAACAAGTTATTAACCTTCTCTTTTGTAATATAATTCTCAATATCAGCAAATTCAATGTTCGCTTCGGTCATTAACCGCTGCTCATTCCGGCCAGATGTAAAGGCATATAAAAACACCACTACACATAGTATAAGCACTAATCTAATGTTGTTCCAATCAATCTTTTTCATCTAAAACCTTTTTAATATCCGGCACCATCTCTCCTATATCTCCTGCGCCTATGGTAACAATAACCGTGGCATTGCTAAGCTTTATTAGTGGCAGTACATCAGCCCTGCTCACCAGCTTTTTGTTCGGGTTCTCCATCTTGTCCAGAAGCCACTCGCTTGTAATGCCCTCTATAGGCAGCTCCCTTGCGGGGTAAATATCTAACAGTACAATGTTCTCAAATTTAGACAGGCTCTTTGCAAAACCATCGGCAAAATCGCGCGTGCGGCTAAACAAATGCGGCTGAAATATTGCCAGTACCTTTTCATTTGGGTACAATTCGCTCACGGCCTGAAAAACAGCATCAATCTCTGTAGGGTGGTGTGCATAATCGTCTATATACACTAAACCCTGTTTTTTTACCTGGTACGAAAACCTCCTGCGCACACCTTTAAAAGTGGCAAGTGCCTTGGCAATTTCGCCAAGCCCAATACCATAAACATTGGCCATAGCCAAAGCTAAAAGTGCATTGGTAATATTATGATGGCCCGGTAACCCAAACCTTACATCTTTATACGTTTCATGCGGGGTAACCACATCAAACACATACCAGCCGTTGTCTATACGGATGTTTTGTGCCGAAAACTGCCCTTCGTTAACCCCAACTGTTACACCGTCTAACGGAAGGCCGTTGGTAACAAAAAGGTGGTTTTTATCCTGAACCTTGGCTGCAAATTCCCTGAACGATGCCTCTATAGAAGCCGTATCGCCATAAATATCCAAATGGTCGGCATCCATAGATGTTATACAAGCCATATCCGGGTGCAGATGCAGGAACGAGCGGTCAAACTCATCAGCCTCTACAACCGTTACGGTTTTGCCGCTGCCTATAAGGTTAGAGTTGTAGCCTTCTACAATTCCGCCCATAAACGCGGTAACATCTACACCGCTTTCATACAATACATGGCCCAGAATGCTGGACGTTGTAGTCTTGCCATGGGTACCCGCTACAGCAAAGCAAAAGGTATCTTTTGTAATAATGCCTAAAACCTCTGCGCGTTTTTTTATCTCAAATCCGTTCTCTGTGAAGTAGTTCCATTGCAGGTGATTTTTAGGCACTGCCGGAGTTACGACTACCAGTGTATTTTCTTTATTTAAATACTCTAACCCAATAAGGTTAGTGTTATCTTCAAAATGGATGCTTATGCCTTCTGCCTTAAGCTCATCGGTAAGATGGGTAGGCGTACGGTCATAGCCGGCTACGTTTTTGCCAATAAATTTAAAATAGCGAGCCAGGGCGCTCATACCGATGCCGCCAATGCCTATAAAATAAACGCTATGTATTTGGTTTATATCCATCTTTTAAAAAGGTTCTTAGGGACTTAGATGCAGAGGCAATTAGATTTCCCTGCCCCTTGTCCAATCCCTGAACTTCTGTATTTTTATTTTTTTGATTCCTTCGGGTCTTACCTCCTCCGGATTGAATTATTATTGGCCTCACCCCCAACCCCTCTCCTTCGGAGAGGGGAGCACTCATGCTAAGGGTTCGTTATTATCTTTCGTCTGTTTTCTACTATCTTAACTCTTTCATCCCCTAAGTACCTAAGCTTCTCAGTAACTAAGAACCTTAGCGCAACAGCTTCACTATCTCATTCACTATATCCTGCGTAGCATGCGTTTTTGCCAGTTTTTTTATGTTTTCCCCTAAGCTTTTCTGCTTCTCTTTATTCGATAGCAAATCTGCAAAAACAGGCTGAAACTGTGTGTCCAATTGTGTTTCTTTTAACAATATTGCCCCTACTTTTTCTACAATAGCCTGGGCATTCTTAGTTTGGTGGTCTTCAGACACGTTAGGCGACGGAATAAACAGTACCGGCTTACCTACAATACACAGTTCTGACACCGATGATGCGCCTGAGCGCGATATAACCACATCGGCCGCTGCATATACTAAATCCATCCTGTCTATGAACGATAGTACCTGTACCCCTTCCTTATCGCCGTAGTGCCGGTACTCTTCAAAATAGAATTTTCCGCACTGCCATATTACCTGTACATTTTGTGCCTGCAGCCATGTAAGCTCTTTTGCAATAAGCTGGTTTATGCGGCGCGACCCAAGGCTTCCGCCTAAAACCAACAGGGTTTGTTTATTAGCGTCCAGTTTAAAGCGCTGTATTGCCTCTTCCCTGTTATCGCCGGTATGCAGCAAATCCTGCCTAACCGGGTTGCCTGTGTGTACCATTTTAGAAGCCGGGAGAAACCGCTCTAAATTATCGTAGGCCACACATATTTTATTAGCCCTTTTTGCCAGCCATTTATTGGTTATGCCCGGAAACGAATTTTGCTCCTGTATAACCGTGGGCACTCCCATTCCGGATGCTGCCCTGAGCAGCGGCCCACTGGCAAAACCACCGGTACCTATAACCACATCGGGCTTAAAATCTTTTATAATTTTTCTCGACTTTACAAGGCTGCTCATTAATTTAAGCGGAAACAGGGCGTTGTCTAACGTTAACCTGCGCTGTATTCCTGCTATCCACAAGCCTATAATTTTGTAACCTGCCTGCGGTACCTTTTGCATCTCCATTTTATCGCTGGCACCCACAAACAGTATCACGCTGTCCGGAAAACGTTCCTTTAACTCATTAGCAATAGCAATAGCAGGATAGATATGCCCTCCTGTACCACCACCGCTTAATATGAATTTCTTAGGTTGTCCCATCTTTATTATTGGCTCACCCCCAACCCCTCTCCAAAGGAGAGGGAGCACTCGTGCCAGAGGGGTTCGTGTCTATTATCTTTAATGTAATATCTTTAATCTCTTATCTAAAAATCCAAAAATCTACTTGCCAAATACCGCGCTCATTGGGTTTGGTGCCGACCTGTCTTCTATAGAGAAGGCGGCAGGCTGCTCCAGCCCTTCAGCTTCGGCTTCCTCGCGTTGTTTTTCGCGCAGGATGTGTTCGTCTATCAATTGTTGCAGGGCAGCTTCACGGTCTTCTTTTTCCTGAAGCTCCTGCGCTATTTCTTCTTCTTTCTTGGTCACGCTGATGATGATGCCTATAGAGATACATGTCATCCAGATAGAACTACCCCCACTACTGATAAGCGGAAGCGTTTGCCCTGTTACCGGAAGCAGCTCTACCGCGACACCCATATTAATAAGCGCCTGAAATATTATAGGGAAACCAAGCCCTACTATAAGCAGTTTGCCAAATAACGATTGTGCCTTGTGTGCCGTAACTAAAAACCTCACGAATAAAAGGAGGTATAGTGTTAATACTAATAAACCGCCTATTAAACCATATTCTTCTACTATAATGGCAAAGATAAAATCGGAAGACGACTGCGGCAGGAAGTTCTTCTGGATACTCTTGCCCGGCCCTACGCCATATATTTGCCCCGATGCTATGGCAATCTTTGCTTTCTCTATCTGGTAATCGTCTTCGTTAGGCTCGTCTGACGTAAAGCGTTCTATACGGTTCATCCAGGTATCTACCCTGTTTGGCATGGCATCCGGAAACGCTTTTGCAAATGAGATGAACAATACCAGCATGGTAATACCCATGCCTATTATCATGCCCAAATACTTTATAGGGTACTTGCCAACAAATACCAGCATACACACCATACTAAAAATAAGCGCGGCGGTACTAAAGTTAGACGGTAATATAAGTGCCAGTATTACAAACACTGGTGCCCATAATTCTAACAACGATTGCTTAAAGGTTACTTCTTTACCATCTGCCTTGGCAAGGTAACGTGCCACATAGATCATTAACACGATCATGGCCAGTGCCGATGTCTGGAAGGTTACCCCAATAAATGGTACTTTTATCCAGCGGCTGGCATTAGCGCCATCTATTACCGTACCCTGAAAGAATGTATATACAAGTAACACCGCCACCACCGGCAACGCCAGCTGCGACAGCCCCCTGTAATAATGATACGGCACTTTATGCACCATGTATATTAATGCAAAACCAATAAAAATATGAACGAGGTGCTTAACCAGATACCCTATTGTAGAGCCCTTGCCTATAACATACACAAGGTTTGTACTTGCGCTAAAAACCGGCATGAACGAGATAAGGGCCAGTAGCATTACAAACGACCAAATGCCTTTATCTCCTTTTAGGTTATCGATTAATTCTTTCATTTTATATCTATTTTCCATGTAGAGACGTTGCATGCAACGTCTAATCTATGGGTATTCTTTATTCTATTGTGAAACGTTGCGTGCAACGTCTCTGCCAAAGGATTCTTAAAACTTTGCAACTTTGCAACGTCCAGACTTTGTAACTTTTTTAAAGATTCTGCACAGCAGCTTTAAACTGCTTGCCGCGGTCTTCATAGCTTTCAAAAAGGTCGAAGCTTGCACAGGCCGGGCTTAGCAATACAGTATCGCCTTTTTCTGCCATTTTTTGTGCAATCTTAACGGCTTCGCTCATGCTGGTAGTTTCTACCATAACATCTACGACATTACCAAAAGCATTCATAATTTTAGCATTATCTAACCCAAGGCATACAATGGCTTTTACTTTTTCGCGCACAAGCTGCATAAGCTCGTTATAGTCGTTCCCTTTGTCTACCCCGCCCACTATCCATACGGTTGGGGTGGTCATACTGTCTAAAGCATAATAAGTAGAGTTGGTATTAGTAGCTTTACTATCGTTAACATACTCTACACTTTGTATTTTAAGCACTTTTTCAAGCCTGTGCTCCACACCCTGAAAATTAGAAAGGCTTTCCATAATGGTCTTCTTTCTTATGTTCTTCAGTTGGGCAACACTAATAGCGGCCATAGCGTTCTTTACATTGTGTTTTCCTTCTAAAGACAGTTCATTTATTGGCATGGTAAATTCTCCTTTTTTTATTTTGCTTACTATTGTGTCGTTCTTTACGTACACCCCTTTTTTGTTATTACCCGAAAGTGAGAAGGGGATTTTTTGTGCCCTCACTTTGTTGTTGTTTAGCCATTCGGTTATCTTTTCGTCATCTGCATCGTAAATAAGATAATCGTCTTCCGTTTGGTTCATTGTGATCCTGAACTTAGCTGCTACATACAGATCGTAATCATAATTATAGCGGTCTAAATGGTCAGGGCTTATATTAGTTATTACGGCTATATGTGGCCGGTACTTTTCTATACCATCCAGCTGAAAGCTGCTTAACTCTAAAACATAACCCTCATGTTTATTTTCTGCCACCTGCCATGCAAAGCTTTTTCCTATATTACCCGCAATTCCTATATTTAACCCGCCCTGTTTAAGCAGGTGGTGGGTAAGCATCGTGGTAGTAGTTTTGCCGTTGCTGCCGGTTATCCCTATGGTCTCTACCTCTGTAAAGGGAAATGCAAACTCAATTTCAGACACTACCGGGATGCCCTTTTCCAGTATCTTTTTTACAATGGGCGATTTATCCGGTATGCCGGGGCTTTTCATTACCACATCGGCATTAAGTATCAGCTCCTCTGTATGCTTCTCCTCTTCCCAGTCCAGTTTATTAAGTGCAAGAACTTCTTTATAATTGTTTTTTATCTTCCCGAAATCAGATACGAATACCTCGTAGCCTTTTTTCTTTCCGAGAATCGCGGTACCTACCCCGCTTTCGCCCCCACCTAATATTACTAATCTCATAACTATCGCAGTTTTAATGATACTAATGAGAAAATAGCCAGCAGTATGGCTACGATCCAAAAACGGGTAACGATCTTACTTTCATGATACCCCTTTTTTTGGTAATGGTGGTGCAGTGGCGCCATTAAAAAGATACGTTTGCCTTCGCCCGTTTTCTTCTTGGTGTACTTAAAGTACCCTACCTGCAGCACTACCGAGAAATTCTGTGCCAGGAATATGCCGCACAGTACCGGTATAAGCAGCTCTTTGCGCACCGCTATGGCCAGTACGGCAATAATACCACCTATGGTTAAACTACCTGTGTCGCCCATAAAGACCGATGCCGGATAGGTGTTGTACCACAAAAACCCTACAAGCGCACCCACAAAAGCGGCTATGTACACTGTCATCTCTCCCGAATTAGGTATGTACATTATATTAAGGTAATTTGAGAATATAATATTACCCGATACAAATGCAAATATGGCCAGTGTGAGCACCGCAATGGCCGATGTTCCTGCCGCGAGCCCGTCTATACCATCGGTAAGGTTAGCGCCATTAGATACTGCCGTGATGATAAATATCACGAACGGAATAAATATCAGCCACGCATAATCCTTATAGTTACCGCCCATAAAAGACAGTATTTCGGCATAATCAAATTCATTATTTTTAAAGAACGGTATGGTAGTAGCGGTTGATTTTTCTTCCTGCGGCGTTTGGGTAATCACATTTTGAGTGGTTTCAAAAATGTTTGTGGTAGAAGTATCTGTACGCACCGTTACCGACGGATGAAAATACAGTACATATCCCACTATTAACCCTAAGCCTACCTGGCCTACTACTTTAAACTTGCCCTTAAGGCCTTCTTTATCTTTCTTAAAGATCTTTATATAATCGTCTATAAAACCTATGGTGCCCATCCACAATGTGGTAACAATAAGCAGCATGATATAAATATTATCAAGCTTTGCCAAAAGGATAACCGGTATAAGCGTACTCATTATAATGATAAGCCCACCCATTGTTGGCGTTCCCGCTTTTTGTGTTTGCCCTTCTAAGCCAAGCTCCCTTACAGTCTCCCCTATTTGCTGGTTGCGCAAAAAGTTGATGATCTTTTTACCAAATACGGTAGAAATAAGCAATGACAATATTACGGCCAACCCGGAACGGAACGTTATGTACTGAAACACCCCGGCTCCCGGAAAATCCATTTGCTTATTTAAATACTCAAATAAATAGTATAGCATATCTCCGTTATTTGTTTAATTGCCCTAAAATTTCCTTCACTGTCTTCATATCATCAAAATCATACTTCACTCCCTTAATCTCCTGGTACGTTTCATGGCCTTTGCCGGCTATGAGTATAATATCGTTAGGGCGGGCAAGTTGGCAAGCTATCTTAATGGCCTGTTTCCTGTCTACCACAGCAACTGTTTTTTTATAGTTTTGAGGCTCTACGCCTTTCTCCATATCTTCTATAATATCCTCCGGAACTTCGCTTCGCGGATTGTCTGATGTAAAAATGGCCCTGTCGCTCATGCTCGATGCTATGTGCGCCATAACCGGGCGTTTTGTAGTATCCCTGTCGCCCCCACAGCCTACAACTGTAATAAGTTGCTCGTTACGGGTGCGTATATTTGCTATAGTGCTCAATACGTTTTCTAAAGCATCGGGCGTATGGGCATAATCTACAATGGCCGTTACATTACTTTCAGATACGATGAACTGAAACCTGCCTGATACGCTTTCCAGCTCGCTAAGCAGGCGCAACGCCTCACGATCATCCATGCCAAGGTTTACTGCCGTAGCATAAATAGCCAGCAGGTTATAGGCGTTAAACGTGCCTATAAGCTTTACCCAAACTTCTTCGCCGTTGATTTTTAACAACAGGCCGCTTAGCTGGTTTTCCAATATCTGAGCCCTGTAATCAGCGTAGGTTTTAAGCGCGTAGGTAATTTTTTTAGCTGCGGTATTTTGCAGCATTACCAGTCCGTTCTTATCGTCTACGTTTACTATGGCAAAAGCCTGTTTTGGCAAATGGTCAAAGAACGATTTCTTTACATCCCTGTATTCGGCAAACGTAGGGTGGTAGTCTAAATGGTCGTGCGAAAGGTTTGTAAATACCCCGCCTACAAACTGTAACCCTTCGGTCCTGTTTTGGTGTATGCCGTGCGAGCTTACTTCCATAAAGCAGTACTCCACACCATCGGCCACCATTTCTTTTAAATACCTGTTTATGGTAAGCGAATCGGGCGTAGTGTGCGTTGCAGGATACTCCTTATCGTTAACCAAAATTTTTACTGTACTAAGTAACCCGGCCGTAAAGCCGGCATTCCTGAACAGCTGGTACAACAGCGTGGCAATGGTGGTCTTGCCATTTGTACCCGTTATGCCCACCAGCTTTAAACTGGCCGACGGGTTGCCATAATAATTAGATGCCATATAGGCCAGTGCAGAACTTGCGCTCTTTACCACTACGTAGCTTACATTATCGGCAACTGTTTGGGGCAATACCTCGCATACTACCGCTACAGCGCCCAGGCTTATGGCTTTCTCTATATAATCATGGCCGTTGCTTTGCGTACCTTTTATGGCAACAAAAACATCGCCCTGTTTTATATGGCGCGAGTCAAACTCAATTTTACCCACAGTAATATCTGTAGGGCCTTTTACAAGTTCTATTGCTGCTTTATATAGTATGTCGCGTAATAACATCACGATAATTCGAGTATTATAGTTTGATCTTTATTAAAACCCTGGCCCGGCCTAAGCGATTGTTTTTTAACCTTACCAATGCCTATTACCTGTACCTTAAGCCCCATGTTACCCAGTAATGCTACGGCATCCATACCGCTCATGCTTATAACATTAGGTATCATGTTCTTTTTTATCTTGTTCTCCTTATCGTAGTAAGAAGCAAATAGTTTTTCCTGGTCTTTTATAGATGCATCCAGTTTTTTAATCCTGTTGGTAGATGGCACATCGGTAAATATCTTTTGCGCTATCCTGCGGAATACCGGCCCCGAAACATCGGCACCATAATACCCTTTTGCCACATGCGGCTTGTTAATGATAACAATGCACGAATACTGCGGTTCATCTGCCGGGAAGTACCCCACAAAGGTTGATGAGTAATACATATCGCCATTGGTCTTGCCGCCCTTGCCATAGTTAACCTGCGCCGTACCCGTTTTACCCGCCATACTAAAATTAGGCGAATACAGCTTGCTGCCTGTACCTTTTTTAACCACGTTCTCCATAATGGCGCGTACCTGGTTAATGGTTTCCTGAGAGCATATTTTAGGGTTCATTACCTCTTTATCATACTTTTTAATGGTCTTATCCCACTCCTTGATTTCTTTTACAAACAGTGGCCTTACCATTTCTCCATTGTTTGCCACAGCGTTATAAAACGTAAGGGTTTGCAGCGGGGTTAAGCTTACACCATAACCAAAGCCCATCCACGGAAGCGATAAACGCGACCATGATTTTTCGTTAGGCTGCGGTATGCGCGGGGCACCTTCACCTTTTATAGATACACCCAGCCTTTTGTTTAATCCATACTTATTAAGATTATTTACAAACCCCCACGGATTATCTTTATAGCTTTCGTATACTGCCTGAACCAATACCGTATTAGAAGAAAGTTCAAACCCTCTTGCTAATGATATTTTACCGTACCCACCCCTGTGCGAATCGCGCACATGGCGGCCATTAAAGGTTATATCGCCACCTTTGCTGTCAAAAACCTGGCTGGTATCTACTTTTTTGTCTTCAAGCATAGAGATAAGCGCGGCAAGCTTAAAGCTCGATCCCGGCTCTGCCGATTCGCCCACGGCATAATTTACCGTTTCGTAGTACGACCCATCGGTAGCACGGCCCAGGTTAGAGATGGCTTTTACATAGCCTGTTTTGGTTTCCATAACCACCACACAACCATGATCGGCCTCATAATATTCCAGTTGCTTTAAAAGCGCATGGTGGGCAATATCCTGTATATATACATCTATAGACGATACAACATCATACCCGTCTACCGGCTCTACCTCGTTAACATCACTAATAGGCTTCCATTGATTGCGCGCTATTTTTTGCATCATGTGGCGGCCATCTTTACCATTAAGGTAAGATGCAAAAGCACCTTCTATACCCACATACAACTTTTCGCCATCGTCGTCTATGCGTTCATAGCCCACAGTACGTTCGGCAATTTTACCTATAGGGTGCTCGCGCACCGTTTTTTGTTCTGTAATAACACCGCCTTTATAAGCGCCCAGCTTAAACAGCGGAAAGCTTTTTATGCGAAGCAGCTCTGTATAACTAAGGTCTTTAGTTATAAGGTGGTACCTGTCTTTATTGGTACGTGCCCTGCGCAGCTCATAATAATATTGTTTGGCCGGTTTGCCCAACATTACCGAAAGCGAATCGGCAAGCGGCTCCAGGTACTTATCAAAATCTTCTTTTTTAGGCGCCAGTGCATCAAACCTTATTATATAATTAGGTATAGATGTTGCCAGCAAACTACCATCTGCCGAGTATACATTACCCCTGTTTGCCGGGATGGTAAAGTTCTTAACCGTGCGCTGCTGTGCAAGCTGGCGGTAATAATCGCCCTCTACCCATTGTATATTAGTAAGCTTAATAGAAACAAGTATAGCCATCACAAATATTGCGAAGGCTACCAGGTAAATCCTGTAAGATACTTTCTTATCCTCTGTTACTATTGCCATATTTTTTTCCAAAAACCTGTTTCCTCTTCTTTAGCCACTTCTATCTTCTTGGGCGGCACGGTAGACGGGAAAATTTCCCTTTCTTCCATTTTACGGGCCACGGTGCTTTCCATCTTAAGCTCCATCAGTTCGCTGCGGCGGTCTACAAATTCCGACCTTAACTCTTTTATCTCGCTTTCCAGTGCGGTTATCCTGTACAGCTTTTGCTCATAATTATGCGAATTCGCGATCATTAGCATTGCCATAAGTATAAGGAATACTATAAAGCGCCAGTTCTTCATAGACCCGTCGTCTACCAGATATTTTGCCTTAAGTAAACTATACACCCCGCCTTTCATAACTTATTTCTTTTCGGCCACCCTAAGCTTTGCGCTTCGTGCCCTGTTGTTTATTTTTATTTCTTCGTCGCTTGGAACAATAAGCTTCTCTACAATTTTAAACGGAACTTCAAAGTTGCCAAAGAAGTCGCGTTCCGGCTCACCCTCAAACATACCGTTACGCATGTAGCGTTTTACCAGCCTGTCTTCCAGCGAATGGTAAGCAATAACACTAAGCCTGCCGCCCGGTTTTAAAATTTCCAGCGTTTGCAGTAAAAATTCTCTTAACACATCTATTTCCTGGTTAACCTCTATGCGTATAGCCTGGTATATTTGCGCCATGATCTTATTGCTTTTATGCCCCGGCAAAAAACGCGCAAGTGCTTTTTTAAGCTCATCAGTATTATGTATACCACCTTCTACACGGGCAGTTACTAAAGCATGAGCCAGTGCAGCAGCATTTTTAAGTTCACCATAATCAAACAGTACCCTTTTAAGCTCGGCCTCGTCATATTCGTTAACCACCTTAAAAGCATCAAGGTCTATCTTTTTGCTCATCCTCATATCCAGTCCGGCATTAAAACGGGTACTAAAACCACGTTCTGCCACATCAAACTGGTGCGATGATACACCAAGATCTGCCAGTATACCGTCTACCTCTTTAATACCATGAAAACGCAGGTACCTTTTTATGAACCTGAAATTTTCCGGTATCAGCACAAAGCGTTCGTCATCTATAATGTTAGCCTGCGCATCTTCATCCTGGTCAAACCCAAACAGCTTTCCGTTTGGCCCCAGCCTGCTCATTATCTCCCTGGAGTGTCCGCCACCGCCAAAGGTTACATCTACATACACCCCATCGGGCTTAATATTAAGTCCGTCTACTGTTTCTTTCAGCAATACAGGGTTATGATATTCCATCTTCGTCATTTAAATTACCCATTACCTCTTCGGCAAGGTTAGCAAAATCATCTGCAGATTCGTCAATTGACGCTTCATACTTATCTTTGTCCCAAATCTCTACTATGTTCACTGCCGAAGAAAGCACTATGTCATTCTTAATTCCAGCAAAAACCACCAGGTCTTTAGGTATAAGCAGCCTTCCGGCGCTATCCATCTCTACCACCTTAACCCCTGCCGTAAACCTCCTTATAAAATCGTTGTTCTTTTTTACAAATCGGTTTAGCTTGTTTATTTTTTCCATCATTTTATTCCACTCTGCCATTGGGTATAACTCCAGGCAGGACTGAAAAACCGAGCGTTTTAAAACAAAACCCTCCTCCAGGCCTTCATGCAATTGCTTCTTTAAAGGAGCAGGCAGCATGAGCCTTCCCTTTAAATCAGCCTTACATTCGTATGTGCCTATAATGGTATTCAAGCAGTTAGGTTTTTAGTCTTATCAAAGCAAATATAGAATTTTTTTACCACTTGTTACCACCGCACCCCACTTTGTTGATAAGTTTTACACTTTTTTACCACTATGGTAACACAAAGCCGCATTGCCGCTGTAAGACTTATTTGGTTTTTTTTTAGGATGGAAAATTTTACCGTAGTATTAATGTAAAATTTTAAGAAAACTTAACAATTAAAATAACAAAGCCCAAAAAATTTTGTAATCCTGAATAATTTATGTTTTACCCCTGCATTTACTGATAATAATTAAAACAGGAATTGTATTACAGGATGTTATTGCCGCCTATATGAAATTTAAGCCAAATTATAAGGGGCTTAATCCTTTCTTTATATATATTATTATATATTTGTGCTGATTTGAACGTTTACCAACCACATGCAAAGCACTAATAAAGACGGAAAATACAGCTATTACGAAGCCGGAGAAGGCACCCCTATTATAATCCTTCACGGGCTGATGGGCGGATTAAGCAACTTTGACGGAGTAGCAAAATATTTCCCGGAGCACGGATACAAAGTAGTAATACCGGAATTACCCATATATACCCAAAGCCTTTTAAAAACCAATGTTAAAGCTTTTGCCCGCTGGGTTAAAGATTTTATTACCTACAAAGGGTTTGAGAGGGTTATACTTTTAGGGAATTCACTGGGCGGGCACATTGCACTGTACCACACCAAAATGTATCCCGAAAAAATGCTTGGCCTGGTTATTACCGGAAGTTCCGGACTTTATGAGAGCGCAATGGGCGACAGCTACCCGCGCCGTGGCGACCGTGATTACATTAAAAAGAAAGCACAGGAAGTTTTTTACGACCCCGCCATTGCTACAGACGAAATTATAGAAGAGGTATATGCCCTGGCAAACGACCGTATTAAACTTATAAAAACACTTACCATTGCCAAGAGTGCCATACGCCACAATATGGCGAAGGACCTGCCTAAAATGCACGTTCCTACAGGTATTATTTGGGGTAAGAATGACAATGTTACACCACCGGATGTTGCAGTAGAGTTTGACAACCTGCTGCCTAACAGCTCCCTGTACTGGATAGACAAATGCGGGCACGCTGCCATGATGGAGCACCCGGACGAGTTTAACAGGCTAATGCATGAGTGGCTTAAGAAAACGGGGCTTTAAGAGCTACAGTGGCAGTCGCAGTTTTTAGATTGAACTGCACCCGAATGTACTATAACAATCCGATATAAATATACTAACCTGACAAATCACTGTCAGGTTTTTTTTTATTTAAGGCATCCTTTTACGCCATTAAGAGCAGCCTAAGTATGCCTAATTTAAATTTGCTACCTTTGCACTTTTAACGGCAAGAGCCCAAAAATAAATACTATGAAAATTAATACTGCCGAATTTATAGTAAGCAATTCTGATGTTAGCCTGTGCCCTAAGGAACTAATACCGGAGTATGCCTTTATAGGCAGGAGTAATGTGGGTAAATCGTCGCTTATTAATATGCTTACTAACCGCAACAGCCTGGCAAAAACATCTGGCCGGCCGGGAAAAACGCAGCTTATTAACCACTTTAAAATAAATGCCAACTGGTTTCTTGTAGATTTACCGGGATACGGTTATGCACGTGTATCTAAATCTACCAAAGAGGTTTTCCAGAAGTTTATTACCGATTATTTTGAGCGCCGCGAGCAACTGGTGTGCGCTTTTGTATTGATAGACATAAGGCATGAAGCCCAAAAAATTGACCTGGAATTTATGGCTTACCTTGGCGAAGCACAGGTACCGTTTTGCATAATATTTACCAAGGCCGATAAAATAAGCCGTGGCAAAGTAGACCAGCATATAAATGCTTACCGTAAAAAATTACTGGAAGGCGACTGGGAAGAGATGCCACAGTATTTTGTAACCTCATCTACAGAAGCTACCGGCCGCGATGCCGTGCTGGAATATATAGAAAATGTAAACCAGGGTATTTTTGATAATCAGGGCTTCCTGTAGAAACGCCTTGAATGCATTTAACTAAGGTTAACCACAAAGTATACGATCCGCAACTATCAGCAATGATTTTGCGGATTTTTCTTATCCTCTAAACTACAAAGTATTCTGCCTCTACTGTTTTTACCATTAAAAAATTCATAAGCACCTGCCCATCACTCTCCGAACTTACCTTATCAACTACAGTATAACCCCTGCTTTCAAAAAAAGGCCTTGCGGTAATAGACGCTGTAACCATAATATTTGTTAAGCCCTGTTGCATCATATGATCTTCTAAAGCATTTGCCAGTAGTTTTGCCACACCCCGGCCCTGAAAATCTTTATGTACATATAAGCGGTTAAAGTAGCCATTGTCTTCCATATCGGCAAAGCCAATAATTACCCCTTCCTGCTCTGCTACAATAGTGTGGTTTTTAGACAGGGTTTGCTGCCAGCGGTTGTTATCTAACACCTCCGGTGCCCATGCATCAAGTTGTGCGCTGGTATAATCTCTTGCATTAACGGTATGTACCGTTTCCTTAAAAAGCTTTAATAAAGCATCAAGATCTGATGGTTTATAAGCGCGAAGTGTTTTTTCCATGTTTTGTTGTTGGAATAAAAAAGCGGCCTTATGCCGCTTTTTATCCGGGTTTTTTAACTTCGCTCTGCGGCATTAATTAATACCGCTTTAATTTAGATGAAGGTAAAATTTATATTTCAGGCATAGCAATGCTACGTCTTTATTGCTTCTTCAGTTCCAGTTTTTCTGCAAAATAATCACAAAAATCTTTCATGGTCTCGCTCATTTTTTTGTCGCCGGTAGCACGCTCAAAAGTTTCCGACATAGATACCAGTGTTTGATGGAAGAACAACTTCATTTCATCTACAGGCATATCCTTTGTCCAGAGGTCTATGCGCATGCTTTCCTGCGGCTTGCTGTCCCAAACCGACAGCATTAGCGCTTTGGTGTCCTGATTAACTACACCGCCGTCGCGGGCTGTCCAGGTAAGTTTTTCGGGCACGCGGTTCTCGTCCAGCGCCACATCTATTTTTATCTCCGATCTTAAAATTGTATCAGGCATTATTTCTTGGGTTTGTATTTACTATTATCAAAAATGGTTTTGGCATCTGCGGCCATTAGCTGCGGCAAAGTTACGGCTTTATTGTTTTCCATGTATGCCCTTACTATTTGCCAGCCCAGCCACTGCCCGGTGCGCCCCGGAGATTCGGTATCAAAACCAAGGTAAAATTTACTAAAGGGTGCAGGGTTTATAAACCTTCCCGGCAGTTTTGCATCGGTACTGTAAAAAACTTTGTTCTCTACAAAATAACGCCACATTTCGCTTTCATTGGCATTAACCCAGTCCAGCTGCTCTTTAGTGTAGCCTATTTTGTTATAATCGGGCACTTCGGGCAATAACAAATCTTTTAAATACAGCTCCTTACCATAATATATCATTAGCGATAGCAGCGTGCGGTCGCGGGGCGGGGCTATCCTGCCGTATGAAAATGCCGAAACAAGATCGGGCATTATTTGCGACGGCTCAAACTCCTGCTTTTGGTACGCCGGGAAATCTACATAAAAGCGGTGGTTTTTACCCAGGTAAAGATCTAACGAAATTAACACCAGCGTATCGGCATAAATGGCACGGTTGGCATAATCCATTTCGCTTATTAATGTAATAACCTTTGGCGTAGGCGCCTGGGGGTAGTAGTAGCGTATGTGCTGCATAAGGCTAAACATATCTTCGCCCAGCTTTTTTGTGTCCGGAAATTTTTTGTCTACCTCAGCATGCAGCTCCTGCAATAGCGGGTTGTTTATTTTGTTTGTCCACACGGTATCTTCGTTACCTGCCGGGAACATGTACGGGTAACGCTGCTTAACTTTAGGCAGGTCCTGGGGGGTGCTGTTGTAAAAAGCATCATCAAAACGTTCTATTTGTATGTTGCCCACTTTTACCCCGGCCACCTTTTCTTCAACTACATTTTCCTTTTTGCAGGACAGGGTAAGCATCCCAAGGGCAATAAACAGGATATATTTCTTCATTTTAAGTTTTTATTACTAAATTCTTTTAACAGGATTATTTAATTTTATGGCAAATATACTTAACATACTTTTAATATATATACTACCATGCCTACAGACACTACATTTCAGGCCGAAGCCATTAACCACCATATAGTAAACTGGCTGCGCACCTATGCCACTAACGCAAAAGTAAAAGGTTTTGTTGTAGGGATATCGGGCGGCATAGATTCTGCACTTACCTCAACACTTTGTGCACAAACAGGCCTGCCCACCCTTTGCGTAGAAATGCCCATACACCAGGCCGAAAGCCACGTAAGCCGCGCTAAACAGCACATAAAGCTGCTTAAGGAAAAGTTTAGTAATGTATCATCGGCCGAAGCCGACCTTACAAAAGTATTTGACGATTTTAAAAACCTGGTCCCGCAGGGTGGAACACAACACAGTACCGACCTTACCCTGGCCAACACCCGTGCGCGCCTGCGCATGACTACCTTATATTACTTTGCTGGGATTAATAATGCGCTGGTAGCAGGAACAGGCAATAAGGTAGAAGATTTTGGCGTGGGCTTTTATACTAAATATGGCGATGGCGGTGTTGATGTGAGCCCTATTGCCGACCTTACCAAAACCGAGGTGCGCAAACTTGCTAAATATCTTACCGTACACGAAGCCATACTTATAGCCAAACCTACCGACGGATTGTTTGGTGATGACCGCAGCGATGAAGACCAACTGGGCGCAAGTTATGACGAACTGGAATGGGCTATGGCTCAGGCCGAAAGTGGCAGCACAGCAACCGATTTTGAAGGCCGCGAAAAAGAGGTTTTTACAATTTACAAAACGTTAAATACTGTTAATCAACATAAAATGCAACCCATACCGGTATGTGAAATACCCTTAAATTTGAAATAAAATTCTTTCATTCACAATACTTTAAGAAACTAATGGCTAACTTTACTGGTATATAAACCCTAAAAAACCTAATTATGATCAAATTATGCCTTGCGGATAATCACCCTGTGGTGCATTATGGGATGAAGTCGTATTTTAGCGATAATCCGCAGATTAGTTTTGTAGGGGTGGTAAATAACCTGGAGAGCCTTCTTGATGTACTGAGTAAAAAAACGGTGGATGCAGCCGTGATAGACCTTGAGCTGGATGGCCTTACAAGTATTAGTTCTGTAAAATCCCTGATAAAGGAATTTCCCGAAACCAAGGTAATTATATTTACCAACCTTGCCGAACAAATTTATGCCCCTAATGCCCTTAAAGCAGGCGTAAGTGCCTATGTGCACAAAAGCGCCAGGATGGAAGAGCTGGAAAGTGCCATTAAAAAAGTAAATGATGGCGAAGTGGTATTTAGCGATGCCGTTAAAAAGAACCTTGCCCTGCTTAACAAAGGCAAAAAATCGGAAAGGCTGTACAGGAAACTTTCTTCCCGCGAAATTGAAGTGCTGCGCTACCTTAGCGAAGGCAAAAAAAACAAGGAAATTGCAAGGCTGCTGGACCTTAACGAAAAAACCATCAGTACCTACAAGCTCCGCCTGCTTACCAAGCTTCATGTTACCAATCTTGTAGATTTGGTAAACAAAGCAAAAACACTGGACATTGTTTAACCAACACACAATTACAGGACAAAACCACTACTATTAAAAAACAAATCGAGGAAAGCATTTGGTAAACAGCAATGGTTACCTTACACAAATTAAAGAAGCACCCTAACCACTATTAGGGTGTTTTTTTTGTTTAATAGGATAATGAAGGCTGTTCCATTTTGAGCGAAGTGCAACGGAGTCGAAAAATCTCAAAGATAGGGATTCCTCAATTCCGCTGCGCTGCATTCGGAATGGAGTAGCTGCCCGGCAAAAGATCCAATCGCTATAAAATTATATTTGTGCAGAAGGCAATGCCCGGAATCTTTACTTAAACAGCACCCACAATACTCTCTGCCGCAATAAAGCCGCCCGTCCAGGCATTCTGGAAATTAAAGCCGCCTGTTATGGCATCTACATTAATAACTTCACCCGCAAAGTACAGGTTCTCTACACGCTTGCTTTCCATTGTTTTAAAGTTTACTTCTTTAAGGTCTACGCCTCCGGCGGTAACAAACTCTTCCTTAAACGTACTTTTACCGTTTACGTTATACTCGCCGTTAACCAGCTGGTTTGCCAAAGCCTGCAATTCGTTTCGGGTAAGGTCGGCCCACTTGGTTTCAGGGTTTATTCCTGCCGCTGTAACAAGGCTTTCCCACAATCGGTTAGGGAAATCAAAAGGCGATTTTTTACTTACCGTTTTTTTGGCGTGTTCCTGTTTAAGCTCTTTAAGTACGGTATCGCAGTCTTCAAGATCAACGTCGTTAAGCCAGTTAACCTGAAGCACAAACTGATAGCTTTTGGCAAACAGTTCCCTTGCACCCCAAGCCGACAAACGCAATATGCCCGGCCCGCTCATACCCCAATGGGTTATAAGTAACGGCCCAGATGCTTCCAGCTTACTGCCTTTTACCTTTACGGTTGCCACGGCAGATACTCCCATAAGGTCTTTTATATTAAATGTAAACAACGACGGTACCGGCGGAACGATGGTATGCCCAAATTCGGCCAGCATATCCCACATTTTAGGGTTGCTTCCCGTAGCCATCACCAGCTTTTCACTAATAAAAGTACCGTTCTGGGTCTCTATTTTCCAGGAATACTCGCCTTTGTAAAGCGATTGTATGCTCTCGCCTGTAAGCACCTGTATACCCAGTTTTTTTACCGCGTTATTAAAGCAGTCTATTATAGTTTGCGAACTGTCAGAAACCGGGAACATGCGCCCGTCTTCTTCAGTTTTTAATTCTACACCGCGCTCTTCAAACCAGGCTATGGTATCGCCTGCACCAAAACGGTTAAAGGGGCCACGCAGTTCTTTTTCGCCACGCGGATAGAACTTTACGAGGTCATTTGGGATAAAACAGGCGTGGGTAACATTGCACCTGCCACCACCCGATATGCGCACTTTACTAAGCGTTTCTTTACCGCGCTCTAAAATGGCAATCTTAAGTTTAGGGTTGGCCTCGGCAATATTAATGGCGGTAAAAAATCCTGCCGCACCACCGCCGGCTATTATAACATCATACGTTTTACTCATAGTCGTTCGGGAAAATCAGAGATGATGCCATCTACATTATAGGTTTTTATACGGGCAATATCTTCGGGTTCGTTTACAGTCCAGGTGTATACCTTTAGGCCTGCCTGTTGTGCTTTGTGTACATTACTTTCGGTAAGCAACGAAAAGTGCGGGTGTATGGCTTTAGCCTTATAGGCATCTGCCCACTCCCACGCCTGGGTCACACTCGCCTGGGTAAGTATGCCTAAGTGTACGTTAGGATTTATCTCACTTATTACTTTTAGCTCTTCCTGTTGAAAGCTGGATACTAAAAAATCTTCATAACTGTAGCCTTTATGGGTTACATAATCATTTATAAAATCAGATACGGGCTGTGCCGTGTGCCTGCCTTTCATTTCTATATTTATAATGCACTTTTTGTTTATTAGGTTGTACACCTCATGTAAGGTGGGTATTTGCTGGCTGGGTTCTATAGTAAGGGCTTTCAGTTCGGCCAGAGTCATTTTGTGTACTTCGCCGGTGCCATTCGTAACCCTGTCTACGGTAAAATCGTGTATTACTACAAGCTCCCCTGTGGCACAAACATGTACGTCCAGCTCTATGCCATGTACACCAAGCTCTAATGCTTTTGCAAACGACACAAGGGTGTTTTCCGGCTCATGGCCTTTGGCGCCGCGGTGGCCTATTTTTAGCAATGCTGCCATACCGTATTTTTCTGTAAAGATATTACAAATAGATTTAGCTGCGAATTGTTACTAATATTTACATAATCCCAATAAGTGATATAAAGCAATCTAAATAACTTGACACGCAAAGTCGCGAGGTGCAAAGCTGCATGATAAATCATGTATTCGTTACAGCTTAAGATGGGAATGTATTCATCCGCCTATGCCTTTGCGTGACATTAATATTATAAGGCTACCTCATATTAACCACGTTAATTAAATGGAAATTTGTGAAAATTCGTAAAATTCGTGGCTAATAGTAAAAACCAAAAAAGCGCAAACCAATGGCCTGCGCTTTTTCTTCTTAAAAATAAACACACTAATTTTTAACCACCCGTATGGTTTGTGCAGTATTGCCCATTGTTACCCTTGCAAAATAAATACCCGATGCAAAACCGGCAGCGTTTACAGTAGTACTGTTATTTTGACTGAACATTACTTTACCGGTAACATCTGTTATCTGTATTGCATTAATGGTATTACTACCTGCGCTAAAGTTCCAAACGCTTTGTGCCGGGTTAGGATATACCGTAACAGCAGTGATTTTAAAAGTATTAATACCGGCAGATGGTGCTGTAAATGCAAACGCACCCGTTATTCTGTTAAAGGTAACATCATATGTGCCGGCAGTGATGACCATGTTAGGCCCATCTACAGATGTAGCTGTACCGGAAGGAAACTCTAAAGTGCCCCAGCTTGTACCCCATGCATTGTTAAGCCTGAATTTACCTTCGCCACCTGCAAATGCAAAGTTAGACAAGGTATAATTTACCCCGTCTGTAGTAGTAAGCTGCGTATCTGTATCCCAGTTAACCACGCCTGCGCCAATAAGGCTTATCCTTACAAAGTTAAAGCTGTAAGCACCTGTGTTTTTATTAAATGTAATATTGTAGCTGTTGCCCTGTACAGGAATGCTTTGCCCCGAAACCGCTATACCTGTTGGAAAAGAAGGGCTACCCCACCCCACTGCGGCATCATTTACCCTAAAAGAAAAATCGGCTGTATCTAAAAGGGCATTATCTGCTGTATACGTTATACCGTCTACCGTGGTCATTACAAGAGAGCTGCTGCCTACAATAGAAACGGTATCGAAATGCACACCCGCAGGCACAAAGCTGTAAGCCCCCGTAGTTATATTAAACGTTACATCCCATGTACCGTTTGTAGCAGGAATGTTAGGCCCGTTTTGGGTGCCTGTACCGTTAGGGAAACTGTTTGCACCCCAGTTAACAGGCCAGTCGTGGTCGCGGCGAAATTTAACCCCTGCATCGGATGCCGGAATGGTAACCACAAGGCCGTTGTAGGTGTAGTTAACACCATCTGCAGTAGCCATGTCGAGATCGCCGGTCCAGCCCACTGATGTAGATCCGCCAAGGATGCTTATAACCGGATTTTGAGCCATCATCATTGCTGTGCCCGCCATGAACACTGTGCAAAACATAAGTAATTTTTTGATCATAAATTTTGAATTTAAATTAAAGAAAACGTTATAGTGAACTGGTTAAAAAAATGGCTGCGCAATGACTACGCAGCCAATATTATTATTTATTGTGTAAGTATCCAGTACTGCCAAGGCGTAGCCTGCAGTTTCTGACCTTCGGTAAGCGTTATTTTTTCGCCTGTCATGTAGTTGGTAAATGTTCCTGCCACAGGTACAGTAAACAATTGTGGACTTTTACTAAGATTGGCAATGTAATATACTTTTTGATTGTTCTTAGCCCTTTCAAAAGCCAGTACTTTAGTATCTGCCGATGTTTTTAGCCTTGTGTACGACGCCGGGTTTTTCCCTCCGTTAAGCGCTGCATTGGTATTTTTAAGCTTGCCCAGTTTTTCATACACGGCAAACATTTTACCCTCTGTCCTGTCAATCGGGTCCTGTTCGAAGAATTTAAGGCGGCGTTTGTTATCATACTCCTGACCGGTATAAATAAGCGGCATGCCCGGCATAGTATAGGTAAGTGCTGCAAAAGCCTCTGCCCCATCGCCCATACGCTCATACTCGCTGCCATTCCAGGCATTTTCGTCATGGCTGCTGGTAAGGTTCATCATGATGTCATCTTTCTCATATTTTTCAGAAAGGTGTACCATAAGCTTATCCCAGTCGGCTACGGTTTTAGTACCCTTAACAATATTGTTCATTACGTGATGTGCTTCAAAACCATACCCCATATCGAACTGGCCTTTTAGCAATTCCGGCTTTTCCGATTCCATAAGCATGAATACGGGCTTCACTTCTTTAAGTTTCGGGATCGCAAAGTTCCAGAAATCGGTAGGCACATTGTCGGCCACATCACAACGGAAACCGTCTATGTTTACATCCTTAACCCAGTACAGCATAGCATCCTTCATAGGTTCGTACACTTTTTTATTAGTGTATTCCAGCTTGGCAACGTCTGTCCAGCCCCATGGCTCGCCGGTGGTAGGATCTATAGGATCGGTCACTTCGCCTTTAGCATTGTGCTGGTAATATTCAGGATGCTCGGTAATCCATTTATGGTCCCAGCCGGTATGGTTAGCCACCCAGTCCAGGATTACATACATACCGTTGTCATGCGCTGTTTTTACCAGTTGCTGAAAATCCTCCAGCGTACCCATATCGGGGTTTACCTCAGTATAATCGGTAATGGCATACCAGCTCCCTAAGTATTTTTTCTTTTCGTTCGGGTCGGTAATATCCTCAATAGATTTATCGGCGGTAGCCTTACGGCGTTTCATAGATATAGGGTAAATGGGCATTACCCAAAGCACCTTTACACCTAATTGTTTTAACTTGGGAATGTCTTTAGTAAACGCGTTAAAGGTGCCCTCTTTGCTGTAGTTACGAATGTTAGCTTCATAAATAACACTGTTCTCTGCTGTAGCATCACTTACGGGTGCGAGTGAGCTTTGGGTAGTTGCCACCCCGGTTTTGGTAGTGGTAACTTCTTCTGTCTTTTTATCATTTTTGCAACTAAAGAAAGCAGCAAGCATAACACCTAAAAGAATTGTTTTTTTCATCTTGGTTGATAGTTTAGTTGAGTTCTAAGATCATTACCGACTTTGGCTCCATGGTAACGTCTCCTGATAGACTTACCGTTTTACCGGTAATTACATCTTTACCTGATTTATGGTTTTTGATACTCTCGGTGAAACGATCTGTTTTAAAGGTCTTTGCCGAAGCACTATTGTTTACCACCACCATAACGGTTTCCTTATCGTTGTATCTAAAGTATACATATACGTTATCATAAGGCAGGTACTGGGTAGTTTTACCGGTATGAATAACCTCTTTGTTTTTTCTCCAGGTAAACAATTTTGATGTGTAATCA
>Ga0247814_10000699_pt1 | contig 24298 bp, 13 predicted proteins | sample UWRJL179409R1_FD_179947 | JGI IMG/M metagenome (GOLD analysis project Ga0247814, IMG submission 179947) | Plant litter microbial communities from Arlington Agricultural Research Station in Wisconsin, United States - UWRJ-L179-409R-1 | ecosystem: Environmental > Terrestrial > Plant litter >... | reverse complement strand
ATCTTACCCGAAAAATAATTGAAGATATTATGGAATTCGGTAATGTACAACGCGGAATTTTAGGTGTTGAAGGAGGCGAATTAAACTCATCGGTTTCTAAAGAATTAGGCGTAAAACAAACGCAAGGTTTCTACATCAATAATGTTAGAAAAAATACCGGAGCCGATAAATCTGGTTTGAAAAAAGGAGATATTATCGTAAAAATTGACAACCAAAACATTTCTACATTTGCTGATCTTTCTGGATATATTAATACCAAAAGACCAAATGACAAAGTAGCAGTAAGTATTATTAGAGATGGTGATACTAAGATTATTCCGGTAGTTTTAAGTAAAAATGAAGTCTTCGGTACCGAATTTAAAGGAATGGAGCTAGAAAACATTTCAAATGCTGATAAGAAGAAATTCAACGTTACTTATGGTGTAAAAATCAAATCGATTAATAATGAAAACCTAAGTCAATATGCTGATGAATTGACAGGAAACATCATATTAAGTATTGATAATGTAAAAGCAAATGATATTGAAACTGTTTCAAAACTTTTAAATAATAAAGACGAACGTCAAAGTGTTCGAATTGAAATGATCAATAAAAACGGAGAAATTATCCGAATTATAATCTAAAATTTTCTAAAAACAAAAACCTTAAAAGCCAGTTTTAAACTGGCTTTTATTATCTTAATAACATTGTATTTTAAAACTTCTTAAAAAAAAGAAATACATTTGAACTTATAATAATCCAAAAATAATCACCTTGAAAAAAACATTCTTATTATTACTCGTCTTAATCAGTACTTCAATTTCTTTCGCTCAGAACAGTTATGTCTTTTTTGGTTCATACAACACTGACAAAAGCACTGAAGGAATCTTTGTTTATCAATTAGATACTATAAATGGAAAATTAAGCAAAATAACCACTGTTAAAGATGTTCTAAACCCTTCCTACCTTACTCTATCGAATGACGGACAATTTTTATACGCCTGTACTGACACCCGAACTGCAAATGCAGGTAGTGTAAGCAGTTTTAAATTCGACGCTAAAAATAAAAGTCTGAAATTTTTAAATAGTCAAAACACAAATGGAGAAAACCCAGCTTATCTTTCGTTAGATCATACTGGAAAATGGCTTGTTGATGCCAATTATACAGGAAGCAGCATCTCGGTATTTCCAATTGCTAAAGATGGAAAAATAAACCCAATGGCTCAACACATCCCTTTTACCGAAGGAAGTATCAATCCTGACAGACAAAAAAGTTCTCACGTACATTCTGTGTTCTTCTCTCCTGACAACAACTATGTTTTTTCCCCTGATTTAGGTGCTGATAAAATTAGAATCTTTCCTTTTAATGTAAACAAAAAAGAACCTCTGGAGATTGAAAACGTTAGTTTTATACAAAGTACACCAGGAAGCGGACCAAGACATTTTGCTTTTCATCCTAATAAAAAATGGGGTTATTCTGTGGAAGAAATTGCTGGAACAATAAGTGCATACAGCATCAAAAAAGAAAAAGTAAAACTTCTGGGAACAACTAAAATTGAATCTAAAAACGAAACAAAAGATTTTGGAAGTGCTGAAATCCTTATTTCTCCAGATGGAAAGTTTTTATATGTTTCGAATAGAGGTCTGGAAAACAATATCTCCATTTACAGTATCAAAAAAGATGGTACTTTAAAAAATGTTGATACCCAATCCAGCTTAGGAAATCATCCTAGAAATTTTGCTATCTCTCCAAGTGGAAAATTTCTTATTGTAGCCAATATGAATAGCGGTGATATTATTGTTTTTAAAAGAAATCTAAAAACAGGTTTGTTGAAGAAAGCTAGCGAACTGAAACTTAAAAACATTTCCTGTGTTAAAATTAAAAACATCTAAGAAACAAGAAAAGCGCTTAAATAGCGCTTTTTTTATTTTATATTTCTAAACAAATCTCTAAAGAACCCGATTTATTTGTGTTACTCTTTTACTGTAATATTTCTCTTTTATGGATGAGATAATAACTCCGTTTCCTACTGATGCATGAATAAATTTAATTTCTCCATCAGGAGCAACTTCCACAACCATTCCTACATGATTAATGCGGCTGCGTCCATTAGTTCTAAAAAAGATTAAATCTCCTTTTTGAGCATTTTCAGTATCAATTTTCACTCCATATTGCGATTGTTCAAAAGAAGATCTTGGCAATTGAATATCATAGGCACCAAACGTTGTACACATTAATCCAGAACAATCAAAACCATCCTTAGAAGTTCCTCCAGTTCTATAACGCACTCCTATGTTTTCTGATGCTGTAGAAATTAATTGATCCACAAATTCATTTCCTTTGAAGCTTACTTTAAAATCGTTTTCTGCATTCGCATTCAAAGCTGCATTACTAAAATAATCTTTTGGAGTTGTTTTAACATTCGATTTTAAAGCACGAATGGTTAATTTTTCCCCCACTAAAAGTCGATTAACAATCTTTGGGTTTTGAGCTTCTAATTCTTTTACAGTAAGTCCAAATTCTTTTGCAATTCCGTATTTTGTTTCTTTAGCTAAAACTTCACGAACAACTTCTATTTCAGCATCTTTTTCAGCTACAACTTCTTTTGCAGGAACGAGTACTGGTGTTGCTACTTTTTTATCTGTTATAGCTTTTGATTCTTCCTTTTGAACAAAAACAGGTTTATCCTGAATATTTTGCTGCACTTTGGCATTTGGAATAACTAATTTTTGACCTACTCGTAAAGACTGAGTTTCTAAAATTGGATTTGCTTTTTCTAAATCGGCTACTAAAACACCGTATTCTTTAGCAATTCCATAAAGTGTTTCTTTAGCTAAAACTTCTTTAATATAATTTCCATTAGCATCAACTGGAGTTGTAGCTAAAACATCTTTCTTTTCTTCGATAATTACAGGAGAAACTTTTTCCTTGAGTTCTTCTTTAATTTCTATTTTTGAGATTTGTTTTTTAGGAGAATTTTCAACCGCTACATTATTATTTGCAATAACTGGAACCTGAATAGTTTTTCCTACCTGCAAACCTGTTTTTTCTAAGTTAGCATTTAACTTATACAAATCAGCTACTTTAACACCGTATTGTTTAGCAATTCCGTACAAAGTTTCTTTAGCAACAACAAGATGTTGTTTTTCTTCGGTAGTTGAATTAGAAGTATTAGCAACAGCTTTTTTATCATTTGAAGCAGAAGGAATCAATAAGATTTCTTTTAACTTTATACCTCTTTTAGCATCAGGGTTTATTTCGTAAATAGATACTGGTTTTACATTATATCGTTCTGCAATTTTAGATACTGTTTCTCCTTTAGCAACCACGTGTTGAATGAATTTTTCCTGAGAGAAACCATTAATCTTAGCAAACAGAAACAATATTAAAATACAAAACTTATACTTCATAAAATCATTTTAAGTGAATACCCAGTTCTTTTTTTAATCTCAACAAGAAATACAACTATTTAATAATCAAATCTCTTATGTTAAAATTTCACGAAAGCGAATTTAACATTTTAATACCAATAAACCCAATTTTTAACATGCCTTTAAAATATTTTTTTGAAAAAAATCAAAAAAAAGCGCCTTATGTCTCCATAAAGCGCTCTTTCAAAATATAATTTAAACTGGCTTATGATGCCTCAGCAGCAATTAAATTTAAAGCTGAACCAGCAACAAACCAACCAATTTGACTTGCATTATAAGTATGATTAGCCAAAATAACATCTTTAGAACCATCAGCATGAACAAACTCAATACTTAAAGGTTTTCCAGGAGCAAAATCAACTAAATCAGTAAAATTAATGGTATCATCTTCCTGAATTTTATCGTAATCAGCTTCGTTAGCAAAAGTCAATCCTAATAATCCTTGTTTTTTAAGATTCGTTTCGTGGATACGGGCAAAAGATTTTACTAATACTGCTTTAACACCTAAGAAACGAGGCTCCATTGCAGCATGCTCACGAGAAGAACCTTCTCCATAATTATGATCTCCCACAACTATTGATGGAACTCCCGCCGCTTTATAAGCACGAGCAACAGCAGGAACTGCGTCATAAGCTCCTGATAATTGATTTTTAACCGAATTTGTTTTTTGGTTAAACGCATTCACTGCTCCAATTAACATGTTATTAGATATATTATCTAAATGCCCACGGTAACGCAACCATGGACCAGCCATAGAAATATGATCCGTAGTACACTTACCAAATGCTTTGATTAGTAATTTAGCTCCAGTAATGTTTTTACCGTCCCAAGCCTCAAATGGTGCCAAAAGTTGTAATCTGTCTGAAGTTTCACTTACTAAGATTTGAACTCCTGATCCATCTTCAGCAGGCGCCTGGAATCCGGCATCTTCCACATCAAATCCTTTAGATGGCAATTCGTCTCCATAAGGAGCTGTCAACTTCACTTCTTCTCCATTATCATTCAATAAAGTATCCGTTAAAGGATTAAAATCCAAGCGCCCTGAAATTGCTAATGCAGCTACCATTTCCGGCGAAGTTACAAAGGCATGTGTATTTGGATTACCATCAGCTCTTTTAGAGAAATTACGGTTGAAAGAATGCACAATAGTGTTTTTTTCTTCTTTATCTGCTCCTGCTCTGTCCCATTGTCCAATACAAGGTCCACAAGCATTTGTAAACACCTTAGTTCCCATTTTTTCGAAAGTAGCAATAATACCATCTCTTTCGATAGTATAACGTATTTGTTCAGAGCCTGGATTAATACCAAATTCTGCTTTTGGAGAAATTCCATGCTCTACGGCTTGATTCACGATAGAAGCAGCTCGAGCCATATCTTCGTAAGAAGAATTTGTACAAGAACCTATCAATCCCCATTCTACTTTTATTGGCCATCCGTTTGCAGCAGCTTCTGCTTTCATTTGAGAAACTGGAGTTCCTCTATCTGGAGTAAAAGGTCCATTAATATGTGGTTCTAACTCTGAAAGGTTAATTTCGATTACCTGATCAAAATATTTTGCTGGATCAGCATATACTTCAGGATCTCCAGTCAAATAAGACGCTACTTCATCAGCAGCATCTACAACATCTTGACGACCTGTAGCAGTTAAGTATCTTCTCATTGAATCATCATATCCAAAAGTAGAAGTGGTTGCTCCAATCTCAGCACCCATGTTACAAATAGTACCTTTACCTGTACAAGACATTGAAGTAGCTCCTTCTCCGAAATATTCAACAATAGCTCCTGTTCCTCCTTTTACAGTAAGAATATCAGCAACTTTTAAGATAACGTCTTTTGGAGCAGTCCAACCCGATAATTTTCCAGTTAATTTTACACCAATTAATTTTGGAAATTTTAGCTCCCAGGACATTCCTGACATCACATCTACCGCATCAGCACCACCAACACCGATAGCTAACATTCCTAAACCACCTGCATTTACAGTATGAGAATCGGTACCAATCATCAAACCTCCAGGAAACGCATAATTTTCTAAAACGATTTGATGAATGATTCCTGAACCAGGTTTCCAAAAACCAATTCCATATTTATCAGAAACTGAAGAAAGGAAGTCAAAAACCTCTTTAGATTGTTTATTGGCTACAGCCAAATCAGATTCAGCGCCATTTTTAGCCAAAATTAAGTGATCACAATGCACTGTTGTAGGAACAGCAACCGTTTTCTTTCCAGCGTGCATAAATTGCAATAAAGCCATTTGGGCTGTTGCATCCTGACAAGCTACTCTATCTGGAGCAAAATCTACATAATCCACTCCTCTTCCGTAAGCTTGTTTAGCAACACCATCCCAAAGATGACTGTATAAAATTTTCTCTGTTAAAGTCAGTGGTTTTCCAACTATTTTACGTGCTGCATCAACACGACTAGTCATGCCCGCATACACTTTTTTTATCATTTCAATATCAAATGCCATAAGTTCTATTTAATTGTTTTTATTTTTTTTATACGACAATATACAAAAAATAGAGGAGCTATAAAAGAAAAAGCCCGAGTTTATGACTCGGGCTCTTGAATTATGATTAGTAAATTTATGCTTATTTAACTAATAATTTATGTGAAGGTGCAAACTTAGTTAAGTTGATACCATCTACTGCAGCTACATACTCTTCTATGGTAGGAGTCCTACCAAGTATTGTAGATAAAACTACAACTGGTGTAGAAGAAAGTAATGATTCGCCTTTTTTCTCTTCAGTATCCTCAACAACTCTTCCTTGGAAAAGACGTGTAGATGTTGCCATTACAGTATCTCCTTTAGCAGCTTTTTCCTGGTTACCCATACAAAGGTTACAACCTGGACGCTCTAAATACAACATGTTCTCGTATGAAGTACGTGCAGCACCTTTAGGAGCATTATCATCAAATTCGAAACCAGAGTATTTTTGTAAAATTTCCCAGTCCCCTTCTGCTTTTAACTCATCAACAATATTATAAGTAGGAGGAGCTACAACTAGTGGCGCTTTAAACTCTACTTTTCCTTCTTGCTCATCAATATTCTTAAGCATGTGAGCCAGGATTTTCATATCTCCTTTGTGAACCATACAAGATCCGATAAATCCAAGATCTACCTTTTTAACTCCTCCATAAAAAGAAAGAGGTCTGATGGTATCGTGAGTATATCTTTTAGAAACATCAGCATTGTTAACATCTGGATCTGCAATCATTGGCTCAGCAATCTGATCCAAGTCAACCACAACTTCAGCATAATATTTAGCGTTTGCATCTGGTCTTAAAGCTGGTTTTTCACCTGAAATAATTTCAGCGATTCTCTTATCAGCAATAGCAATCAACCCCTTAAGAACTTGGTTTTTATTATCCATTCCCTTATCGATCATGATTTGGATTCTACCTTTTGCCATCTCTAGAGATTCAATCAAAGTATAATCTTCAGAAATACAGATAGAAGCTTTTGCTTTCATTTCTGCAGTCCAATCTGTAAACGTAAACGCCTGATCCGCATTAAGAGTACCTAAGTGAACCTCAATAATTCTTCCTTGGAATACATTCTCTCCACCAAATGTTTTAAGCATTTGCGCTTGTGTAGCATGAACCACATCACGGAAATCCATGTAACCTTTCATATCTCCTTTGAAAGTTACTTTCACAGATTCCGGAATTGGCATAGAAGCTTCACCAGTAGCTAATGCAAGAGCAACAGTTCCTGAGTCAGCACCAAAAGCAACACCTTTAGACATTCTTGTATGAGAATCACCACCAATAATGATAGCCCACTCATTTACAGTAATATCGTTCAATACTTTGTGAATAACATCAGTCATTGAGTGATAAACACCTTTCGGGTCACGAGCTGTGATCAAACCGAAATCGTTCATAAATTTCATCAATCTAGGAATATTTGCTTTAGACTTATTATCCCAAACTGAAGCAGTATGACAACCTGATTGGTAAGCACCGTCAACAATTGGAGAAATCACAGTAGCAGCCATAGACTCTAATTCCTGAGAAGTCATTAAACCAGTTGTATCTTGCGAACCAACAATATTTACAGTAACACGAACATCAGATCCAGCATGTAAAACTTTACCTGGAGTTGTTCCAACCGCATTTTTATTAAATATTTTCTCTACAGCCGTAAGCCCTTGTCCTTCAATAGAAACCTCTTTTGACGGAGCGTATACAGGAACAATATCAATACCTAGAGTTTTTGAAGCAAATGTTTGTAGTTTTTTTCCAAATACAATAGCATAAGAACCACCAGCTTTGATAAATTCAATTTTCTGAGGAGTAAATGCCTTAGAAATATCAATTAATTCTTTATCTCCGTTGTAAAGTTTCTTAGTTTTTGTGTTAATTGTAAGAACAGTACCCGTAGCAACAGAGTAAACTTCTTCTAAAATTGGATCTCCACTTTCGTTAAGAAGAGGTTTTCCATTTTCGTCAAGCTTTTTTACCCAGTTTTTAAGGTCAAGACCAATACCACCAGTAACATCAACAGTTGTTAGGAAAATTGGAGAAATACCATTTGTTCCTGCAACAATTGGAGCAATATTAATAAATGGAACATAAGGACTTGCTTGTTTTCCTGTCCAAAGTGCCACGTTGTTCACCCCTGACATTCTTGAAGAACCCACACCCATAGTTCCTTTTTCAGCAATTAACATTACGCTCTTATCAGGATTCGCAGTTGCTAATGCTTTAATTTCAGCTTGTGCTTCAGGAGAAATTAAACATTTTCCATGAAGTTCACGATCTGAACGTGAGTGTGCCTGGTTTCCTGGAGAAAGTAAATCAGTTGAAATATCTCCTTCACCAGCAATATATGTAATTACCTTAATTTCTTTAGCAATTTCAGGCAATTTAGTAAAAAACTCAGCCTTAGCGTAGCTTTCTAAAATATCCTTAGCAATTTCATTTCCGTTTTTGAAAGCCTCAGCTAAACGATCTGTATCTGCTTCATAAAGAAAAACTTGTGTTTTCAAAACTTCAGCAGCTTGTTTAGCAATAGTGATATCATTACCTAAAGCTAAATCAAGTAATACTTTTATAGAAGTTCCACCTTTCATGTGTGATAACAACTCTAAAGCAAAAGCAGGTGTAATTTCAGCAACTACTGACTGACCTAGAACGATTTCTTTTAAAAAATTAGCTTTAAGATTTGCTGCAGGAGTAGTTCCAGGAACAACATTGTAAATAAAGAAGTTAAGAGAATCTGCTCTGTACTCATTATTCAAATCTTTAATTTGCTCGATGATTTCGCTTAGCAATTCAGCACCATCAATTGGTTTCGGGTTAAGCCTTTGGCCTTTTCGTTCTTCAATCTCTTGAATGTAATCGTTATAAGTATTCATAATAGAAGGCTTTTCATTATTAATGACAAATTCCTTCGATTAATTCAAAGTAAAATGCCATAATTCTTAGATTTTTTTTATTTGTGATGCAAATTTAGTTATTAAACCTGAGATTTTAAAAATTTTTAACCGCTCCCAATTCACAAAAGATTGATTATTGAAAAATATGCACTCAAAACACATTATATTAAGAGAAAACCAAATTTTAACTCAATTTATACAAAATCAATAATTCGTAAACTATTTTATCACAAACTTAAAATATGTTGTGACGCAAAAAAGTGCTTATTTTAGCAAAAACGACTGATTTTAGAAGTATTAAACCAGTTTAGCAATTATCATTTCCTCAGTAATTCCTTCGGCATCAGCTTTGTAATTTTTAATAATTCGGTGTCTTAAAACTGATATTGACACCGCAATAACATCCTCAATATCCGGAGAAAATTTCCCATTAAAAGCCGCGTGTGCCTTAGCAGCCAAAATCAAGTTTTGGGATGCTCTTGGCCCAGCTCCCCAGTCTAAGTAATTCTTAACAAAGTCGGTTGCCAAATTACTATCAGGACGTGTTTTACTTACTAAAGTTACGGCATATTCCACCACATTATCAGCAACAGGAATTCGGCGAATTAAATGCTGAAAATCTATAATTTCCTGAGCTGTAAACAATGGATTTATTTTCTGACCTACATCAGAAGTAGTCCTTTTTACCACCTGAACTTCCTCTTCAAAAGATGGATATTCTAATTTTATAGCAAACATAAAACGATCCAGCTGCGCTTCGGGCAAAGGATAAGTTCCTTCTTGCTCAATTGGATTTTGAGTTGCCAATACAAAATAAGGCAAATCTAATTTATGATTTATTCCTGCAATAGTTACCGAACGTTCCTGCATAGCTTCCAATAAAGCAGCTTGAGTTTTTGGTGGCGTTCTATTGATTTCGTCTGCCAAGATAATATTCGAAAAAACTGGCCCTTTTACAAATTTAAACTGACGGTTTTCATCTAAAATTTCGCTACCTAAAATATCCGAAGGCATCAAATCTGGTGTAAACTGAATTCTTTTAAAATTAAGTCCCAAAGCTTCAGAAATAGTATTTACCATCAATGTCTTTGCTAAACCAGGAACACCAACCAAAAGCGCATGTCCTCCTGAAAAAATGCACAGCAACAACTGATCGATTACTTTTTCCTGACCAACAATGATTTTTGCTATTTCACTTTTTAACTCAGCATGTTTTTGAACTAAATTATGTATTGCCGCTACATCAGACATTTTTAAAAGTATTTTAAATTAAAAAAAGAGTCAACTTTATGAAATCATAAAACTAACTCTTTTTATTTATTTTGAACAAATTATTTTTTCAACCAGTTATTTGTAAAACTACAATCTCTGTATTCTCCAATAACTTTGATATAAGTTTCTTTGATTTTCTCTTCAAACCACTTTCCAATTGCCTTGATTTGTTTTTCTTTCAAAGCTAATTCTTTGATTTTTACATAATCCTGAGCATAATCGGCAGTGTGCTCATTAATTCGATTTGTAACGGTAACTATTTTATATTGTTTCTTTCCTGATGGAGTTTCGTCTAAAATAGGAGCTGAAATCTCATTGTCTTTTAAATTAGAAACCTGAGAATACAGAGCAGGATCCATTTTAGTCAACTCAAAACGAGTATCCTGTGTATTTGGATTAATTAAAACCCCACCATTTGCTCTTGTTTCTTTTTGATCTGAGACTGATCTTGCTGCATCAGCAAAAGTAATTTCTTTATCTATAATACGTTTTCTAATTAGTGCTGCTTTTTCTTTAGCTTCATCTAATGATTCTTTACTAACTGTAGGACTTAATAAAATATGACGCAATTCTAATTCTTGTCCTTTTATTTTTTCTAAATAGATAATATGATAACCGTATTCCGTTTCAAAAGGAGCCGAAATCTCTCCTTCTTCCAAATCAAAAGCAACATCTTTAAATTCTTTTACAAAAGGAGTCTTACGAGTCATTTTATAAAAACCACCACTAGATCTGGATCCTGGATCCTGAGAATATAAAACAGCCTTAGTTGCAAAACTAGAACCTTCCTCAATGTCTTTTTTAAATCCGTTTAATCGATCAATTACTTTTTGTTTTTCAACCGCAGTTATTTTAGGTTCAATAACAATTTGCGAAACTTCCATCTCAGCACCAAAAACTGGCAATTCATCTTTAGATAATCTCTTGAAAAAATTACGAACCTCTTCAGGTGTAATTTCTACTCCTTCAACAATTTTATCACGCATTGCAGTTGTTAACTTATTCTCTTTTAAAATATCAAAGAAATAGCTTCTAAATTCTTCTTCAGAATCTTTTTTGTAATACTTAACTACTTTTTCAATCGAACCAATTTGCTGAACCATACGACTCAATTGTTCTTCCATCATCCCTTTCACCTCGGCATCTGTAACCTTCACACTATCCTGAATAGCCTGATGTGCATATAATTTATCTTCCAATAATTTTCCTAACATCTGGCATCTTGTAATATCTTTTACAGAACCACCCTGACTAGAAATCTCTAAATACGCTTTATCAATATCAGAATCCAAAACAATGTAATCCCCCACTGTAGCAATAACACCATCAATTTTTTGTCTTTGACCTGGAGTTGCTTTTACAGTTTCGGCAACAACAGTGTCTTTTATTATCTCTTGAGCATGGATTGCTGTATTCAACAAAAACAACACAAAAAACAAAAGTGCATTTTTAATATTTATGGATTTCATTAAAGAATATTATTTAAATTTTATTTCAGTAAAAACGAACAAAAATAACAATTCAATTACATTATACAAGTTTCCACTTGACTATTAACAAAAAATTATCGTCAAAAAAATCAAGATAAAAGTTTTACCAAAAAAAATTCTTTTAAAAACTAAGTACGGCAAAGCCTAACGAACTATAAACACTGTAAATCAACAGGAAACTTATTTATTTTTAAATCGCATTTATAAATAGTACTTTTGCAAACTATTTATATTTAATATGAGCTTTTTAAAAGAAATACAACGTAGAAGAACCTTTGGAATTATCTCGCATCCTGATGCCGGAAAGACAACGCTTACCGAAAAATTATTACTTTTTGGAGGAGCAATCCAGGAAGCAGGAGCTGTAAAAAACAACAAAATTAAAAAAGGAGCGACGAGTGATTTCATGGAAATTGAACGTCAGAGAGGTATCTCGGTATCTACTTCAGTTTTAGCATTCAACTATAAGGATAAAAAAATCAATATTCTGGATACGCCTGGTCACAAGGATTTTGCAGAAGACACTTTTAGAACTTTAACTGCAGTTGACAGCGTTATTGTGGTAATTGACGTAGCAAAAGGAGTTGAGGAACAAACTGAAAAATTAGTTGCAGTTTGTAGAATGCGTAAAATTCCAATTATTGTTTTTATCAATAAATTAGATCGTGAAGGACATGATGCTTTCGATTTGATGGATGAAGTAGAACAAAAACTGGGACTTACCGTGACTCCATTGAGTTTTCCTATTGGAATGGGTTACGATTTTCAGGGAATTTATAATCTTTGGGAACAAAACATCAACTTATTTAGTGGAGACAGCCGTAAAAACATTGAAGAAACTATCGCTTTTTCGGATGTTCAAAATCCTGAATTAGAAAAAATAATTGGACAAAAACCTGCAGACAGACTTCGTGAAGAATTAGAGTTAATTGACGAAGTATATCCAAAATTTAATCAACAGGATTATTTAGACGGAAAATTACAACCTGTATTTTTTGGTTCGGCTTTGAACAATTTTGGTGTTAGAGAATTATTAGATTGCTTTGTTACAATTGCTCCGTCTCCAAGACCTAAAGAATCAGAAACTCGATTGGTTGATCCAAAAGAAGAAAAATTATCTGGTTTTGTATTTAAAATCCATGCTAACATGGATCCAAAACACCGTGACCGTTTGGCTTTTATAAAAATTGTTTCGGGAACTTTCGAAAGAAACAAACCTTATTATCACGTTCGTCAAAAGAAAAATTTAAAGTTCTCTAGTCCAAATGCCTTTTTTGCTGAGAAAAAAGAAATTGTAGACATTTCTTATCCTGGCGATATTGTTGGGCTTCACGATACTGGAAATTTCAAAATTGGAGATACTTTAACCGAAGGCGAAATCATGAATTTCAAAGGAATTCCAAGTTTCTCTCCGGAGCACTTTAGATACATTAACAATGCCGACCCAATGAAAGCAAAACAGCTGGACAAAGGAGTTGACCAATTAATGGACGAAGGTGTGGCGCAGTTGTTTACTTTAGAAATGAATAATCGAAAAGTAATTGGTACTGTAGGAGCACTTCAATATGAGGTAATTCAATACCGTTTAGAGCATGAATATGGTGCAAAATGTACTTATGAAAATTTCCCGGTACACAAAGCGTGTTGGGTAAAACCAGACGATGCTAAAAATGAGGAATTCAAAGAATTCAAACGAATCAAACAAAAATTCCTTGCCAAGGACAAATACGATCAATTAGTATTTTTGGCTGATTCAGATTTTACAATCCAAATGACTCAGAATAAATATCCAAGTGTTAAATTGTTTTTTACTTCTGAATTAGATTAAAAGACAACACTTAATTTCATAAAAAAAGGGTCTCGTTTAAACGAGACCCTTTTTTTATTTTTATAACTGAACTAAGACAATGAATTCTCGTAATTCACTACTTTTTTCAAGAAAGCTTTAATTAACAAACGATTTGGTGCTATTCCAGAAGTAATGATTAATTTCTTAGCATTTGTACCTTCTGAAGATAATGTAGAATTAGGGTCCTGTTTTGTTCCCATAAACCAAAGCGCAAATTCCATATTAGAAGTCGCTCTTGAAGTTTCTAACTTTACATTAGTTGTTTCTGCTTTAGCATTAAAATCAATACTAGTAACTGGTTGAGACTGGCTGAATCCTGAAAAAGAAAACATTAAAAATAGTACAAAAACGAATATTGATGGTATCAATTTAGAATTCGCGTTATTTGTTTTTAAGTTGTTCATGGCTTTACTACTACTGTTGTGATTTTATTATGAAACAAATCTATAGCAATACAAAACCAGTAAAAAACATTTCCGACAAACTACCCTAAAACTCGTTTAGGTACTAAAAAAGCAAAATTACTTTTCGAAAAGAATAAAAAAAGGCTCTCAATAAATGAAAGCCTTTGTTATTTTATGCTTGTCCAGCAGGACCAAAATTAAGCGGAATAGGAGCTTGCTCCGTATCTTTGATTTCGCCATGAGTCATTTCAAAACGGTGAATATTTTCACCAATAGCCTTTAACAATCGCTTAGCGTGCTGTGGTGTTAAAACAATTCTAGACTTTACCTTTGCCTTTGGAACACCCGGCATAATGCTCACAAAATCCAAAACAAACTCGGAAGCAGAATGGTTAATTATAACCAAATTAGAATAAATTCCTTCAGCCGTTTTTTCGTCTAATTCAATATTAATTTGTTCTTGTTGATCTTTCATATCAAAAAAATTTAAAACAAAAAGGTTTAAAATTAAAAAATAGAAAGACTACACGAGGTAATCTTTCTATTTTTTTAATTAGAAAACATATTATTTATTAATAAATATACTCTTCTTTGTTTGCCATCATATCGTTGTAATCTTCTTTAGAACCTACAATAGCGTTATCGTATTCTCTCATACCTGTACCAGCAGGGATTCTGTGTCCTACAATAACATTCTCTTTCAATCCTTCTAAAAGATCCACTTTTCCTGCAACAGCAGCTTCGTTTAATACTTTTGTTGTTTCCTGGAAAGAAGCAGCAGAAATAAACGATTTCGTTTGAAGTGAAGCTCTTGTAATACCTTGTAATACCGGAGTTGCAGTTGCAGTAACTACATCACGAGCAACAACTAGGTTTTTATCAGAACGTTTCAACAATGAATTCTCATCTCTCAATTGACGTGGAGTAACAATTTGACCTTCTTTTAAGTTAGAAGAATCTCCTGCATCCTCAACCACTTTCATACCGTACAATTTATCGTTTTCAACAATAAAGTCTTTAGTGTGAATTAATTGATCTTCTAAGAATAAAGTATCTCCTGGATCCTGAACTCTTACTTTACGCATCATTTGACGAATAACTACCTCAAAGTGTTTGTCGTTGATTTTCACCCCTTGTAAACGGTAAACCTCTTGAATTTCGTTAACCAAGTACTGTTGAACAGCAGCTGGACCTTGAATTCTCAAGATATCATCTGGAGTAATTGCTCCATCAGACAAAGGAACACCCGCTCTTACGAAGTCATTTTCCTGAACAAGAATTTGACTAGATAATTTCACTAAGTATTTCTTAATTTCTCCAAATTTAGATTCAATCACAATCTCACGGTTACCTCTTTTAATTTTTCCAAAAGAAACAACTCCATCAATTTCAGAAACTACAGCTGGATTAGAAGGATTACGTGCTTCTAAAAGTTCAGTAATTCTAGGTAAACCTCCTGTAATATCTCCTGATTTAGAAGAACGACGTGGGATTTTCACCAATACTTTACCTGCTTTAATTTTCTCACCGTTTTCAACCATCAAGTGGGCTCCAACTGGTAAGTTATAAGAACGAATCAATTCACCATCTTTACCGTAAACTAATAAGGTTGGGATTAATTTTTTGTTTCTAGATTCAGAAATTACTTTTTCCTGGAAACCAGTTTGCTCATCAATTTCAACCATGAACGATTGTCCTTGCTCTAAATCTTCGTAAGCAATTTTACCAGTAAACTCAGAAACAATAACTCCATTATATGGATCCCATTTACAGATTACATCTCCTTTTCCAATAGACTGACCGTCTTTTACAAAAATACTAGAACCGTAAGGAATATTATGTGTATTTAAAACAATACCTGTTTTTTCGTCAACTAATTTTAATTCTGTAGAACGTGAAACAACGATATCCACTTCGTTTCCTTCATTATCCTCACCTTTTACAGTTTTTAAATCTTCAACTTCAAGTTTTCCTGGGAATTTAGCAATAATACTAGATTCTTCAGAAATACCTCCTGCAACCCCTCCAACGTGGAAAGTACGAAGTGTTAACTGTGTACCTGGCTCTCCAATTGATTGTGCAGCAATTACACCTACAGCTTCACCTCTTTGAGTCATTTTTCCAGTTGCCAGGTTACGTCCGTAACATTTAGCACAAATACCTTTTAATGCCTCACAAGTTAATGGAGAACGAACTTCAACACTTTCTAATGGAGAAGCTTCAATTGATTTCATAATTACTTCCGTAATTTGTTGTCCTGAAGCTACTAATACTTCATTAGTCAAAGGATTAATTACGTCTTGTAATGCAACACGTCCTAAAATTCTTTCTCCTAATGATTCAACGATTTCTTCATTTTTCTTCAATGCAGAAACTTCAACACCTCTTAATGTTCCACAATCTTCGATGTTTACAATAACGTCTTGAGAAACGTCATGTAATCTACGAGTCAAGTATCCAGCATCCGCTGTTTTAAGAGCCGTATCCGCAAGACCTTTACGAGCACCGTGAGTAGAGATAAAGTACTCAAGGATAGAAAGACCTTCCTTAAAGTTAGAAAGAATCGGGTTTTCAATAATCTCACCACCACCAGCAGTCGATTTTTTAGGCTTAGCCATCAAACCACGCATACCAGTTAACTGACGAATTTGCTCTTTAGATCCACGAGCTCCAGAGTCAAGCATCATATACACCGAGTTGAAACCTTGTTGGTCTTCTCTAATGTTTTTCATTGCTAATTCTGTCAATTGTGCATTCGCAGAAGTCCATACGTCAATAACCTGGTTGTAACGCTCGTTATTTGTAATAAGACCCATGTTATAGTTAGCAGAAATTCCTTCTACTTGCTCTCTTGCGTCAGCAATCAATTGTGTTTTTTGCTCAGGAATTCTAATATCACCTAATGAGAATGATAATCCTCCGCGGAATGCGAATTTATACCCCATATCTTTCATGTTATCCAAGAAGGCAGCCGTTTCTGGTACACTTGTTGAATTTAATACGTGACCGATAATATCTCTAAGGTTTTTCTTAGTCAATACATCATTGATATATCCTGCAGCTTCTGGTACTACTTCGTTAAATAATACACGACCTGCAGTTGTTTGGATAATTTGGTAAACCAATTCTCCAGCTTCATTAAAATCTTTTGCTCTAATTCTCACACGAGCATTCAATTCTAATCTTCCTTCGTTTAATGCAATATTTACTTCTTCAGCAGAGTAAAAAGTAAGTCCTTCCCCTAAAATTTTCTTTTCTGGAGTAGACAAACGCTCTTTGGTCATATAATATAGACCCAAAACCATGTCCTGAGAAGGTACCGTAATAGGAGCACCGTTAGCAGGGTTCAAGATATTGTGAGAAGCTAACATTAATAATTGAGCTTCAAGGATTGCTTCTGGTCCTAATGGCAAGTGAACTGCCATTTGATCCCCGTCAAAATCCGCGTTGAAAGCCGTACATACTAATGGGTGCAATTGGATTGCTTTTCCTTCAATTAATTTTGGTTGGAAAGCTTGAATACCCAATCTGTGTAACGTAGGAGCACGGTTCAGTAATACTGGGTGACCTTTAATTACGTTTTCAAGAATATCCCAAACTACAGGCTCTTTTTTATCTATAATTTTCTTAGCAGATTTAACTGTTTTCACAATTCCTCTTTCTATCAATTTACGGATAACAAAAGGTTTGTATAATTCAGCTGCCATATCTTTTGGCAATCCACATTCGAATAATTTCAATTCAGGTCCAACAACAATTACCGAACGAGCAGAATAATCCACACGTTTTCCAAGTAAGTTTTGACGGAAACGTCCTTGCTTACCTTTTAAGGAATCAGATAATGATTTTAATGGTCTGTTTGATTCTGTTTTAACAGCAGAAGCTTTACGAGTGTTATCAAATAATGAATCTACCGATTCCTGCAACATACGTTTTTCGTTTCTCAAGATTACTTCTGGAGCTTTAATCTCCATTAATCTTTTCAAACGGTTGTTACGGATAATTACACGACGGTATAAGTCATTTAAATCTGAAGTTGCAAAACGACCTCCATCAAGTGGCACAAGCGGACGTAATTCTGGTGGAATAACAGGAACCACTTTCATAATCATCCACTCAGGACGGTTTTCACGGTTCAAGTTAGACTCACGGAAAGATTCCACAACTTGTAATCTTTTTAATGCTTCTGTTTTACGTTGTTTAGAAGTTTCGTTATTAGCTGAGTGTCTTAATTGGTAAGACAATTGATCTAAATCAATACGAGCTAATAAATCCATAATACATTCTGCTCCCATTTTGGCAACAAATTTATTAGGATCAAAATCATCTAAATATTGGTTATCCTGAGGAAGTGTATCTAAAATATTCAAATATTCTTCTTCAGTTAAGAAATCTAATCTTTGTAATGACTCTCCTTCTGCATTTTTAGCAATACCAGCCTGGATTACTACATATCTTTCGTAGTAAATGATCATATCCAATTTCTTAGATGGAAGACCAAGGATATAACCAATTTTATTAGGAAGAGAACGGAAATACCAAATGTGGGCAATAGGCACAACAAGGTTGATGTGACCAACTCTATCTCTACGTACTTTTTTCTCAGTAACTTCAACACCACAACGGTCACAAATGATTCCTTTATAACGGATTCTTTTGTATTTACCACAAGCACATTCGAAATCTTTTACAGGTCCGAAGATTCTTTCGCAGAAAAGACCATCACGTTCTGGTTTGTGTGTTCTATAGTTGATAGTTTCTGGCTTTAAAACTTCACCTCTTGATTCTTTCAAGATAGATTCAGGAGAAGCTAGTCCTATCGAAATTTTGTCAAACCTTTTTACCTGGTTTTTCTCTTTATTATTATTTCTATTATTCATCATAGTTTTTACTATTGATTTATTTGCAATTAAAAATTGATTTTAGATGCTGCTTTTTGCATTACCTATTACCTCGGGTTACTTCTCTAAACTTCAAACGACTATTTGAAGTGCTAATTAAAAAACTAATTTAGTTTTCTAAAAAATCGGAACGGTTTACGGGTATAAATCCTGAAAACTAATTAAAAAAAAGTGTTCAGTATTCAGTTTTTGAGTTTTCAGTTAGAAACTGACCACTAAAAGCTGAACACTGAATACTGAATATTACTCTTCTAATCTAATGTCTAATCCAAGACCTTTCAATTCATGCATCAATACATTGAATGATTCTGGTAATCCTGGTTCTGGCATAGTTTCACCTTTTACGATAGCTTCGTAAGTTTTAGCTCTACCAATTACGTCATCAGATTTAACTGTTAAGATTTCACGAAGTGTACTAGAAGCTCCATAAGCCTCAAGTGCCCAAACCTCCATCTCTCCAAAACGCTGACCTCCAAATTGAGCTTTACCTCCAAGTGGTTGTTGTGTAATCAACGAGTATGGTCCGATAGAACGTGCGTGCATTTTATCATCAACCATGTGTCCTAATTTCAACATGTAAATTACACCCACAGTTGCTGCTTGATGGAAACGCTCTCCTGTACCACCATCATAAAGATGTGTATGTCCAAAACGTGGAATTCCAGCTTCGTCAGTCAATTCATTAATTTGATCAAGTGAAGCACCATCAAAAATTGGAGTAGCATATTTTCTACCTAATTTTTGTCCAGCCCATCCAAGAACAGTTTCATAAATTTGACCAATGTTCATACGAGAAGGTACCCCAAGTGGGTTCAACACGATATCAACTGGTGTTCCGTCTTCAAGGAAAGGCATATCTTCGTGACGAACGATTCTTGCAACAATACCTTTGTTACCGTGACGTCCCGCCATCTTATCCCCTACTTTCAACTTACGTTTCTTAGCGATATAAACTTTAGCTAATTTCAAAATTCCTGATGGCAATTCATCTCCAACAGTAATCGTGAATTTCTCTCTTCTTAACGCTCCTTGTAAATCGTTCAACTTAATTTTATAGTTATGAATTAAATCATTCACCATTTTATTAGTTGCATCATCAGCTACCCATTGACCTTTGCTTAAGTGAGCAAAATCTTCAACAGCGTAAAGCATTTTTTGAGTGTATTTTTTACCTTTTGGTAAAACTTCTTCACCCAAATCGTTCATTACTCCTTGTGATGTTTTTCCGTTTACAATCAAGAAAAGTTTTTCAATTAACTTGTCTTTTAATTCTGTAAACTTAACCTCAAACTCCATTTCAAGTGCTCCTAAAGCATCTTTGTCCTGAGTACGTTTGCGTTTGTCTTTTACAGCTCTTGCAAATAATTTTTTATCTAAAACAACACCGTGTAAAGATGGAGAAGCTTTTAATGAAGCATCTTTTACATCACCAGCTTTATCCCCAAAGATTGCACGAAGCAATTTCTCTTCCGGAGTTGGATCAGATTCTCCTTTTGGTGTAATTTTTCCAATTAAAATATCACCAGGTTTAACCTCGGCACCAATTCTAATCATACCGTTTTCATCTAAGTCTTTAGTAGCCTCTTCAGAAACGTTAGGAATATCATTCGTTAATTCTTCGTTACCTAATTTAGTATCTCTTACCTCTAATGAGTAATCATCTACGTGGATTGAAGTAAAGATATCATCACGAACTACTTTTTCAGAAATTACAATCGCATCCTCGAAGTTGTATCCTTTCCATGGCATGAACGCTACTTTTAAGTTTCTACCTAAAGCTAATTCACCATTTTCAGTAGCATATCCTTCTGATAATACTTGACCAGGAATCACTCTGTCACCTTTTCTTACGATAGGTTTCAAGTTGATACTTGTTCCTTGATTGGTTTTTCTAAATTTAATTAAGTTGTATGTTTTTTCATCAGCATCAAAACTTACCATTCTTTCTTCCTCAGAACGATCGTATTTAATAGTAATGATATTAGCATCTACATATTCTACAGTACCATGCCCTTCAGCATTAATTAATACTCTAGAGTCAGAAGCTACCTGACGCTCTAAACCAGTTCCAACAATCGGAGCTTCAGGACGGATCAAAGGAACCGCCTGACGCATCATGTTAGATCCCATCAAGGCTCTATTCGCATCATCATGCTCCAAGAAAGGAATCAAAGATGCAGAGATAGAAGCAATTTGGTTAGGTGCAACGTCAGTATAATCTACTTTAGAAGGATCAACAACAGGGAAATCACCTTCTTCACGCGCAATTACGTTTTCAGCTGTGATTTTTCCAGTATTGTCCATCTCAATGTTTGCCTGAGCAATCAATTTTCCTTCTTCTTCTTCAGCGCTTAAATAAGTTGCTTCAGAAACTAAATCAACTACACCATTAGTTACTTTACGGTAAGGAGTTTCAATGAATCCCATTCCGTTTACTTTAGCATAAACACCAAGAGATGAAATCAAACCAATGTTTGGTCCCTCTGGAGTTTCAATAGGACATAAACGTCCGTAGTGCGTATAGTGAACGTCACGAACCTCAAATCCAGCTCTCTCTCTCGAAAGTCCACCTGGTCCAAGTGCAGATAATCTTCTTTTGTGTGTAATCTCAGCTAATGGATTCGTTTGATCCATAAATTGAGACAACTGGTTTGTTCCAAAGAAAGAGTTGATAACTGATGATAATGTTTTAGCATTAATCAAATCAATTGGTGTAAACACCTCGTTATCTCTAACGTTCATTCTTTCACGAATGGTTCTCGCCATACGTGCTAAACCAACACCGAATTGTTGAGACAATTGCTCTCCAACTGTTCTCACACGACGGTTTGATAAGTGATCAATATCATCAATATCTGCTTTCGCGTTAATCAACTCAATTAAATACTTCACGATAGTTATGATATCTTCTTTGGTAAGCACTTGCTTTTCCATTGGGATATCTAAACCAAGTTTTTTGTTCATTCTATAACGACCTACTTCACCTAAGTTGTAACGTTGGTCAGAGAAGAATAATTTATCTATAATACCACGAGCAGTTTCTTCATCAGGCGGTTCTGCGTTACGCAATTGTCTGTAGATATGCTCAACAGCTTCTTTTTCAGAGTTTGTTGGATCTTTTTGTAATGTATTATGAATGATAGCGTAATCAGCCTGATTAGCATCTTCTTTATGCAACAAAATAGATTTAACGTTAGAATCAATGATTTCTTCAACATTATCTTTATCGATAATAGTATCACGATCAAGGATAATCTCGTTACGTTCGATAGAAACTACCTCACCTGTATCTTCATCTACGAAATCCTCATGCCATGTATTCAATACACGAGCAGCTAATTTTCTACCGATATATTTTTTAAGTCCTGTTTTAGATACTTTAATTTCTTCAGCAAGGTCAAAAATTTCAAGGATATCCTTATCTCTTTCGAAACCAATTGCACGGAATAAAGTAGTAACAGGTAATTTTTTCTTTCTATCGATATAAGCATACATAACGCTATTGATATCAGTAGAAAATTCTATCCAAGATCCTTTAAAAGGAATTACTCTGGCAGAATATAATTTAGTTCCATTTGCGTGGAATGATTGTCCGAAGAAAACACCTGGAGATCTGTGAAGCTGAGAAACAACAACACGTTCAGCACCATTAATAACAAAAGTTCCACTTGGAGTCATGTAAGGAATTGTACCAAGATATACATCCTGAACAATAGTTTCAAAATCTTCGTGTTCTGGGTCAGTACAATATAGTTTTAACCTTGCTTTTAAAGGTACACTATGCGTTAGACCTCTTTCTATACATTCTTGAATTGTATAACGTGGTGGGTCAACAAAGTAATCTAGGAATTCCAATACAAAGTTATTTCTTGTATCTGTAATTGGAAAGTTTTCCATGAAGGTGTTGTATAACCCTTCGTTGCCTCTTTCGTCTGATTTAGTTTCTAATTGAAAAAAATCTTGAAAAGATTTAACCTGAACATCCAGAAAATCCGGATACTGAGGTATATTTTTTGTAGAGGCAAAATTCAATCTTTCAGTCTGATTTGTTATCATCAATGGACAAAATTTTGATTAAAAAAAAGTAGTTTTTTGTGTAAAAACACACTGTTTAATTTATACTTTCTTTTTTGTAATCAATACATCTTTAAAAATAAACCAATGAGATTAGGCTCAATTTTTTTTCTTCGTACTGATCAAAAACTTTTTCGTATTTTAAACTTTTATTTATAATAAAATTTGAACTATTTTATTATACGAAAAATGGTTTAGGTCATTGAGCGTTAACTCAAGACCTAAACCTTATTTTTAAAACTGAGTAAACTTATTTAAGCTCAACTACAGCTCCAGCTTCTTCTAATGATTTTTTAAGACCTTCAGCCTCTTCTTTAGAAACACCTTCTTTAACGTTACTTGGAGCTCCGTCAACTACATCTTTAGCTTCTTTCAAACCTAAACCTGTTAATTCTTTAACTAATTTTACAACAGCTAATTTAGAAGAACCAGCTTCTTTTAATACTACTGTAAATTCAGTTTGAGCTTCTTCAGCAGCAGCTTCTCCACCACCTGATACTACTACAGCTGCAGCAGCTGGTTCGATACCGTACTCATCTTTTAATATTGTTGCTAATTCGTTAACTTCTTTAACTGTTAAGTTAACTAATTGTTCTGCGAATTGTTTCAAATCTGCCATTTTTTTTATCTTTTAAAATGATTTGTGAAAATATAATTTATTAATTGTGCGCATATTCAAATAAAACAAAGCCTAAGCTCTCTTTTATTATGCTTCTGTAGCTTCTTGTCCAGCGAACTGGTTTTGAAGTGCAGAAATAACTCTTTGAGCAGGCGATTGAAGTAATCCAATGATTTCTCCAATAAGTTCCTCTTTAGATTTGATAGTAGCTAATGCTTCTAATTGGTTATCACCAATATAAATCTCAGAATTAATGTAAGCTCCTTTTAAAACAGGTTTATCTGCTTTTTTTCTGAAGTCTTTAATAACTTTTCCAGGTGCATTTGCAACATCTGAAATAAGAATAGCACTATTACCAGTCAATACTGAAGGTAAATCACCATAATCATTATCAGAAGCTTCCATTGCTTTAGCAAGTAAAGTATTTTTTACTACTTCTAATTTAATCCCAGCTTTGTAACAAGCTCTTCTTAGGTTAGAAGTTGCTTCTGCATCAAGTCCAGAAATATCAGATACATAAATAATATTTGTACCAGCTAACTGTGCAGTTAAATCTTCAATCGCGATTGATTTTTCTTCTCTAGTCATACTAAAAATTTTTAACTACCAATTATACTGCTTTTGGGTCTAATGCAATAGCAGGACTCATTGTGCTTGTAAGGTGAATACCTTTAATGTAGGTACCTTTAGCAGCAGTTGGCTTAAGTTTGATTAATGTTTGAATAATTTCGTGTGCATTGTCATAAATTTGCTCCGCTCCAAAAGAAACTTTACCAATTCCTGCATGTACGATACCAGTTTTATCAACTTTAAAGTCAATTTTACCAGCTTTAACCTCTGCAACAGCTTTAGCAACATCCATAGTTACTGTACCTGTTTTAGGGTTAGGCATTA
>Ga0247814_10000698_pt1 | contig 24302 bp, 27 predicted proteins | sample UWRJL179409R1_FD_179947 | JGI IMG/M metagenome (GOLD analysis project Ga0247814, IMG submission 179947) | Plant litter microbial communities from Arlington Agricultural Research Station in Wisconsin, United States - UWRJ-L179-409R-1 | ecosystem: Environmental > Terrestrial > Plant litter >... | reverse complement strand
GATGGCGACGTAGATGCAGCGCACCTGCTTGTTGGTGTCGCCCGACTCCCAGTTGGCCTTCTGGTTGATGATCGTGTCGATCGCGATGGCCGTCTTGCCGGTCTGGCGGTCGCCGATGATGAGCTGGCGCTGGCCGCGGCCGATCGGGATCATGGCGTCGATGGCCTTGATACCGGTCTGCATGGGCTCGTGAACGCTCTTGCGCTGCATGACGCCGGGAGCCTGGAGCTCGAGGGCGCGGGTGCCCTCGGAGGCAATCTCGCCGAGGCCGTCGATCGGGGCGCCGAGCGGGTTGACGACGCGACCGAGGAACGCGTCACCGACGGGCACGGAGAGAACCTCACCCGTGCGGGTGACCTCCATGCCCTCTTCGATGCCGGCGAACTCGCCGAGTACGACGACACCGATCTCGTTCTCGTCGAGGTTCTGCGCGAGGCCGAGGGTGCCATCGGCGAAGCGGATGAGCTCGTTGGCCATGACGCCGGGGAGGCCCTCGACGTGCGCGATGCCGTCACCGGCATCCGTCACGTGGCCAACCTCGGTCGTGGTGGACTTGCCCGGCTCGTATGCCTTGACGAAGTCCTTCAGCGCGTCGCGGATCTCGTCCGGGCTGATGGTCAGTTCTGCCATTGTGTTTCCTCTGGTTGTGAACGCTTATGAAGCGAGCTGAAGACGAAGGTCATTGAGTCGGGATGCGACCGTGCCGTCGATGACCTCGTCACCGATCTGAACACGGATGCCCCCGAGGATCGACGGGTCGATCACGTGGTTGATGCGCAGTGCGCGGCCGTCCTTGCTGAGCGAGGTCGCAAGGCGGGTGAGCTGCTTGTCGTCGATCGCGCCGGCGGTGGTGACGGTCGCGATGGCGAGGCCAGCCTCATCCGCCACGATCTTCGCCGCGCCACGCAGCAGTGCCGCAATGCGACGGCCGCGCGGCTGCTGCACGAGGTGCTCAAGAATCGCGGCGGTCTGAGCGCTCGCCTTCTTGGCAACAAGGGCGGAGACGAGGGATGCCTTGGCCGCAGGCGACCCAAGCTTGCTTCCCACCGCGAGCTCAAGCTCTGCGTCGGAGGTGACTGCGGTGCCGAAGGCGAACAGCTCCTTCTCAATCGCTGCGTCGGAGCCAGCGGAGCGCGCGAGCACCCGGATTCCGACCTCTTCGATCGCGGCGAGCAGGTCATCGGCGCTCGACCAGCGCTGGCTGGTGATCGTGCCGAGCAGGCTCTTTGCCTGGCTGCCGAGCGAGCCGAAAACGGCATTGACGATGGAGACCTTGTCAGCAGCCTCGGCCGACGGGTCGCCGAGGGCGGCGAGCAGCTGGGCGGAATCGCCGATGACCCGCCCCGCGGCGAGCAGCTGCTCGCCCGTTGCCACGTCTGCCTTGCTGCCGATGGCGGCGAGTGCCGCCGTCGACGCGCTGAGCGCTTCCCTCGTTGCCGAACCCATTACTTGGCTGCCTTCGCCTTCGCCTTTTCGTCAGCCTCGAGCTCGGCAAGGAAGCGGTCGACAACTGCGGCCGCCTTCTTGTCGTCGTTGAGGCTCTCGCCGATGACGCCGGACGCGAGGTCGATCGCGAGCGATCCAACCTCGGAGCGCAGCGAGACGAGGGCGCTCTGGCGCTCCGCCTCGATGCTCGCCTTGGCGTTGGCGGTGACGCGTGCTGCCTCGACCGTTGCCTGCTCCTTCAGCTCCGCGATGATCGCGTTGCCGTCGGCGCGGGCCTGCTCGCGAATGCGGGCGGCCTCGGCGCGGGCGTCAGCCAGCTGCTTCTTGTACTCCTCGAGTGCAGCGGCTGCCTCAGCCTGAGCGTTCTCGGCCTTGCTGATGCCGCCCTCGATGATCTCTGCGCGCTCGTCAAGCGCCTTCTTGACACGCGGCAGCACATACAGCGTGAAGAAGATCGCCAGACCCACGAACACCACAGAACCCCAGATGAGGTCGGGCGTCGCAGGCAGCAGCGGGTTGAGCGGCGCGTGCGCGTCGACTACCTCTGGTTCTGCGAAGGGCAGGAAGAGAGACAACATGAAGAGCCTTACTGTCCCTGGGTGAAGATGAAGTAGGTAGCGATACCGATGAACGCGAGCGCCTCGGTGAACGCGATACCGATGTACATGAGGACCGTGAGGCGACCCTGCAGCTCAGGCTGGCGGGCGACCGACTCGATGGTCTTGCCGACGACGATACCTACGCCGATGGCCGGGCCGATGGCCGCGAGGCCATAGCCGATGGTTGCAACGTTGCCGCTCAGTTCAGCGATAACAGACACGATGGTTTTCCTTCCGGTTGTTAGAGCCTGGCGGCTGCCAGTCTCCGCGTTAGTACGTGAAGTTTTAGTGCTCGTCTGCCAGCGCGAGCTGGAGGTAGACGGCGGTCAGCAGAGTGAAGACGTAGGCCTGCAGCACGGCGACGAGAATCTCGAAGCCCGACCAGGCGAAGGCGAATCCGAGGATCCCGACGCCAACCGCAGTCCAGCCACCGCTCAGCTCGACGATGAAGAAGTTCGTCGCGAGGAAGAACAGCACGAGCAGCAGGTGCCCGACGAGCATGTTCATCAGCAGTCGCAGCGTCAGCGTGACGGGGCGAAGCACGAAGGTCGAGACGAACTCGATCGGCGTGACGATGAGGTAGAGCGCCTTCGGCACGCCGGGCGGGAAGAGCGCGTTCTTGAAGAAGGCGCCAGGGTGCTTCTTGACGCCCGCGTAGATGAAGGTCACATACGACACGATCGCGAGGATCATCGGAAGGCCGATGAGCGAGGTGCTCGCGATGTTCGCCGGCGGGATGATGCCAGTGAAGTTGGCAGAGATCACCACGAAGAAGATTGTCGTGAGCAGCGGAAGGAAGCGTGCGCCGTCCTTCTCGCCGAGCAGGTCGGTGCCGATATTGCGAGGCACGGCCAGCAGGTACTCGATGGCAGCCTGGAAGCGGGTTGGCACGATCTTCATGCGACGCGTGCCGAGCCAGAAGACCAGAATCACGATCAGCGCGACAAGCACGCGAATGATCATGATGCGGTTCATCTCGAACGGCGTTCCGATGAACAGGATCGGCTCGGGAAAGAACTCCTCGACCGAGGGACCAACGAAGCCCTCCCCGTCACCGGTCTCGTTAACGGCGAAGGGAGTGGAAAAGATGGTGAGAGCGTGGTGTAGCAGCGCTATCTCCTGAATCGGGGCGCGAAATCACGCGGCGATGAAAAGGGGGGTCAATCGGGTTCAACCCTATCAAGAGATTGGCCCTCGACCGAATCCCTATATCTAGGGCGTACTACGGGCCATCGGTGGGTGCAGGCGGCAGCTCGACCAGCGGAATTCTGGACCGCGCGATGACCACCATGTCAATGACGAGGCTGCCGATGACGGCCACGATGACGGCGAGGAACAGCACGAGGGAGTTGATCCACGGCTGGTCCTTGAGCAGCACCAGGATCACGATGAAGGCGATGAACTTGAGCAGCCAGCCACCCATCACGATGATGAGGAAGGCCGGGTTGAGGATGTCCCATTTGGTCACGCGACCGGCTAGCAGGATGCTCGCTGCCGTCACCCCGAGAAAGAGCCCGGCGATCGCCGCCCCGATCAGAGCACTGGGGATGCCGCGGTCGTTGTCGACGATCCATCCGATGATCGACCCAACGACGGCAACGCCGACGGCGAGGACGCCGCCGTAGCGAAGGATGCGCGAGAAGACGGGGGCGGAGTTCATGACACTGCTTTCTCGGGTTCGGGCTCGAGCTCTGCGTCACGCTCCGCCCTGGTGCGGCCGAAGAGCGGCAGCAGGGTGACCGTGGTGCAGACGACAAGCCCGAGGGCGATGAGTCCCGTGGCGAACGGCCAGGGCAAGAACAGGAACGACAGGCAGCCGAGCGAGAAGGCGGCTGTCCACGCGTAGAAGATCAGCACGGCTTGCAGGTGGCTGTGACCCATGTCGATGAGGCGGTGGTGCAGGTGCTTGCGGTCGGCGGCGAAGGGCGACTTGCCTGCCGCCATGCGTCGCAGAACGGCGAGCGAGAAGTCGACCAGCGGAACGATGAGCACCGCGAGGGGCAACAGGATCGGGATGAACGCGGGCAGCAGCTCGCGACCACCCCAGGTCGCCGGGTCGACCTGGCCAGTGACCGACAGGGCGGATGCCGCCATGAGCAGACCGACGAGCATCGAGCCCGCGTCGCCCATGAACAGCTTCGCCGGGTGAAAGTTGAGCGGCAGGAATCCGGCGCAGGCACCGATGAGCAGGGCGGTGATTAGTGATGCAAGCGTGAAGTACTGGGTGTTGCCCGCATCCACCGCCAGAAGGTAGCTGTAGATGAAGAAGACACCACTGGCGATGAGTACGACACCGGCCACCAGTCCGTCGAGCCCATCGATGAAGTTGATGGCGTTCATGACCAGCACGACGGCAAGAACGGTGATGACGAGAGAGATGCTCGTCGGCAGAATCGTCACGCCACCGAAGATCGGCAGGGTGAAGATTTGGATGCCGCTGGTTGCGAGCACTCCCCCGGCGATGATCTGGCCGGCGAGCTTGGTCCACCAGTCGAGATCCCAGACGTCATCAGCGACACCGAGCGCGACGATGAGGAACGACGCGATGAGCAGTCCGATGACCTTGGGCGGGTCGGAGAAGACGAGGCTGAGGGTGTCGATCTGCGACGCGATAGCCAGGGCGACAACCACGCCGAAGAACATCGCGACGCCGCCGAGGCGAGGTGTCGGCCGGGAGTGCATGTCGCGCTCGCGGATCTTCGGGTAGAGCCGGTAGCGATGGCTGAGCTTGAGAATCACAAAGGCCAGCACGAAGGTGACGGCGGCCGCGATGCCGGCGACCAGGATATAGAAGATCATTCGCACTTCTCCGCACCGACGATGGCGATGATCGCGTCATCCGCGATCACACCGTGGCGCACGATGCGCAGCTTGCCCTCTGGGAGGTGCAGCGAGGTGGCGTCGACGATGGTCGATCCGGTGGAGACGGCGGCATCCGGGTAGTCCGTGCCAACGCGCCCCGCCTCAAGGTAGACGCCGACCCGGTCGCCGAGGGCGGCCTCAGCGTCGAAGGCGGTCATCGCGGCCGGCTTGCCGGTGCGGTTGGCGCTCGAGACGGCGAGCGGGCCGGTCTCTGCCATGAGCTCGAGAGCGATGTCGTTGGCTGGCATGCGCAGGGCAACGGTGCCGCGGGTGTCACCGAGATCCCAGGCGAGCGAGCCGCGAGCGGGAAGGATGACGGTCAGCCCGCCGGGCCAGAACGCCTCGACGAGGGCGCGCACCTCGTCGGGCACCGACTCGGCGAGCGCATCGAGCGTGGGGATGCCGGGCACGAGCACGGGCGGTGGCGCGCTGCGACCGCGGCCCTTGGCGTCGAGAAGGCGGGTGATGGCCTCGGGCTGGAAGGCATCCGCGGCAATTCCGTAGACGGTGTCGGTCGGGATTACGACGAGCTCGCCTTTGCCGATCGCCTGACGTGCGAGTCGCATTCCCGTCAGAAGTTCGGATTCGACGGAGGTGTCGTAGATGGCCATGGCACATCAATGCTACTTGGGGCTGTAGCGTTGATCTGCCGTGACCCTCTGCCTGTTCGACTTCGACAAGACGTTGTACGGCCATACCTTTCTCCATCGCCTTCCCGCGCTCTCGCGGTCGAGCGGTGTCAGCCGGTACGACCTAGCAAGCACCTCGTGGGCGGGCGGCTTCGGAGCCCCGCGACGGGGCGCGAGCTACGGCCACCACTTCACCGATCCACTGCTGCTCGACGAGGCGATCACCGTCTTCGCCGGAAGGAAACCATGAGCTCCAAACTGTTCATCTTCGACATGGACGACGTGCTGTACGACTACGACTGGCGCGTGCGCATGGCAGGAATGACCGAGCTGACCGGGCTGTCGCTCAACGACATGCGCCGGCTGTGGTGGCACGACGAGGGCGAGTGGGCCGCAGAGGCCGGCGTGTTCACGACGGCAGAGGAGTACATGGCTGCCTTCGAGAGCGCCATCGGGATGACCGTGGACGAGAGCGAGTGGGTGCGCGTGCGCGGGGCGGCCATGACGCCGCGGCCGGAGTCAATTGCGGCGGTGGCGCGTGCATCCGAATTGGGCGACGTGACCCTGCTCACCAACAACGGCGCCCTGACCGCGAAGCACCTGCGCGCGCTGGCCCCCGAGCTGATCCCGGTGTTCGGTGACCACCTGCACACGTCGAGCGAGTACGGGGCGCGCAAGCCCAACCCGCTCGTGTTCGAGCGGGTGCTCGCGCGCTACGAGCGGGATGCGAGTGAGGCGTTCTTCGTCGACGACATGGCGGTCAATGTGGCTGGTGCGGCATCCATCGGCATCACGGCGCACCTGTACCGCTCCCCCGCTGAGCTGCTCGCGGCGATTGAGGCCTTCGGCTCTTAGCGCAGCGCGATCGTCGCGCGGTCGCGGCCGAGTAGGTCGCGGTGGCCGCTGACGGCGCGCCAGCCGTCCGCGGTGAGCAGCGCGGCGATCTGCGCGGCCTGCAGCTCGCCGTGCTCGATGACGAGGGTGCCACCGTCGTGCAGCAGGCGCCGCGCTGTCTTTGAGACCTGGCGCACGACATCCAGTCCGTCCTCGCCGCCATAGAGGGCGAGCTCCGGGTCGAAGAGGCGCACCTCGGGGTCGCGCGGAATCGCGCCGACCGGAATGTAGGGAGGGTTGGATGCGACAACCGCGACAGTGCCGTCGAGCTCGGGCAGTGCCACCGCGAGGTCGATGAACACCGGGTGCGCGTTGTCGGGCGCGATCGCGCGAAAGTTCTGCTTGGTCCAGACGAAGGCGAGGGGCGAGATCTCGACGCCGTAGACGGTCGCGTTGGGCACCTCGTGCGCCATGGCCAGCGCGATGGCGCCGCTGCCGGTGCCAAGGTCGACCGCGATCGGCGACGGGGATGCGGCAGACCGCAGCGCATCGATGGCAATGCCCGCGACGCCCTCGGTCTCGGGCCGCGGCACGAAGACACCGGGACCGACGGCCAGCTCGATCGAGCGGAACGGCGCACGGCCAGTAATGTGCTGCAGCGGCTCGCGGGCAGCACGCCGCTCGACGAGCTCAGTTACCGCGATCAGGTCTTCTGCGCCCAGCACCTCGCCGGTGATCGCCTTGGCCTGCACAGCCCCGCGGCTGATGCCGAGCACATGGCCGATAAGCAGCTCTGCGTCTGGTCGCGACGACGGAACACCCGCCGAGGTGAGCACGGCGACCGCGCGCTCGAGCGTCGCCCCGATCGAGTTCGGGTTCACCGTGACGAGATCGAGCACTGCTACTCCGGGGTGGAGCCGAGATCGGCCAGGCGGGCCTCTTCATCGGCCTCGATGCACGACTGGATGACCGGCTCGAGCGCGCCGTTCATGACGGCGTCGAGGTTGTAAGCCTTGTAGCCCGTGCGGTGGTCGGCGATGCGGTTCTCTGGGAAGTTGTAGGTGCGGATACGCTCGGAGCGGTCCATAGTGCGGATCTGGCTCTTGCGGTAGTCCGACGCCTCTGCATCGGCGATCTCTTGGAAGTGGGCAAGGATGCGCGCACGAAGCACGCGCATGCCAGCCTCGCGGTTCTGCAGCTGCGACTTCTCGTTCTGCATCGCGACCACGATTCCGGTCGGAAGGTGGGTGATGCGCACCGCGGAGTCGGTCGTGTTGACCGACTGGCCGCCCGGTCCGCTCGAGCGGTAGACGTCGATCTTGAGGTCGTTCTGGTTGATCTCGACCTCTTCGGGCTCGTCAACCTCTGGAAAGACGAGAACGCCGGCAGCGGAGGTGTGGATGCGGCCCTGCGACTCTGTCGCCGGCACACGCTGCACGCGGTGCACGCCGCCCTCGTACTTGAGGTGCGCCCAGATGCCCTCTGCGGGGTCGGTGGAGTTGCCCTTGAACGCGACCTGCACGTCTTTGATGCCACCAAGGTCACTCGAGGTCTGCTCGATGATCTCGGTCTTCCACTTCTTCGACTCCGCGTAGTGCAGGTACATGCGCAGCAGGTCGCCGGCGAAGAGCGCAGACTCTGCGCCGCCCTCGCCCATCTTGATCTCCATGATGACGTCGCGCGCGTCGTTGGGGTCGCGCGGAATCAACAGGCGGCGCAGGGTCTCCTCTGCGCCCGCCAGCTGCTCGGTCAGACCGGGCAGCTCTGCGGCGAAGGACTCGTCGAGCGCGGCCATCTCGGTCGCGGCCTCGACGTCATCGGTGAGGGTGCGCCACACGTGGTACGCCGCGACGACACGACTGAGCTCCGCATAGCGGCGGTTGATCTTCTTAGACCGCGCCGGGTCGGAGTGCAGGTCGGGTTCAGACAACTGCGCTTCGAGCTCTGCGTGCTCGGTCAGCAGGCCTTGTACTGACTCGAACACGATTAGTCTTCCTTGGTGCCGTTGGCTCCGGGCAGCGACTTCTGGATCTGCATGAGGAACTCGACGTTCGACGCGGTCTCCTTGAGCTTGCCAAGAACCGTCTCTGTGGCCTGCTGGGTGTCGAGGCCGGCGAGGGCGCGACGCAGCTTCCAGGTCACCTTGACCTCCTCAGCACCGAGCAGCATCTCTTCTCGGCGCGTGCCGGAGGCGTTGACGTCAACAGCCGGGAAGATGCGCTTGTCAGCGAGCTGGCGCGAGAGGCGCAGCTCCATGTTGCCGGTGCCCTTGAACTCCTCGAAGATGACCTCGTCCATCTTGCTGCCGGTCTCAACGAGAGCGGTCGCGATGATGGTCAGCGAGCCGCCGTCTTCGATGTTGCGGGCAGCACCGAAGAAGCGCTTCGGCGGGTAGAGCGCCGACGAGTCGACACCACCGGAGAGGATACGACCGGATGCCGGAGCAGTCAGGTTGTACGCGCGGCCGAGGCGGGTGATCGAGTCGAGCAGCACGACCACGTCGTGACCGAGCTCGACGAGGCGCTTCGCGCGCTCGATGGCGAGCTCAGCGACCGTCGTGTGGTCTTCAGCGGGGCGGTCGAAGGTCGAGGCGATGACCTCACCCTTGACCGTGCGCTGCATGTCGGTGACCTCTTCTGGGCGCTCGTCGACGAGCACGACCATGAGGTGAACCTCGGGGTTGTTCTTGGCGATCGCGTTGGCGATGGCCTGCAGAACGAGCGTCTTACCGGCCTTGGGCGGCGAGACGATGAGGCCGCGCTGGCCCTTGCCGATCGGCGACACGAGGTCGATGATGCGGGTCGAGAGCTTCTGCGAGTCGTTCTCGAGGCGAAGGCGCTCGGTCGGGTACAGCGGGGTCAGCTTGCTGAACTCAACGCGGTTCGCGGCCTCCTCGACCGGAAGGCCGTTGATGGAGTCGACGCGCACGATGGCGTTGTACTTCTGGCGGCCCTGGCCCTGGTCGCCCTCGCGGGGCTGGCGGATCGAGCCGACGACGGCGTCACCCTTGCGCAGGTTGTACTTCTTGACCTGGCCGAGCGAAACGTAGACGTCGTTGTTGCCGGGCAGGTAGCCCGAGGTGCGTACGAAGGCGTAGTTGTCGAGGACATCGAGGATGCCGGCGACGGGGATGAGCACGTCATCCTCGGTGATCTCGGGCTCGAAGTCGTCGCCGATGGGACCGCGGCCACCGCGCTTGCGGTCACGGTAGCGGTTGCGGCCGCTGCGGTCGTCATCGTCATCCAGCTGGTCATTGCCGCCGTTGCGGTTCTGGTTGTTCTGCTGGTTCTGCTGGTTCTGGTTGTTCTGCTGGCGCGGCTGGCGCTGCTGCTGGTTGCCGTTGCCGTTACCCTCGGCCGGCTGGCGGTCGCCACGGTTGCGGTTGCGGCTGCGGCTGCGGCTCTGGCCCTCGCGGGGCTCGCCGTTCTGGTCGGCGTCGCCGGCATCCGCTGCATTGTCGGAGTTGGCTGCCGCGGCGTCGAGCACGGCGTCCAGCTGGGTCTCGATGGCCGGGTCGCCCTTGGAGACATGGGCGGAGGCAGAGCGGGGGGCGCGGGTCTCGGCCTTGGCGGTCTCGGCGGCGGGGGCATCGACGGGCTCAACAACCGCGGGGGTCTCGGGCGCTGCCTCGGCACGGGCCTCGACGCTCGCGCTGGTGGCACGGCGCGGTGCGCGCTTCTTGGCCACGGGAGCCTCGGCTGCCGGGGTCTCGACAGGCTCGGCCGTCGGGTTGTTGTCAGTTGCCTCGTTGATTGCGTTCACGAGCTCTCCCTTTCGAAGTTTGGATGCGCCGACAATGCCCAGCGATGCTGCGAGAGCCTGAAGCTCTGGCAGACGGAGGGCGCTTGTCGCGCTGGAGTCCACGCTCGGTGCGTGGACGTTGACGTCAGTCACTACTGGGGTTCCTTTCCCCTACCGAGCTCTAAGTGCAAGCTGGCGGAGAGTTTTGCCTGTCCCATGTCTGCGCGGTTGCGCAGGAATCTAGGGGTACGAGGCGGGTGAAGTGCAACCTGGGGAGCTGCTGGCTAGGCCAGCGCTTCTACCGGGTGCACTGTCACTGTAGCACCCTTGAAGTCCACGGCAGGCAGGAGGGCCAGCCAGGGTGTCGCCGTGCTACGCGCGATGAGGTCGGCAGCGATGAGGCGCTGGGTCGGGTCGCTCGCGAGCACGAGCACAGAGGGACCAGCCCCAGAGACGACCGCGGGAAGCCCGTGCGAGCGCAGAACTCGGATCAGGTCGTCGGTGTCTTTCATGGCGCTGGCGCGGTAGTTCTGGTGCAGCCGGTCTTCTGTCGCGTCGAGCAGCAGCTCTGGGCTCTGGATCAGCGCGGCCACGAGCAGCGCGGAGCGCGACACGTTGAAGATGGCGTCTTCGTGGGGCACCGACTGCGGCTGCAGGCTGCGTGCGAGCTTGGTCGACATGGTCGACTCCGGCACGGCAACGAGAGGTGAGACGCCGCGGTGCACCATGAGCTTCTTGTGGCGCGGACCGTCGGCGCCGGTCCACGCGATGGTGAGCCCGCCGAACAGCCCGGGGGCGACGTTGTCGGGGTGGCCCTCCAGCTCGGTGGCGAGACGCAGCAGCGCCTCGGAGTCAATGTCGACCACGCCGTCGAGCAGGCCCTTGGCGGCCATGATTCCTGAGACGATCGCGGCACCGCTCGAGCCGAGGCCGCGTCCGTGGGGAATCACGTTGTGGGCGACAAGATTCAGGCCGGGAAATGGCTGCTGGTATGCGTCGAAGACGTAGCGAATCGACTGGGCGACGAGGTTCGTTTCGTCGGTGGGGACTTCGCCCTCTCCAACGCCGTGAACCTCAACAAAAACCCCGGGCTCGGGGCGCACACGCACCTCGAGCTCGTCATAGATAGCGAGGGCGAGACCGAGGGTGTCGAGGCCGGGGCCGAGGTTCGCCGTGGTCGCGGGAACCTTGACGGTCACCGCCCGCCCGGCTAGATCGGTCATTTGTGCTGCAGGCCGAGAACCGATGCGATCTCAGCCGTGTCGACGGGAACAACCGTCGGCGCGACGTCGGACCCGTCGGCGGCCTTGAGTGCCCACGAAGGGTCTTTGAGGCCGTGTCCGGTCACCGTAAGAACGATCGTGGAGCCCTTGGGGATCTGGCCGGCCTCGGCGCGCTCGAGCAGGCCCGCCACGCTGATCGCAGACGCGGGCTCGACGAAGATGCCGACCTCGGCCGAGAGGATGCGGTGCGCCTCGAGAATCTTCGCGTCGCTGATCGCGCCGAAGTATCCATTGCTCGTCTCACGGGCCGCGGTGGCGAGCTCCCACGAAGCGGGGTTGCCGATGCGGATCGCGCTGGCGATGGTCTCGGGGTTCTTGACGACGTGGCCGAGAACGATCGGCGCGGAGCCCTCGGCCTGGAAGCCGAACATGCGGGGCAGCTTGGTCGACTCGCCACGGGCAAGCTCCTCGCTATAGCCGCGGAAGTATGCCGTGTAGTTGCCGGCGTTGCCTACGGGCACGATGTGGAAGTCTGGCGCGTCGCCGAGTACCTCGACGACCTCGAAGGCCGCCGTCTTCTGGCCCTCGATGCGGTCGTTGTTGACCGAGTTGACGAGGTGCACCGGGTAGTTCTCTGCGAGGTCGCGAGCGATGTCGAGGCAGTCGTCGAAGTTGCCCTGCACCTGCAGCAGCTCGGCGTTGTGGGCGATCGCCTGCGCGAGCTTGCCCATGGCGATCTTGCCCTCCGGCACGAGCACGGCGGCCTTGATTCCGGCGTGAGTGGCGTAGGCAGCAGCCGAGGCCGACGTGTTGCCGGTCGAGGCGCAGATGACGGCTTTCGCGCCGTGCTCGACGGCCTTGGAGACGGCCATGGTCATGCCGCGGTCCTTGAAGGAGCCGGTCGGGTTCATGCCCTCGAACTTCACCCAAACGGTCGCACCCGTGCGGGCCGACAGTGCTGGGGCGGGAATCAGCGGGGTTCCACCCTCACCGAGAGTGATGATCGGGGTCGCGTCGGTGACATCAAGACGGTCGCGGTACTCGTGGAGAACTCCACGCCATTGGTGCGCCATGGTTACAGGCCTTCAACTCTCAGAACGGATTCGACAGAACTCACTACGGCGTTCGACGTCAGCGCCTCGACCGTGCTGGCGAGCGAGGACTCCGTCGCCGCGTGGGTTCCAATGACAAGGGTAGCGGTGGGGCTCTCGTCGCCGTGACCGGCTACGGATTGCGACACCGTCTCGACCGACACGTCGTGTTCGGCGAACAGTGTGGCGATCGCCGCGAGCACGCCCGGCTGGTCGACGACCGTCAGGGTGATCTGGTAGCGGGTCGTGACGGCCGACATCGGCAGCACGCTGAGGTTCGCGTGCGTGGACTCCGCGACACCCGGACCCCCGACGACGTGACGACGAGCGGCAGACACCAGGTCACCGAGAACAGCGGATGCCGTCTCCTTGCCCCCAGCGCCCGCCCCGTAGAACATGAGGGAGCCCGCAGCCTCGGCCTCGACGAATACGGCGTTCTTGGCCTGGTGCACCGAGGCCAGCGGGTGCTCAAGCGGAATCAGTGCGGGGTGCACGCGTGCGCTCACCCCGAACTCACCAGTACCCGGGATCGCAAGTCGCTCGGCGACGGCCAGCAGTTTGACCACGTAGCCGGCCTTGCGGGCGGCCTGCACCTGCTGCAGCGTCACCTCGGTGATGCCCTCGCGGTAGACGGATTCGAGCGGCACCGTGGTGTGAAACGCGAGGCTGGCGAGAATGGCGGCTTTCTGGGCGGCGTCGTAGCCGCCGACATCCGCCGTGGGGTCCGCTTCGGCGTAGCCGAGCGCGGTTGCCTTGGCGAGGGCGTCTTCCATAGACGCGCCCTCGGAGTCCATGAGGTCGAGGATGTAGTTCGTCGTGCCGTTGACGATGCCGAGAATGCGGGTGACCCGATCGCCAGCGAGGCTGTCGCGCAACGGGCGGATGATGGGGATCGCCCCGCCGACCGCTGCCTCGTAGTACAGCTGCGCGCCGACCTGCTCCGCGGCATCGAAGAGTTCTGGGCCGTGGGTGGCGAGCAGGGCCTTGTTGCCGGTGATGACATCCGCGCCGCTGTTGATGGCCTTGAGCACGAGGGTGCGAGCGGGTTCGAGGCCGCCGATGAGCTCGATGACGATGTCGGCACCGAGAATCAGGCCCTCTGCGTCGGTCGTCAGCAGCTCTTTGGGGATGCTGGGCGTGCGCTCCGCGTCGAGGTCGCGCACCGCAACGCCGATGAGCTCGAGGCCTGCTCCCGCGCGACTTGCCAGCTCGTCGCCGTGCTCGAGCAGCAGCGACGCGACGTTCGCCCCGACACTGCCGCCGCCGAGAAGGGCGACCTTGAGGTTGCGGTATTCGATCATGCTTGCACTCCGGTATCTCGGGCCAGAAGGTCGGCCTCGGTCTCGCCCCGCACGATGACCCGCGCCACACCGTCGCGCACGGCGACGACGGGCGGACGGGCGAGGTAGTTGTAGTTGCTCGCGAGCGACCAGCAGTACGCGCCGGTCGCAGGCACAGCAAGAATGTCGCCGGGGGCGATGTCACCCGGAAGGTACTCGGCCTGCACGACGATGTCGCCGCTCTCGCAGTGCTTGCCCGCAACGCGCACGAGCGCGGGGTCGGCGTTCGAGACTCGGCTCGCGATGCGGGCGGAGTAGTCGGCTGCGTACAGCGCGGGGCGCACGTTGTCGCTCATGCCACCGTCGATGCTCACGTACTTGCGCACCGCAGTGACGCCGACGACGACATCTTTGATCGTGCCGACCTCGTAGAGCGTGGTCGTCGACGGTCCGATGATGGCGCGGCCCGGCTCGACCGCGACGATCGGCACGGGGATTCCCAGTGCCTCGGCCCGCTCGCTGACGATGTCGGCGAAACGGCGGGCGATCTCGGCGACGGGCAGTGCCTCATCCGCGCTCGTGTAGGCGATGCCGAAGCCACCGCCAAGGTTCAGCTCCGGCACCGGTCCATGGGCCAACAGCAGCGCGTGCACGTCGAACAGGCGGCGCGCAGCCTCGGCGAATCCCTCTGACTCGAAGATCTGCGAGCCAATGTGCGAGTGCAGTCCCAGAAACTCGAGACTGGAAAACGAGCGGATGCGGGCTACAGCCGCCGGGGCATCCGCGAGCGTGATTCCAAACTTCTGATCCTCGCGCGCGGTGGCGAGGTAGTCGTGGGTGTGGGCGTGCACGCCGCTGTTGACGCGAAGGCGCACCGGCTGCACGCGCCCGTGGGCGGTTGCAGCAGCGGCAACCCGCTCGATCTCGATGAGGCTGTCGATGACGACGGCACCGATGCCAACGCCGACGGCGCGGTCGATCTCGGCGACGCTCTTGTTGTTGCCGTGCAGCCCGAGGCGCGCCGGGTCGACTCCGGCGGCGAGCGCGACGGCCAGCTCTCCCCCGCTGCAGACGTCGATGTTGAGGCCTGCCTCGATCATCCAGGCGGCGACCTGCATTGTCAGGAATGCCTTGCCCGCGTAATAGACCTTCGCAGAGCTGCCGACGCGGGCGAGCTCACGGTCGAACGACTCACGCACCTCGCGGGCACGGGTACGGGCATCGGCCTCGTCGAGAACGAAGAGAGGTGTGCCGAACTCCTCAACGAGTGAGGTGGCGCTGCGGCCAGCAATCTCGAGCACGCCTTCGACTGTGCGAGTGGCGTTGCGCGACCACACGCTGGGGGCCAGGGCGTTGGCGTCGGAGGGATGCTGCAGCCACTCGGGAGCTAGCGGGTTGACGGACACGGGCTGACCTCTGGTGTTTGGCGGGGCTGCGGCAAAGCCGCTCCCAATAGTACCGATGCAGCGCGGTGCCCCTACTACGCGGGTCTATGCGGCACAGCAGCCGGCTGGGATAGTTCGAGCGTGCGCGAAAAATCGAGGGACGCAGAGCGAGGCTTCACGCTCATCGAGCTTCTCGTGGTCATTCTCATCATCGGCACTCTGGCGGCTATCGCCGTTCCCATGTTCCTCGGGCAGCAGGACAGCGCGAAAGACGCGCAGGCGGTCTCTGACCTCAACCTCGCCAAGAAGGCGCTCATGCTCTGGTCGACCGAGAACGACGGCGCGTTCACGAACTCGCTCGCCGACCTCGCCGACTACGGCTACTCAAACACCGCCGCTGTGACCGGAACCGCGATCGACATCTTGGTGAGCGGCGACGACTTCTGCATCGAGGCGACGTCGGATTCTGGCCGCACCTTCTCTGTGACCCAAGACACCCTCATCGACGAGGGCGACTGCGCCTAGCCGCAGCTGCCCAGCGTGCGCAGCGAGGCGTCGTCGAGGATCTCTTTGTTGGCGCCGATGGTGATCACGAGATCGTCGTCGCGAACCTTCACCTCGTCGACCGTCAGCGCCACCGGCAGCCAGCGCGCGACGCAGATGGACCGGGTCTTCAACAGTGATTCCGCGACGCTGCCGTAGCTATCGATGAGCGAGCTCGCGGTAGTCGTTGTGCCGTTGAGGCTGACGGTGGTGGGGGTGAAGCCCACCTCGCCATCCGCAGCAAAGGGCTCGACGCCCACCCCGACGTCGACGGGAAAGCCGAAGACCTTGAACTGGCTGGCGAACTGGATCTCGGAGTCGACCAGCTCTACCTTGTCGATCGCGGTCGCGCTGAGAAAGTGCGCGATCTTCTGGATGCTCTTCTCATTGACCCTGAACTCGATCTGCACCGTGTCTACCGGCTTCTTCAGGTCGATCGGGATGCCCTCGGCCCGCAGGCTGACGCCGCCGGTGAACTCGCCGATCGTGACGTCGTCGACGCCGACATCCACCTGTTCGAGCGATCCGGTGAGCACCTGTGCGATGACGGAGACTCCGGCGATTTCGACGGTCACCGGCTCGTCGTTCTCGAGGCTGAGCACCTGCTCGACCTTCTCCGTTACGTAGTCGGCGACCTGCTGGCGTGCCCAGTTGTCGAGGCCCCAGAGGGCACCGAACACCACGCCGAGTGAGGCGAGAATGGTGCCGACGATGGTGCGCTTCTTCGGCTTCTTTCGTACTGGAGCCGGGCTGGGCGTTTCGCTCACGCGGCGGGCTCCTGGCAGGTGCCCTTGGTCGAGAGCGCACCGAGCTTGACGGCTTTGCCGTCGAATTCGAGCACGAGACTCTGCCCAGATACAGCCGCGGAGGACAGGGTGAGCGCTGCCGGGAGGTACGGGCTGACGCACAGCGGAGCCGGAGCAACGAGCGCGGCAGCGGCAGGGCCGTAGGCACCGTTGCGGATGTCGTCGAGTGAGACCTCCGCGCCGTTGACCTTCGCCGCGGTCACCTCGAGGGTGACGACGCCCTCGGCAGCCGTGGGGGTGACGGTCAGCTCAACGGGAGTGACAACTCCCCCGAGATCCGCCTGACTTGTCACCACGAACTGGGTGCCAGCGAACGCGACGGTGCTGCCCGCCGGAACGACCGACTGCATAGCCGTCGCGTCGAGCGAGAGGGTCGCGTGCACGGAATCAACGGTGCCGCCGGTGTCGAGGGGAAGCCCGAAGGTATCGAGAACGAGGGATGCGGTTCCCTCCCCCACGGCAACCCCGTCGGTCGAGATCGTGACGTTGTCGAGCCGGCCACTGGCCGCCTGCGGCAGAAACAGCCCGGGGCCGAGGTCGACGTGCACCTTCGAGGTCGAACCGAGGGCCGATGCGAGCGGGCGGGCGATGACGCCGCCGGCGGCATCCCTCGCGAGTTTCTCTGCGACGAAGAATGCGGCGACCACGAGACCGACGAGCACCAGCAGAATGACGACAGGACCAACCCAGCGGCGCTTCTTCTTCTGCGGTGCGTAGCTCATGACCTACATCCTGTCAGGTGCACCGACTCCGAGCAGGGTCAATCCGTTGCGCAGCACCTGGCCGGTGGCGTCGTTGAGCCAGAGGCGGGTGCGGTGCAGGTCGGTGACCGGCTCATCCCCGAGCGGGGTGACACGGCAGTTGTCGTACCAGCGGTGGTACGAGCCTGCGAGCTCTTCGCTGTAGCGCGCGATGCGGTGCGGCTCGCGCAGCTCTGCGGCCTGGCGAACCACCCGCGGGAACTCCGCGAGGATGCCGAGAAGCGCGCCCTCGGTCTCGTGCGTCAGCAGGCTGGCATCGAAGGAATCCCTTGTCACACCCGAATCTGCGGCGTTGCGGGCGACCGAGCGGGTGCGGGCGTGGCCGTACTGCACGTAGAAGACCGGGTTGTCATTGGTCTTGCGACCCAGCAGGTCGAGGTCGACGTCAAGCTGCGAGTCGGCGCTTGAGCGCACGAGGGCGTAGCGGCCGGCGTCGACGCCCACAGCATCCACGAGGTCCTCGAGGGTGACCACGGTGCCAGCGCGCTTGCTCATGCGAACGGGCTCGCCGTCCTTGAGCAGGTTGACCAGCTGGCCGATCAGAATCTCGAGGTTGTAGTAGGGCGTGTCGCCGAAGGCGGCGACCATCGCCATGAGGCGCCCGACGTAGCCGTGGTGGTCGGCACCGAGCAGAATCAGGTTGCGCTCGAACCCGCGCTCGCGCTTGTTGAGGTAATAAGCGAGGTCGCCGGCGATGTACGCCGCCTCACCGTCGCTCTTGATGACGACCCGGTCGCGGTCGTCGCCGAACTCTGTCGTGCGCAGCCAGGTGGCGCCGTCCGCCTCGTAGATGTGACCGAGCTCGCGCAGGCGCGTGACGGCGTGGTCGACAGCCCCCGTCTCGTAAAGGTCGTTCTCGTGGAAGTAGGTGTCGAAGTCCACCCCGAAGTCGTGCAGACTGGCGCGAATGTCGCCGAACATGAGCTCAACGCCCGCCGCACGAAAGGCCTCCTGCAGCTCCTCAGGGGGCAGCGCCGAAAGGTCGCCCGGGTAGTTGGTGATGACCCGCGCGACGATGTCGCTGATGTAGACGCCGCCGTAGCCGTCTTCGGGGGTCGGTTCGCCCTTGAAGCTGGCAACGAGGGTGCGCGCGAAACGGTCGATCTGCGCGCCGTGGTCGTTGAAGTAGTACTCCCGAGTGACGATACCGCCCTGCGACTGGAAGATACGGGCGAGGCTGTCACCGACCGCAGCCCAACGCACGCCGCCGATGTGGATCGGGCCGGTGGGGTTGGCAGAGACGAACTCGAGGTTGATGGTCACGCCCGCGTAGAGGTCGCCGGTGCCGTACTCCGCACCCTGTTCGACGATCGCTTGGGCGAGCGCGCCAGCGGCTGCCGCATCGAGGGTGATGTTGATGAAGCCGGGGCCGGCGACATCCACTGCCTTGACTCCGTCGATGCGCGCGATGAGGGCGGCGATCTCGGTCGCGAGCTCGCGCGGGTTCGCCTCGAGGCGCTTGGCGAACTTCATGGCGACGTTGGATGCCCAGTCGCCATGCTCCCGGTTCTTCGGCCGGTCGAGGGCGACATCGGCAATCGCGAGCTCAAGCTCGGAGCCGCCGTGCTCGTCAAGCACCCCCCGGACGATGTCGAGGATGGCTGCTGAGAGAGTGGCGGGATTCACGGTGGTCAAGCTTATCCTCGCCTGTCGCGAGCCCCGACTCTCGATAGCGGAGCAAGAATGGAGCCATGCGCCCCGTGATTGCCGTTGTACTCATCAGCCTCGCTGCCTGTGGCCTCACCGGCTGCGCGCCAGATGACCACGTGCTCGGCGGTGCACCCAGTGCGAGCCCGAGCATCACCCCGCTGCCGGGCGAGACCAGCGTGCCCCCCGAGCCTGTCAATGAGACGGTCGGCATAAACTGCGCCGCCCTGATCAGCGACCAGGCCATGTATGAGTGGGGCAGCGGCAACTTCGCCCTTGACCCGGGCTTTACTCCCGCCGCCGGGTCGAGCGCCGCCGAGATCGCCGCCGACGGAGGACTCGCCTGCCGGTGGATCAACCTGACAAGCCAAGAGACCGTGGATGTCGCCGTGGCGATCCCCGACGAGGACGAGCTGGCCGCCGCGCAGCAGGCTGCCGGCGCGGGCACCCCGGCCCCCACTCTCGGCGACGCTTACTTTCGGTCCGCCGATGGCACCGGCTACCTCGACGTGTTCAGCGACGGCTACTGGCTGAGCCTGCAGTCGACCTGGTTCTATGAGGCACAGGATGCCGCCGGGCTGGTCGAGGCCGCGATTGCAGCCCTGCCGCCGATCGACTAGCCCAGCTGCAGCAACTGCTGGCTGTCGTCCGATGGCAGCTCGTCGACGATCGCGAGAACCTCGAGCGTGTTCAGCGTGAGGTCGGCCCAGTGGTTCGTGAGGAAGGCGATGTCGGCGGCATCGCGGCCGGTGGCGATGCGAACCATGCTCTGGCGGGGGGCGAGGCGGGTCGCATCCACGATCCACCACTGCCCGTCGACGTAGGCCTCGGCGACGGCGTGAAAGTCCATGGGCGAGAGGCCCGGGGCATAGACCGAAACCATGCGGGCGGGCACGTCGAGCGCGCGCAGCAGGGCGATGACGAGGTGCGCGTAGTCGCGGCAGACGCCGCGGCGCGCCATGAGAGTGCGTGCAGCGCCGTCGGTGACGAGGCTCGAGCCGGGCACGTAGGCCAGGCGCTCCCATACCCAAAGGGTCACGGCGGTCAGCAGGTCGTGACCGGTCAGGCCGCCGAACTCGGATCGCGCGGTCGGCAACAGGCTGTCGGACTCGCAGTAGCGGCTCGGCCGAAGGTAGGTGATGAGGTCGAGCGGGTCGATAGCCGCCGGCTCGGCATGGTCAACGACGTCTGCCCGATAGCTGACGCTGAGGTGGCCGGGGCCCGCGACGAACTTGTGCAGTCGTGAGCCATGGCGGTCGATGATCTCGGTCGCCTGCTGCTCGACGCCATCAAGCTGAAACGAGATGGTCTCGCTGGCAAGCGTTGACTCACTGGCAACGGCCATGCTGAAAACCATCTCGCTAGCGCCCGCGAGCTCGATTTCCATTCGGTTCGAGACAGTGCGCTGCATGACTCGATCATGTCACGAGCGCGGCAAGCCGCTGCTACCCTTGACACGACCCTGGCCCCCTTAGCTCAGGGGATAGAGCACTGCCCTCCGGAGGCAGGGGCGGCAGTTCGAATCTGCCAGGGGGCACCGTACGTTCTAGCGCTGCAGCAGCGCATCCAGTCCGACGGCCATGGCCGCTGCGAGACGGAAGTCGATGCGCGGGTCGTGCACGGTCACCGTGTACTTGTCGCGAAGGCTGAACTCGCGCTCGCTCGACATGACGACGTGGCCCGCCGCCTTGTCTTTGAAGTCGAAATGGAAGGCGAAGGGCAGGTCGATGAAGCGGCGCAGTACCGCGACGACCTCGTTGCGCTCCTGCCCGTAGGCATCGATGCCTGGGCCACCGAGGTGAAAGCTCGATCGCAGCAGGCTCTTGGCGAAGTCCTTCTGAAAGAACCCGATCGGAGTACCTGCGGCGTCAAAAACGTCGTAGACGGCGGCGAGCTCGAGCACCTGGCGGGCCTTGAACGAGAACACCGGCTGGGTGCGCGCCTCGTCGGCAAAGAACGTCACGCTCTCTTTGAACGCGAAGCGCTTCTGCTGCGCCATTGCGATGATCTCGCCCACCGAGCCGTCGGCGTTTGCGCGGCGAATCTCGTAGCGATTGACGAGAGCGGTGATGCGCTGCTTCACGAAGAAGCGGGGCACGTAGTTGATTCCGCCAACGGGGGCGGTGGGCTGGGGGTTCGGCGCGTCGGTCATGCAGAGAGTCTAGGGATGCTCAGCACCGAACCCGAGCAGCTAAACTCGCGAGAATGACGCGAATCGTGGCGCTGCGCACTGTGCTCGACCACGTCATCGAGCTGCGACCAATGGATGCGACCGCATTCTGCGAGACCGAGTTCGCGGCCACCAAAGACCCCTACCTTCAATCGCTGCTCGCCTTCAGTCTGTGCTTCGCCCAGCGCTTCGAGCAGGCATCGGATGCCGCCACCCGCGCCCGCGCCGACAGCACCGATCCCGAGGCCGCGGCCTTCGCCCTCGCCGCGACCGCGTGGGCTGCAACATCGTGGCCGTCGCCGTTCGAGGGTGATGCCATCGATCAGGCTCTCGAGCTGATCGGCGACACGGATGACGACATCCGAGTCTTCACGCTCTATCTGCTCGCCGAAGCCGCCCTCGCGTCCGCTCGCCTTGACGTCGCGAGCCGCGTCGTCGAGCGCAGCGGTGAGCTGCCCGCTGCCTATCTTGCCGATGAGACGGGTGAACCACACCCCTACTTAGCGATGATGCAGGTTTCCCGCGTTCGCCTGCTGGGCTTTCAGGGGCAGGTCACCGCGGCGATCAATCAGCTCGATGCAACGCGGGTCTCGCCTGGCACGGCTACCGACTTTCTCGTCACTGCAACGCGCTGTCTTCTCGTGGGCAACAACGCACAGCGTCAGGCCGTGCGCACCATCGCCGACCGGCTCGAGCACGAGCTCGGCGAGCCGACCGACTACATCTCTGCGGGCTGCTACATCCTCGTCAGCTACGGGCTGATCGCGACCGCAGATGTCTCGCGCGCCGCCCAGTTCGTGCTCGCCGCGGGTCGCACGGCCGGACTCGACGGTCTCAACTTCATCGACCGTGCTCTCGGGCTCGAGATGCTCGTCGCCGCGGCCGTCGCAGAGTGCGACCTCGGCTCTGCGCAGGCGTGGCAGCTGCAGGCAGCGCCACTGATCTCGCAGGCGAGTTCCCGCCCGACGGTCGAGCGCATCCATAGCCGGGTCGCGTTGCTGGCGGGCGATGCCGCCCAGGCAGCGAACTGGGGCGAGCTGGCCGTCGAGCACGCGGCAGCGGAGGGCCGCGCGATAGAGACCGCGGAGGGCGAGATCGTGCTGTCGAGGGCACGCATCGCGCTGTCAGAACGCGGTGCGGCGAGTGTGCGCCTAGAGGCCATGGCGGCGCGGGCCGCGAGTTCTGGACACCTCTCTGCTCAGAAGTCGGCCGCTCGCGAGCTGCGCCTCATCGGCCGGCGCCTTCGCCCCACCTCTGGCAGTGGCTGGCAGGGCCTCTCGGCCCGCGAGCGCGATGTGGCGCTGCTCATCGCCGAGGGCTTCGGCAACCACGCGATTGCCTCTGAGCTGCACCTGTCGGAGCACACCGTGCAAGCCCACGTCTCTCGGGTGCTCGCGGCCTTTGGCGCTGCATCGCGGTTGGGCGTCGCGGCGCAGCTTGCCCTCATGCTGCCGCGCGATCCCGAGTCCGCTCCCCCACCGCAGCTCACCCCGCGGCAGGCGATGGTCGCCGCGCAGATAGCCAGAGGGCTCACCAACGATGCGATCGCCGCTGACCTCGGCGTCAGCGTCAAGACCGTCGAGAAACACGTGAGCGAGATTCTGCGGCGGTGGCAGGTCGCATCACGCATCGGCATCGCGCGGCTGGCGCTGAGCACCGCTGCATGATTAGCCGCTGCGTGAATAAGCAGCTCCCCCAATGACAAAAGGCACCCGAGTGCGGATCATGGGGGCATGACTGTCAAACCGTATCTGCTGCTGTTCGCGGCATCCGCTCTGATTCTTGCCGGCTGCACGACCGGCCCCACCACCACAGACTCCGGTGACGACAGCGGCGACACCGGCAGCTCTGAAGAAGACTCGGGCGGCGTCGACGCCAAGGGCACCAAGTGCGAAGACAACACGAGCGGCGTCGAGCTGTTCAGTGACCCCTCGATCAGCGAGTCCCCCGAGTACGGCCAGGTCTGGGGCGACGGGTCGCCCCTCGTCATCGCCTACGACGACTACACGAGTGGCACCCTCAGCTACAACATCTCGTACGTGCAAGACGACGGCGCGGTGATTCCGGTCACCGGCGGCTTCTTCATGGACGATCCGGTCGGCACCACCTTCACCTCGACCGACCTGCTGTTTAACTCTGCTTCGGATGGCTACTACGGCATCGTCGACATCGCGATCACCGACGACGCCGCCACGACCTACATTGGCGCATACTGCGTGGTTCTCGCGATCAGCGAGTAGCCGACAGAACGTACAAAAGAGCCGGGTTCCCTTACGGGTGCCCGGCTCTTTCGTACGTAGCGAGTTAGCGGTCTTTCGACCCAGACTTCGCCTTCTTCTCAGCGCGCTTCTCTTTCAGCGACTTCGATGCGGCGGTCTTCGGACTCGACTTCTTAGGTGACTTGTCTGCCATGCGGTGCTCCTTACTCTCGGGGACGGTGGCTTGGTGAACTGCTAGCCGTCGATGCGCTTGAGCACATGCACGGGAAGAGCGATGGAGGCGCCAACGGCGAGGATGCCGGCGACGAACACCGGGCCCTCGTAGCCCACGACGTAGAACGCGTAGCCCATGAGGGCGAGACCGCCGAGGAAGAGGCCGATTGCGACGATAAAGGCGATGACGTTCATGCCGCAATCCTACGCGGGTAGCATTCCGAGCGTGCCACCCCAACGTTCTCGTCGGGTCATGCGTCTCAGTAGTCAGAGGGAAGGAGACCGCGTGTCTGCAGTCGAGTCGCAGCCGCCGCCGAGCGGCTGGGAGCACGTCGTCGAGCGTCTCGTCGCCGAGCGCGGTGAGGCGTTGACGCGCTACGCCTTCTACGTCAGTGGCAGCCACGACGACGCCGCCGACCTCGTGCAAGACGCCCTCGTCAAGACCTTCGGCCGACTGCGCAACGGCTTCAGCGTGCAGAGCGCAGAGGCCTACGTGCGCCGCGCCATCCTCAACACGTGGGTCGACCGTGGCCGCCGCACCACGCGCTGGCGCTCCATTGCCCACCTCAACGCGATTCCAGAGACAGCGGATGCCGCTACCGCCGACACCGAGAGCCGCCTCGACCTGCACGAGGAGCTGCGCAAACTCACCCCCCGTGAGCGCGCCTGCCTCGTTCTGCGCTACTACGAGGACCTCAAGGTGGACGACATCGCCGCCACCCTCGAGCTCAGCAGTGGCGCCGTCAAGCGCTACCTCAGCGACGGCCTCAGCAAGATGGCCGTCTCACTCAGTGACACGAAGACCGACCCCAGCAGAGGAGCCCCCCGTGGCATCTGAGCCGAACCTCCGCCA
>Ga0247814_10000697_pt1 | contig 24354 bp, 34 predicted proteins | sample UWRJL179409R1_FD_179947 | JGI IMG/M metagenome (GOLD analysis project Ga0247814, IMG submission 179947) | Plant litter microbial communities from Arlington Agricultural Research Station in Wisconsin, United States - UWRJ-L179-409R-1 | ecosystem: Environmental > Terrestrial > Plant litter >... | reverse complement strand
TAGGGAAGTATAAGTAAAGTTGATTTCTTTATCGCGTAAGCCGTCAGTATTTACAATCTTTAACCATGGCAATATTTCAAGAATTTTAGAATTTAAGATAGCCACGTCGTCGTCGTCAACAGCACCTGGGTACTCTTCACCAAGAAGCATGTATGCATCGTATGCGGGTGTATCCATACTGTACATGGATTGTAATAATTCTTGATAATCAATAGCAATTGTTTGTTCGGCTCCGTCCGCCGTACTAGAAGAGGGCGATGTTGTAGGATAAGGTTTTGAAGGATCGATTATAATTACGTCCACCCCGTTACCGCTGGAACCGTCATTACCCGAAGAGCTGCTATCGTCCGAGTAAGTAGGCGAAGGGGTACTTGTGGGATATTCCCTTGCAGACACAAAACCACAACCTGTAGTCATCAGTAATATAGCCGCAGTGCCTACAATGGAAAGTCTTCTGAAGCCGACTATACTGTTGGTCTTTCTCATGGTGTTCTCCGTCAATGGTTATGTTATTCATATCGACTGTTGACAGAAAGTCAACATATTCGTGCCACTAAATGAAGCATGGTCCAGCTAAAATTAGCTGGACCATGCTTGCGCAGATTATAGTTAGCGAATCAAGCCCTACTGGAACTTTATGAACGTATAAGGTATACCGAGTTGAAAATGTTAGTTAAAGCGTGCCATCAAAAACAAGGTACCATTCGTTGCCCTGTTTGACAAAATTGACTGTGTTTTCTTTTCCGAGACTTGGAGCTGTAGCATTTTGTCCGCCATTTAGGACTTGCACTAGCGCAGGGTCTATGCTCGCTTGAGTATCGCTTTCTATAGTGACCGCATCCCAAGTAATGAGAGTATACAGTTCGTCTCCTGCTGTCTTTGTTTCATACTCGTTTACTGCTTGCGTGGCGAGAGTTGCATAAGCAGTATTGATGTCGAGATCGCTAACATCTTTTGTGTTAACTATTTCAAGCCAAGGAAACGCTTGCAAAAGGAGCGCATTAGCCATAGGGATCTCTTCAGGTTCTAAAACAGGGTATGTTGCCTCGATAGTTTTGTATGCTTCATACTGTATATCATCTATGTTGTACATGGAATCCAACAATTCTTGATAAGCGAAGGACACTTTTTGCTCTTCTGTATCCGTGGAATCAGAAGAGCTGGAGCTGGTAGAGGAAGGTTTAGAGGGATCGATTATGACTACATCCACTCCACCATCATTAGAGCTATCGTTACTTTCGCTGGAGTAGGTAGGCGTTGGTGTGCTCATGGGATATTCTTTTGCGGAAACGAATGAACAGCTAGTAGTTGCAAGAAGCGTTACAGCTACTCCTGCAATAACCATAACCTTAAAAAACTTGCGAGTGCTATTCTGAGCCATAATTTTCTCCGTCTTTAATTACAATGTATCTATCGACCCTTGATGAAGAGTCAGAACATTCTTTCCCGTAAACGAAGTATGGCCCCAGCTAACTAAAGCTGGGGCCATACTTCGTAGGTTCTAGTTAGCGAATGTAGCTGTCGATGTAATTGCTCGCAAGGCTAAAGCCACCCTGCTTACCAATGCTCAGGCCCGTGGAGCGGTTAACCAGCTCGTTGGCAATAGCACGCGCCGCCTCAATCGTAAGTTCCTCAGAAGTAAGGAGGTCGCCATACTCTTCGACAACCGTTTCAAGTGTGGTGAACTTTTCGGTCAGGCGAAGGGCATTAGTATCGCTCTCGCTTCGAACGCTCATCTCGTAGAGGTCGCTAATAGCGCTCTCAAGGCGCGGGATAATTTCCTCGCGCAGCAAGGCGAGCTTGAGGTCAGTCTCGGTTGCAGTGGTTGTATCAGCCATGGTGTATCTCCTTCAAAGTGTGAGGGCGTCTCTCGCGCCCTTATATATTGAGAGTAGCACACATAATCAAAGAAAGGAAGCATAAATCAAAAATAAGCAATATGTTCAAAAAGAAAGAAGTCCCGCACCGCCAAAGGAGAGAGGAGAGAGACGGCGGCGCGGGACTGAGGGAAACTAGATAAGGAGGAGAGATTCCTTCGCTAGCCTTGGGTTAAACTTTTCGGTAAGTTGCGACGAAAGCCGCAGCTTCAATGATGTAACGGTCAGACCCAATAGGAGTGTCCAGATCATCAACAGGAGTAGCTAGCAAGCACTGAGCATCGCCATACTGAGGCTCGCCCCATGGAGCAAGAATCTCAATGTCTGTACGATACGGGTTGGCTACCGCACGAATGCGACCGCGAGCCTTGTAGAACCCTGCGACAGAAGTTTTCTCGTAACGGCTTGCAAACTTCTCCGCACTAAGGATATACTGTTCACCAGTAGGGTTCTTAACAATAAAATCGCCAGGTTTAGCAACGTTAGTGGTCTCAAGGAAACCATCGCCAACAATAGTCTTTACTTCTTCATCGGAGAAGACCTCGCGTGCTTCTACAACTACCGTCTTTTCGAAGATAGGGGAGATGCCTAGAAGATAAGTCACTGCATCGCTCTGGATGTCAACTTTACGCAATATGATACCTTTCGATTCAAACTTTATGTTGTTCGCACTTATTCTTAAAGCTTACAACATTTCTTCGTTAAACGCAAGCTCAGAAGCCGCTTTCGTGAAAGAATTTTAATGAAAACTTAGCTTAGGTGAAGTGTAGGAAGCAGCCGTTTTCGTTGGGAATCCAGCCAAGCTCATCAAGCCTCTCGATATCCTCTGCGGAAACTTTTTCAGCGTCTGGACCCGTGTAAATTTCATCATGTTCGGCGCTGATATAGGTATTGTCAGTTTCATCAGTATACTTCAAGAAGATCTGCATAGCGGCAATCATCTTCTCGTACTCGTTCAGCTTTTTATCATTTGTCATACATTCATTTTAGCACATTCATATTATTTAAACTAGGGGACTCTAACACGATTACTGACGATTGATAACGGTTGGTAGTGATTTATGAATAGCTGGCATCAAAAAATATTGAGTATGCCCCATCTACTTAAAGATGGGGCATACTCAATATGTGAGATTAACATCCGCATTGCAACGCGGGCTAATTAAAGCATGCGACGAGGTTATTGTAAGCACTTGGCAAAGCATCTGCCACTCACGTCAGTCCTACGAAGCTCGTCGCCTCGTTTTTGCAATGCTCCGCTCTAGAAGGGGACTCTACCCTACAAGCTTCCTTGCCAAACTTGCTCGCGCGAACTCGACATCTCTTACAGAGTACCACATGTATAACAATATCGCAACTGAACTAGCTAGCCAATAGCTCGAATCATCCAACTGTGCGGAAGCGCAACCATGTCCTCCATGTTCTCTCTATTTGTCGGGTAGCTCTCAGAGATATTGAACACAAGAATGCGCTCATACGTAAGGCCGTCCCCTACCATGCGAGCTAGGTTCTTATCCAGCTCGCGGTCAACTTTCAGGAAAGGCATGGCGGTCATCGTCTCCTTAACAACACGGTAGCTCTTAGTGTGGAGGAACTTGAGAAGTTCAGTCACGTTCTCATCCGTAACTTCCGCCTTAACGCTTTTAAGCTTTGCGATAGCGTACTTGCGAGTTTCTGCTAGAATGTTGATCAATTCCTCGACAGCGATGTTATCGCTATCAGTAAGCTTTCCAGTATAGCTTTCAACATGCTTATCGAAACGAGCCACTAGTTCGTCGCTAATAGCTTTAGCGCCATTACGCAGTGGAGAAGTCTTGTTCGCGAACAAGGTTGCCGTCCCTAAAGAGGCCTCAATGTTGAACAGACTGGGATTGTCTTCCCTGCGCCTAAGCCTGTAGAGTCCCTGCTCGGAAATTGTTCCTTGCTCGTTTAAAGAATGACGAAGCTCTTGGGTAGCAATATCAATAGAATGGAAGCTGAATACGCTCTTTGCACGACTGTAAGTATCTTGTCCAGCAATAGGTCCGTTAAAGGAAACTTGCTTCGACCCAAAGCAACCAACAACTGCTGTAATCAGATTTGCATAGCTTTGAGCTAGCTTAGTAGCTTCGCCTATCTCGATTTTTCGCAGCGTGCGTTCGTAAAGTATTCCCTCGCTTTTAGGAACGTGAATAGTTCTACCATTTGTTTCGAATACCCAGAAAAGCCTATGTACATCGCTTGATCTGGAACTGTAGTCAACCTGCATTTCTAGAGAATCTGTCATACCCTATTGTACCACATTTTGCCTCTTTTGTGAACCCCTTGACATGTGGACTGCTTAGTATTTGCGCGGTTTTCCGAACCAACTACCAATACGATCAGAAGCAATCATGCATGCTGCCATCGCACAAAACACTACCGTGAGAATCCAGAGTTTGATCTCGAACAAGAGGTTTTTCTTTTTCTTCACCACACGTTATCCAATATGTTGTCAGTGTTTATACGAGGCAGTTCAAGTTCTAGTTCTTCTTGGAGAAGTTCAACAAAGTCATTAGCGGATTTTTCGCTGAAGTAATTCGTGAGCACGAGACGAAACAAAGAGGAAGAGGTGTTGTTCCCTACTTCGCCAGAAAGGACAGCAGCGAGGTCAGCAGCGGTAGCGCGAGAGGTCCATATGTCCTCGTTGACGTACTCGCCAATAATGCACTCAGTGCAACCACAGCCCACAGGGTCTACAGCGAGAATGTCAGGGAAAGCTCTATCGTTTTTATCCATACTCTAACTATACGACATGGATAAGGCTTCTGTCAAGAAGCAAGCAGCTACCCGTTAAATTTGTCCTTGTTGACTTTTCGCTCGCCTTCACAACCGCGTGAGTCATATTTTATCGAATGTGCACAAAAGTACACGTCCCTTCAGATGCTAAAGTCCCAGCCGTTGTAGATATTAAACAACGCTCTGCGTGAAATAGTTGTAGATTGCATTACATCTCAATATTGCGACAGGAATATTTTTAGATAAAATCTACTGAAGTCAACTTTCCTCTCTTACACGAAAATGGCAAAGAAAAATCCCTCACAACACCTGTGAGGGATTTTTCTTAATCGGACGCTCTACTAAGCCGAGTCATTTAAGTAAGGCAGCGTTAAAAGCCAAACTCCAATTAAGTCTTCTAAGAGACGAGAGCTGCGAGCTTAGCTTTAGCCTTCGCTTCAGCTTCCGCCTTCTCGCGGACAATACGCGCGTGGAGGAATACCATAAACTCTTTCGAGTTAAAAGGGCCAACAAGCTCAGGGCTGACATGAGAGTAGTCATAGCAAGCAACACCGTGAAAACCAGCAGGTTCAGCGCAAATCGGGCACGGAGCAATAGTAATGCTTCCCGTCGCCAAAAGCAGGGCTGGCTGTACTTTCTCAGTCGTGATTTCAGTCATGGCGTTGTTCTCCTCTAAATAGTTAATTCAGCTTAGCACAATCAAGCGGCAATCGCAATTTAAATTTCAAAGGCCTACAAAATTGCTTAAGGAAGCCGCGAGCGTTGCCGCATTGAAAGCGCCCCAGAAAGCCAAAGCAAAAAAACCCAAAATGCCAAAGTGTAACCAAAAACGTCGCGCGTGTTCGCGATCATCTTGTTTAAATCCTTCTTCGAGAACTGCAATGATTTTGTCGATATAAGCAACTGCTTCGTCCGTCTTGAGAGAGGGGAGAACGTCGCTGCCATTGAGCAAACCTTCGCGAAGTTGACCAAGTTGTCCGCCTTCAACCATGAAACCATGGCCGTAATTCAAAGTGCTAATAGCTTTAAACTGCGCTTTGCGAGATGCGTTTTTAGGGAAACGAACCTTGTCATCACTGGCGCGATATGGGCCAAAGAGCTTAATTGCGGGAACCTGCGTATTCATGATCTTCCTTTTGTTTTATAGTCAAATAGTATCATATTTTGAAATCCTGCGTTATTTAATAGCCCGCAGTACCCATTCGTTAGGCACGTCATCATCGAAATCGTAAACCTTGCGAACATGGGCCATAACAGCGCTAAGGACTGGCTCTGACGTTGAGTCGTCTATGAGGGCATACAGCATTGCAGTGACCATCTCTATATTCACGATTTCAGGAGATAAGCTCGCGATGAGCTGTGCGCCTTCTGGATCATCTTCGGTCGAATTATAGTAGGCTGCTTGTGTAAGAATTCTCTGAAGCATTGTTGTTCGCAGTTTGTTGCCTTCTTCTTGAAAAGAGCACAGCTCAAGTGCTAGAGTTAAATTGCTACCTTCGTCAGCTGTGCACAACCACGAAGCTGGACTCATTCTGTCATAATGGCAGTAAGCTACGCCAATTTTTAGCTCTCTACTAGCCCTAGGAGAACTCAAAAAATCAAACAGAATTTTGTTGATCCTGTATTCATTTCTTATTTGAGAATAGGAGGTACTTCCGCTGATTTCAAGGTATAGAGCTATTTCTGACAGCGGGAGTTCAACATGCATGGCTTTCGCCCATGAAACAAGCTTTAGCATGCTTGCTTGTCCCTCTCCCAAGCTCGCATTCGTCGTGTCCGTTGTCGGTTCTTTCTCGTTTAGGAGAAAAGCAATTTCCGATATCGTGTTATTGTATGCTTCAACCTCTTTAGCAGAACCTTTGCCGTCAATGATTGAGTATAAATCGTCAGCGGCATTACCACCGTTCATTTCTTTCATATAATAATACGACCTTGATTTGATCACCTTTTTAGAAGAAAACATGTGTGCCTAACTTGTTTGTTGACAGCTCGTTATTCGATAGCATGTAATACCCACTCGTCAGGAATATCCTCACCGAAGTTGTACAGACGGCGCGCATGAACAGCGCACGCAGAGAGTACTTCTATATCGTTAGAGAAGATGGAAGCTATATTTACTCGTTGCGATGGTGATAGCATGGAACGTAAAAAATCCTTAGTGACCACCTTGTGATCCATATTGTCAATAACTCGGCGCGCGCTAAGATTTTGGGCGGCTTGAGAGGAGGTCAAGGCGCTATTGAGCATGTCCTGAATAGCGGAGTCTCTAATTTCTTGCGAGGAAGAGTTATCGAAGGAGAAGGTTTCTCTGAAGTTCTGAACAATGCCATCAATTATTACAGGCATGTGTTTGCCTCGGTCCTCTGTGCAAACCCATAGAGATGGGCTACGGAAAGACCTGCGCAAGACGCTAATTCCTATTTTCAAATTTAAACTAAACAAAGGCGAGTTAAGAATATCCGCGAAAGTTTGATTCATGCCATAGTTCAGCAAAACTTTAGAGTAATGAATAATCAAGTCTGCTTCGAGTAGGATGGCCAGTTCCTGCAAATTCAGGCTCCTGTATAAAGAGCCACGCCAAGTGTCTGATTTGATAGCTAAAGCAAAGTTGCACTCCCACTGAAGAGGTTGCCCATCGGCTACTTCTGGCGCTCCGCCTGCTATAAGAAAAGCTAGAGTGTCGAATACATCTTTGTAAACAGGATTGTTCTCCGTTGTGATCGCCGCTAAAGTATCGGCGGCATTACGGGGGATGACAGGCAAGACACGTGAAGCTCTCTTCATTTCTTAACCCCGAATCATGATGTTTTCCATTTAAGCATAGCACAAAACGTGGTTGTTATCTAGCGTTTCTCTGATCCGTTGCTACTTAATCGCGTTTAGTACCCAGCTGTCGGGAAGCGATTCGTCTAGTTTATAGAGTCTGCGAACGTGCCGTGCAAGTACTGCATGAACTTGTGGAGTATGTAAAGATTTGCGGTACTGATCTACGGTGTAGATCATCGCATCGAGGAACCGCTTTGTGACCACCTCATCGCCAAAAAACTCTATCACTCCTAAAAGCAGGTCCCCTTCTTCTAAGCGGTTCCTAGTGCCTATTGTTTCCTTTATTACGGTTGAAATGGTGCTATTGATATACGTCTCAATTTCCACGCCGTCATTAAAGCCTTTCCCTATAAAAAGTTCAGCCATTTCCTCTATGTGTTCACCTTTGTCTTCAAAGCATAGCCAGTCAGCAATAATCTGGCCCTTGTATAGGCTTGCGCAAGCAATTGCAAGCTTGACTTGCAGGCTAGGGCGCTTGTCGCTTAGGACCCCTCGAATAATGTTGTCAGGAGCGAACTCTTTGCGTCTAGATTTGCCTAGTTGTGCATAATTGGTGAAACCACACACTTCAAAAACTAGCAACAATTCTTCAAGTGTTAGGTTCTTGTAAGGAGGAAGCAAGCCCATAGGTTTAGCGTTTAGGTCGTATTCCAGAGTTTTTCTGACCTTCCATTTGACGATTTCGCCTTCTTGGCTCTGCTCGATAAAATCGATAAAGGACTCAGCGGAGAGATCACTAAGGAAAGCTTTAGCTTTTTCGTAACGAGCATTTACTCGTTTACTACCCTCGCCGCGTTGTATGCGCAGCAATAGATGAAGGGGATTCATTTGATTGTCCCCACTGCCAACTCGTCAAGAAGCACGGCATCTGTAGCGCGCATCAAGACACGCTTGCGTTCAAGCGCAAGATCTGGGTAGACATGGAGAACATACTATAACTATACCATGCTTAGCTCTTATTTCAAAGAGAGAAAATTTTTCAGCAAGGTAGTTTAAAGAGCGTCAAAAAAGTTAAGCTTGGGGCCTTACTAGCGATTTAGTAAGGCCCCAAGCTTAACTGCGAAATGTAATGAAAACTCAAAAGCACGGGGGATAGAATGGATAGTCCCCAGTTTTCTTTAAACGATGACTTAGACGGAAAGTAGTTCGCTCAAAATCTGCACTGTAGTTGAGTCCAGCTGAGTTTCAAGCGAGCGGAATACGGCAACCATTTCGGCATGTGAATCATCACCGTAGGAGGCGACGATGAACTGAAAACGCTGGTCAGCAGTAAGACCGCTAATATCCGCAAGGGTTTCCCCAATGCGCGGAGCAGACGTTGTAATAGTGGTCATGATATTCCTTTTCCTCGTTAACGTAAGCTTAACAGCTGGAACTCTTCAGCGCAACTACGTTGCTTCCTACTACAGCAAACTAGAGAGGAACGCTCGGAACTTCGCGATGCGAACTCGAAAGCCGTTTCGCTTAGGGACAGGCAAAGTGCTAATGAAATCGTAGGCGCTCTCCCAGTTTAGAATCCGCAAACCCTTAGAGTCGCGGTTGTAGTTTCGATCCCATACGACATGCTGCCAAGACGGCTTACGCAGTCCTGTAATCACTGGCTTATCATCGAAGAGGTAGTCCCCATAAACCATCGTCTTATCCATAGTCAGGATAACCCGTTTCTGCCACCATGGTCCAAAGTGCTCGCCTACCCATTCAACCTTATCGCTTGCGCAAGTGGGATTTGTAATATACGGCGCGCTACAAATGAAAGCATTCGCATTCGCTTCCTCCAGCTGTTTCATCACTTCAACAGCATGAGGAGCAACTTTCAAGTTGCGGAAGAAGTAGGGAGATTCGAAAATCTCAAGCATCATCTCTCGGGTAAGACCAGATTCAACGGTGCAAAGGTCCCAAGAGTTGCTGACGGAAATATGGGGGATTTTAACTGCGGGGAAGCGAAGAGCTACCTCGTCCCAGAAACCTTCTGCAAACAACGCTAGTACATCATCCATGTCAAACAACAGAACTGGCTTGTTTGATTCCATGATTTTTCTCCATCTTTTAAGTAACATACTAAACTTATCACACATTTACTTAGTTACCAAGTTATGAATCGCCCAACAACATATAATTTCTTATCTGTTTCAAAACGTGCTAGAATAGGTCTAACTTAGGAGACAATATGGATGAGCTAGAACTAAACGAGTATGTAGGACAAAACGTGATCCTCACGCTTGAGGGCGGGAACGTGCTGTCAGGAACGCTGCACGAGGGCGCTCACGGTGGATATAGTATCGACCCCCACTTTATTGGCCTTGATACGTGGGCCGTTCCAGCTTTTTCTGTCATTGAAGTTGAGTCAAACAACGCTTAATACCATGCAGGTCAAGTTCCCCTAGTCGATATTATCGAGATGAAGGTAACAACTGATGCGCGCATGATCTTACATGCTCTTCACTCCGCAAAAGGAGTTATTATCTTTGCTGGAGCTGGCATGAGTGCAGAGCTGGGGATACCCACTTATTGGGCAGGTGCAGAAGCTCGCTACGCAGACGAAAAATCTAAATATGGATTAACCCAGCTAGAGCATGCTGACGCGCGATTATGGAATGAGCAGCCAGAGTTGCAAGCGAGCTATTTTGCTGACCTAAAAGCTGCTTCTCTAAAGCTCATAGAAAGCAAAAGAAATGAAAACTCATACTTCAAACTTTCGTCTTTTCTTGCCGAACGTGAGCTTCCATATTTCTGCGTGACTTCTAACGTTGACAGCGCTTTTTCCCTAAATGATTTCAGTGAAAGTCAACTGTACGAAGTGCATGGAAACATGATGTATTCGCAATGCTTAGCGGAATCTAAGAGCCATGGAGTATTCAAACCTCTTACGGGTGATCGTATAACTTTATGTCCACTGTGTGGTGGTTTAGCTCGCCCAAACACGTTATTTTTTGATGATTTTGATTTTAACTCCAGCAAAGAGGTAGAGCAAGCGGGCGCGTACAAAAGTTTCCTAAATAGAGATATGGCTGGTTACATTATTTTAGAAATAGGCGCAGGGAGGACCGTTCCTCGGATTCGGGATATGTCAACGCGATTACATTATGAGCAGGACCTCCTCTATATACACGTTAACCCAGAGATAGATGATAGAGACGCGAGCTTCATGTTGAAGAACAATATTTTCGAACTGTCTATACCAACTGCGCCCGAAATATGGGTCCAATCCTCAGCATGGAATGCTATGAAGTTTCTGTGAATAAGCTGTACGCTTGATACTTTGCGGAGTCATGTGATTTATTAAGGTATCAAGCACACAGGAAGCTTTCAGGTTTAATTGCAGGTTGCACTTGCATTTCGTTAAAAATAGAGTTATGCTTGAGTTAGAGGGCGCGAGAGACGCTCATAACAAGGAGAGAACCTAATGCTTAAGATCTATACCGATGAGTTTGATAGCTATATCCGCGAGCTTCTCGCTAGTGAAAACGCTTCCCATCTTGCATTTGACATAACAGTCGTAGTATATGAACGTGATGAAGCGTACGCAGGTTTTCGCTTTGCGATCATTGATGAAGATGAATACATTGTATCCGCTAGTAGCACATTGCGTGGCGATCCTTACTCGCGTTCGAACAACCGAGCGATGAAGCGAGTCATCCGCCGAGCGAAGAAGCTCGTAGACGCATAACGAGAAAATCGCCTTAAATAGCGCCCAGTTTGATTTAGCTAGGCGCTATTTAAGCGTTTAAGCGCAGCAAAGAAGCTCTAGTTCTAAGCATTAACCGCGTTACTTTTGACAAAACTTTTAAACCTACCGCGTTCCAAAACAAGAGCGTCTGTTGAATTTTCTGGGATGGACAGGTAGTTGTGGGTAGTCAAAAGTTTTGTCAAAAAATTTGTCTTTTCGCTTGTATTTCACAAAAAGGCCATGGTAAGATTAGAATATAAAGGCGCGAGAGACGCCATCTAAACCAAGGAGATACCCCCATGACCACTGCAACTATTCAAGAAGTAACTACTCAGGCACGATTCAACAACGCGCTGAAGACCATTCGTAAGGTGGGCATCACCACTCGTCTTAACGTTTCCAGCTGCTGTGCTGGCTGCGTTATCCTTCCTGAGAACACTGCTATCCTATGGACCTTCGGCGGACAGGATAGCGCTTTCTCATGGTTTGAAGGAACCATGGTTAACCGTAACGTTCTCGCGAAGGCGAAGCGTCGTGGTTACAACATCAACATCGAAAGCATCACTCGTGCGCGAGGCATCGAAAAGGAAGTCTATTTCAAGTTCACAGACATCATTGCTGCTGAAGCTGCCCAGCTCGCTTTTGAAGCGGAAGGCTTTGAAGTCGAATGGGATGGCACTGACATCCAGTGCGTCATCGTCAAGATGTAACCACTAGCACGTACGCGAAATGCTCAACCTCTAGAATTACTGAGGTTGAGCATTTCGTCTTTGGCCTGATACGTGCGGTTACTTGTTCTCTTCAGTGCCAAAACCATAGGCAGTTAATGCTTCGCCAAGCTGAGTACGCTGTGCTGAAGTTAGCGAGGGATCTTTCTCTAACGCGAGCAGGCCGTTTATATAGTTAGGCGTTTTGTTTTTTTGGTCTAATTCGCTATACATTGCTCCAGCAATAGTAATAAGAAACGACTCGTCCTTGATTGCCCCGTAGTCAACTCCTCGGGTAAGGTAGTCGGCTATGTTCTCACCAAACTGAGCGCGAATTTGCGGTAGATAACTTGTAGCAGATACATTCATGGGGTGAGCCTTTCGTAGGGAGTTCTTTCGGAAGATATAGGAAGAAAAATCGGTTCATTCGCCATATGGTTGTTTTATAACATTTGCCATGTTAAGCTTTAGATAAGAGAAGGAGTTAATCATGGCTGATGCAACAGGTAACACAATCGGGTCCGAGTTCGAGGGAACCGACGAGCGCGTTGTCGGTGTGCACAATGGAGTTGATTCCGTGTGGACAAGTAACACTGCTAACGGAGGTGTTCTTTTCTGCTTTGAAGACAGCCAAGCAGGCACAGTTAGAAGCGTTCGCTTGTCTCGTGATCAGTGGAGGCATCTCGTTTCGCTTCCCGAACCAGCGGCGACTGCCTCTTAGCGAGAATTTTTGTATTTAAAGAACTGTTAGCTTGCATTCGCTTTAGAATGCGTGTTACTATAAATACATAAGGGCGCGAGAGACGCCCCATACTAAGGAGAGCACGATGCTTAAGATTGACACTAAAGAGTTTGCCGCTTACATCCAGAAGCTCATGGTTCAGCAAAAGGCCGAGCATCTCGCCTACGAGATTACGACACGGGTCAACAAGCACACTTATGTATACGCGGGTTTTGCGTTTTCAATCGTTGCTGCTGAGGGCTTCGTTATCGCTATGAGCGAGGACACGCTTCGCGATAACCCTTACTCTTTCTCGAACCGTCGCGCAATCAAGCGAGTCATCCGTAAAGCAAAGAAAATGACCGCAAACTAAAACGCCTTCGCAAGGTATGGCTCGTCACCTGTAAGCTAAGGTGACGAGCCATACCTTTTTCCTATTGCTGCAATGTTCTTCCGCTAGCGGCAATGTCGAGGTGTTGCTCTGCAATCTCTCGCTCATTCACCATGGTACGTGCGACTCGTAATCTCTTGTCCTTGAAGTGCCGCCTAGCATTTTAAGTGCCCACTCGTCTGGGATATCTTTCTCTAAATGGAACGCTTTACGTATAAACTCCGCTTCGTCACTGCTTGATAAGCCGCAATCATACAGGTTGTTTTCGTCACTTACCATGTCTGTGCAGAATGTAGGAGTGATAGCTTCTTCGTTAAGCGAATCAATAAGGACTTGTCCCATGATGTCGCGGTCGCCAGCATCACAGCTTTTGACTATCATAACAAAGTTATCCCAAGTCAAGTTTTTATTCTGCGATACCGCGTTCAAATAAGATGCATTTTCAGGCCCAGAAAACGACAAATACAACAGGAGGTCATTGATAACAAGGTCATTTAAGTTCTTGAGTGCATACTCCAGCAGCGCGCTGCTGGTGACCTTCCTCAAAGCTCTAGATTCGGATCTAGGCGGGCTTTGATGTAGTAGAGAGTAGATGTCCCTCGATTCGTCAGAAGCGCGCAGGAGCCTGCTGATGGAGTTTGAATGGCGATGAATATGTGGCGAATAGAGGAAGTCCTTTTCTTTCTTGCTTACAGCGAAAAGAATGATAGTAATACGCACAAGATTTACAGCTTCGCTCTCCGTGATCTTTTCTTCGGGCACTGCGATATTTTGCACTAGCTGGATAAGCGGAAGGGGGAAGCTTCGCTGCATGAGAGTCTCTACTGCTTCGCGGCTTTTCGCACTGATCATCGTTTTATTTTCGTTCGTTGTCGCCATGCTGCAAGCGCTGTAGCATGAGCTTCTTCCCAATCCTCCGAAAGGGAGCGCGATACCCATTCGTCGGGAATGTCTGCGCTGAAATCGTAGAGTTTCCGCGCGCGTTCACACAGAGAGGTAACAGGATACCCGTGAAAGCGAAACAAGCTAATCAGATACCCAAGGTTAGCTTTCGCGCTAATATCATTCATATAACGGAAATATGTTGTAACCATAGTTTCAAAAAGCTCATCGATCTCAAGGACTCCGCGTCCGCTGAATAGGATTTGATAAACGTGGAAGAATGTGATGTTCTCGTTTTTAGCAGCTGCATGAGCGGAACCTTCGTTAAAATCAAACCAATTAATATGGTTAAGCAGGGTGTTTCCGCTCAAATGCTCAAAACCCCACTCGTTGCCTACAACGCTGTACGCTTTAACATGGTTTAGGAGAACAAGTTTATAATGGAAAGCGATATCAGGGTCATTGAGTGCTTGATACAGCGCGTTTTCTGCTTGCTCACGGATGGGTGCCCAATGGCTATCATCATCTCCCGCGCTGTCCTCACTTTCATCGTAGAAGATCCCATCGAACAGTGCGCTGATTCTAGCGACTCGGGCACCGTCAGAGGTAGTTGTATCTTTTACCCTTGTCGTCTCTTCTTCTTTCTCCTGAGCGCTCATTAATTGTCTCCCCCTACAATGCTTCGCTCGACCCATTCGTCAGGAATTGAATCATCAAAATTATAAAGCTCTCGTGCAGGCTTCACAGCAACAGATACGCTGATACCACTCTGCTTTCGGATTTCAAGGATGCCTACAGCCATCTCTTCCGTGATTATACTTCGGTCTAGGTGCTCCACAATAAGCTCTCTTGAACTAACGAGTTGGTCGAAGTTCAACAGAATTTCTCTCAAAAAAGCCCATGTGAGGTTTTTATTGTGTGCGATTTGATAGCCGCGCTTTCCGCTGAGGAATCGGCACCCAACAAGATATCTTAACTCGTCTTCTCTGAAGTTCCTATAGGACCATTCTGCAACTGAACCAGAAGTACCATGACACATCGCTAGTGCTAGCTTTACCTCGAAAGATATAACATCGTCAGGAGAAGCTATTATCGCATTCATAGCGGATTCAAGCGACGGTATGGTCTCTATTTCGAGGAGTATTTCTTGCAATATCCAGAATGTTTCAGTGTCGGCCTTATTGAGCTGTAACTGTTTGCCAAAGGGCGAGGGGAGCGCGCGGTTATCCTTGTTCATCACTATACTCCTCTTTAGCTACAGGGTGCTATGGAAAGTTTAGCATAATTTTGCCGTTTTGTACAGCAGCCATTAACTCGTCAGAAGGAAGTTCTCGACCCATTCGTCAGGAACGCTTTCATCAAAATTATAAACAGTGCGGCCCTTCTCGGCTATGATCGCAAGAGTTAGACCAAGCTCTTCTCTCCTGCTGGAAATTAACCATGAGAGCCTTTTGAATGCTTCATCATTGATGCTTACGATAAAATTCTCTCTAATTTCCATGGCAGTATTTTCTCTGCGAAAAATAGTTGTACAAAGGCTCTTAACAGTTGACCAATCTAAGTTTTTGTTTAGAGCAAGAGCTGCGATTCGCAGTTCAAGATCTTTTCCAGATAAGTCGTCCTGTTCCAAAATTAACGTAGCTCCTAAATATAAGTGGTTCTGGAGGAAGTCGAAGTTTTGAAGACACCAAAGCTGAGCAGAAAGTAATATCCGTCCCTCAAACGCCAGTAAATCCTTGATCTCCGAACGTAAATGTGGGCTAGTTATGATCTCCTGCATAAGGGTTTCTGCTTCTTCGAGAGTAGTATTCTCAGAAGACAAGACGCTGCTTACATGGTTAATATAAGCTTTAGTGGAACTATCCGCTATGTTAACCTCTGCGCTTTTCTGAAGCGTCTTTTTGATACTAGCTTCCACCATGTCTGCTATCGTTTGGCCGCGTTGTAATGTATTTTCACCCATCATGTAAGCATTTTCCTAATCCACTCGTCAGGAACTGATACATCTAGGTCGTATAATTTTCGAGCGCGCTCAAGAGCTGACTTAGCACCTTGCTCCACCATAAGAAGGTAACCGAGATGCTTCTTGAAAGCAAAATCGTTGAGGTTATTAACTAAGGTCACTATTACTTGAGTTGATCTAGCGCGGTCCATCTCGCGGAGGCAATGTCGCAGGACGTAATCTAGGGTTTTTTCAGTGATGGCCTTGTTTTTCGCAAGTGCAAGTAGCCTGTCGTTGTAAAGTGAGCGCCCAGCAGAACTCTCATCAAGGCGCGGAGGAAACACTTTCCACATCAGAACCTGAAGAGGAACGTCTTCAAAATTCTCTAAACTCCAAAGCTTAGAATAGAAAAACCTATGTCCCCGAAAAACGAGCAACCTCTTGACGGCCATACTGGTGGTGGAGTCTCCCGTGATATACATCATCGTCAATACCGTAGCGCGAGCGTCTCCACCAGCTGGGTCAAGTATTGCGGTCATACGCTCTATGTAAGCTGCCGTGGCGGCTCCGTTAGGGTCTACATCTATTTCCTGCTGAACTAAATCCTTGAGGATGTCATGTGCGCGGCGCTCACTGGTTGTCATGAAAACATCTTCTTAACCCATTCGTCAGGAATGGAAGCGTCGATATTATGAATTCTGCGCGCATGTCCCGCAAGAATAGCTAGATCTAAGCCAAGAGATGCATGGCTGCTTAGTAACTCGGCTACATGGTTTTTGAGTGTAACCTCGCTCAGTCCTCTCGCAAGAGCTGCTCTGCAAGCAAAAACATAATTAGGTTCACCCCAAATTTTACGAATAATCTTTTCTATACACAAAGGGTTCAGGTTAGGGTTCTTGAGTGCAAAATTCATAGGTCTTGCGTGAAAGCTTCGGACGTTATCGATGACACTAGGGAGCTGTTCGATATCGAAATGCTCAAGGCCCCATTCCTGAGAAATCGTAAGGCTGAGGTTAATCCCCGCTAACCAATTTTTCGTCTTTAGATTTAGGTTAGGGTTATCTAGAGCTTTTTTGAGTAGAGCAGGAGCATCAGTATGGTTTATCATTAACGCAGCTTCAGCTAAACGTATTTTTTTAGATTGACTAACGCCTCGGGGCGCAAACAAGGGCCGCGTAGTGTCATAGGAATTCATACGCTTTAGGCCTCTCTTGTTTATGGTATACAATATGTATCTATTTTGAATCCATCACAGCAAGCTTATCACAAAAAGAGATATTTCGCAAAGGATAATCAACGCATGACTAAGTTCAGGTGAACATTTGCGCAATCCACTCGTCGGGGATACTTTCATCTAGGTTATACAGTTTGCGAGCGCGACTAGCTAAATCTGGTAGGGAAAGGCGCATACGTTTATGTTCAGCGAACAGAGCTGGTGCCATTTCCATGAAGAAAGCATCATCAAAATTTTGCACGAAAGCCACGGCTCCATTCATCGTAACGCCATTTTCAACTATAGTCCAAGCTCCAAAAAAGTTGAGGCTCTGCAAAGCAATTGTGCAGTTTTCTTTGTCGAACGGCTGATTCTTGAAAAGAGCTTGAAGTAGCTCGTTGTCTCCACGGACATTTCTCATAGCAAACACAGAATGCAAAACAGGAGCACCAAAACGTTCCAACACCCACAGAGTTGCAGGGCGAAGATCTGCTGCTACACATGCAATGTAATCTTTGTCTTTCAAGTTGAGGCGAGAGTCAGCTAAGGCAGCTTCTACAGTCTTGATGGCTTTGCGTTTTGCTCTTTTTGATTGATCGAAACGCAGTTCCTGTCCAAGTGCAATGTCAGAACGCGTATGATTTTTGTAAATAATATCCAAATACTTGCTTATTCGCTTATTGCTGAAATCGACATCTTGCTCAAGCGTCTCTAAAAAGTTTTCGTGTACCGTCATGCGAAAACCTTGGCAACCCATTCGTCAGGGATATTTTCATCTAGATTATAAAGCTTGCGCGCGCGGGTAGCTATGGCTGAGAGAGGAAGCCCCATACGTTCGTGCTCCATGAAAAGTGTTGTCGTCATCTCTTTGAACAGAGTGTCACTAAAGCTATCCACAAAATAACTGTTAGCGGGGATAACAATTCCGTCTTTTTCAATCGTGGCAGTGTGCAGAAAATCAGCACCTCTCAAGGCAATCGTGCAGGTTTCCTTGTCTAATGGTTTGTTTTCCATGAGCGCTGCAAGAAGCTCCTCGTCCGCTTTGATGTATCTCAAGATAATCACAGAATGCAGAACTGTTCCGCGAAAACGCTTTAAGGCCCAAAGTGTCGCGGGACGAATATCTACCGCCATGCAAGCGATATAATCTTTAGCCTCCAAACTCACGCGCGGGTCAGCTAAAGCCGCGATGAGAGTCTTTTCAGCTTTTCGCCTAGAGGATTTTCTTTGATCTATACGAAGATTTCCAGGGACAATCATCATGTGACGTGAATGATGTTTGTGTATGGCATTCATATACTTACGCGTTTGTGGCTCCTGAAAGCCTGCGTTTTCAGAGTTGAGTAACTCCATAAAATTTTCGCGTACGCTCATGAAAGCAACCTCACAACCCACTCGTCAGGTGTTCCCTCATCGATATTATAGAGTTTCTTTGCTCTCCCCATAATGGAAACGTTAGAACCATTAATCCAACGACGATAAGCGAACAGAGCGCTCAATGCAGAACGGAAAGCTGCCTCATTCAGGTTCTCCACGAAAACCTGTTTTGCGTCTGCGCCATCATGAGCAGGAGCGTAAAGAGCTAGAAGAAGGTTAACACTATACGAAGTGTGATTTTCGTTTCTTGCTGTAGCAAGAGCTGTTTTGGTGTTAAGCGGGAAAGAAGCTACCAACTCTTCTAGAGCTAACCCACTGAAGTGCTCATAGGACCACAGCTTAGCGACGTTAAGATAACGCCCCTCATACGCTAAGAGGCTCTTGATTCCAGCGCTTAGACTGTCGTCTTTTAAGATCCGCTCCATGCGTGTACGCAGCTCTAGAGCGCTATCTATGCCGAACTTATTCTGGATAGCGAAAGCCTCCGTAGAAACGCGTACCAACTCTGCCATTTTAGGGTCGATAAGCTCATCAGCAACTATTAGTTGAAGCTCTTTTCTAACTTTTGTCACTACAGGCCCTCCGTCCAGAATTTTAGTTAACTTAAGCTTAGCATGAAGTTTCCCTGACCGCAAGGGACCCACTTTTTCGCAAAGAGTTACGAATGGGGTAATTTAGCTCTCGCTCTTATACATAGGCCGAATGTATAAGAGCGAGAGCTAAAGATAAACCGCGACTTTTGTATGTATGGCTATTTCTGAAAAAAGTTTAGTCCACAAGTTGACAGCACTCTAGAGTAAAAAGATTTAAAAACTTTTGGTTCTAACTTGCTTTATGCTGATGATGGTGGATATACTTGAGTTATAAGGGCGCGAGAGACGCCCTTCCACTAACTTAGGAGAGAACAATGAACGTTGTCATCAAGATCGCAGTTGCGTTTGTTTTGACTGCCGTAACAGTCATCCCGTCTTTTCACGAAACCCCTACAGCTTCGCTTTCGCTGATGTCGATCAGTGGATCAGCTGGGTCGCTCGCAGAGTAACCAGCACCTGTAGCTAAGGGCTAGCAAGGTCACCTAGGTGTCTTTTGCTAGCCCTTATGTGTTTCCATGGTCAATACCATGCGACAATCAGCTTAAGCTATTGCGCGAATAATCCATTCATCGGGTAATGACTCGTCAAAGTTATAGAGTCTACGCGCATGTGTTGCAAGGACGGCTTGAGCCTCCCCATTGTTTTTGAAAATCAACTTCAGCATAGGCAGCAGAAGCGTTAAAAACTCTTTCGTGACAACATCATCTGCAAGGTCGTTTAGCTTAGTCTCGCCATGTTCTAAAATAGCAAACATTGATGGAGCAAGGATCTTAGAAAGAACGTTCTCTGTTTCTTTCGGTTGCACCATGTTTACAATAAAAGGCAAATATCGCCCACCGCCTGTTTTGCATAGCCAATGAGATACTATATCGCTTGACCAAAAAATGGTTGCCAGTGCAAGCTTAAGATTTTCGCTAGTTTTAGAATCTTCCATAAGTGATTTCAGAAAAAGCCTCCGCGAAGCAACTAACACAATGTTAGTGAAATGTGTTTTCTCACTGACTTCAAGCAGTATAGCAATTTCGGATATTTTAAGTTTTCTGTACAATTCGCCCAGAGGGGTATCCGCTTTTAGAAGCTTATACCATCCCTTAGACGCCCCAGTTTTCTGGCCTGCGAGCGCGAGAAAAATGGTCTCTTCGAGTTCCTTGTAAGCGGAGACAAAATCTTTGCCAGCTGTACCGTTGAGGACAGAATAAAGCTCGTCAAGGATTTCCTCGCTTGTAGATTCTGCATTCCAGCGTGCTCTGATCATCTTACAAAACTATCACAGTGAAGCACTCCTGTCAACAGACCTGAAGTACGTAAAGTTAGACAATGGCATGAAACACCCATGCGTCTGGAAGCTCTTGCTCCAAGTCGATTTGATAAATCCTGCGAACATGGTTAGCTAGCGCTTTTTTCGCCTCTTGCTCCCATTCCTCGTCAAAATTATAGGAGAGAACCGCAGACAATAAAGAGGATGTAAGTGTTTCAGGGCTTAAGTTATTAACAATTTCAGTCACTGACATAACCTTGTTGATGCTTGCATGCCCAAAAGCTTCTATGAATAGTCCTTGAACTTGCATTGCGATTGGCTCTCTGGTTTTTTTAGCCCTAGCAGTTGCTACGTCTTCCAACAGCGTTCCGCCTTTGTAGGTAAATAGCCAATAACTAAATTGCGAATTGTTATAAATCAAGTTTGATAAAACAATCTGAAAGGCTCTAGTTACTTTCGGGTTTTCAAGTAATTTAACAGCGCTTTTTATATCCTCGCGCCACATCTTCTCAAAAAACAATGAATTCCTTTTTAGGTGAATCCCGTGGTGCGTGCGTTCAAACAAAATGCCTAGCTCCGCATCGGTGAGCGTTTCACGACCGTCCTCATTAAAAAAATAGGGTACACTGTCTCCTGCTCGCACTTCAGCTATTTGAGCTACAGCATAAGCGTAGGCAGCTTTTTCTTTCCTTGACGCTTTAGGGTATAAGGAATTATGCATCCATGTTTCAGAGCTGTTAACATCTGGTATGCTAGTTGGCTGAGGCAAATTCCTGAAGCTTTTGTAAAATACAGGCATGAAACTTTTGGCTAATTTTGTTTTAACGAAAGCGTTAGCTACAGGGTGCACTGCGTTACTTCCCAGCCAGTCAACCCAAGGTCCTCCGCCATGCATTTTCCAAAAAAGACGACTACTAAGATCATCTAAAAAGCGTATAGTCATTCTTCGATTGCCTTTAACACCCATTCGTCAGGGATTGATTCATCAAAACCGTATATCCTACGTGCATGGACAGCGAGAGCTTTTCCAGCATACTCGACCCATTCTTTTTGAGGATGTACGTTGGCCAACTTTGACAAAAAGGAAGGCGTAACTATGGCTGGGTTCAAGCTTTCAACGAAACAGCGCGCAGTATAGCCCTCACTACCTCGTTTTCCGCGCCAATCCCATAAGCACAATGAAGCTACACGATTAAGGAAAAGCCCCTCATCACGCTCGCCTGTTTTTTTGATAAACTCAGCAGCAGCAGCCATAATGACGCCCCCGTTATAGTGAGCCATCCATCGGGCAACTCGTGTTTTGTTGTATCCCCCCATTGCTAGGTGCAACTGAAGGTGCGCAGAAATCTGAGGGTGCTCAAGCAGGTTGACAACACCTTCTTGTCGCCATGATCGGGAGACAAAGGTAGAATATTCGATTTCGCCTAAGTTTTCTAAGAGTATCGCCAGTTCAGTATCTGAAAGGAGATCGTATCCTTCCTCTTCAACCCACCATTGTGGTTGCTCGCCGTTACGAACAGAACTAATCTGAGAAACCCACAGAGCGTAACTACTAATCCCCTCCTGAGGAGTATTAGGGTGCACTAGCCGAAACATCCAGCTTTCTGGGTAAATCGTAGCAATGTCATCTACATTGTCCAAAATCATGAAATAGCCCTCACTACCCATTCGTCGGGAAGCGCCTCATCAAAATCATATAGTCTACGCGCATGGTTACTAAGGCTTTTCACGTAAAGCTCTACGCTTCTGCTATGCCCGAATGGTCGAATTGTACTTATTGCAGAAAGGAATTCTGGTGTAACCACTTCAGGACTTAACGAGTCCATAAAAGTCATGCCTGCCTCGTTCTCTTCCATACCTTGCCAGTGAGCTAAGCGAGCAGAGACAATTACGCGTACGATTCTTGCGTACTCAGCAGATGCTTCTGATTCTTCATCCAGCTCGTTAGATTTAATGAAAAAGGGCACAATCTTCGGAATCATTCTTCCATGTTCATACCCGCAGAGCCATATCGCAATACGAGGTGCGGTATAAAACGAAATAGCAAGAGACAATCTTAAGGCTTCGCTTGTAGATTCATGTTCCAACAAGGCAAGCGCTGTAATCACAGGCGAATAGCGCTGTAGTAGTGACGAAAACCTTATGTGACCATGAATCTCAAGAAAAATGATAAGGTCTGAATCTGTAAGGTTTTCAAACTCTGGCAATCGTAGCCACCATGTTCCTGTGGAACTTGACGAGAATTGGTTTGCTACAACTTCAGGGGTAAGAGTTAAATCCGCTTGACGAATATCGTGCGCTTGTTGCACTAAAAAATTATATTGTGAAATGTCATAAGGAATACCGATCTGATCTATGATCGCGTACAAATAATTTGCGGCGCTAAGATCCACTGCGGGCATAGGCATGCGCTGTGATTGCTTCCCAGAGTTATCCATAGATCAAGCATATCATAAGTGCAGTCCATTGTACATAGCTGCTGCGCTTCACGATCCTCGCTTGTGCGAAACGCAGTAATGTTCGTTCCTAAATTAGGCCTGTAGGCGCTATAGTTAAAACCTCAAACAAGCAATGCTTCTAAGAGATGAGGCGGCTACATGAGTGTTTTTATTACCCAGCTGTCTGGCATGTCATCTGGAAAATTATAAAGTCGCCGCGCATGTTTAGATACCGCTTCTTCATATACGTCCTTGACACGAATTGGTGGATTGATGTTTAGCAGGATGTCTAAGAAAGCGCGAGTAACTATGTCCTCATGCAGCTTGTCAATAAAAGTTTCACCGCTACTGAACTGCGCCGTATGTATATTTTCTAGAGAAGCATTGATAGTTCTTGCTACTAATCTTCTCGCGGGCGCTGTAAGGTCATCCGCCTCTATATCGTCTTCATCTGGGATCATATGAAGAGATACTTTTGGGAGAAGGTCTCCTCCCCTATAGTCGCAAAGCCATTTTGCTATTGACGGCATATAATTAAAATCTAGAGCCAATGCTATTTTGAGTTTCTCGGTAGTTCGGCTATGACATAGCATCTCAATTACCACGTTTTCGAAGAAATCAGTTTTCATCAAGGACGAGAAATGAGTTCTTCCTCGGATTTCGAGATAAATAGCTAAATCGGAGTTACTGAGAGTAATGTATGGATCGTTCGTTGCCCACCATTCGCCAAAGTCGAGATCTGAATGCATGTCATAATTCGTCTTGCTGGCGTCTGCTGTGCGGTTTTTGTCTAGGAAATCCACAATAGCGTTGTAAGCGGCAACCTGTGTTGGTTTTCCCGATTGGGATATAATAGAATAGAGGTAGTCAGCAGAACTATCCCGTTTAGAATCGAAAACTGAAAAATCTGAAAAATTTGACATGCTACAAAAGAGCCTTCAATACCCAGTCATCTGGAATGGACTCGTCAAAATCGTAAAGTCTACGCGCATGAACTGCGAGAGCTTTGCGCACCCTGTCATTGTTTATATAGGGGTAGAACCAGAGAGCAGAGTTAAGCGACGTAACATATTCTTGAGTTACCACTGACGCATCAAGACCAGCAATAATTTCACTTCCGTTGCTAGTCCATATGTTCCGTCTGGCGTGAATCGCGCTTGCAATTAGCGTTGTAAAAGCCCCTCCTCCATACGGAATGGTTAACGGCAACTCGTCGGGATCAGATGCATTCTTTTCTGCGACAAACTCAAGAATTTGAGGAATGTGCACTCCTCCGTTTTCAGTTACAACCCATTCAGCAACAGTTAAAACTTCGTAATATTCTTTAACTAGAGCAAGCTTAAGTGCCAAGCTCGCCCTAGGACTTTGAAGCATTTCCACGAGCACATCGTAGATGTGCCTACTATGTTGCAAACCCGTATAGTTTGTACCGCCAGTAAGCTCAAGGTAGATAGCTAAATCGCTATAATCGAGCTGCCCGTACGGAGTGAGTTCTCTATCAATCCCTGAAGCGGTCAGGTTGAGAGCTTGCGAATAGAGGCGCTTAAGAGCAAAGTTTCGTCTGTCCCTACGTAAAGGCGATTCCAGCAACGTTAGCTCTGCTACCGTCTTCTCGAATGCGTCAACATACGCTTTTACGCCCTTGCCTTCTGCAAGGTCGCACAGTTCATCAATTGAACTTACTGGGGCCTCGTCAGTTCCTTTT
>Ga0247814_10000696_pt1 | contig 24363 bp, 25 predicted proteins | sample UWRJL179409R1_FD_179947 | JGI IMG/M metagenome (GOLD analysis project Ga0247814, IMG submission 179947) | Plant litter microbial communities from Arlington Agricultural Research Station in Wisconsin, United States - UWRJ-L179-409R-1 | ecosystem: Environmental > Terrestrial > Plant litter >... | reverse complement strand
CGCGAATTTTATAGTGAACACTCACTGTATCTCCTGATTTGAATGCAGGAAACTCATTTTTTGCGATTACCTGCTCTTCAACAAATTTTACTAAATCCATGATTTTAAGCTATTAAGCCGACTTTTTCTTGTTTAAAATCGGACTGCAATATTAAGAATTTTATTTTATAAATAAAAGTGAATTTTATTTTTTTCCACAATCTTTATTGTTTCCACATCTTTAGTCTTCCAGAAGATCCGGTCGCCTTGTCTGTGTGCGAATTAGGGCTTGCTCGTGTCTCCACTCATTAATCTTGGATTCATGTCCGCTCAACAACACATCGGGAACTTTATGTCCATTCCAATCTGACGGCCTGGTGTAAACTGGGGCATCCAAAAGCTCCCCCTGGAAGCTGTCTGAGAGTGCAGAGGTCTCATCATTAAGCACGCCGGGTATAAGTCGCGTAATGGCGTCCACAAGCACCGCAGCAGGGAGCTCCCCGCCGGACAACACATAGTCTCCTATGGAAATCTCCCGAGTAACAAACAAATCCCTGATGCGCTGGTCAATGCCCTTATAATGGCCACACAAAATCATAAGATTGCCTTTTCCGGAAAGTTCATTTGCAATAGTCTGGTTGAAAGTAACACCATCCGGACTCATGAAGATCACCTCATCGTATTCACGCTCGGACCGAAGTTGTTCAATGCATCTGGCGAACGGGCCGATAGACATCACCATTCCACTCCCACCTCCATAAGGATAGTCGTCTACACTTTTCTGTTTATTGTCGGCGTAATCCCTGAGGTTGTGTACAATGATTTCAGCAATTCCCTTCTTTTGTGCGCGCTGCAAGATGGAATGAGCGAAAGGGCTGTCCAATAATGCCGGCAAAACGGTAATAATATCGAAACGCATAGACTAAGTGTTTATGTATAAATCCAACAAACCTTCTGGTAGATCAACAAGAATGGTTTCTTCATCCTCATCAATCTCGATGATCATATCGTCGTTTAATGGAAAAAGAATTTCCTTATTTTGATACAACACGGTCGCCACAAACTGTTGGGGATATTCGTTAACTTCCAGAATCTCTCCAAGCTCACCATGCGTTTCATCTGACACAATAAAGCCTTTGAGGTCATTATAGTGAAAGTCATCATCAGAACGGTCCGGCATTTTAGTTAGCGGGAGATAGATCTTTTTCTTGAGTAGGGGCTGCGCTTTATCGATGTGGTCTACGTCATCGAAATAGAAATTACCAGTACTATTTGTGTGAAGTTTATAGGTAGACACAAAGAATGGAACCATTTTGCCGCTGATTTCCGCGAACACAACATCCAACTCGAGGAGTTCTGGTGCATCATATTCAAAATACAGCTGTACCTCTCCCTTTAGTCCTTTAGTTTTGGTGATATACCCAATATAAAATGCCTCTTCTATGTTCAATATGTTAGCCTGTTAAATGGTGTAAAAAAAAATAGCGAAAAGTCATTCGATGAAAGACCCTTCGCTATAATTCAGAATAATAAGAATATTATGCTTTTTCTTCTTCTGTTGCTTCTGTAGTTTCTGCAGCAGGAGCTTCTTCGGTCGACTCAGCTACAGGAGCTTCTTCAACTTCAGGAGTTTCTTCTAACACTTCTTCCTCTACTGGTGCATTTTTGATAGCAAGAGCAGCGGCACGGTCAGCATTTTTCTTAGCTTCAGCAGCTAAAGCAGCTTTTCTAACTTCATCTTTAGATTTAGTCAAATTGTCTTTTTTGCCTTCAATTTTACCATCTTTTGCTTCTAACCACTCTGCAAATTTAGCATCTGCTTGTTCCGTAGTTAATGCGCCTTTTTTAATACCACCTTCCAAGTGTTTTTTGTACAAAATACCTTTGTAAGAAAGGATAGCACGACAAGTATCCGTAGGTTCAGCACCTTTGTTTACCCAGTCTAAAGTTTTGTCGAAGTTTAATTCAATAGTAGCAGGATTGGTATTTGGGTTGTATGAACCTAAACGCTCAATAAATTTACCATCTCTTGGTGAGCGGGAATCCGCTACCACAACGTGGAAAAAAGGCTTACCTTTTTTACCGAATCTTTGCAATCTGATTTTAGTTGCCATTCTTTTATAGATTTATGTATTCAACATAGTTCCCGGAGCTTCATGCTTGCGGGGCTGCAAAAGTAATTAAAATACTAATGATTAGCAAGATGCAATAATATTAAATTCAGTTAACATAAGTTAGCGACCAATTGGGGATATTTGGCATAAAACGAATGTTATGAGAATTGCCATAGATATGGACGAAGTACTAGCAGATCCTATTCATAAATTTATACAGCTTTATCATCGGGATTACCAAGTTTCACTGGATCTTTTTCAGGAGCCTGGCAAGGAATTCTTTCACCACATACCTGAGGAGATTAATAATAAGTGGTACGAATACATTAATCAAAAAGGTTTTTTCAGGGATTTGCCTGTTATGGAAGGTGCTGTGGAAGCAGTAAAACAATTACAAGAAAATAATGAAGTGTATATTGTGTCTGCGGCAATGGAGTTCCGCAATTCATTGGAAGATAAACTAGATTGGCTTGGCGAGCATTTCCCTTTTGTTGGCTGGAGAAAAATTATGTTCTGTGGTGATAAGATCATAAAGGCCGATGTTTTGATCGATGACCGGGCTAAGAATTTTGTAGGCTTTGAAGGTCGTAAACTATTGTTTACCTCTCCACACAACCTATTACTAACAGATTACGAGAGGGTAAACAATTGGCAAGAAGTTCTTGCTAAACTTTTATAAGGAAAGGATTTCTACTAGTTTTAACCATGCCGCGCTGATCTCTTTAGCATCAATATGCTTGATCGCGTGGTCAAATGGTGTGAAGATGATTTCTTTGTTTTTAAGTCCGACCATTTCCCCGGATTGTCCGTTTAATAAACCTTCAACTGCGGCAACTCCCAGACGACTTGCTAAAACACGATCCATACAACTTGGCTTACCGCCACGCTGGATATGTCCTAGCACCGAAACCCTGATGTCATAGGCTGGAAACTTCTTTTTCAAAACTTCACCCACATTGAACGCTCCCCCAACTTCATCCCCCTCGGCGACAATGATTATTTTCGATGCTTTATCTTTTCGGCCAGTTTCCAGGCGTGTGATTAGCTGGTCCACTCCCATATTAGCTTCAGGAATCATGATCGCTTCAGCACCGACTCCGATACCACTTCTCAAGGCTATAAGTCCGGAGTCACGACCCATGACCTCTACTATAAATAGCCTGTCGTGAGACTCCGCAGTATCTCTGATTTTATCTACTGCATTGATGACGGTATTAATGGCCGTGTCATAACCGATTGTAAAATCAGTGCCTTCCAGGTCATTGTCTATCGTTCCGGGTAGGCCGATGATTGGAAAACCGAATTCTGAAGAGAATAAGTCTGCACCGGTAAATGTTCCATCTCCTCCAATTACTACTAGCGCATCTATGTTCTTGTCTTTTAGTTGCTGGTGCGCTTTTCCCCGACCCTCTTTGGTGCGAAAGGCATCACTTCTAGCTGTCTTTAATATCGTTCCGCCGCGCTGGATGATATTGGCTACAGACTTGCGGTCCATTTCGATAAAATCACCATTAATCAAACCTTCGTAACCTCTTAAGACACCGGTAACTTCCAAATCATAATAAATAGCAGCGCGAACTACTGCCCTGATCGCTGCATTCATCCCTGGAGCGTCACCGCCCGACGTTAAAACACCTATACTTTTAATTTTACCCATTATTTTGCTCTGTTAACTTAAATTGTGTGATAGAAGCCCAATTGGGGGCTCTTTTAAGTTGTCGCCGTGAAATTACTTATAATTTTTAATTCTAGTCCAAAAATTCTATCTCTTTGAAGCCGTAGCTGTGCACTTGTTCGGCAGCCTGGACAATCAGCCGACCTTCGTCGGAGAGACCTGTGATTTGACCGTCGAAGACTTCTGATGTCGCTCTGTATTTGGCCAATTGATTGAACCTGTATAGATTTTTTAGATATTCATTCCGCATTTCCTGCTCTCGCCCCGACCTCAATTTGAGGTATTGCGTTTCTACGCCATGACAAATTTTTCCTAGAAGCACGTTGAGATCAACATGCTGGTGTAAAATTTCTTTTAAAGACGAGGCTCTTCTATGAATGGCCCTATCGAATTCCACCTGATTTACATTGAGTCCAATGCCAATAATACTTCCTTTCAATAGTGTTCCGGCAACAGTATTTTCGATGAGTATTCCACCAATTTTCTGATCTTTATAGTAGATATCGTTAGGCCATTTAATGGTGACATCATGGTCTACATAATGGGCCAAGGCTTGATTAACCCCAATACTAACGGCAATGTTAAGGTCAAATTGGCGGTGTAAAGGCAGAAAGGTGGGACGTAAGTAAATGCTAAAGGTAAGGTTTAATCCTGCTTTTGAAACCCAGGTATTGCCTTGTTGTCCACGCCCTGCAAATTGGTCGTCTGCCATAATAACAGTCCCCTCGGCTACTGGCTCGGAATTTGACACCATGAGCTTTAAATAGTTATTAGTGGAATCAACAGCTGATAATTGTATAAGATTTTGGGCGATAAATAATGTGGAAAAAGTCTTATTTTGCAAGTGTTGATTGTATATTTGTTTATCAAAATTAAAACAATTTAATGGTAAAAAAGAAAATAGGAAACCTTTCTACATACCTCTCAGAAATAGCCGTTCACGGCATCCAAGAAAAAAAAGGAAACGACATCGTTCGCTTAGATTTAAGAGAACTGAAGAGCTCTGTTTCAGACTACTTTATCATCTGCAGTGCAAATTCATCTACCCAAGTTAAGGCAATTGCTGACAGCGTAGAGGAAGAAATCTTCAAAAATACCCAAACCGATCCGTGGCGTAAGGAAGGACAGGAAACTGCCGACTGGATTATCCTGGATTATTTTGACATTGTTGTGCACATATTTAAAACCGAAAAACGCGAATTTTATGGAATTGAAGATTTGTGGGGCGATGCTCACACAACTTCTTATAAAAGCGCTTAATCACTTACATTTTTTGATTTAACAATGAAAGAGACCCAGGATACAAAACCAAAACTGATCAAGAAACTCCCAAATATTCCGAAGAAGCCACAAAAAGGCCCCAAATTCAATATTTTTTGGGTTTATGCTGCTATCATTTTAGGAATCATTTTACTACAGTTCTTATTTACTACTGACGCCAGCAAATCTATCCCTTACCGGACGTTTGAAACGCAAATGCTGTTACCTGGTGACGTAGATAAGCTAATTGCTTATAAACATGAAGATTTAGTCAAAGTCGATGTTTATATTAAAAAAGACCGATTAAAGGAAGCCAAGTACAAACAATACGAAAATAAAAACAGCATAGGCGGAAACTCAGGACCCACTGTTTCATTCACTGCTGGATCGATGGATGCGTTAGATACGCAGCTTAAGGAATCCCAAAAAGGGACACCACCTGAGCAGCAGATACTAGCTGAGAAAGATACGAGACAGAGCTCATTTAATTCGTGGTTCTTCACAGTAATCATCCCTGTGTTGCTATTTATTGGCTTCTGGATCTTCATCATGCGTCGTATGGGCGGTGGTGCAGGCGGTGGCGGCGGACAGATTTTCAATATTGGAAAATCCAAAGCTACTTTATTCGACAAGGAAAGTCAGGTTAATGCGACCTTCAACGATGTTGCCGGTCTCGAAGAAGCTAAACAAGAGGTGATGGAAATTGTGGATTTCCTTAAAAACCCTAAAAAATATACTGATTTGGGCGGTAAGATACCTAAGGGTGCCTTATTGGTTGGTTCACCAGGTACTGGTAAAACCTTATTGGCGAAAGCTGTTGCCGGAGAGGCTCAGGTTCCATTCTTCTCTCTTTCGGGTTCCGACTTTGTAGAGATGTTTGTTGGTGTGGGTGCCTCCCGTGTTCGCGATTTATTTAAACAAGCGAAAGACAAGTCACCATGCATCATTTTTATTGATGAGATTGATGCAATTGGTCGTGCCAGAGGCAAGAACAGCATGATGGGTGGAAACGATGAGCGTGAAAACACATTAAACCAGTTATTGGTGGAGATGGACGGTTTCGGAACCAACACACATGTAATTATCTTGGCGGCGACTAACCGTGCTGATGTGTTGGATAAGGCCTTATTAAGAGCGGGTAGGTTTGACAGGCAAATTTATGTTGACCTTCCGGATGTTATCGAGCGTAAACAAATCTTTGAAGTCCACATTAAGCCCCTTAAAAAAGATGGCAACCTGGATACAGAGTTCCTTGCGAAACAAACACCTGGATTCTCCGGTGCAGATATCGCGAATGTTTGTAATGAAGCCGCTTTAATTGCAGCACGTAAGAATAAACAAGCAGTAGATAAACAAGACTTTCTAGATGCCGTCGACAGGATTGTTGGTGGTATGGAAAAGAAAAACAAGATTGTTACCACTAAAGAAAAGCAAGCAATTGCAGTTCATGAAGCTGGCCATGCCACGGTAAGTTGGTTATTAGAGCATGCAGCTCCATTAATCAAAGTTACGATCGTACCGAGAGGTCAAAGCTTGGGCGCAGCCTGGTATTTGCCTGAGGAGCGATTAATTGTGCGTCCGCACCAAATGCTGGATGAGATGTGCGCAACTATGGGCGGTAGAGCCGCTGAAAAGGTGATGTTCGATATGATTTCTACAGGTGCGCTAAGTGACTTAGAAAAAGTGACCAAACAGGCCAGGGCGATGGTTACCATTTATGGTTTGAATGAAAAAGTTGGTAACGTTACTTATTACGATTCATCAGGTCAGAGCGAATATAGTTTCGGTAAGCCTTATTCAGAGGAGACAGCCATTACCATTGATACTGAGATTTCTGCGTTAATAGAAGGGCAATATCAACGGGCAATTAAGTTATTGACTGAAAACAAAGATAAGTTGATCAAGCTTGCAGACATTTTAATCGAAAAAGAAGTGTTGTTCAAGGATGACCTAGAAGAAATTTTCGGAAAGCGAGTATTTGAAGGCGCGATTACCGGAACTGAACTAGGAAACGGAGTTACCGGTCAGATCACTCCTGAGGAAGCTTAATACAATATAACCTTAGTTTTGCGGCCAGTTCTCATCGAGCTGGCCGCAAATTATTTTAGTATGCAAGAGAACATCTCCCCAAAAGAGTTAATGCTAAAAAAGATAAGAAAGGCACTCCTGGAAAAAAGAGATAGCCCTTATCCAAACTTAGAGGACACCCCTCTATATACTGAAAACACAGAATATCCTGAGATTCTGTTCGCAGAGCAGCTAACTGCAGTTTCTGGAAATTTCATTTACTGTGAGAACGGAATTGAGTTTATTGAAAACATTCTTCAACTGGCTGATCAGTACAACTGGAGAAAGATCTACTGCTGGGAGCCAGAACTCCAGGAACTGTTATCGACTTATGAGTTTCCCTACTATAAGACAGATAAGGACTTCCACTTAGCTGAGGTCGGCATTACCATGTGTGAAGCGCTCATCGCAAGAAATGGCTCTATTATGGTCTCGAATCAAAATGCTGCAGGAAGGCGCTTAAGTATTTTCCCGCATCACCACATTGTGATCGCCAGACCAGGGCAGATGGTGATGGATTTGAAGGATGCTTTCGTTTTGATCAAGAATAAATATGGAAACCAGATTCCTTCCATGATCAGTACCATTACCGGTCCAAGTCGTACGGCAGACATAGAAAAAACGTTGGTTCTTGGGGCGCATGGCCCGAAAGAGTTATTTGTCTTTTTGGTGGAAGATTTCTCATAAATTTCCGATTCTAGTTTTATTACCTTAATTTTATACCGTATACCAAAACAGTCTGCGGTTCAAAATGAGCAATAAAACAAATCTATACTCGGTTATTACAGGAACGGGTAGCTTTATTCCCGAAAATATCATATCTGGAGATTCATTTCTCGGCGCTACATTCTACGACAACGGGACATTGATCGATAAAGATATTACCGAGATCATTAAAAAATTCTCCGAAATTACGGAGATCAATGAACGCAGATATGTGAATGACGAAGTCGTCAATAGCGACATCGCCGCTATCGCGGCTCAAAACGCAATAGATGATGCCGGGATCGATAAAGAAACGTTGGACCAGATTATACTTTGCCATAACTTTGGAGACATTCCGTTAGGAAGTAATCGTACCGCGATGATCCCTGCATTAGCCGCGAAGGTGAAGGAGATGCTTGCTATACAGAATCCGGATTGCGTTGCTTATGATGTCATCTTCGGATGCCCGGGTTGGGTACAGGGTGTAATACAGGCGAATTATTTAATCCAAAGCGGAGACGCAAAACGCGTAATGGTTATTGGTTCCGAAACACTTTCCAGAATCATTGATCCTCATGACCGTGACAGCATGATCTTTTCAGATGGTGCCGCAGCAGTTATTTTCGAAGCTAAAGAATCTGAAGAACCGATTGGGATAATTGCCCACAAAGCACAAACTTTCGCCACTTATAGCTCTTTATTATCCATGGGTAAAAGCTACAACCCCGATGAGCAAAGTGGAAATTCGTATTTAAAAATGAACGGCCGTAAGCTCTATGAATTTGCAGTTATCAATGTGCCTCAGGTTGTAAAGAAAGCTATAGATAAGTCAGGTGTCGCCATACAGGATATCAAAACGGTGTTCATCCATCAGGCCAATGGAAAAATGGACCACGCCATCATGAAGCGTTTGTTTAAATTATATGACTTAGATACCGTTCCTGAGAAATTGGTTCCCATGACGATCTCTTGGCTTGGAAATAGTTCAGTAGCTACTATACCTACCTTAATTGACCTTGTGCGTAAGAACCAGATAGAAGGCTATAAGATCACTAAAGGGGAGTACGCTGTGTTTGCTTCCGTGGGCGCAGGTATGCACATTAATGCAGTTGTATACCGTTTCTAGTGAGCCGCTAGCCTGTTTAGTCCTGCCTTAGCCTGGGTTTCAATGCTACTTTCATAATCGTGATTCTTCATCTGTACCGCAGCATTGTAGAACGATTTGGCCTGAGGCCATTTTTTTCTGCGCTCCAGAATTTTACCCGCCTGCAGCGCTGCGTTCGCAGCATAAAAATATCTTAAACCTTTACCAAGGGCCATTGCGCGCTCATATTTTGAAACCGCGTCCTCATCCTTTCCCTGCTCGTCGAGAATGCGACCAAGTCGGTAAGCGTATTCTGTCCGATCTCTCCCGCCAGTAAAATCGAGTTCGTTAAACGGCGAGAGCACCTCCAATGCTTTAGCAAAATAGCCTCCATCAAATAACAAGCGGGATTTCAATAAAAGTTTTTGAGGAGGGGTATCATTCGCTTCGTTTAGTGCCTGCTTATCTTTCTCCTGATACAAGTATCCATCCGATTTAGTTTTGCTGATAAAGCTATTGTAAGCGGCCTTGTCGCCATTTAATAAAGCGAGCCATGAAAGGTGTAGGTTTGCATCTTTAATGTAATTCACGCCTTTATTTTGGGCTAGAAATCTAGAGAAATCCTGGGCCGCGGAATAATCAAGCTTATTTAGTTTAGCGGAGCCTAACATAAAATCTAAAAAAGGGAAGGGTTGAAAGGCTGATCCGACAGGACGTCCCTTTAAAATACTTATGGCTTCTTCCGTGTGGCCAGATTTCAAGGATACGAGTGCCTGGAGATATGTCCTTAATAAACTGGAACTTTGAATTTTGGCAGTGTATTTCATTGTCTTGGCATACGCTGCAGGACTGTGTGCAATATCGTTGAGCACAAAAGAATAATAAAAAACAACCTCCTCGAAAAAAGGCTCATATTTAGATTGAGGTAGCGTTTCAGCGAGTTTATCTAACATGGCTATTCCTTGTGAAAGGTTTCCGCGAATCCCAAATGTAGATAGTGTACTTTTCAAAATTCCGTCAGGAAGGTTACCTAAAAAGGCATTAATCAATCCTAGTCCCTTAGTATTCATAACAAACGATGGAAATTTTTTCTGGTTCTCCTGCAACTGACTATGCGCCCTTTTGATTTCCCTGGCAGCGGTGAAATACTCTCCATATCTACCACGGATTAATGCCCATTGTAAATTGATCTCTGCTTGGGCGTACAAACAATAAGGCGAGCTTTGTTCCTGATCCTCCAATACCGCTAATCGATCAGACTTGTTGTCTTTGAGTCTGTCAAACTCGGCTTTACTATCTGTGGTAAGCAAATAAAAGTAATCCACATAGTTCTCTAAAAGAGGGATAATCCCATTGTCCGGGTTAGCTTTCTTTTCCGCTGCAATCAATTGCCTGGCGACGTTCAATTTTAAGGAAAAAATGCTGTCGTATGCTTTTAGGCAATTGCTGTTGAAGTCAAACTTCGCAGCAACATTTAGGGGCATTAAAAACAAACAAATTAACGCAATGAACTTGAGCGCTGGGGGTAATTTCTTTATCATGATTCCTGGTATTGATCATAAAACATGCCATGAAACGGAATATACAGGAACAAAAAAAGGCCGGAATTTCCGACCTTTTAAAATAATATAAAGAACCTTAAACAGGGGCTACTTCTAATGTCAATGCCTCATCTACAAGGATTCTTCCACAGTGCTCGCAAACGATAATCTTTTTGCGCTGACGAATATCCAGCTGACGCTGAGGTGGGATTTGATTAAAACATCCAGAACAAGAATCACGATCAATCGTAACTACCGCCAATCCGTTGTTTGCATTTCCTCTTAATTTAGTGTACGCTGTAAGCAATCTTTCCTCAATCTGAGTTTCCGCTTTTTCAGCTTTTTTAGACAAGCCTTGCTCTTCCTTTTCAGTCTCTGCAGTAATGGTTTCCAGCTCGCCTTTCTTTACATCAAGATCTTTTCTTCTTGACTCCATGTCAGCAACAGCTTTTTCATAAACTTCTGTTTTGGAAGCGATGTCAAAGCCAAACTCTCTGATCTTTTTCTCAGAAACCTGGATATCCAAAGTCTGGATCTCCACTTCCTTAGTTAAAGCATCATATTCACGGTTGTTCTTTACGTCTTTAAGTTGTGTTTCGTATTTTTTGATCAGGTTCTGAGCTTCCTTAATCATGTTTTTACGTGTAACGATTGCGTCTTCGGTATCATCCAATTCAGCTTTAAATTTTTGAATACGTGTATCCAACCCGGCAACCTCATCTTCAAGGTCAGCAACTTCCATTGGCAATTCACCACGGATCTGGCGGATCTTATCAATTTTAGTATGCAGGTTTTGTAATTCGTATAAAGCCTTTAGCTTTTGCTCTACAGTTTGTTCCATTAAATCAAATAATTTACGGGGTTTGTATTATGCTCCGTTAAACGGATTGCAAAGTTAGGAAATTTTTCTTGAATAATATCAATCAACAAACCAGATGTAAATTGTTCAGTTTCAAAGTGTCCAATATCAGCAATTACTAGTTTATTGTCCGCATCAAAGAACTCATGATACTTGAAATCTGACGTTACAAAAGCATCTGCCCCGGAGGCAATTGCCTGCTGTAATAGGAAGCTGCCAGAGCCGCCACAAACAGCTACTTTTTTAATTTTCTTCGGTAATAGCGCAGTATGCTTAACCACCGTTGCATCCATTTTATCTTTTACCATATTTAAGAACGCCAGACCGTCCATTGGCTCTTCCAACCAACCTACCATTCCTGCTCCAACCGTGTCTAGTGCATTTTCCAGGTTGTAGATATCATAGGCTACTTCTTCATACGGATGATTTTCCAACAGTGCCACAATGACTTTGCGTTGTTGCTGAGCTAGAAATACCACCTCTATCCTCACTTCGTTTTCTTGATGACGGGTTCCTTGTTCCCCCACATAGGGATCAGTATCTTCCCCAGCTTTAAAAGTTCCGGCGCCTTCTACTGAAAAACTACAGTCACTGTAATTTCCTATATTCCCTGCTCCAGCCTCAAACAAAGCTTCTTGTACCCTGGACGCAAAATCAGTCGGACAAAATGTAACCAACTTTTTTAACAATCCGCCTTTGGGACTTAGGATCTTGAGATTTCGAAGACCGAGTCGCTCGCAAATAGTTCCATTTACTCCATGTTTCACATGGTCAAGGTTGGTATGAATTGCGTATAATGCGATATTATTTCGGATCGCTTTTAAGACTACGCGCTCGACATAGTTTTTACCTGTAAGCTTTTTCAAGCCCTTAAAAACGATCGGGTGGTGGGTGATGATGAGGTTACAACCTTGCTGGATTGCCTCATCAACAATCGCCTCCGTACAATCCAGCGCAACCAGTGCAGCAAAAATCTCCTGTTCAGGCTGGCCGATCAACAGGCCGGAATTGTCGTAGTCTTCCTGATAATTTAATGGAGCAAAATCTTCCAAATGCTTGATTAAAACAGATAATCTCATAGCGTAAAGTTACGACATCGATTTGTATCTACTGAAGGTTGGTCATTTTAACCATCTGAAGGCTCTCAAAAACCATACGCTGGTTATATTCAAAAGCCAGATTCTTATGGTTGATCAAGTCGATAATTGTTCCGATAAAACACAATCCCACGGTGAAGAAGTACAATATACCCATTCCGATTTGGTTCACCAGAAATCTTGGTAGGCCCGGAACAAAGAACCCGAGGATACAATACAAAACCATATCATCAGGATTTCTTCTTTTGCTACTATAAATCATTAAAAATCCCCTCAGCTGTTGTTCACTAAATCCAGTAGTTGCACTTTGCAAATACGAAAATTCCTGCGGCGAGATGCCCGGTAGCGACATAAATGGTGAATCAAACATATCCTTTTCTCCTATATTAATTTATATTCTTTATAATTTTTCATGTGCCATGCCAACAATGACCAAATCCTACAAAGGATGATCACCAGTGCCGGTATCCCAAACCAGTGAAAAGCTAAACTTGCCTCCAGGTTGCCGTGCAAAAGCTGGGTTATTGACCTCCCGATCCCACATCCCGGACACCAGGTCATCCCCAGGTTAGCAAGAGGACATAAAGTGAAGTGATCCATGTGCTTCTGAACCTCAGGCTCTGCCAAGAACAGCCCTGTCAATGCTGCAACCCAAAATATGAGTTCCACAGGTATGTAGGTAAGCATTTTCATGTAATCCCTTTGTTTTTAGATGTAATATTGCCTCTATTGTTACAGCTAAAGCTAATCATAAATCTTACATTTGTACTGTGAATATCCGCGACCTGATTAACAGATACAAGGCAGATGAGCGCGTTGTAGCATTGGCAAGTGCCCTCAACATGGGAAAAGGAACAAAGGTTCAGCTTAAAGGACTTGTTGGTTCTTCTGACGCGACTATAGCTGTAGCTTCGTACTTTTTACTCCATAAGCCCATCCTGTTCATTTTACCAGATAGGGAAGAAGCTTCTTATTTCCTGTCAGACCTCGAAAGCATTATCGACACCGAAGTACTACTGTTTCCATCTTCTTTTAGAAAAGCGTTTGATTTTACACAAGTCGATACCGCTAATGTACTCGCAAGGGCGGAAGTTTTAAATGAACTAAATCACCATTCAGAATTTGGAAAAATCGTAGTTACTTATCCTGAAGCTTTAGCGGAGAAAGTAATCGATAGAACTGTTTTAGAGAAAAATACGCTGGAGATCGGCCTTAATACCAAACTCGGTATTGATTTCATCAACGAATTTTTGATTGACTATGACTTCAACAGAACCGATTTCGTTTATGAGCCAGGCCAGTTTTCCATCAGGGGTGGTATTGTTGACATCTTTTCTTTCTCCCATGATTTACCCTACCGTATTGAGTTTTTTGGAGATATAGTAGAAAGTATCAGAACGTTCGAGATTGAAAGCCAGCTTTCTGTTGAGGATGTTAAAACACTGACTATTATCCCTAACGTTCAATCAAAATACCTGACTGAAAACAACATCAGTCTGCTCGACTACATTGAAAAAGATACACAGGTATGGTTTAAAGATGTAGCGTTTACGTTAGACATTGTAAAAACCGGATACAAGAAGGCGACTGAACTCTGGAAAGCACTTCCTGCTAAAGAAAAGCAGGAGAACCAGGACTGGATCGATCCCAAATTTGCTTTCACTGATGAAAAAATGATGGCGGATATCTTCCAGGACTTCGTACTGGTGGAATTTGGTAAACAATTCTTTTATCAAACCCCTCATGTTTTTTCTTTTGAGACCAAACCACAGCCCTCGTTCAACAAAGATTTTAACCTTCTAATTCATAATTTAAAAGACAATGAGAAGGAGCGAATACACAATTTTATCTTTAGTTCCTCTCCAAAGCAGACAGAACGGCTCTATGCAATTTTAGACGACATTGATAAGACGGCGAAATTTACGCCAATAAATATTCCCTTAAGAGAAGGTTTTCTGGATCCGCAGCAGCACGTTGCCTTTTACACAGACCATCAGATCTTTGATCGCTTTTATAAATACAAGCTCAAACGTGGTTATCAGCGGAGCCAGGCTATTACACTGAAAGAACTTCGTGATTTAAAACCCGGCGACTTTGTAACCCATATTGACCATGGAATTGGTAAATACGCCGGTTTGGAGAAAGTAGAAGTTAACGGTAAAACCCAGGAGATGATCAGGCTTGTTTATGCCGACAACGATCTCTTGTATGTTAATATCAACTCCCTGAATCGCATTGCCAAGTACAGTGGAAAAGATGGCACCCCACCGAAAATGAATAAGCTTGGAACGGAAGCCTGGGATAAACTTAAAAAGACTACAAAAAAAAAAGTTAAAGACATTGCCAGGGACCTGATCAAGCTTTATGCCTTAAGAAAAGCGCAAGTTGGTACCGCATTTGACCCTGATGGATATCTTGAAACAGAACTAGAGGCTTCCTTTATCTACGAAGATACGCCAGATCAAATGAAGGCAACTGCTGATGTTAAAAGAGACATGGAAGCACCGCATCCTATGGATAGGCTGGTATGTGGGGACGTTGGTTTTGGCAAGACAGAAATTGCTATTCGTGCGGCTTTCAAGGCCGTAGCCAATGGAAAACAGGCGGCTATTTTGGTTCCTACAACCATTCTTGCCTTACAGCATTTTAAAACATTTACCGGCCGACTTAAAGAATTTCCATGTACCGTAGATTACATCAACAGGTTTAAAACCAATAAGCAGATTAAGGAAACTTTAGCAAAGGTTGCTGAAGGAAAGGTCGATATTATTATCGGAACCCACCGTTTGTTAAGCAAAGATGTGAAATTCAAAGATTTGGGTATCATGATCATTGATGAAGAGCAAAAGTTCGGCGTGACTTCTAAAGAGAAACTACGTGCACTTCGGGTAAATGTGGATACGTTAACACTTACTGCTACCCCAATACCTCGTACCTTACACTTTTCGTTGATGGGCGCAAGAGATCTTTCGATCATGAGTACCCCGCCACCAAACAGACAGGCTGTAAACACAGAATTGCATGTTTTTAATGATAAACTGATTCAGGAGGCCGTCCAATTTGAGCTGGATCGGGGCGGTCAGGTTTTCTTTATACACAATAGAGTAAACGATCTACCCCAACTTGGTGGTTTAATCCAGACTCTAGTGCCACGGGCACGCATTGGTATTGCGCATGGTCAGTTAGACGGCGACCAGCTGGAAGATGTAATGCTGGACTTTATTAATGGAGAAAAAGACGTATTGGTTGCCACAACCATTATCGAAGCTGGATTAGATATTCCAAACGCCAATACAATCATTATTAACCATGCACACATGTTTGGTTTAAGTGACCTCCATCAAATGCGCGGAAGGGTAGGACGTTCTAATAAAAAAGCGTTTTGTTACTTGTTGAGTCCGCCACTTGCCACCCTTACTTCAGAAGCTAGAAAGAGGCTAAGTGCGATTGAAGAATTCTCAGACTTGGGAAGTGGATTCAACATCGCCATGCGCGATTTAGATATTCGAGGAAGTGGAAACTTATTAGGTGCAGAGCAAAGCGGTTTCATTGCAGAAATCGGTTTTGAAATGTATCATAAAATATTAGACGAAGCGATACAGGAGCTCAAATCAGATGAATTTAAGGACCTGTTCAAAGACGAAAAAGAGCGGCCATTTGTAACGTTTACACAGGTAGATACTGACCTTGAGCTGTACATTCCTGATGATTATGTAACCAACATCACTGAACGGTACAACCTGTACACAGAGCTTTCTAAAATAGAAAATGAGGTACAATTAAAAGCATTTGAGGGTTCTCTGAAAGATAGGTTTGGTCCGGTTCCAAAGCCTGTTAAAACCATGCTGAACGTGCTGCGATTACAATGGGTGGCTAAACAGCTGGGTTTCGAAAAGCTGAGCTTTAAAAAAGGAACTTTGAGGGGATACTTTATTGCCGACAAACAATCTGCATTCTTTGATTCCACGATGTTCAATAGAGTCTTACATTTTGCACAAATTCATCCCCGTCTATGTAACCTAAAGGAAGTGAAAGACAGTTTAAGAATTGCATTTGACGGGCTGAATACAGTTGACGAAGCAGTAGAAATGTTAGAATTGGTTGTAAAATAAAATTATGAATCCTCAAATATTAAAAGACCTCGTGACCATGCAAATGCCTTTTGGGAAATATAAAGGCCGGATCATCTGCGATCTGCCGGAGCCTTATCTGGTTTGGTTTCATCAGGAAGGCTTTCCTCCAGGAAAGCTGGGAGAGATGATCGCAACGCTCTATGAGATCAAATTGAACGGATTGGAATATTTACTGAAGCCCTTAAGAAAATAGGTTTTAAACTAGTTTAAAATCAAATAAATGTAAGCGTATACCACCGGTGCACCCAAAAGCAAGCCATCAAAGCGGTCAAGAAACCCACCGTGGCCCGGCAGTATGCTTCCAGAATCTTTTGCATTCAAACTCCGCTTAAGCATCGATTCTACTAAATCTCCCAATGTTCCGAAGCTGACAATAAGTACTGCCATTCCAGCCCAATAAAATGGGTTCATGTCCTTGAAGAAATGCGAGAGAACATAGGATACAAGTACGCTGGTAAACATCCCGCCGAAAAAACCTTCCCATGATTTTTTTGGAGAATGACGCTCAAATAGCCTGGTCTTACCAAATTTACTTCCGAATAAGTAAGCTCCTGTATCACTGGCCCAAAGCATCAGTAAAAATGACAAAGGGATATGGAAATTATACTCCGAATCTACCATAAATCCGAGGGAATAAAACAGGCAGAATGGGACTGTCACATAGATAAAGCCAACAAAAGTGTAAGAGATATTTGCGAAAGGTATTTTCTCCTTTTTATAAAGCTCGCTGATAAATACAGAGAAGATCAAGGGAACCAACAGCAGCAGGTACTTCGTTTCGAATTGTAAATAGTGATAGCCTGCTGTCATTAAAAAGATTAAAGATGCTGCAAGCAAAGCAATATTTCTATGCGGTCGAATTCCTGCCGTTTTAATCAGCTTAAAGAATTCCATCAGGGTGGCTAAGCTCAAAACCAGGTAAAATGCACTGAATACATAGCTGCCCAGGAAGATGGATCCAAGCATGACAATGGTAAAGAAGAAAGCGGTTATTGCCCTAGTTTTCATTTAGATTGTTTTTTAAAGATTTGGAATGCAATAATGGTTAAGACAAAGCTAATTACATAACCATACCAAGCGAAATAAGTCACGTTTTCTACATCCAAAGATAAGTTGTGCTTTTGCAGATAATAGGCCTGACCAACTGCAAATGCATTATTTAAGAAATGAGCAAGTATACTGTACCATAAACTTCCACTCCAAAGGTACAGATAACCAAATCCTGCGCCTAAAATAAACCGCGGAAGAAATCCATAAAATTGCATGTGAATGGCGCTAAAAATAAAGGCAGCAACCCATATTCCTACATGCGGATTTTTAAATATTCTGGTTAATATCCGTTGTACTGCTCCTCGAAACATTAATTCTTCCGATACAGCTGCCACTAAGGCAATCAGAAATAAATTAATTCCAAGCTCTTTGAGCGTGCTCATTTTCAATAGCAAGAGCGTAGTTTCCATTAAGGAATCTTCACTTCGCCGCATCCAATCCTCCACACCCTTCAAAAACTCAGGCAATTTCATCTGTTGATTGACTACGGTCATCCACTCCATCAGTGGGGTACTCAGCACAATGATCAGAAAGACCAGTCCGGTCAATTTCAGAACAGGTGGCTTAAAACCGTAAAAACTGCTGATTCTTTTTCCTTCAGTTATAGCTAACAAAACAGGAGGGATGAGGAAAAAACCGACAGACTGTGCAAATAATAAAATTTGCAATGCCGGCCTGTATTGTAAATTCGGTACAGTGAGTATGGCAGGATTACGGATGATCTCCATTCCGTACATTCCAAACAGCACGAGGAAAGCCAAAACGATAGACACAATGAAGCTCAACACTGCATAAAATATGAGCATAAGTAGCTGTAAGTATGGACTATTTTCTTCCTTAGAACTTTGAATGAAACTCATTATTTGTAAAGTTTGTACCTTTGTACCGTGAATTTTGGTTTGAAGATAGAAAAATGTCTGTAAAGATAGGAAATATTGATCTTGGGGATTTCCCGCTGTTGCTCGCTCCAATGGAAGATGTGAGTGATCCGCCTTTCCGTTTTGTGTGTAAGCAAAGTGGGGTAGATATGATGTATACCGAGTTTATCTCTTCTGAAGGGTTGATTAGGGATGCCGCAAAAAGCAGGGCTAAGCTTGACATTTTTGAGTATGAACGTCCTATCGGAATACAAATATTTGGTAGTGAAATTGATCATATGCGGGAAGCCACAGAGATTGCTACTGCAGCGGGGCCAGATCTCATGGATATCAATTATGGATGCCCGGTTAAGCAGGTTGCTTGTCGTGGAGCCGGTTCCGCATTGCTGCAGGACATTGATAAAATGGTGAAAATGACGGAGGCGGTTGTAAAGGCCACACACTTGCCCGTCACCGTTAAAACAAGATTAGGCTGGGATGATACTACTAAAAACATTGAAGAAGTAGCTGAAAGACTCCAGGATATCGGAATTCAAGCGCTTACGATACATGGAAGAACCAGGGCACAACTTTACAAAGGAGTGGCCGACTGGACCTTAATCAGAGAAATTAAACGAAATCCGAGAATTAAGATTCCTATTTTCGGAAACGGTGATGTAGATAGCATTCAGAAGGCGGCAGATTGGAGAATGGAATTTGAGGTTGATGGTATTATGATCGGACGTGCCGCCATTGGCTATCCCTGGATTTTCCGCGAGATTCGCCATTTCTTTAATACTGGTGAGATTTTGCCAGGGCCAACTATCACTGAACGCGTGTCTATTTGTCGCACACATTTTGAGAAATCCATCGCCTGGAAAGGTCCAAAAGTAGGGGTGTTTGAAATGAGACGCCACTATGCAAACTATTTTAAAGGCATTCCTGATTTTAAAAATTATAGGATGCAATTGGTAAAAGAAGATAATATTGATACAATTCATGCTATATTGGACGAAATAGCAGATAAATACTCAGAATTATGGTTACAGCTATAACCCAGGGAGTCAAAATCTCAGTGGAAACGAGTTACGAGGATGAGCAGTCAAATCCAGGTAACGATCATTTCATGTTCGCTTACCGAATAAATATTGAAAATCTTTCAGACTACGCTGTTCAATTGAAAAGAAGGCAATGGTTTATCTTTGACTCATGTGGCATGCAGCGCGAGGTGGAGGGGGAAGGCGTGGTAGGTGTACAGCCCATCATGGAGCCAGGAGAAAGCTATTCTTATGTCTCAGGTTGTCAATTGTCCACAGAAATTGGTAGCATGAGCGGAAATTATTTAATGAATAGAATGGTTGACGAAGCTGAATTTACAGTAGAAATTCCCGAATTTGAATTGATTGTTCCGTACCGACTTAATTAATCACGGTTTCTTCCGAACAGTATAGACACATAATAAATCAGGTTGGTCATTGCACCTAATGCTGATATTACATACGTCATTGCTGCCCACCATAATGCATCTTTAGCTTGAGCATGCTCTTCTTCTGTATACAATACCATCTTATTGTTTTTAAGCCATATTAGCGCCCTTCTGCTGGCATCAAACTCCACAGGTAGGGTAATTACACTAAATAGGGTTATTATGAACAGTCCGACCACACCAATAGTCAAAACGAATGGATTAAATGTAAATGCAATCAGAAACACACCAATAATCAGTACCCACTGTAAAAGGTTAGAGGTAAGACTCACCAATGGAACCATATTGGTTCTCAAATTTAACCAGCTGTAAGACTTGGTCTGCTGTACAGCATGCCCACATTCATGTGCTGCCACAGCTGCTGCTGCCACACTACGACCGTAATAGACATCGGTACTTAGATTAATCGTCTTTTCTTCGGGATTATAATGATCTGAAAGTTGCCCTTCCGTACTCATTACTTTTACATCAAATATCCCATAATCATGCAGCATTTTTTCTGCTACTTCTTTGCCTGAAAACCCCGAGTTCAATTGCATTTCTGCATACTTTGAAAATTTACTTCTAAATCGCCACTGCACAAACATGCTTAATATAAGAACCGGGATCACTAAAATTAAATAGATGCCCATTTTCGTAAGTGTATGTTTTTCAAAGTGTTTAAAACAAAAAGTGTTCCTTATAAGTGATGGTATTACGGGTAGAAATGGATCTTTAGGATAAAGAATTAATGTTAATGAAAGTAAATAACAGTTTAACCAAATAGGTGATAAAGTTTATTAAGACGTAGCAAACTATCGGATAAGTAGCTATTTGAACCACCTAATGGACCTTACGCTACTTTAGAATAATTTATTAGGAATAATAAAGAGTGTACTCAAAACACGTCAAAACTGGCTGGAAAACTATTCGAATTGAAGAATCATTCTAAGCAATATATATTTGACTTGTAACCATTAAATACTCATTTTTGTTAAAAATATTAGTAATGGAAGTTATTGGATTGGTGGTATTGATCATAATTTTAGTATCATTTATGGTATTTAAATTTATTAGCTCACTTAAAAAGGACAAACAAGACCTACAAGCTGAAGTAGAGGAACTGCGTTTGAACTACATGTATGAGCGTGATAAAGTAATCAAAGCAGAAGAAAAGCTAATTGCACAACGTGACAAACAGGTTCAACAAGAATCTTATATCAATGAGCTTCAGCAGAGATTTAAACTTGAATTCGAAAATATCGCCAGCAGAATTTTAGAGGATAAATCTGCTCGATTTACTGCGCAGAACAGGCTTAATCTGGATATGATCATTAATCCTTTGAAAGAGAATATCAAAGCGTTTGAAGAAAAAGTTGACCGTGTCTATAAGTCAGAGTCCGATGAACGCAACGTTCTCAAAGGAGTGATCTCCCAACTGATGGATCAGAGTAAGATGATCAGTGAGGAAGCTGGAAATCTAACCAGGGCACTGAAAGGGGATAGTAAGAAACAAGGAAATTGGGGAGAGGTTATTCTCGAAAGAATTTTAGAACGATCCGGATTGGTGAAAGATCGGGAGTATAGGTTACAAGCCAGCTTAGTACATGCTGATGGCAATAGGTTTCAACCCGACGTTATATTAGACCTGCCAGACGATAAACACGTTATTATAGATGCGAAGGTCTCCTTGATTGCCTACGAACGGCTTTTATCTGCAGAAACCGAACAGGACAAAGATGTTTTTCTAAAACAGCACATTCTATCCGTAAAAACACATATTCAGGGCCTTTCGGTAAAAAATTACCAGGATTTATATCAGATAAACTCTCCAGATTTTGTGCTGCTATTTATGCCTATAGAATCTTCTTTCGGTATTGCGGTTCAGCAGGATGCCGAGTTGTTCAATTTTGCATGGGACAGGAAGGTCGTAATCGTGAGCCCATCTACTTTATTGGCAACCCTGAGAACAATTGCCAGCATTTGGAAACAAGAACGTCAAAACAGGAACGTATTGGAAATTGCCCGACTAAGCGGCAGCATGTATGATAAATTTGTCGGCTTTTTAAGTGACATGGAAAGCATCGGTAAAAACATTAAACAAAGTCAGGATGCTTATGATAAGGCATTAAATAAGTTAAGTACCGGCGCAGGAAATCTCAGCAACACTTCAGAAAAAATCAAGAAACTTGGAGCCAAAGCAACAAAGCAAATAGACACCAAGTTTCTCGATCAAACTAATGAAATAGAATAATTATCCCTTAAATGCAGTCCATCCCTGTGCAGTAATGGTATGCACTACGTTTGATTTGGAAATCATTTTACATCCCGAATTCTTGTCTGTAATGTGTCCGATGACACTGATATCGACATCATTTTTTAGCTTCGTATAATCAGCCTGTTTAATGGTAAACAAAAGTTCATAGTCTTCACCACCGCTTAAGGCGCATACTGTTGGATCCAGTCCAAGTTCTCTGGCAGTCTCATACGTCACAGGATCAATCGGTATCTTCTCTTCATAGAGATTGCAACCTTTATCAGATTGTTCACAGATGTGTAGTATCTCGGAGGCAAGACCATCTGACACATCAATCATAGACGTTGGTTTAATGTCCATCTGAGCCAATAAATCAACGATATCTCTTCTTCCTTCCGGTTTCAATTGTCGCTCTATGATATAATCTTTTCCTTCCAAATCCGGCTGTATATTCGGATTTTCTAGATATACGAGTTTCTCACGTTCCAGAATTTGCAGACCCACATAGGCACCACCAAGATCACCAGAAACGCACAGTAAATCACCCTCTTCAGCACCATTTCGGTAGGTAACATCTTTTTTATCCGCATAGCCGATGCTCGTTACGCTGATCACCAGGCCTTGTTTGCTTGAGGAAGTATCGCCACCAATCAAGTCAATATTGAATTTATTACAAGCCAGCTCTATGCCCTTATAAATTTCTTCCACTGCTTCTAATGGAAATTTGCTCGATAAGCCAATAGAAACGGTAATCTGAGTAGCAATGCCATTCATCGCGTAAATGTCGCTTAGATTGACCTGTACGGCCTTATAGCCCAAATGCATGAGCGGTACATAAGCAAGATCAAAATGAATTCCCTCCAAAAGCAGATCTGTTGATATCAATACTTCTTTATCACCAAAATTAAGTACAGCAGCATCATCTCCTATACCCTTGATACTACTTTCGTGTCTTATTTTGAAGTTGTCTGTCAGGTGTTTAATTAAGCCAAACTCACCCAATTCTGCTATATCTGTACGCTCTTTATTTTCAAACATTTTTATTTTTTACTAGGTATTAACTTAACACTGCTCCTCGCCTGGGGCATTTCATTAAACGCCCCTTTTTCACCCTTAAAGGCCCAATTGCGCAGAAATTTCTAACATTCTTTCAATCGGCTTTCTAGCCTCAACTATGATGTGATCAGGAACGGTAACTTCCGGACTCTCATTTTTTAAACACAGGTACAATTTTTCTAACGTGTTCCTTTTCATGTACGGACAATCGTTACAGGCACAATTGTTATTTGGTGGCGCCGGTATAAAAGTTTTATCCGGATTGGCTTTCTCCATTTGATGGATGATACCACTTTCGGTAGCTACAATGAATTCTTTAGCCTCGCTGTTCATCGTATACTTCAATAAGCCGGTGGTGGATCCGATATAATCGGCCATTTGCAGCACCGCTTCTTCACATTCCGGATGGGCAATGAACTTAGCTGCCGGATGCCGTTCTTTTAATTTCGTTATTTTCTCTCTGGAAAATATTTCATGAACCATGCATGCACCATTCCAAAGTACCAGGTCACGACCTGTTTTCTTTGCCACCCAAGCCCCTAGATTTTTATCAGGGCCGAAGATGATCTTTTGATCTTTAGGTAAACTTTCGACAATTTGGACTGCATTGGTCGAAGTACAGACGATATCGCTCAAAGCCTTTAATTCGGCAGTGCAATTCACATAAGTGATGACCACATGGTCTGGATATTTCTCTTTGAATTTCTTAAACAAATGAGGCGGACAACTGTCAGCCAATGAGCAACCTGCTTTCACATCTGGCAAAAGTACCTTTTTCCCCGGCGAAAGAATTTTCGCTGTTTCTGCCATGAAATGTACTCCTGCAAAAACTATGACGTCTGCTTCCGTTTTAGCTGCTTCTTGAGATAAGCCTAAACTATCACCAATATAATCTGCAATATCCTGAATATCAGGTTCTTGATAATAATGTGCAAGAATTATAGCATTTTTTTCTTTTTTTAACTTCTCAATCTCTACAAACAGGTCAAGAGTGGGATCTATTTTTTCGTCTATAAATCCTTTCCTGCTTAGTTCCTCTAAAGTATCCAGTTCCATCGGTTTCATTTTTCTTTTCTTGGCTGTTGAGCTTTTGTAAAGGTAAGCGCTTTCAACAGATCAATAATTTATAATTATTTAATATAAATAGATTTCTATTGTTTATTA